>ERZ857969.502-NODE-502-length-64780-cov-8.732097_pt1 | contig 64780 bp, 57 predicted proteins | sample MGYA00519864_ERZ857969 | MGnify/ENA primary metagenome ERZ857969 (study PRJEB31778, sample SAMEA3449382) | human gut metagenome | biome: human gut; feature: human-associated habitat; material: faeces | place: United Kingdom | collected 2010/2012 ...
ACGAAGATGGCGCGCACTGCCCATTTTCGCTCACATGAGGTTTTTAGAGGTGACCATAATAAATACCGGGACTGTTTCGTACAGCCCCGGTGTTTTTTATTCGCCTATCATGCCGCGGAATTCCTGCTCGGAGATTATCGTAACTCCAAGCTCCTGCGCCTTTGTCAGCTTGCTTCCTGCTTCCTCGCCCGCCAGAACGTAGGCAGTTTTTTTGCTGACCGACCCGGAGCATTTCCCGCCGCGCTCCTCAATAAGCTTCTTCGCCTGGTCGCGGGTCAGCGTGGGGAGGGTTCCTGTCAGCACAAACGTCTTGCCTGCCAGCTCGTCGGAAACCTTGCCGCTGTCGTATGTCATGTTTACGCCGTGGTTTTTCAGCCGCTCAATGAGCTTTATCCGGTGCGGCTCCTGCATTGCGTTGTAGACCGAATCCGCCATGATGTCGCCGAAGCCGTCTATGCTGCAAATCTCAAGCGGAAGCGCTTCCATTATCGCTTCCATGCTGCCGAACTTCTCGCACAGCAGCTTCGCCGCGCGCTGACCTATCCCACGAATTCCCAGTGCGAACACCAGTCTGTCAAGGCTCGCTTTTTTGGAGTTCTCAATAGAATTTATCAGGTTCTCCGCCGACTTCATTCCGCCCGTGACCTGCATTACGGTCTGCACATCGAGTTCATAGAGATCGGCGACGTTCGAAACAAACTTGTTGTCAAGAAGCTGCTGAACTATCGCCTCGCCGAGACCTTCAATGTTCATCGCATTGCGGCTCGCGAAATGCTCGATCGACCTTGCAAGCTGCGCCGGACAATCGATATTCTGACAGCGGATAACAGCTTCGTCCTCGTCGCGGAGGGCTTCCGCACCGCATATCGGGCAGACGTTCGGAATGAAGTACGGCTCCGAACCTTCGCGGTGCGAAACGCTGCGGACTACCTCCGGAATGATGTCCCCCGCCTTGCGGACTACAATGCGGTCGCCGACCCGGATATCCTTGTCAGAGATGATGTCCTGATTGTGCAGGATCGCGCGGGAAACCGTAGTCCCGGCAAGCTGAACCGGGTCGAACACCGCAACCGGAGTCAGTGCGCCGGTTCTGCCGACATTTATCTCGATTTCGTTGAGGGTGGTCTCTTTCTCCTCGGGGGGATACTTGAACGCCACCGCCCACTTCGGCACCTTCGTCGTAAATCCGATCTCGTTTCTCATGGCGAAATCGTTGACCTTTACGACCGCGCCGTCGATGTCAAACGGGAGGCTCCGGCGCATTTCGCCTATCTCCCGGATACGCTCGATAACCTCGTCTGCCGTGTGGACTACCCTGTAATCGGGAATGACCGTGAAACCAAGGCTCTGCATGTATTCGAGCGATTCAGAGTGGCTGGAAAGCTCCTTCCCGCGAAGCTGCTGAAGATTGAACACGAAAATATCAAGCTTCCGCTTTGCAGTGACCGAGCTGTCCTTCTGACGCAGCGAACCTGCCGCAGCGTTTCTCGGATTCTTCGGCATTGGCTCGCCGAGGCGCTCCTGCTCCTCGCAGAGCTTGGCGAAGCTCCTGCGCGGCATGTAGACCTCGCCGCGCACCTCGATGAATTCGGGAGCTTCATTGAGCTTCAGCGGAATGGAGCGGATAGTTTTAAGGTTGGCGGTTATGTCCTCGCCTTCGAAGCCGTCGCCACGGGTGGAGCCTCTTGTGAACACGCCGTTCTCGTACTCCAGCGACACGGACAGACCGTCTATTTTCGGCTCCACCGTGAACTCACGCGCGCCCTGCTCCATCACGCCGGAAAGGAACCCGCGCACCTCGTCCTCGCTGAAAACGTCCTGGAGGGAGCCCATCTGCACCGTGTGAGCTACCTTCTCAAAACTGCTGCTGACCGTTCCGCCGACCCGGTGCGTCGGGGAATCCGGCACGGCAAGCTCCGGGAACTGCTGCTCAATGCCGCGCAGCTCCCGCATGAGCGCGTCGTACTCGTCGTCCTCGATGGTCGGGGAGTCCAGGTCGTAGTAATTGTGATTGTGCTTCTCGATGACTGCGCGAAGCTCCGCAGCGCGCTTTTCCGCTTCCCTTATCTCCATTTGAACCTCCGTTTGCGGCTGCACCGCGCTGTTTCCGCGCGTTCCGCCTTAATCTAAAACAGCCCCGTAGTCCTGAAGCAGACCCACAAGGTCAGTATCTCCCGCGACAACGTGGGTGTAGGCGTCGGGTATCTTGCCTACGATTATGGTCTCAGCCGCGACTATCGACGCGGACACCGGTACCCTTGACGTGAAGCCTGGTATCACCGCGTCCGCCGTGACCTCGATATGTATTACTATCCGGTGGCGTGTCTGGTTCAGCCCCGCTTCGGTGAACTCGCTGACTATCGCGGTCTGCGCATAGCCCACAGGGCTTACCGTCATGCCGACGTCAAAGCCGCGGCCGTGCAGAAGCTGCAATCCAGTGAGTGTTCCCACCGGTATCATGATATCTATGCCGCTCATGCGGTCAAGTTCGCGCTCAAGCCGGGCAGCTATGTTGTTTTTCAGTCGGTTGATGTTCATTGCGTTGCTCTCGATGGAGCACACCGAACCGCTTTCGTCCCGCTCAATCGTCACCAGCGAGGAATAATCCGTGTCCTCGCGCTCAAGCTCCGCCGCTATCGAGCGGGTTATCATCGCCGACACCGCCGCGTGGCACTCGTTGTAATTCACAGTCTCCACGATCGGGCGGAAGCTCAAATCAACTATAAACGCCAGACCTATCAGTATCAGCGCTGCCGCTATCAGCTTCACGCCGAGCTTCCGCAGCCCGGAGCGCGTTTTTTCTCCCATCATCAGTATCACCTCTGCATATTCTATGTCTATGCAGAGGTGACGGTGAATTTGTACAAGTTTCTGGTTCTGACAAGTTGATGACGGGTATGACGGCTTACTATAACTTCTTTCATATATTTTATATTTTCAAATTTTATATAAAAGGGTTAGGTAAACCCGTCATACCCGTCATCCCATCATTTTCCAATTAGAATCAGTTATTCACAAAAGCCTCGAAAGCTCTGTAAGCCGCCCAGATATCGGTCTTTGCGGTTATCTCGAACGGAGCGTGCATGGACAGCACCGGAACTCCCACGTCGATAGTGTTGACGTCGAGATTTGCGATATAAGCCGCCACCGTTCCGCCGCCGCCGATATCTACCTTGCCAAGCTCGCCGGTCTGCCAGATAACGCCGTTGGCGTCGAGCAGTCTGCGGATCTCGCCTGCGAACTCTGCGGAAGCGTCAGAAGTGCCGCTCTTGCCGCGGGAGCCTGTGTACTTTGTAACGCACACGCCGCCGTTCAGCAGTGCGCTGTTGCGCTTCTCGAACACGTCGGGGAACGTGGGGTCGAACGCCGCGTTAACGTCCGCGGACAGGCAGCGGGAATTCTGGAGCACGGTTCTGCCCTTTACGCCGAAGGTTGAAGCCAGGTCGGCGATGAAATAACGCAGGTAAGAGGAACGCAGTCCGGTGTTGCCGTCGGAGCCGGTTTCCTCCTTATCGGTGAGGATAGCTACTGCGGTCTTTTCGGGGTTGTTCAGCTCCAGGACTGCCATCAGCTCGGTGTACGCGCACACTCTGTCGTCCTGACCGTAGGCGCCTACCAGGCTTCTGTCGAAGCCTACGTCCTTAGCCTTGAACGCAGGAACTGCTTCCAGCTCGGCGGATATGAAGTCAGACTCGACAATGCCGTACTTCTCGTTGAGTATCAGCATGATGTTGAGCTTTACAAGCTCGCTGCCCTCGTCGTCCTTGAAGGGACGGCTGCCGATGATGATGTTGAGCTCCTCGCCCTTGATGAGCTTGGGAGCCGGGCGCTTGTACTGCTCGTCTGCAAGGTGCGGGAGCAGGTCGGAAACGCAGAATACCGGGTCGTTATCGTCCTCGCCTATGTTTACTGTTACCTTTGTGCCGTCAGCCTTTATGATAACGCCGTGCAGCGAGAGCGGAACGGTCGGCCACTGGTACTTCTTGATGCCGCCGTAGTAGTGGGTCTTGAAATAAGCTACCTCGTCCTTTTCGTAGAGCGGGTTCTGCTTCATGTCGAGGCGCGGGGAATCAATATGAGCCGCAACCAGGTTCACGCCGTTCTCAATGGACTCCTTGCCGATAACTGCCAGGATAACGGACTTCTCGCGGTTGAGGTAGAAAACCTTGTCGCCGGGCTTGTACTTGTTCTTCGCACTGAACTCAACGAATCCACGCGCCTTCGCCATCTTCACGATCTCGGCGGAAGCCTCGCGCTCAGTCTTTGCGATGTCCAGGAACGCCTTGTAGCCCTCGCAGAACTTATCGCACTTCTTCAGTTCCTCCTCGGACATGCGGAGAACTGCGTTCTTCTTGTCCGCAAGCAGCTTTTCCTTTAATTCCTTAACGGTTAACTTTTCTGACTTTGCCATAGTGATTATCCTTTCTCATCATAGAGTTTTTTGTATGTGTCCATCGCCCGGTCTATCTTATTGACGTAATGCGCCGTGTCAGATATCGGGATAACGTCCAGATGTACGCCGTCGGAGGAATACTCCTTATCGGCGAGCCATTCGTTCACCTGTCCCCGCCCCGCGTGGTACGCCGCCATAGCGGTGTCCACATTGCCGAACTCGCTGCAAAGATACCCAACCAGCCAGCAGCCGTATCGGATATTCGTCTCGGGGTCGTACATGTCGAGGTAGCGCGCGTCCTCGTCGCCCAGCCGGAACTTCACCCAGTCGAAGGTGTCCTCCATTATCTGCATGAGTCCCCTCGCTCCGACGTTCGAGACCGCTCCGGGGTCGAAGCCGCTCTCGGTCTTTATCACCGCGTAAACAAGATACTTGTCAAGCCCGTTCTCCCGGGAGTACTTCTCAACGTAGCTTTCGTAGCGCAGCGGGTGGGTGTAACGCTGATAATATCCCAAGCCGAACCACCCCGCAGTTCCCAGCAGCGCCGCGATGATAACGGTGATCAACACTGCCGGGAGTAAGCGCCGTTTTCTGCGATATTTTGTCATTTGCCGCCTTTCAGTTGCGAGATAACGCCCTGCGCAGCTTCCGCTAGCTGGCGCTGAGTTCCGTTGTTTTCTATGCAGAAGCCGCTCCGCTGCCGGTAGAACTCCTCGCCGTGCTGGCTTTTCAGCCTTGCCCGGGCAAGCTCCTCGGGGATGCCGTCGCGCTTCATTATGCGATGTACGCAGTTCTCGGGGTCTGCGGTCACACTGACTATGCTCCCGCACAGGAATTCAAGCCTCGCCTCGAACAGCGTCGGCGCGTCCAGAAGAACGTAATCTCCGGCGCTTTTCAGCTTTTCCGCGATATTATATGTAATATAAGGGTAAATTATTTTGTTGAACAGCGCGCGCTTCTCCTCGCTGTGGAAGATAAGCTCCGCCGTTTTCCTGCGGTCGAGCGTCCCGTCCTGGAGAATAAGCTCCGGCGACAGCCTGTCGTGAAGCTCGGTCAGCGCGGGGCGTCCCGGCTGAACAACCTCCCTTGCGGACAGGTCGCAGTCTATGACATCAAAGCCTCTCTCCGCGAACGCCCGGCAAACGGTTGATTTTCCCGCCCCGGACATTCCGGTAAGTCCCACGATAAGTCTGCTCATACCTCTATCACCCTGAATGCCGCGGCACGGAGAAGCCGGTTGTACACCGCAAGCCCTATGCCCTCCTTTGACGGCATTTCTACGTAGATAGTTTTCGCGCCCTCGTCGTCCGCCTCGCGGAGAAGCGCGAACAAACGATGCGCCTGCTCTGCGGCGTCCCTGCCGAAGCAGCGGAACATTCCGTGCTCCACCGGGTCGGCGGAAAGCGCCAGGGTACCATCTGCGGCATGTGACATGCACCAGTCCCCGAACTGCTTTCCATGGGCGTTCACGATGAACACCTCCGCCTTCGGGGAGTAATGCTTGTACTTCATGCCCGGCGACATCACCTTAGCGCCCTTCGGCGGCTCGGAGGTGACAGCCGGGTCGATATCGGCCTGGCACAGCTCCGACAGCATTTCCGCAGTAACTCCGCCGGGTCTCAGGATTCTCACACGGTCAGCCGCCGGGAAGCACAGCACGGTGCTCTCCACGCCGCAGCGGCACTCGCCGCCGTCGATTATCAGCGGTATCCTGCCGTTCATGTCGTTCATGACATGCTGGGCAGTGGTGGGGCTGGGGCTTCCCGACAGGTTCGCGGACGGCGCCGCGAGCGGGAATCCGCAGGCGTCGATTATCGCCCTTGCCGCAGGGCTTTCCGGCATTCTGACTGCAACGGTGTCCAGTCCGCCGCTGGTAGCCGAAGGTATCATGTCCGACTTCGGGAAAATCATCGTCAGCGGCCCCGGCCAGTACTTCTCAGCTATTTTCAGCGCCAGCTCCGGTATCTCGCGAACCAGCGGCGGGAGCTGCTCCAGCGCGCTGATATGCACTATCAGAGGGTTGTCCTGGGGGCGTCCCTTGGCCTCGAATATGCTTCGGACTGCGGCTTCGTTGCGCGCGTCTGCGGCTAATCCGTAGACCGTCTCGGTGGGTATGCCGACTACGCCGCCCGCCGCCATTATTTCAGCCGCTTTCTTCGCCGACTGCTCGGAAAACGGCAGAAGCTCTGTGTTCAATCTGGTCATTTCCTTTCTTACTGCTGCTTGAGGAGCTTCGCGGTCTGGTCTGCAAGGCGCAGCGCCTCGAACACCTCGTCGCAGCCGCCGTTCATCATCTCGTCCAGCTTATAGAGCGTCAGCCCTATGCGGTGGTCGGTCACGCGGGACTGCGGGAAATTGTAGGTGCGTATCCGCTCGGAGCGGTCTCCGGTGCCGACCTGTATGCGGCGTTCCTCGGCTATGGCGCTGTCGCGGGCTTCCAGCTTCGCTTCGTAGAGCTTGCTGTACAGCTTCTTCATCGCCTTTTCCTTGTTCTTGAACTGGGAACGCTCCTCCTGGCACTCTACAACTGTCCCGGTCGGCTTGTGGATTATTCTTATCGCGGATTCCGTCTTGTTGATATGCTGACCTCCCGCGCCGCTTGAGCGGAACGTTTCGATGAGCAGGTCGGCGGGGTTTATCTCCACGTCGACTTCCTCGGCCTCCGGAAGCACCGCCACCGTCACGGTGGAGGTCTGTATGCGCCCCTGGGACTCCGTTTCGGGAACGCGCTGGACGCGGTGAACTCCGCTTTCGTACTTCATTTTGGCGAACACGCCTTCGCCCTCCACAAGGAAGCTCACCTCGCGGTAGCCGCCAAGCTCGGTCGGGTTGGAGTCAAGCTCCTCGACCTTCCAGCCCTGCCGCGCTGCATACATGCTGTACATTCTGAGCAGCGAATTTGCGAACAGTGCGGCTTCCTCGCCGCCTGCGCCTGCGCGTATCTCGATTATGCAGCTCCGGTCGTCGTCTGGGTCCTTCGGGAGCAGGAGTATTTTCAGCTCCTCGGAGAGCTTTTCCATAGCCGCTTTGTTCTCGTCGTACTCGCTCTGGGCAAGCTCGCGAAGCTCTGCGTCGCCGCCGGCTTCGTTCAGCGCTTCAACCGCGTCGTCAAAGCCGCGCTGAGCCTTCTTGTATTTCTGCCAGACCTCCATAAGCGGGGTCAGGTTCTTGTGTTCTCTCATCAGGTCGCGGTACAGCTTGTTATCGGCTATCACCGCCGGGTCGGACAGCTTTGCGCTTATCTCGTCATAGCGCGCCTCCGCCATTACTAATTTTTCGTTCATTGTTTACCTCCATGCGTTGACTATGTGTACATCCGCACTGCTAACGCTCGGAGGATTCCGTCTCGCGGAGGACTGATCTGATCTTCTTCTCGCATTTGGAGCGGGGTATCATGAATACATGCCCGCAGCCCTGGCAGCAAAGCCTGAAGTCAGCTCCGCAGCGCTGGACAAGCATTTTGTCGCTGCCGCAGCCGGGGTGCACCTTCTTCATGACAAGTATATCACCGACTCTGACGTCCATCTGCGTTCACGCCCCTTTCTTTCTGCATACATATGTTATTATATCACGTTTTCGTTATAATTGCAATAAAAAATGAGATTTTTTGTGCATAATTCCGGAAGGAGCTCCGCAAACCTCCGCAGCACTTGACAATCCGGCAAAAACATAATACAATATAACTATAACACGTGAAAGGAACAGCCATGGAAAACGAAGAAGTAAAGCACAAGCGCAGAGTGCGCTATTCGGGAACTCACCCGAGAAGATTCGAAGAAAAATACAAGGAGCTGAACCCCGAGAAATACTCCAGGGATATCGAGCACATAATCTCACGCGGAGCCACTCCGGCGGGAATGCACATTTCAATAATGGTCAGCGAGATACTGGAATTTCTCGACATAAAGCCGGGACAGACCGGTCTTGACGCCACCCTGGGCTACGGCGGTCACACCCGCGCAATGCTTGAAAAGCTCCAGGGAAGCGGACACATCTACGCGCTGGACGTCGACCCAATCGAGTCCGCAAAGACAAAAAAGCGCCTTGCAGACCTCGGATTCGGCGAGGATATCCTCACTGTAAGGCTGCAAAATTTCAGGGACATCGACAAGGCCGCCGCCGACGCCGGAAAGAAATTTGACTTCGTGCTCGCCGACCTTGGCGTAAGCTCCATGCAGATAGACAATCCGGAGCGCGGATTCTCCTATAAAATCGACGGTCCGCTCGACCTCAGAATGAATCCGCAGAAGGGCAAAAGCGGCGCGGAGCGTCTCCAGGAGCTGACCTACGCGGAGATAGTCGGAATGCTGACGGAAAACTCCGACGAGCCATACGCGGAGCAGATAGCGCGAACCATCATGAGATACCGCAACAAGGGCGTGTACATCTCGACTACCACACAGCTCCGCGAGTGCATAACCGAAGCGCTGTCCTTCCTGCCGAAAAACGAGCAGAAGGAAACGATTAAAAAGTCCTGTCAGCGCGTATTCCAGGCTATCCGCATCGACGTCAACAGCGAATTTGAGGTGCTGTATGAGTTCCTTGAGAAGCTGCCGGACGTGCTCGCTCCCGGCGGACGGGCGGCTATACTGACGTTCCACTCCGGCGAGGACAGGCTCGTTAAGCGCTCATTCAAGGAGCTGCACCGCGCGGGCGTTTACAGCGACGTCGCAAGGGACGTAATACGCCCCACCCCGGAGGAATGCGTGAAGAACCGCCGCGCGCGGTCCACAAAGATGAGATGGGCTGTGCGGGCGGAGTAACCGCTCACATCAGCTTCATCAGCTTGCAGTTGACTATACCGGCGCTCCAGAAATCCGCGATCGGAATATTCCGCACCTGGCAGACTATGCTCGAATCCATCGCGCCATGACCTACGATAAGCACGTCCTTGCCGGCATTTACAAGCGGGTAAGCCACTTCCCGCAGGAACTCCCCGGTTCTGGCAAAGAGCTGCTCAAAGCTCTCGCCGCCGTCCACCGGCTCGGTGTATTTCTCGGGGTGCAGAAAAAGGTCCGCGATGGGACTTCCCGGCTTGTCGAAGCTGTATTCCATGCCCTCGCAGGCTCCGAAGCTCATTTCTACCAGCCGCTCGTCCGGAATTATCGGAATGTTCCGTCCGCGCAGGACTATCTCAGCCGTTTCCCGGGCGCGTATCAGCGGCGAGCAGTAGCACACGTCAAAATGTACGTCTGCGTACTCCTCTCGCGCTTTTTCCGCCATCTGCCTTCCGTTGGCGTTCAGCGGAATATCCGTTCTTCCCTGCAGCTTGTTCCTTTCGTTCCAGTCTGTTCTTCCGTGCCGCATTATGTATAACATTGCTGTTCTCCTGTCTGTTTATCTTCTGGCAGGTCTCGGCCTGCAAACTGATTATAGCATACTGCCCGGAAATTGTCAATCTGCCGGGAAACTCGGGTTCAGATTTAGCGTACTGCCTTAATTTCACTACATTATTGATTGCTGGTGATATTCATGAAAATTGTGTTATTAGTGGTTCTGATCCTTCTGGGATTAATACTGCTGCCGTTTTTGTTCCTGTTTATCTGCGGGCTTTTCGTGGATACCAGGAAGCAGTACGAACGCGACAGCAAGTTCTACCGCGCCCTGCTGGACGGCTCCACAACTGTTATCCTGTGGTGCCTCGGAGTGCGGTACGAAATCAGCGGCGAGGAGAAATTCCCTGAAACCGGGAACTTCCTCTTTATAAGCAACCACCGCTCAAACTACGACCCCATCATACAATGGACGGTGTTCAAGCGTTACAAGCTCTCGTTCATCTCAAAGAAGGAAAACTTCAAAATTCCGATGTACGGCAGGATAATACACCGCTGCTGCTTCATGCCGATAGACCGCAAGAGTCCACGGAAAGCCATGGAAACGGTAAACCGCGCCGCAAAGCTGCTCACCGAGACCGGGAATTCCGTCGGAGTTTACCCCGAGGGAAAGCGCAGCAAGGAAGGCAGGCTGCTGCCGTTCCACGCGGGAGTTCTGAAAGTGGCTCAGAAAGCCGAAAAACCCATTGTAGTATCTACTATCGAGGGCACGGAGAACATCTTCCGGAACATCAAACGGTTCAGAAAAACCGTAGTGACGATAAAAATACTGGAAACCATAGACGCGGCAAAAGTCCGGGAATTAAAGACCTCGGAACTCAGCGAATACTGCGAAGCGCTTATGAAAAAAGAACTGGAGGAACATACATAATGATCTACGTTTTATATAATCCATTCGCGGGCAACAAGACCTGCGAGGAGCAGTCCAGAAAGCTGACCGACCTTTACAAGGACGAGCAGCTCATATTCCGCAGCATGACGGATATCAGCTATCCGGAATTCTTTGCAGGTCTCAAGGGTGAGGATCGAGTGATAATCTGCGGCGGCGACGGTACCCTGAACCGCTTCGTGAACGACGCCAGAGGAATCGACATTCACAACGATATCCTATATTACGCTGCGGGCAGCGGAAACGACTTCCTGCGCGATATCGGCAAGGAAAAGGGCTGTGATCCGTTCGTGATAAATCAATACATAAAGGAGCTTCCCTCCGTCACCGTAAACGGGAAGGAAACACTATTCTTAAACGCGATCGGTTTCGGGATCGACGGCTACTGCTGCGAGGTCGGCGATGAACTGCGAAAAAAGTCGAACGGAAAGCCGGTAAACTACACCAGCATCGCTATAAAGGGACTGCTCTACGCATTTAAGCCCACCGACGCCACCGTGATCGTCGACGGAGTGGAAAAGCGCTACAAAAAGGTGTGGATCGCCCCCACGATGAACGGTAGGTTCTACGGCGGCGGAATGATCGCGGCTCCGGATCAGCGCCGGGACGCTCCCGACGGCAAGTTTTCCGTAGTCGTCTGGCACGGTTCAAACAAGCTGAAAACGCTGGTCGTGTTCCCATCTATTTTCAAAGGCGAGCATGTGAAGCACAGCGAGTGTATCGACATCATCAAAGCCGACGAGGTAACTGTCAGATTTGACAAGCCCTGCGCGCTCCAGATAGACGGAGAAACCATACTGAACGTTACTGAATACAGCGCAAAGAGCAGCGCCAGAGTCAAGGCAGAAAAGCAGCAGGTTTCATCAACATAAAACGAGCCGGGAGTTTTCAGTAACTCCCGGTTTTTGCGCTTCATAATCAATTTGGGAGAACAACGCATTGCATTTACCATTATTTTCTAGTATAATCATATTATCTTTTTTTGAGGGAAGCGATGCCAACAGCACAAATCGTTACAGATGAACTTATACGCTCAGCCGCGCCAAAAATCCGGCGGCGGTATCGAATGCGAAAAAAATATGCTCCCTGGGCGAATTCTCCAACCTGCGCAAAACAGCGGACGAAACGCTGATTTTCGTGGAATGCCGCGGCAGCGGGAAAAATCCATACAACACATCGGCGGATTTTTCGGGAGAAACTCAGGTATTCAGACGCTCCTGCCCGAGCCGCCAGTTTCCGTGCAAACACAGCATTGCGCTTATGATGGAGTGGCTCTCGGGGAAAAACTTTGAAACCTCGGATATCCCCGAGGACATCGCACAGAAAAAGGAAAAAAGCCGCAAAGCGCGCCGAACGCTCCACGGCTCAGCCGGCATCTCCGAAGCAGAATAAATCGGCTGCCGAAAAGATGCTCAGAAAGCAGCTTGAGGGGCTTGACCTCGCGGAGAGCTTCGTAAAGGATATGCTCGACCGCGGAGTCTACTCGGTCAGCAGCGCTGCCGCCGACCAGAACGCCTGCAAGCTTATCATCGAAAGGGCGGGAATGAGTATCTCCGAAGCCGTAAAAGCCGCCAAGAACGAGCTTAAAAACACCCTGTCCGAACCGTATGCCGGTGTCCTTCTGCGATTCGATGAAATAGAACTGGCAGACGACCGCCGCGCCGTATTAAAGCTCGGTAACGAATCCATAACGCTGCGCGCATACTACCGGAGATTCCCGAACACATGCGATGTCCTTGCCGTGACGGACAGCCGCCATCTGCGCGGCGGAGCGATTTTCGGGCTGCTCCACTATATCCCGCAGGAGCACCATATTCTGCTCTGCCCGATGTCGCTTGTCCACCCGTACGGAATCACCAAACTATGCTGAAGGAGGCGCGGAACTATGAATACAACGCCATTTTACGAACTCCACGACAGGCTATACGACCGCGCCTCGGCAGGCTGCGCGTCGATTGCGGAGGATTTCCAGCTGAAACGCGCCGTGGAAAACATGGCTCCCCTCGCGGAAGCCAACAAGACGTTCGCGCGGCTCGGGAACATGTGCGCGAAGCTCTTCACGGAGCCTGAGCCAGCGCTGCTCCTCACCGAATGCGATGAAAGCCGACGAAGTAAGGCTGTATGCCTTACGAGGAGGTGCAACACGATGTTGCAGAGCGAAATAACCGGGCGACGGCATGGACGCCGTCGCATCAGAAATTTCGCTCGTTGAAAGAAGCAGTCGGTGTGCTATACACATTTTCAATCAAACAAGGTTTTTAGAGGTGACCTTAATTAACTGCAATTATGACTTTTTATCGTGCGGTTATAATCACGACTGAGCAAATGTCCTGATAATTCCTATTACGAAAAGAACTATCACCATTATGGGAAGAACGCAGGTCACATAACCTCTCATAAAGTTCTTCATTTTCAGACCCTTGCCTGTGTTGGCTTCCTTGATGTAATTATCCCAGCCCCAGCCCTTTTTCAGCACGCAGAACAGTATAATTACCAGAGAACCAAGGGGAAGTATCAGGTTGCTGACGATAAAATCCTCAAGATCCATGATATTTGTTCCTTCGCCAAGCGGCTGAATGAAGCTCAGCAGATTGAATCCAAGGCTGCATGGCAGGGAGAGCACAAACAGGAGAATTCCGTTTACAATGCAGGACTTCTTTCGTCCCCAGCCGAACAGATCCTGCGTGCATGCTGTGATCTCCTCAAAAACAGCCAACACGGTAGACAACGCCGCAAATGACATAAACACGAAGAAAAGGCTTCCCCACAGTCTGCCAAGCGGGAGGTTGTTGAATATATTCGGCAGCGTAATGAAAATAAGGCTCGGACCGCTGTCCACGTCTACGCCGTACGCAAAGCACGCCGGGAATATGATAAGTCCGGAGGAAAGCGCTACCAGAGTATCCAGAATCGCAACATTGACCGATTCACCGAGGAGTGATCTTTCCTTGCCGATGTAGCTTCCGAATATCGCCATCGCGCCTATTCCAAGGCTCAGGGTAAAGAACGCCTGGTTCATGGCGTTCACGATTATGGTTCCAATGCCTATTTTCTGAACATCTTCAAAATTCGGCATGAGGTAGAATGCAATTCCTTGTTCTCCGCCGGGCATGAAGAAACTGTTTATCGCGAGGATAACCATTATTCCGAGGAGTGCCAGCATCATTACCTTGGTAACACGCTCAAGCCCGTTTTTTAATCCAATGGAGCACACCAACACCGCCGCCGCAATTACTATACCCATATAAAGTATCATCATAGGAGCGTCGGAAAGCATCTGATTGAACTTCTGGGATATCCCCGAAGCGTCCAGGCCTGACAAATCACCGGCTGCAGTTGAAACAAAGTACCTTACCATCCAGCCGGCAACTGTTGTATAGAACATCATCAGGAGGTACCCGCCTATCATTGCTGCCTTGCCGTGTATATGCCAGACGGTTCCTTTCGGCTCCAGCTCCTGGTACATCTTGACCGGACTTTTCTGCGCCGCCCTGCCAATCGCGAACTCCATGGATAACACCGGGATTCCCAGTATAGCAAGGAATATCAGATAGATCAACACAAAAACTCCGCCGCCGTTTTGCCCGACGACATACGGAAACTTCCACACATTTCCGATTCCAATTGCACAGCCGGCGCTTAACAAAATAAATCCCAGTCTGCTTCCTAATTTTTCTCTGCCCATTTTATACCTCCGCCTTTTTTCGTGTATCATTTTCATGGCGTTCCTGAACATGCAACTATACTATGATACTATTTATTTTGTCTGTTGTCAAGTAATTCAGCTAAAATAGTCTGAACAGCAGTCGCTTAATATAAATACACCCCTGAGATCATGTTCCCAGGGGTGATTGATTATGTAACGTGAATCAGTCTATATCCGATGAAATATCAATATTTTCACCTGTAAGACCTATATATGCGCCGTCGCCTGCTTCACTGGCGTCTTTATGAGCAAGAAGCCACTTGTTGCATGCTCTGAGCCATCTGTCCTCTTCGTTCTTTGGAGTTATATTGGGCATGGAGCCGTTTGTTCCCTTAGGAAGAGCAATAACCACCTTAAAGCCGTCCGACTTTTTCGCACTGCACGGAGCATAGTGCAGAGTTGTTTCGTAAACCTCAACGACCTGACCAGCCGCCGCCCTGAACGCCTTGACCTTTGAGGTATCTAATTTTCCATCAACAATATCATCAGCCTTTGCAACGAGAAGAATAAAATCATAAAGACTGATATTAAGCTCGCTATCTCGATGGTACTCAAGGCAGTTAAGCTTGGTATTATGTCCATTGCACCAACCAAGCTGGATAGGCATTCCGCCGTAAGCGTTATTTTGCAGTTCACCAAAAATCGCAACAGTTTCTAATGCGGTATCGCTCATGACGTATTCAACGCCTTCAGGCAAAGGAGTCTTTTCGTCAAGCGCTTTCATAAGTCCAGCGGTATCGTAACCCTGGAGTACCTTTCCATAGGGCGCGAATTCTTTGTCCAGCACAGAATAAATCTTCATTTCTATTATCGTCCTTTCATAGCTGATATTTAGATAATAGCACATATTATGCTTTTTGTCAATCGCTTTCATTAAATTATTTAAGGTCACCTCTAAAAAACCTATAGCAGCGCTGCACAAAGTCCACAAAGTGGAAATCGTGCAAGATAAGCATACAAACCAGTTGCATAGTAAAATAAAAAATGGTACAATAAAGAATGAACAAGCAAAAAAGTTTATCAAGCCTGGAGGACGAACTGTCACAGGTACGGACGAAGAAAAAAGAATTTCTGGAGCAGATAAAACGAATGGGCAGCAATGATAAAGCCGTGCTATTACAAAGTAGAGCGCGGGAATATGCCATACGACCTGGAATTAATCGCACTGCACATTTTCGCTCGCATGAGGTTTTTAGAGGCGACCTTTAGGCAAGCAAATTTCCTCTGGAAAAATTCTCTGAGATGTGGTATAATTCATTTATAACCACAGCAAAGGGGATAAAATCCATGATAGATAAAATGCTGATACGCGGGGCGAAAGTCCACAACCTGAAAAACATCGACGTGGACATACCACTAAACAAAATAGTCGGAATTGCCGGAGTATCCGGCTCGGGAAAGTCGTCGCTGGCGCTCGGAGTTCTGTATGCGGAAGGTTCCCGGCGGTACCTTGACGCGCTCTCGACCTACACCCGCCGCCGAATGACCCAGGCTTCAAAGGCAGCCGTGGACGAAATACAGTACGTTCCCGCCGCGCTCGCGCTTCACCAGCGCCCGGGCGTTCCGGGAATACGCAGTACTTTCGGCACAGGCACCGAACTGCTCAACAATCTGCGGCTCATGTACTCCAGGCTTGCCGACCATCGCTGTCCCAACGGGCACTACCTCAAGCCGACCCTGGCTGTCGCAGCCGGGAAGGAACTGGTCTGCCCTGAATGCGGCGCGCATTTCTATGCGCCGTCCGCCGAGGAATTAGCGTTCAACTCCCAGGGAGCCTGCCAGAAATGCGGCGGCACCGGCAGCGTCCGCACGGTCGACCCGGCGACCCTGGTTCCGGACGATTCACTAAGTATCGACGAGGGCGCGGTTGCTCCGTGGAACAGCCTGATGTGGTCGCTGATGACCGACGTCTGCCGTGAGATGGGAGTACGTACCGACGTGCCGTTCCGGGAACTTACCGAGCGCGAAAAGGAAATAGTGTACCACGGTCCGGCGGAAAAGAAGCATATCTTCTACAAGCCGAAGAACTCCAACCAGGCGGGCGAGCTGGATTTCACCTACTACAACGCAATCTATACCGTGGAAAACGCGCTTTCAAAGGTCAAGGACGAGAAGGGCATGAAGCGCGTCGAAAAGTTCCTGAAAGAGGACGTTTGCCCGGACTGCCGCGGAACGCGTCTTTCCCAGACTGCACGTTACCCGAAGCTGCGCAGAATTTCCCTCGACCAGGCCTGCACGATGTCTCTTTCTAACCTGGTATACTGGGTGCGCGGCGTTCCTGACAGCCTTCCCGAGGAAATGCGCCCGATGGCGGTCAGCATATGCGACTCCTTTGAGGGAACCGCAAAACGCCTGATCGACCTGGGGCTTGGATATCTTTCGCTCGACCGCTCCGCTGTTACGCTTTCCACCGGCGAACGCCAGAGAATGCAGCTTGCCCGCGCTGTACGCAACCGGACTACCGGCGTTCTGTACGTCCTGGACGAGCCGTCTATCGGACTGCATCCGTCAAACATCGTGGGACTTACCGGAGTAATGCACGACCTGGTAGCCGACGGAAATTCCGTTATACTGGTCGACCACGACACTCAGATTTTGAAGGAATCCGACTGGATAGTAGAAATGGGACCACAGGCAGGCGCAAAGGGCGGACATGTGATCGCCGAGGGAACCGTCCGGGATATATGCGAAAATACGGCGTCACAGATAGGCGCTTTCCTTTCCGGAAAAGCGGAAACTAAGCTGCGCGAGGTCTGCGAACCTGGAGGGCTGTTCTCAGCCGGGACAATTCACCTTTCCACATCGCAGATTCACACGGTAAAGCCGCTGGAAGCCGATATTCCGAAGGGGCGGCTGACGGTTGTGACTGGCGTTTCCGGCTCCGGAAAAACCACGATGGTTCTTGAAAGCCTTGTTCCGGCTCTTGAAGCCAGGATAGCCGGAAGCACTCTGCCGGAGCATATCCTTGAGATAAATGCCGATGGCATCGAACATGTCAAGCTGATCGACGCGACTCCGATTGGGATAAACGTGCGCTCCACCGTTGCGACCTACGCCGGAGTACACGACGAGCTGCGAAAGCTCTACGCCAGGTCAGACGGCGCAAAGGAAAAGGGCTATAAGGCAAGCGACTTTTCCTACAACACAGGTTCGCTGCGCTGCCCGGGCTGCGACGGAACCGGAGTTGTCAGCCTTGACGTGCAGTTTCTTCCGGACGTGGATATTCCCTGCCCGGACTGCCGCGGCTCACGGTACGCAAGGTCGGCATACGCTGTGAAGCTTACGGACAAATCCGGCGAACAGGCTTCCCTGCCGGAGCTTATGGATATGGACGTAAACTCCGCGATTGAATTCTGCAGCGAGATGAAATCAGTCAGCCAGAGGCTCCGGGTGCTTCAGCAGCTCGGGCTCGGGTACCTCACTCTCGGCGAGGAAACTCCCAGCCTTTCCGGCGGCGAAGCCCAGCGCCTGAAACTTGCAAGCGAGATCGGCAGAACTCAGACCGACTCGGTATTCGTGTTCGACGAACCGAGTATCGGTCTGCACCCGCTTGACGTGCAGGTACTGCTCGGGGTATTTCAGGCTCTGCTTGATAACGGCGCGACCGTTGTTGTAATCGAGCACGACCTCGACGTGATACGAAACGCGGATTACATTATAGACATGGGACCGGGCGGCGGAGAATCCGGCGGGCGCATAGTCGCGGCAGGTACTCCTCAGCAGATAAAGCAGAACCAAAACAGCATTACGGGAAAATATATGTAAAATTCAAGCTCCGCGCCAGCCGGCGCGGAGCTTTTTATGGGAACCTCTAAAAACCGGTTTGAAAAGGGAAAATGGGTAGAGTGCGCCGAATGCGATGAAAGCCGACGAAGTAAGGCTGTATGCCTTACGAGGAGGTTTGAAGAAGCAGTCGGTGTGCTATACACATTTTCACTCAAACAAGGTTTTTAGAGGTGACCTTATATCAGAGTTCTTTCAGATAAAAGTGATCCATCGTTCCGTGAACCACCGAGCGTGGTCTTTCAATACGCCGGAATCCCATTTTCTCGTACAGTTTCAGCGCCGTTTCGAGATTCGTGTGAGTTTCAAGATACAAATTACAGTAGCCCGCCGCTCTCGCCCAGTTTTCCACCAGCCGGACAAGCTCCTTTCCGTAGCCTTTGCCCTTTGCCGAATCAGTAAGATAAAGCTTCTGAAGTTCCGCGCAGTCCGGAATCCCGGTGAACTCAGCAGCGCCGACTCCGCCTATCATTTCTCCGTTTTCGCCGAGGGCTATGTAGTACACTCTTTTTTGCGGATCGCTTCCGTAATACTTGCTCAGGTGGTTTAATTCCGGGTCGAAATACACCGTGCCCGGAATGTTTAGATGGTATTTCTCCAGGTTTGCCCGAATTATTTCAGCAAGCTGTGCGTCGTCCCCTGCTTCTATTTTTCTGTAGTTCAGCATTTTAATCCCCCACGGATACAAGAATATAAATTTTATCACAATTATAGCACATGGTGCATTACAAGTCAAGAGCCTAAATACAGCAAAACGCCCCCGAAAATATCGAAGGCGTTTAAATTCTCAGCTCAGTCCATTTGCGTCGGTTAACGCTATTCCGTTGGCGCCAAGCGGGATTTTGTGGTCAAGTCCCACGAACTCGCCGTTCTCCTGCCAGAGCACTTCTTTAACGAATGCGTATTTCTCCTCGTCCCAGGTCGTGAAATCGTCGAGCACAAGCCCGCCGGTATCACCGGAGTTCGCATTAAAGCACCAGAACGTGTGATTCAGATGGTTTTCGCTTATCAGGCGGCGCATGCATGTCATCCACTTCAGGTTTGGTTCCTTCATGAATCCACCCCACTCGCCTATTAAAAGCGGCGCGGTATTCTCATTATGTATGTACAGCCAGTTGTCCTGCCAGCAGTCGCTCAGAAGACTGTCGAAATCATAATCTCCCTGGAACCACGGCTGAAGGTAAACCGTAGGTCCATAATCGTGCGGAGAATACACCAGTTTATCCTGGTACGCTCCGAGATCGACCGGGAAATCCCTTACGCCGCGCAGATTTCCGCCCCACCAGTTGAAATAATAATCGCTGTCGTTCGTGGAGTGATAATCCCTGTTGCCGGTTATGTCTACTGGATATATCTCGGTTCCCTCTACCATTATCAGAACGTTAGGATTCTTTGCCAGTATCCGCGCCGCGGCAGTTTCTGCGGCATGCTTCCAGTTGTTAGCGGAGTCGGAGTCGTTCCATATCGCCGCTCCGCTGCCTTCGTAGGGCTTTCCGTGCGGCTCGTTTTTCAGGTCGTACGCAATTATCGTGTCGTTGTCCTTGTATCTTTCGGCTAGCCATTCCAGCGCGCTGTAATACTCATCGGCGCTCACCTTATCCGTGTACCACAGGTTGACTGTATGACCGGAAGCGTTCGTTTCCGCCGAATGGATATCCGGCATTACTTTTATTCCGTTTTCTTCCGCCAGCTTTAGAAAACAATCAAATATTTGCAGGCTGTTCATGCTGTTTAGCTCAGTGTTGCAGGCGTTGTTGTAATTTGCCTGCGGGTACTCCCCGGCTGACCACTTATTGATAAGCTCCGCTGAAATAGGTACGCGTATGAGATTGAATCCATGATCAGCGATAGCTTTCACAGACGTTTTTAATTCGCTGTTCCACAGTCCGTCAAAGGTATTGGTGCCAGTGTTGTATCCGAACCAGTTTACGCCTGTCAGCCAAACCTGCTTGCCGTCCTTATCGAGTATCTTATTTCCATCAGTGTGGAGCCAGTCGTCGCCCTGTTCGGCTTTTTCGCTCCGTCTCAGGAGCGTCTCGACATCTGCAGCGGCGCTCTGATTTCCGCCGTCTGCCGAGACATTATTCTGAACAATCGCGCCCTGTTTTACCGTGCATTCCATTTCATTCAGAATCGCCCTGCTTATTTTAAATTCATTTTCCGTATTGATATTACAGCCTATTGCAACAGTGCTTCCAACGGGAATGTCGCCGTTGTACTCCATGCTGGTTATGGCGAGGGTATCCCCGGATCGAGAATACGTGCCGTTCCAGCCATCGCACCCGAGCAGGCCGTCTACATCTATCACAAGCTCCCAGCCTGAGATATTATCGCCTGTGTTGTTGGTGATCCCGAGCTGCAGCCCGTAAAACATACTTCCGGCTTCTCCCCAGGAATTGTCCACGGAATATTGCAGCACTACGCCGTTTTCCGTAACCTGCGGCTGCGAAGTCCCGGTCTGACTCTCCGGAACCTCCGTCACGGACGAACCGCCGTTTCCAGTGGAATCGGAATTACTCTGCGCCCCTTGTGAACTCTGCAAACTTTGCGACCCATGCGAAGTTTCACCCGAGGATTTTCCGGCTATTACAGCTATCAGCGTAACCGTCAGCCCGACTATCACGGCCGCCATTGCGATAACAGTGACCATCAGCCATTTTGGAATGCCTGTTTTTTCGCCTTTGACAGTTGTTAAATCGGTGGAATCACCAGGAACCGAATTCTTGCTGTGATTATCTTCCATGCCGTTTCCCTTTCATTATTTCCAAACCGTGAGACTATTGATTTCCAAATCAATTATAGCACATTACTTTTATTAAGTCAAGATAATGTCAGATTGACAATGAACTCCTGATATGCTATACTAAATGAAATGTTCAGTCATTCGAACCGCTGAACTGCACAAACTAAAATGCTGAGATTCACGAGGCACAAAAAGTATGGACAATGTATCAAAGCCTACGGCTTACTATCACCTTCCGGGTCTGTTTGAGTTCTACGAACTATACCGCGTTTTTTTGCCGCTGTTCCGTGAACACAGGGAGTGCTTTTACGACTGGTGTGAAATAGGCTCAATTTACGGCGCCCCGGCTGACTGCCTCTGGGGCGGAGGGCGTGTCGGATTCGGCGATAACGACCCGGGAGAAGTTCTGGCGCTCATGCGGGAATACAAGATATCAGCGCGGCTGACATTCAGCAACTCCCTGCTCAGGAATGAACATCTTTCAGACAAAAAATGCAACCATTTGTGTGAGCTGTTCAGCGAAAACAGCGGAGTCCAGAACGGCGTTATCATCTGTTCTGATTTACTGTTAAACTACCTGAAAACGAATTATCCGGGATTCTATTTTGTGTCCTCGACCACTAAGGTGCTGACGGAATTTGAGCAACTCAGGAGCGAACTCCAGCGCGGGGATTTCCTTTACGTTGTGCCAGATTTTCGGCTTAACAAGCAGTTCGGACGGTTGAGTGAGCTCTCTCAATCGGAAAAAGACAAGGCTGAATTTCTATGCAACGAATGCTGCTGGTTCTATTGCAGAGACAGGAAGCTCTGCTACGAAAATGTCAGCCGCAGGAATCTCGGGGAAAACTGCCCGGATCATCACTGCAAATCTCCCGGCGCAGCGGAAGGATATCTGTTTTCTAAGGCAATGAGAAATCCCGGTTTTATCGGCACAAACGATATTCAAGACATCTACCTGCCTATGGGTTTCTCTAATTTCAAAATAGAAGGGCGAAGTCTCGGCAGCGCAATTGTTCTGGAATTTTTGCTCTATTACATGACTAAGCCGGAGTATCATATCAATGTCAGGGAAAAAATATATCTTGACAGCATGCTGGATCTGTTCTGAATGTCGTCATGTCGTCCGAGAATGAATTCGCCGTCATAGCAGAAACGGTATCGTCTTTACCAAGAGAATTTGCTCCGCTGCGAACAGTCCTTGCGGCTTCAGGTACTTTTTTTCGGCATCTGGACTTCCATCAGGATAACGTCATAGCCGCCCGATGCCGGCAAAATCTCTGATATGAGTGCTGATGGGCAGCATCTTCTGCGTTCACGTCAGCCGTAAGAATAAATGTCTGATTTTCGCTCAACAGTTGTCAAAGCATGTACTATCTGGTTAAAACATTCCTTTTACGCACACGCAAACACTCTACACTAATTTAATGTATCTATATCAATATTACAAAGTGAACAGTTGACGTTTTCATGAAAAACATTGCATTAGCATTGTTGATTTTGCACATTTTCGGCAACTCGTTTGTCGAATAATTGGACTTATGCTACAAATATTCAAGTTGCACTCATGAAACATCTTGACCTGAATGAATTTTTATAGTAAAATATACGTTAGCCTAAGCGCCTAATCACTCTGGTAAAAAGAGTGTAATACAGCACATGGCTGTAAATGTATTTCAGGAGGAAGAATTTATGAAGAAGATTTTTGCATCTATGATGGCGGCCGCCATGGTAGTAAGCCTTGCAGGCTGCTCCAACGGCAACAGCAGCGAGAGCGTTTCCAGCGCAAACAGCGAGGGCGGCTCTGACAACGCAGCAGCTTACAAGCTCGGTATGGGCGTTGTAACCTCTACCGCTTCTTCGGCAGCAGGCAACGCACAGGTTGACGCAACCGTAGCAGCAGTCATTCTCGACGCTGACGGCAAGATCGTTTCCTGCGCTATCGATGTTGCACAGAACAAGATGGACGTAACAGACGGCGAGGTTCCCGAGGACGCTGCTTCCATGACTTTCAAGTCCAAGAAGGAGAAGCTCGAGGAATACGGCATGAAACCCGCTTCCGCTATCGGCAAGGAGTGGTACGAGCAGGCTGAGGCTTTCGAGGCTTATGTAGTTGGCAAGACCGCTGACGAAGTAGCTGCTATCCCTGTTGAGACCACTGATAATGGTCATGTCGTTACAACCGACGAAACTCTTAAGGCTGGCTGCACAATGAGCATCAGCGCTCTGATCGACGCTACCGTAAAGGCTTGCAGCGACGACAGTGCTGCTGATTTCACCGGCGACGCTAAGCTCGCACTTACAACTTCCACCTCCGTTGATTCTGCAACAGCTTCCGCAGCTGACGGCGAGGACGGCACCGCTGCAATGTACACTTCTTTCGCAGCAGTAGCAGTTGACGGCGAGGGCAAGCTCGCAGCAGTATGCTACGACGAGGTTCAGCCTAAGGTAACATTTGACGAAGCAGGCGAGATCACTTCCGATCCTACTGCTGAGATCAAGACCAAGAGAGAGAAGAAGGACGAGTACGGCATGAGAAGCGCTTCCGCTATCTCCGCTGAGTGGTTCGAGCAGAATCAGGCATTCGAGACCTTCGTAACTGGCAAGACCAGCGATGAGATCTCCGCTATCCCCACCGAGACCACCGATAACGGTCACGTTGTAACCACCGATGAGACCCTCAAGGCTGGCTGCACCATGAGCGTAGGCGGCATGATCCAGACTGTTGTTAAGGCAATGGGTCTGGTAGGCTGATAATTCGGTTAAACTGACAGTTCTGATACGACGCAAGAAGATGAGAGGCTGTACGCCTCTCATCTTTTTGGCTTGAATAGGAGTTCTTCAATGTACAGAAGTATGGTCAAGAAGGCTGTAGGAGCCTTTCTTGTGATCGCTGCTGCCATTAATCTCTCCGCTTGCAGCATGCAAAAGGAAAAGGTGCGGTATTCAAAAGCCTACCTTGAGTTCTTCGACACTGTTACCCAGATAGTCGGATACGAGGAGGACGAGGAAACTTTTTCGCAGAACTGCGAGAAAGTATATTCTCTGTTCGAGGAATATCACCAGCTCACCGACATATATCATAGTTACGAAGGCGTAAACAACGTCCGCACGATAAACCGCAGCGCCGGCATCGAGCCAGTAAAAGTCGACGAAAAGCTGATCGATCTGCTTGAGTTCTCAAAGGAAATGTACACCGTGACAAATGGGAAGTGCAACATTGCAATGGGAAGCGTTCTGTCAATCTGGCACAAGTACCGCGAACAGGGCATAGACGACCCGGAATCCGCTGAACTTCCGCCTGTGGAGGATCTGGTCAGCGCTTCGGAGCACTGCAGCATCGACGATCTGATAATCGACAGGGCTGCCGGAACTGTTTACCTCAGCGACCCGGAGATGTCCCTCGACCTCGGAGCAGCGGCAAAGGGCTACGCCGTGGAAAGAGCCGCAGAGCTTCTTGCCAGCGAAGGCGTCACCAGCGGTTACAGCCTTAATGTCGGCGGAAACGTACGCACCATCGGAACCAAGAACGACGGCTCCGACTGGGCTGCTGGAATACAGAACCCCGACACGGAATCCGAGCAGCCGTATATAGTGCGGCTGAAGCTCAACGGAATGGCTCTTGTAACCAGCGGAAACTACCAGCGCTATTACGAGGTCGACGGCGTGCGCTATCACCATATCATCGACCCGGACACGCTTATGCCGCTCAATTATTTTGATTCGGTGACGATTCTCTGCAATGACAGCGGTAAAGCAGACGCGCTTTCCACCGCGCTGTTCAACATGACGATTCCAGATGGCAAAGCTCTTCTGGAAAATCTTGAAGGCGTCGACGCGATATGGGTTCTTCCGGACGGAAGCTACGACTGCACGGAGGGATTCGCGAAGCTGATAATCGACTGACTTTTAAGCAGTGGAAATGTCAGAATTGCTTAGAAAATTTTCATGTAAAATAGTATAATATGGAGAGAGGTGTTGACAAAGCACCCATCTTGATATATACTGAATATGGTATGCCCTTCTCATGTGCAAAGGGGCACAACTATTCAATAATAATGCGAATGTGAGGTTAGGTCAAATGCCACTAATCAAGCTCAAAGGCGCGCATGTTCCGCACAGGAAGAACACCGCGCAGATGGCGGCAGTAAGAATGCCTGCACCAAAATCCGTCACAATACCCGTTGTGATGCATATCGGTGCGCCTGCCGTTCCCGCTGTAAAGGTGGGAGATCATGTTGATATCGGCGATGTTATCGCGACTGCAGGCGGTTTTGTAAGCGCGCCTGTTCACGCCAGCGTTTCCGGTACAGTAAAGAAAATCGACACCATTCTCGTAAGCTCCGGCAACAACGTGAATGCGATCACGATCGAATCCGACGGCGAGATGAAGGTGTCCGAGGCGGTCAAGCCGCCCAAGCTGGAAACCTACGAGGACTTCATCAACGCTGTAAAGGACAGCGGTCTGGTAGGTCTTGGCGGCGCGGGATTCCCCACTGCGGTCAAGCTGAAAATCGACGATCTTTCGCGCATAAAGGCTGTTGTTATCAACGGCGCGGAGTGCGAACCGTATATCACCAGCGACACCAGAACCATGCTCGACCAGGCGGATCTCATGAAGGAGGGCTTTGCGCTCCTGGAAAAGTTCCTCAAGGTCAAGAACATCATCATCGGCATCGAAAAGAACAAGCCCGAGTGCATCGCAAAGATGAACGAACTTGCAGCGGCGGATCCCTGCCTTACTGTAAAGCCGCTTCCGAGCGTATATCCCCAGGGCGGTGAAAAGGTGCTGATTTACCACACCACCGGCGCGGTAGTTCCCGAGGGTAAGCTCCCGCTGGACGCCGGAGCAGTCGTTCTGAACTGCACTACACTGGCGTGCCTTGCAAGGTACTGCAAGACAGGTATGCCGCTTGTTGAAAAGTGCGTTACCGTAGACGGCAGCGCCATCAAGGAACCCAAGAACGTTATAGTTCCTATCGGCACCTCTATTCAGGATCTGATCGACTTTGCAGGCGGCTTCAAGGAAGAACCCGGAAAGATCCTCTACGGCGGTCCCATGATGGGAATTGCCGTTCCTGACGCCAACTGCCCTATCCTCAAGAACACAAACGCGATAATCGCGCTCAACGAAAAGGACGCCCAGCCCAAGAAGCAGACCGCCTGCATACGCTGCGGAAACTGCGTTTCCCACTGCCCGCTGCACCTCAACCCCGTGGCAATTTCAAAGGCTTACAGGGACGGCGACTGCGAGGAGCTGAAGAAGCTCAAGGTAAACCTCTGCATGGAGTGCGGCTGCTGTTCCTTCGTCTGTCCTACAGGACAGCCCCTCGTTCAGAGAAACAAGCTGTCTAAGGCTATGCTAAGAAACTATAAACCTCAGGAGGGAAAGAAATGAGCAAGTTAACTGTTACTTCTTCTCCGCATATATTTACGCCCCGCACAACACGCTCCATCATGCTTGACGTGCTCATCGCGCTGCTTCCCGCCGCTGTTGCGTCGGTTATCCTGTTCGGATTCAGCAGCCTGATGGTTATACTCACCTGCATGGCTGCGGCGGTGCTTTCCGAATTAGTATTCAACCTCATCTGCAAGAAGGAGCAGACCATCGGCGACCTTTCTTCCGCCGTTACCGGTCTCCTTCTCGCGCTGAATCTCCCCGCGACTATTCCGCTCTGGCAGGCCGCTCTCGGCGCAATATTCGCTATTATCGTCGTAAAGTGCCTGTTCGGCGGCATCGGTCAGAACTTTGCAAACCCGGCGATCACCGCACGAATTTTCCTGCTGCTGTCCTTCAGCGGCACCATGACCGCCGCAGTATTCCCACAGAATGCTGATGTGGTTTCCGGAGCAACTCCTCTTGGAGTCCTCAGCGGTCAGGAAGGAACCCTGCCTACATACCTTGACCTGTTCCTCGGCAAGTGCGGCGGCGCCCTCGGTGAGACATGCGCTCTGGCGCTCCTCGTCGGCGGTATCTACCTCGTTATCCGCGGAGTTATCACATGGCACACCCCGGTAGTCTTCATCGCCACGGTATTCCTGTTCTCCCTCGTTCTGGGTCAGGATCCTGTCGCTGAGATCCTTTCCGGCGGTCTGTTCATCGGCGCGATCTTCATGGCGACCGACTACGCGACCACTCCTAACACCGCGTGGGGAAAGGTCATCTTCGGCGTTGGCTGCGGACTTATCACCGTACTTATCCGTGTATTCGGAAGCTACCCCGAGGGCGTTTCCTTCTCCATACTCCTTATGAATATCCTCACTCCCTATATTGAGAGATGGACCAGAACCAAGCCGTTTGGAGGTGCTAAGGCATGAACGATTCAGTAAAGAGCGTTGTTTCGCTTGTTGTCATCTGCCTCGTTGTTACGCTGGCTCTTTCTGCGGTCAACTACTTCACCGCTCCCGTAATCGCGGAAAACAACGCTAAGGCTGTTCAGGGCTCCTTTGCCGAGGCTCTGCCCGGCGCCGACGGATTCGAAGAACTCGAGCCCGCCGCCGACGCTCCCGAGACTGTAAAGAGCATTTACAAGGAAAACAACGGTCTCGGCTATGTTGTTATCCTCGAAACAACTTCCCAGTACAGCGAATCCCCGATGGGAATTACAGTAGGTATCGGCACCGACGGTATCATCAAGAATATCGTGCTGACAAACTACGCTGAAACAAAGAATTTCGGCGACGACTACCCCGCAAGCTACATCGGTCAGGATTCCGCGCTTGCCGGCGTTGAGCTGGTTTCCGGAGTTACCTACTCCTCCACGGCGTTCAGAAACGCGGTAACGGACGCTTACACCGCGCTGTTCGCAGTCGCTGACGTAGCCGCCGGTGAGATGTCCGACGACCAGATGGCTGCCGAGGCTATCGGCGAGCTGCTTCCTTCTTCTCTTGACAACACAGGCGCATGCAAGGTCGAGGAGAAAGACGGTCTGTTTGTAAGCTCCAACCGTACAGGCTATGCGATGGTCGCAGACAAGGTAGCATATGTTACCGACGCATTCGGCAATTATGTCGGAAGCAAGTCATTTGACGACGCGGCTTCCGAGGACGCTTCCGTCGTTGAGGCGGTCAAGACTGCCGCTGCCGGGGCATACGCTGCGGCAAGCGAGAAGAACATCAGCCGTATCGTAAAGATGTACAAGGACGCAGAGGTTGTTACACTTACTCCCACCGGAGTTCAGTCGACCGTAAACGGCGCGTACACATTCACAAGCGAAGGCGCCACCTACTACGCAATGACCGCTTCCGCATTCGGTTACGGCGGTCCTGTAAATCTGCTCTATATCGTTGACGAAAACGGCACTATCGCGAAGTTCAAGGTAATGTCGCACAACGAAACCGAGTACTATGGCGACGTTGTATCCCAGAGCTCCTACACTAATGGATATCCGGGTCAGCAGCTCGACAGCATAGGCGACGACGTACTCGTAGTATCCGGCTGCACCTTCACAACAAACGCTGTTAAAACGGCAGCCGCTGACGTGGCAGCAGCTTTCAACGCAGTAAAGGAGGCTCAGTAATATGGAGAAACAAAGCAAGCTTTCCATTATGTTAAAGGGCTTCATTAAGGAAAACCCTGTATTCGTGCTGGTTCTTGGAACCTGCCCCACCCTTGCCGTGACCGATTCAGTATCACGCGCGCTCAGTATGGGTATTGCAGCAGCGATAGTTCTTATCTGCTCCAACATGGCAATATCCGCGCTCCGCAAGGTTATCCCCGATAAGGTGCGTATCCCTGCATACATCGTTATTATCGCAGGCTTCGTTACCATTATCCAGATGCTGATGAACGCGTACCTCCCCGATCTGTATACCGCACTCGGAACGTACCTCGCGCTTATCGTTGTAAACTGTATCATTCTCGGCAGAGCTGAGATGTTCGCAAGCAAGCACACCGTTGTCGAGTCCGCGCTCGACGGCATCGGAATGGGCGGCGGTTTCACCCTCGCTCTGTTCTGCATGGGCACCGTCCGCGAGATCCTCGGCTCCGGAAGCTTCCTCGGCTTTAAGATCCCGTTCCTTCAGGATTACTCCATACCGTTCTTTACCCAGGCGGCTGGCGGATTCTTCGTGTTCGGCGTGCTTATCGCTGTTGTAAACAAGATCACCAAAGGCAAGGCGATCAGCAAGAAGGAATTCGGCTGCGCAAACTGCCCGTCCCGCGGCGCATGCCTGGAGAACCCCGAAAACACCGGATCAGCAAAGGAGGCCAAGTAATATATGGATACTATCAAGGCGCTTCTTGTAATACTTATGTCGAGCGTACTTGTTAACAACTATGTACTTAACAAGTTCCTCGGTATCTGCCCCTTCCTCGGAGTTTCCAAAAAACTCGACCAGGCGGCGGGCATGGGTACTGCCGTTACCTTCGTTATGCTGGTAGCTACCGCAGTAACATGGCCTATACAGACATTCGTTCTGGATAAGCTCGGTCTCGGATACCTCCAGACTATCGTTTTCATTCTGGTTATCGCTACCCTCGTACAGTTCGTTGAGATAATCCTCAAGAAGTATATCCCCGCGCTTCACAAGTCGCTGGGCGTGTACCTACCGCTTATCACCACGAACTGCGCGGTTCTCGGCGTTACCATCAACAACATCAAGGACGGCTACGGCTTCCTTGAGTCCATGGTAAGCTCCCTCGGCTGCGGACTTGGCTTCCTGCTGGCTATGGTGCTGTTTGCCGGCGTTCGCTCCAGACTTGACAGCGCAAATATCCCGGAGAGCTTCAAGGGACTTCCTGTCACGCTCGCCGCTGCGTCCATCGTTTCCATGAGCTTCATGGGCTTTGCCGGCGTAGTTGACAAGCTGTTTGCGTAAGGAGGCTGCAAGATGAACGATTCATTATTATCAGCAGTTCTTATCGCGGTCGGAGTTCTGGTCGCTATCGGACTTATCTGCGCGCTCATTCTCGTAATCGCGGCGAAGTTCTTTGCTGTGAAGGTCGACGAAAAGGAGCAGAAAATACGCGCCTGCTTACCTGGCGCAAACTGCGGAGCCTGCGGCTTTACCGGCTGCGACGGCTATGCGAAGGCTCTTGCGGAAGGCTCTGCGCCCGCTAACCTGTGCGTTCCCGGAGGAGCTTCCGCCGCGGCTCAGCTCGGCGAAGTGCTCGGCGTTTCAGTCGAGGCGGCTGCGAGAATGGTAGCATTCGTACACTGCAGCGGCACCTGCGACAATACCAAGCCGAAGTACGATTACAAGGGTATCCCCACATGCGCCGGTGCAAAGCTGTTCTACGGCGGCGACGGAGCATGTTCCTCCGGCTGCCTTGGCTACGGCGACTGCGCGAAGGTCTGCCCCAGCGGCGCTATTTACAACAACAACGGCGTTGCCTGCGTTGACCCTGCGAAGTGCACCGGCTGCGGAATGTGCACGAAGGCATGTCCGAGCTTTGTAATCAGGCTTGTTCCTGCTGACGCAAAGACAGTAGTCGCATGCAGCAGCAAGGACAAGGGCGCGGTAGCCGTAAAGGCGTGCAAGACTTCCTGCATAGGCTGCAAGAAGTGCGAGAATACCTGCCCCGCTGGTGCAATTAAGGTCGAGGACAATTTCGCTAAAATCGACTACACCAAGTGCGTGGGCTGCAATGCATGCACCGAGGTCTGCCCGAGACACGCTATCAAGAGCGTAGATTTCAGCAAGGCTCAGTGATAACATCAGACATCATGGGGAGTGCGAAGGCATTCCCCATGATGATATAATTCAGGAGAAACAGCAGGAATGAAGCCATTAGAAAAGAAACACAGGAATGATCTGATACTCATAGCCGTACTTCTTGCCGCGGCGGGAATAGCATTCGGAACAATTCAGCTCGGGAAAAAGAGCGGCGGGTACGCTGTGGTTGTCCAGGACGGCAAAGAGGTGGCGACATACCCGCTGAACGTGGATACAAGTGTAACGATCAATTCCCCGACAGGGTTCAACACCCTGGTGATAAAGGACGGAAAAGCCGACGTGACCGACGCGGACTGTCCCGACAAGCTCTGCGTTAACCAGCACAGCATAAGCTACGACGGCGAAACGATAGTGTGCCTTCCGAACAAGCTGGTAGTTAAAATCGTATCCGAAGCTGAATCGGACGTTGACATCATCGCGTAGGAGGTCATATGAAAATAAAACCCAAGTCCATAGCATTGCTGGGGATCTGCGCTGCGATCGCCATGGTGCTTTCCTATATTGAAAGCCTTATACCGCTGTCGTTCGCAGTTCCCGGAATCAAGCTGGGGCTTGCAAATATCGCGGTAATATTCGCGCTGTACAAGCTGGGAGCAAAGGAAGCGGTCGCTGTTTCGCTGGTGAGAATTGCCTGGATGGCGATTCTTTTCGGAAATGTGATGACCCTCGCGTACAGCGTCGCAGGAGCCGCACTCAGCCTCACTGCGATGATCCTTCTGAAGCGCTGGGACAGGTTCTCAACCGTTGGGGTCAGCGTTATCGGAGGAATACTGCACAACACAGGTCAGATACTCGTTGCCATGCTCATCATGGAAACCGCTCAGATCGTGTATTACCTCCCGATTCTCTGCGTCAGCGGCGTAGCTGCGGGCGTGGCTGTAGGGATAGTTTCCGCGATACTCGTAAAGCGTGTTCCGGTCAACAAAGAATGACTCTCGGTCAGACTTCGGCGCAATTAGAAAAATCGGATGATATCCAGCTGCTTCTCCACAATACCTGATAAAAACAAGCACCTCCAATTTGCTTTGGGGGTGCATATTTTATATAAGCTCTGACTGCTCAGCCGAATTGATATATGATACAAGCTCATATATTGTAAAATGCCCGGGATTCAGATATTTTATTCCATCATCAATAAGCCTGAACGTGTTAAAATCAAAGTCTTGCTTCACATCATATAAAAAGTCGTCGTTTATCCAGACGATCCTCTTAAAAAAACCGGGCGTTTGCTCGGTTGTCTGAATGCAGAATTCCTCTTTCATGAAGTCCTTAACGGGTAAATATGACAACGAATATTCCGCGGTATCAGAAATAAACTTGTTTAACATCTTTTCCAATACAAAAGCGAACTTATAATCTGAGGTTACATATGCTATTATGTTATCAGGCACAAGCTCCACGCATTCGTCATGCGCCGTTTTTTCGCTATAATAAACAGTAAAGATACTTCTATCCGGGATTCCCTCTCCGGAAACGAAATATTTACCGATAACCGCTTCCAGTTTGCCAGTGAGCGAAAGTGAATAATGTGGTTTCGGATAAGGTCTGACCGCTGAATCAATTATATTTTTCACATGTTTTCTCCGTCATAAAATGCGTCTGCCACGCAATAATTATCGAATCTCAAATCCGTAGCCGCCCTCAAGCGGGATATTCTCCGATTCTATGCGCTCGATATTTCCCCAGGAATGTTCGTCAAGCTCACGTATAACGGCGGCTATGTCGGCGGGATAGCCCTCCGCTTCCATCTCGACCGTGCCGTCGCTGCAATTCCTCACCCAGCCGGTCACGCCGCGGTTTTTCGCACTGTAGCAGGCTTTATACCGGAATCCGACGCCCTGCACGATTCCGTGAAAAATATAGTGTATGCGTACTTTCTCCATACTCATAGCGGTTCTCCTATTAAACATCAAAAAATCCCATCCGGATATATTATAGCAGGTTTCTCAATTTGTTTCAAGCATTTTCAGTAAATATATCAGTCAGCGCCACAAATAAAAATAGGATTTTCGTATATTTCACGCAAAGAATTGTTGACTGAACCCCAAAAATATGGATAGAAGAAGCCCGCGAGCGATACAATATTCGATAAAGATATTGCAGGAATACGAGTGCTGGGGGCTGTGCGGCGAAGTTAAAAAGTTCATGGGCGCGTGGAAATACGACCAGACTGACATTGAGCGGCAGAGCCTTATAATACCCCTGCACGAACAAAGAAGTGGAGCAGTACATGGATATCCGATAACAGCATCAGATAAACGCCAAACTCCGGCAGTTACGAACTGCCGAAGCATTTTTGTATATCGAAAACCCCGGCAATTGTGGGAGCGTCTGAGTGATGATATTGTCAATATAGCTTTACACATTTCACTCAAAAATTTTGAGCAGCAATGCAATGGAATAAATGCCCACTCCACTACGCTGCGTGGATATTTATTCCATTGCGGCGGCCGATATGCCTGTCTTATCCGAGTAATATCTGCGGAGTTTCTCAGCCGGGGGCATTCTACCTATCGACGGGCATCCGCCTGTTATTCCAATAGCTCATGTACTTTCACAGGAAGCACGGGAGTACCAACCTTTTCTTCTACTCCGGCTACGATGAAACAGTTTTCTGCTAAAGCAATTGACAACAGCTTGTTTTTGTGATAAAATGGAAGCAAAACGATTTCAGAGCCACCGGAAAAGGAATACACGTGAATATAAGGACATACAAGGGCGATTTCAGCTATGCGATTTTTCAGCGTGGACAGATATATTACCGCCAGAAAAAACTGAAAGAAGTGATACGCGACGTCAAAGGAAATTACCGCTTCATCGTCGAAGGAACGAAGAACTACAACGTTACAGCGTCGATAACCCCGGAGGGCGAGCTTTCGGGGCTTTCCTGCGACTGCCCGTACGACCGCGGATACTGCAAGCACCTTGCCGCCGCGCTCATATATCTTGAGAGTATATATGACAAAACGATATCGAACCGCAGTTCAAATTACGCCAGGGGACTTATCCGTCACTATATCGAAAGGGCCGTTATTAACGCGCAGGAACACGGAATACGGCTTGTGCCGGAGCTTGAAGCAACGTTCGAGGGGCTAAAGTACTCGCTGAAAATAGGGCGCGAAAAACTCTATGTCGTGAATGATATTTATGACATGTATCAGGCTTTCCAGGGCAGGCTGAACAAGAAATACGGAAAGGAACTGGAGTTCGTACACAGCCCGGAAGTACTGGACGAGCAAAGCTCGGCGCTGCTTGAATTAACATTCAGTATCTTTATGAGCTTGAAAGAAGGTGCCGACAGAAAACGCAGGTTTCTGATATATGGACAGGACGCAGTTCGCTTCTTCCAGATAGTCAGGGAAAGCGGAGTTAATTACGGCCGCAGTCATTTTGACGTGAAATTTTCCGACCCGGAAATCAGCTTTGATATCGCGAAAACTGACACGGGACGCTATTTTCTGCGCCCGGTGGGTAAAATAGAAATATTTAATGCAGAGCAAAATTTCTGCATTATCATCGACAGCGACAAAAAGCAGATTTTCGTATGCGGCAGGGAGTTCACAAACGCAGTCGGAGCGCTGCTTTACGCCGCATTAAAGGAAGAACTGCTGATTTCCGAAAAGGAGATCGCGGCATTCTACACTGCGGTGATCCGTCCGGTGAGCAAATATGTGAAATTCTCCGGGCTGGAAGTGCTCTCGGATTTCACGCCTCCGGAATTGAGTGCGCGGCTTTATATCGACATGGACGCAAGCGGAGAAGTCGCTGCAAGGCTTGAGTATCTTTACGGCGACGAGAAATTTACACCGGAGCACAGCAAAAGAAAAAATCCGTTCTGCGACCATTTTGCAGAGGCTTCCTGCGAGTTGTCGGTCAGGAATTATTTTGACATTCGGGACGATAAAAAGAATCCGTATTACATTGACGGCGACGATGAAATTTACCGCCTGCTGACCGAGGGAATACCCTCGCTTTCAGAGAAAATGGAGATATACACGACCGACCGTTTCAGCAGAAAAGCAGTAATACGTCCTGCGGTCCGTCCGGCTCTGGGAGTGCGCCCGAGCGGCAGCGTGCTTGAACTGGAGCTTACTGCGGACGGCTACACTCCGGAGGAATTGCGGGAGCTTCTCGCGGCTTATCGCCTGGGGAAAAAGTACCACAAGCTGAAAGACGGAAGCTTCTCGATACTTGACGACGGGCTTTCCGAACTGTTTGAAATCACTGAAAGTCTTGACATTTCAGATAAGTCCCTTATGAAAGAAAAAATCAGGGTTCCGGCGTTCAGAATGCTGTATCTCGACAGTCTTGGGAGTACCTCTGAGAATGTCAGAATTGAACGCAGCTCTGAGTTCCGCAGGCAGGTAAGTTCCTACCGTGAAATGTTGGATTATTCCGATAAAATCAGCGTTCCGGAACAGCTTGACGGTATTCTGCGCGAGTATCAGATTTACGGTTTCCGGTGGCTGAAAACGCTGTCTGCGTACGGTCTGGGCGGAATCCTCGCGGACGATATGGGACTTGGAAAGACATTGCAGGCGATAGCGCTGATGCTTGACGAAAAGCGCTCCAAAGGCGGCAGAAGCCTTGTCGTATGTCCGGCTTCGCTGGTGCTGAACTGGCAGGGCGAGATTGAAAAATTCGCGCCGGAACTGCGGGTGCTTGCCGTCATGGGAACGGCTTCCGAGCGCGCCGCGCAGTTCGCGGAAATGGAAAAATACGATGTTGTGATAACCTCCTATTCCCTTATCGCAAGGGACTTCGCGGAGTATCAGGAGCATGAATTCCGCTATGAATTTCTGGACGAAGCGCAGTATATCAAGAACAGCTCCACGCAGACGGCAAAGGCGGTGAAATCCGTGAACAGCCGCTGCCGGTTTGCGCTGACCGGAACTCCGGTAGAGAACAGCTTTGCGGAACTCTGGAGCATATTTGACTACATCATGCCGGATTATCTTTTCAGCTACAGGTATTTCCGGCAGCATTACGAATCCCCGGTCGTAAAGGACGGAAACGAGCAGGCTAAACAGTCGCTGCAGCGCATTGTGAAGCCGTTTATCCTGCGCAGAATGAAGTCCGGGGTGCTGACCGAGCTTCCCGAAAAAACGGAAACGGTGCTGCTTTCGGAAATGGAAAAGGAGCAGAGTGGAATTTACTCCGCGAACGTTGCGGAGGTGCGCTCTGCGGTGACGGCTTCAAATGGTGATAACACCGAAAAAATAAAGATCCTCGCAATGCTGACGCGATTAAGGCAGATATGCTGCGACCCGGCGCTGGTCTACGATAATTACACCGGGAAAAGCGCCAAGCTGGAGCAGTGCGTGGAGCTTGTGGAAAGCTGCGTTAATTCCGGGCACAAGCTGCTTTTGTTCTCGCAGTTCACGTCAATGCTGGATATTGTCGCGGCGCGTCTTGACGGCATGGGAATACGGTATTTCATGCTGACTGGCTCCACAAAACCCGCGCAGCGGCTGAAAATGGTGAATAGCTTCAACACCGACGACACCAGCGTATTTCTGATATCGCTGAAAGCGGGCGGCACGGGGCTTAACCTCACCGGCGCGGACGTTGTTATACACTACGACCCGTGGTGGAACAGCTCGGCTGAAAATCAGGCTTCCGACCGCGCTTACCGAATCGGGCAGAAGAAAAACGTGCAGATATATAAGCTCATCACCAGGAATACCATCGAGGAGAAGATACGCGAGTTGCAGCAGGCAAAATCCGGGCTTGCGGATATCGTACTCAGCGGCGGGGAGAACTCCGGAAATATCATGAGCATGACCTCCGAAGAGATACTGGAGCTGCTGAAATGAGCCTTGTAAAATGAAAAGTCCCCACAGAGCTATGGCTTTGCGAGGGACTTCCCCCAAAAAGCGCATTAAATGTAATGGAATAAATGAATGTGTGTTCATATTGTAAGGCTTTTTTCTTGATAATTGTTATATCAGCATCGTTATCATATACGATATTGAGGAACTCCCCTGCGATGTTCCGGATAATTTAAAGCTGAAATTCATGGTAATCGATAACGGAATAGCAAACAGCACCGGAAGTGATTTTCGTTCACTTCCGGTGCTGTTATTATTGAAACTTGAATTATGCTGCCTCTTCGCTTTCAGCGGCTGCGCTTTTCTTCTCCCTGAAAATAAGGGAGAAAACAAATCTTTCAGCGGGACCTGCAAAGAAAAGCTGCCAGCAGAGCGCCATCGGGAAATTCAGCGCCGTTGTCTGGAGCCATACAGCGACAAATTCGCCGCCTGCGTCCTTGAAAAGCAGGGTCGCAGCAAGGCTCATCAGCGGGCACATGAAGATAACAGATACGGCAGATATCGCGATAACGAGGTGAAACGGATTGTCCTTTCTGACATCGACCATCTTAAACGCCTTTGCCTTTGCGATTTTTCCGACAAGGAAGAAATCAAGCACAAATGCGATGGGACCCATGACAGCAAGCTCCTTAAAAGCGGCGAGGAACACGAAATTCGACATTCCTCCGGTGCTCAGTGCAATGTTGTAGCATATCATCGCATAGACCATCACGATAACCATAATTATCGTGAAAATGATTTCCTGAAATAAGTTCTTGGGCATAAAAAAATCCTCCTGTATTAACGTTGCAGCATAAGTGTTGTTCGTTAATCATTCGGAGAATGTACGTTTCCAATAAAACCCTTGCTATTCAGTTTGCTAAATTATTTTAGCATAATCCGCATGATAAGTCAATGTTATTTATCAACAAAAGTTTGTTTTCATAAAGCCGCGCAAATACAACTTTTAGCCAATTGTGATGCTGGTCAGCTTTACTCAGAAAAATACACTGTCAGATTCTAAGACTATGCGTACGATAAAGCTGGCACAGGATAATGGCTATTATATACGCATGTACTATATTGGGTTAGGTTCAGTTGAGGAGAGCATTGAATGCATCGTCAATCGCCATCGAAAGGGCGGACATACAATTCCGGAAGAGATGTGCGCAGGAGATATACGGAACGTTTTGACAGACTGCTTGACGTTATGCCGCTTTGCAATGAGATTTTTTTCTATGATAATGAGAATGGTTTTGTGGAAGTCGGTCAATACCGCAGCGGTGAAATGATGCTCCGGGCAAATGCCCCGGCGTGGCTTGATGAGCTTCGTGTGAGATACAATGAGCGGCTGAATGATATATCAAGGGATAAATAATATGAAGGTGCTGTTTCGTTAGACAGCACCTTTTACAATTCAATAACTTGAATATGATCTGACCAGCCTATCCCGGAATCGCAGGCGCACAGCAGGGAATACTTAGGCGTCATAGTCACAATCATTCTCACAAGGACATACCGATATGCAGAAAGTAGCTGTTGGGAAACATATGGTGATGCTTCCGCGTGAGATGCGACATATAGATAAATGTCATAATATGTGAATTTGTTCAATCTCCCCCCCGTGTGCCGAAACAGAATATTGCCGATGGAATTTATGCACAATATATTATAAGCTGCAGTAATATTAAGCTGATATTAAGAATTCTCGGTTTTTCAGTAAAATGCAGTTCATGGTGTTGTATTATAGCTTGTGAAAAATTACATGAAACGTTGCGGAGCCATATGGATCACTTATGTATTTTCATCGCTGACAATACTTGTGAAGCAAGTGTGAATAAAAACGCTGAAATCGACATGTTTAATTGCAAAATCGTAATTTTTTATTACGATTTTTAGTAAAAGCGTTGACATTTTTGATATTTGTGATATAATATAAGTAAGGAGTGGTGACGATGAGAATGGATCGTTTTTTTGTTCGCATTCAGAAAATTACCCTGAAAAACTTTAAGAATGTTAAATATGGAACTGTTTCGCTTACAAATCCCTTAAAGAAATACAAAGCGAGTGTGCTTGGATTATATGGTCAGAACGGTTCCGGAAAAACCGCTCTTATTGAAGCAATACAGATTCTTAAGACTCTTCTCTGCGGTGCGTCTTTGCCTGAGGGCAGTGAGAATTATATCAATGTTGACTCTGATAACGCGCAGCTGATATTTGAATTCTGCATGAATGACAATGACAGCGGATACGCCTATATCGTTGAATACAGTTTTGGTCTTAAGCGTGTAGAGGTTGATTCTTCCAACACTATGGATAGCTCAAATGAGCAGAAGGTTTATCACGCTGCCGTTTACAATGAGTGTATTAAGTATTCGGTTCGGAAGGTGGGCGAGGAAACATCCAGAATGCAGACTCTTGTTGATACAAGCTCTGAGGATATTTCTAACCCTAAAACCAAATTTACTGTACTCGTTGGCAACGATAAGGAGCTTTACAAACGCCTTGCAATTGCAAAAGCTCTGTCTTATGAGAAATCCTTGTCGTTTGTTTTTTCAAACAGATTTATGGAGCCTGTTCGCCAGAACTGTACAGAAGAGTGCTATAAGTTCGTGCTGAATGCGCTTATCCAGTACGGTCATTATGGGCTGTTCACGGTAGATACCATGAGTTCGGGACTTATCAGTCTTAATGAAATGCCATTACAGCTCAGATACCAGAATAAGGACGAGGGACTGGCAGGTACTATTCCGCTGTCATTGAATCACCCAAGTGTTATTCCTGTTAGTGTGTACGGGCTGATAAATAAGGCTATTGAGAGTATGAACATTGTTTTGTGCGAGATAGTTCCCGGTCTGAAAATAAAGATGTCTGAACTTGGAACGGAGATCGGCAAGGATGGCGAGCAGGTACAGAGAGTTCAGCTTGTTTCACTGAAAAATGATAAGGAACTTCCTCTTCAATACGAATCTGAGGGTATAAAGAAAATTATCTCAATACTTCAAATGCTTATAGTCGTTTATAATGAGCCGAACATAACCGTGGCGATAGATGAGATAGACGCTGGTATTTTCGAGTATCTGCTTGGCGAGCTTATGAAGATAATTTCTGAAGAGGGACGCGGTCAGCTGATATTTACATCGCACAACCTGCGACCTTTGGAAACAATCAACCGCGGATTCGTTGCATTCACCACAACCAATCCTGATAATCGTTATATCAGGCTGACAAATATCAAGCCTACCCATAATCTTCGTGATTTCTATTTCCGCGATATTCAGGTAAATGAACAGGCTGAAGAAACTTATGAAATAACTCATAACAGCGAGATCTCTTTTGCATTCAGGGAGGCAGGAATAATAGCTAATGGCTAAAAAATATGTTCTGGTAATTGTGGAGGGAGCCTCTGATAAAGCAGCACTGGAAGTACTGTTTACACGATTCTGCTGTCCGAAGGGAACTGAAACTATCGTGACGCATGGTGATATAACATCGGATAAGAATGTGTCCGAGTCGAATATTATCAATAAAGTATGTCGGCACATAAAGGACTTTGCATCTGAGCGAAAACTCAAACAGGCCGATATACAGCAGGTTGTACACATTATTGATACTGATGGTGCGTTTATCCCTGACGGCAGAATTACACAGGACGATTCGGCAGATGGGTTCGTGTATTCTGATACCATGATAATGGCAAGAGATATTTCAAAAGTAATAAGCCGCAACGCAAGAAAGCGTGCCAATGTCGAGAAACTGCTATGTACCCACACAATGTGGGGCATTCAGTATAGCATGTATTATATGTCCTGCGATCTAGACCATGCACTGTATAACAAGCGTGGTTCTGATGATCTGACGAAAGAGCGCGATGCACATGCTTTTGCCAAAAAGTACATGGATGACATTCCTGGTTTTGTAAAGTTCATTGCTGAATCGGATTTCTCAGTATGTGAAGGTTACAAGGAATCTTGGAACTACATAAAACAAGGCGAAAATTCACTCCAGCGACACACAAATCTTGGATTATTCTTTAAAGAGAATCCAGGTGATGAATAATTCGCTAAATGTTTCTATTTGCCTGAAATTTTGTGGGTTTTTAGAGGTTACCTTTGGTTGTAGAGTTCACTGAACCTAATATTGTATTCAAGTTTACTCAGACTGGGTGTGGGTATTCGGTCTGGGTCAGATTCTGGGATGAGAAGCGAAAAAGAAAATATGCGGTAACACAGTTTTTTTCTTTACAGGAGCTTGGAACTTTTCGCGAGAAAGTACTATTGGCTTATGTCAAATACGCAAATCGTTTTGCTAAAGAATAAATTTTAACGAACGGAATAAAGCCTAGTCAGCCTTTGATAAACCGCAGGCTTAACTATCGACTTTCCGCTCTCATAGTTCATCAGCGTATGCCTACAAATCCCGACCGCCTCCGCGGCCTGCCGGATAGTCAGCCCGGCGTGAAGTCTGAGCACTTTCAGCCGCTCACCGTCAGTAAGCGTATCCACATCACAAGCGCACAGCAGTGAATCCTGCGCTTTCTTAGCCCCGACAACTTTCACAGAGCCGCACCAGAACGCGGAATACGTCCTTGTGGAAATATAAGGCAATGTTTCCACAGGCGGCATATAGATAACCAAATAAAAATGCACTTTCGGAAGATAAAGCGCCAGCAAAGCGAGGTCTACATAAACGAGCCTCTTGAAACGGACAGCGAGGGAAACACTCTGACGATAGCGGATATACTGGCAAGCAATGTGAATATTGAGGAGGAAACGGAGCTCAGGATAAATTCGCAGAAGCTGTACAGATATATTGATGAGGAGCTTGACGAGCGGGAAAAGGAGATAATCTGCAAACGGTATGGGATACGGGACGGCAGGGGATTCGTCTGCGAAGCGATGACCCAGCGTGAGATAGCGAAGCAGCTCAAAATCTCCCGGAGCTACATTTCGCGGATAGAGAAAAAGGCTTTAGAGAAGCTGCGCAGGCGGTTTGAGCAGGGATGATAAAGACTTTTTTCAACATTTGAACTCAGCTTGTTGAAATGCATTATTTCATCGCAGAGGAGCTTGGGGATCAGACCAGACGGTGTGTATGTGCGACAGGGTTCATCAAGCGTGCCTGTCTCTGCTGAACGGCACAACGCCAAACCGCATGCACTCCTTGAACATGATGAGTCGCCCGACGCGGCCGTTTCCGTAACCCGAAAGCAGCCTGCGCATTCCCGCGTGGACTTCCACCGGGAGCTCCGTTATTTCGCCGCCGTCCTTGTTCAGCTGTTTCTTGTAGTTTCCGACTGCGAACCATGCTTTCCGGCTGTCGTAGATCCCGGATTTCAGAACCCGGTGAAGCTCCTTGGTGAACGCTTCGGACAGCTTTTTACTGCGGTTCTCGATGATGAGGTCGATGCAGCGTAAGTGGTTGGACGTTTCAATTATGTCGTCCACGTTGACGGTTTCGTCTTTCAGCACGCCAATTGTGTTGGTTTCAAAGATGTACGTGTCTGGCCGACGGTCAGACGGATGCCCTCAATGTTGTATGGAGTTGTAGGTCAGCTCCACCTGTAACTTGTGATAGATATCTCCTTTGCAACCGCTATGCATTTTGTCCGCGAGTATTTCAGCGAGGGTGGATGGTGCTTTCTTTGTTGTCGCGGCGCACGTGGGCCTGGTCGCGTTCTAAGGGATATCCCATGTCTTTCCGGTCAGAAACGCGCCATCTATGCGCCCTTGTGCGCAGTAATTCCGGACGCTGCGTTCGGACAGGTTCCACAGCTCTGCGGCTTGCTATATTTCATGACATCAACTCATTTGGGGGCGCTGAATAAGGCGCAGCGTAACAAAATCAGACCCGTGAGTACGCCAGTTTGAACGGGCATAATTCGTTTTGTTCGGCTTTTCCTTTAGTATATTATATACCGATATCGGCAAAAATCAAAAGGATTTCCGGGGAATTATTTATCAGAATTGCCGATAGCGGCAGTCCGGAAAATGCTTGAAATGCTCCAGAACAGAATTTGTAAAATCCGGGTGCAAATTCTTATGAAGTGATTGACAAATCTGAAAAATTCCAGTATAATATAAGGAAATGGTTTGGATAAAAGGGCTCTGCCCGGCATACCGGATATTTGGAGGTACATATGACAAAAACAAGGAATCGGCTGATTTCAGTCGGAATAGCATTGCTGCTGATAATCGCAGCGGTATTGTTTATCATTCCGCAGAAAACGGCAGGTGCAGAAACATGGATTGAATCGGCGGCGGAATTTGCAGCCGGCAACGGTTCGCAGGGCGCGCCCTATCAGATATCGACCGCTGGTGAGCTTGCTAATCTTGCAAAGATGGTGAACGACGGCAAAACCGATGAGAATACATACTTTGAGCTTACCGCCGACATCGACCTCGACGGCAAAGAGTGGACGCCGATAGGGACGAAAGACAGCCAGTTCGCCGGAAAGTTTTCCGGCAACGGGAAAACTATAAGGAATCTTACGGTCGGCGGCGGTGACAACAGGGGTCTGTTTGCATACAGCAGCGGCGAGATCAAGGACGTTTATCTTGAGAAGATAGATATCACAACAACTATGAACGCAGGTGGAGTATGCGCGTTCAACAGCGGAACCATTGAGGGCTGCGGCGTGTTGAGCGGAACTATCATATGCTCCAACCCCAACGGCGGTCAGCTCGGCGGTATCTGCATGGAAAACAGCGGTACTATCAGCCGGTGCTTTAGTAACGCGTCAGTAAAAGGCGCAACCAGCGCAGGTATTGTTTACATCAATAGAGGAATTGGCGTCGTACAGGATTGCTATAATACCGGCACGCTCGAGGGTTCCTCCTCTGCAAGCGGAATAAACACCAACAATTATGGCAAAATTAAAACCTGCCTGAATCTCGGAGCGGTGATCGCTGAAGACAAGATCTCTGAAGAGGGCAGCGTAATAAGGGGTTACGGCATTTGCGTCATGAATGTACCTGGCGCTTCGCTGGAAAACTGCTATAGCGACAGCAATGTGTGCCCCAAAGAGCTTTTCGGCGGTTTTAGAAATAATACTACAGTTTACTACAAAACCACCGCCGAACTTTGCGGCGGTTCGCTCCCTGATGGCTTCGATGGCAGCGTCTGGAACGTGGGCAGCATTGGAGGTATAGCCGATAAAGACGCAGCCGACAGATTCGCGGCAAAATCCTATACATATCCGAGCCTTAACGGCGTTGGTTCTGCTGCTGCAAGAGAAGTCGAAGTCTATAATTTCAGCACTGACTCCACCCCGGACTGGCAGGAGTTTAAGTATATTGAAACGGTTGAAGATTTCAGGAAAATTGAAGATGATCTTTCCGGAAACTACGTTCTCGCCCAAGATATCGATTTTGGCGGCAATAGTTATCGTCCCATAGCATATAAGAGCGGCTCTTCCTTTACGGGAAAGTTCAGCGGCAACGGGCATACCATCAGTAATATCGGTGTGAAATATGATGATGATATAGTCGGCCTGTTCGGAACGAACAATGGTCTGATAATGAACCTCGCTGTAAGCGGCGAAGTTACCGGCGAGGAGTATATCGGCGGTATCTGCGCAAAGAATGAAGGCACGATCTATAGCTGCTCCTTTGACGGTGAAGTAAAGCAATCGGCGACCACGCAGCGTAAAGGCAAAGTCGGCGGTATATGCGGCACAAACTATGCAACAATATCCAACTGCTTTAACTCGGCTGATGTAAGCGGTAATGATTATATAGGCGGCATTTGCGGAGAAATGTGTGGTAAAGACCCTGTAGTAGTGTACTGTGTTAGCGTTGGCAAGGTCAGCGGTTTCACAGGCTCTGCAATTGTCGGCGGTATCTGCGGATATGGCAACGGCATTTCCTATGGCGGCAGCTCAGAATTGAGCCATTGCCGGTTTGACATGGATGTAAGCGGGTCGATAAACCTTATCAATGGCGGGAATACCATAACCAACAGAGGCGATAATTATTCCTACAAAACCGAGTTCCTTTGCGGCGATAATATCGGCAGCTTCGACCCCGATATCTGGAATGCCGGAAAGGGAGTTGTTGTTACACCCGATGCAAAAGACGGCAAATTCGGCACAAAAACCTGCTATTATATGAGACTTAAGTGCTTCGGCGAATCCGGAGGCGTCAGCAGCGATGTCTTTAACTTCGCCTGCGCAGGCGGCAGCGACGACTGGCAGCCCTACATCCTTATCAGCTCTGAAGATGCTTTTCGTACCTGTTGGCAGTCGGATGTGAAGTGGTCTGAAAATTTCGTTCTCGGCGACGATATAACCCTTGCTTATTCCCTGGCGCCTAATGATGTCATTCCGACGAGCCTGAGTACGGGTACGTTCAGCGGCAGGTTCAGCGGCAACGGTCACACGGTAACCCTGACAGACGACAGCACCTGTGGACTGTTTGGCACAAACAAGGGTACTATCATTAACCTTGCGGTCAAGGGCAATATTGACAGTTCTGCCGGAAGCAGCATGAGTAATTATTCCGGCGGTATCTGCGCAGTAAACGACGGTACGATTTACGGCTGCTCCTTTGATGGAAAAATTAATGGCGGTGCAAACAATACCGGCGCTGTCTGCGGTCGTAATAACGGAACAATCAGCAACTGCTTTGCCCTGGCAAATGTTGAAGCCATGAATGGCAATGTCGGCGGTATCGCTGCGCTTGGCAAAGAGGGTTCTGAGCTGAAATCCTGCTACTTTGTAGGTACAGCACTCAGTAATATCACAGTGGGGCTGATCAGTCTTTCTCCCTCTGAAAATTGCTATTACAACAATGAGGTTTGCCAATTTGACGAAGAAGAAAGCGGCACGGCTCTTACAACCCTTGAAATGACGTCTTACGGCGCGCTTGCAAAGATGAACTTTACCGACGACATCTGGGAGAAGCTGCCCAACGATACTGCGAACGGAGTTGCATACTACCCCTCGTTCAAGGAAAGCACCTATGTGCCGTCCGTTAAGTACACCGCAAAGCTTGAGCTGAACCGTTCCGGCGATGAAGCTCCTGTTTATGGTGACGACATTGAGTTCACAACAAAGGCGCTGATACTTTTCAGGAATGACTATTATGGCGACGATGTTTCCGCTGAGGATACCACGGGAACGTTCAATGCAAAGGTCGGCGGCAAAACAATTATCGTTGTAGCCAACAGGTTTGAGGATACGGCGGAAGCTGCGGGCGATGTAACATACAGGCTCATTTATAAGGGGTCTGAATATTTCCCCGATGATTACTCTGAGGACTTTATTGTAACAGTAGGCAAAAAGGAGCTAACGGCGGCTGACTTTAACGTTGCACTCCCTGCGGATATGGTGTTCAGCAACACCGAAAAGGCAGTCACGGTTACGGCTAAGCCCGGCATTACGGGCGCGGGCGAAATCACCGTAAAGTATTACGGTGAGAGCGGCAAGGAAGCAGAGCCTTTCAGTGCAGGAACGTATACATTTAAGATAGACGCTGCCGAAGGCAGCAACTATAAGGCGGTTTCCGGTCTTACCGCCGACAGCTGGAAGTTCACGATAGAAAAGGCTGGGGCTGAAACGCTTCCCGATACCGGAGTTTCGTACAGGTGGTCAACTGACAAGGATATAACGGTGAGCGTTGCAGAACTTCCTGAGAATATGGGGCAGGTAACCGTAGTCAGAACTAAAAAGGACGGGACGATAAGCGCGGGAATTATTCCGGGTTTCTGCTATTCTGACGGAAAATTCACTTTCCACCTTGGTCCGAACACCGCTGACGATATAGGCAAGACAGGCTCGTTCACAGTCACGCTTGCTGCGGATAATTATGAGAGCGTTACATTTACCGTTAAGATCACCCTGACCGACAAGGATAACCAGGACGCGCCCGATCCCGCTGCGTTCGACATAGTATTCACCAACGACGGCAGCGAACTTACAGCGGCGATAAAGACCGGGCTTAAGGGCGTTGAATACAGCTTTGACGGCACGACATGGAGCGGCGTGAACACCACGACCGTGGCTCACCTCAAGGACGTTACCGCATATCTCCGCTTCAAGGAAACTGACGAACTGAACGCCAGCGAGGCTGTTTTCAAGACGGTAAATTCGGGACACGGCAAGCTCGTTCATCATGCAGCCGTGCAGGCTACCTGCCAGAATACCGGCAATATCGAGTACTGGGAGTGTGAAACCTGCGCAAAGTATTACAGCGACGAGGCTGCAGCGGCGGAGGTCTCTCTTGCGGACGTGATCATTGCAAAGACCGACCACAAGTGGTCGGTAAAGTACACATACGACAAGAACGGTCACTGGCACAAGTGCGAATATTGCGACGCCGCGACCGGAGCTGAGAGCCATGTTTCAAGCGGCGAAGCTACCGCCACAGAGGCGGAGTACTGCACGGTGTGCGGGTACATTATAACTCCCAGAAAGGGCGGAAGCTCAGGCAGTCATGTAAGCGGCGGTGGCAGAGATACCACTCCGACCGACACAAGACCCATAATAAACGGTGAACGAAAAACTTGGTCGGACATTGCCGCAGACCTTGGCAGACAGAACGGCGGCAGTGCGACTATTTCCATGAGCGGCGAAACCACAGTTCCCGCGGAGGTCATTAAGGCAATCGCGGACAGGAAGATAAAGGTCGAGTTCGCTTACGACAGCACAAAGAGCTGGCTTATTGACGGTGCGAAGATAACAACTGTATCCGCAGCCGATTTCTCGCTGTTTCCCGGTTCTGTTGACACTAGCTCGCTGCGCGGGGTATCGGGCGGCAAATACAGGATAAGCGCTGATATTCCTGCCGAGATCAGGTTTACGTTCCTGAAGCGGTATGCAGGCGAGTTCGCGAATGTCTACAAGCTGGTAGACGGCAAGCTCGTATTCCAGACCTGCATAAAGCTTGCAGAGGACGGAACAGCCGTTGTTCCGGGTATGAGCGCTCCGGGTGAATACGCGGTAATGGTATGCAGATACAGCGACAGGCAGGGCGACTTTGACAACAACGGCGTTCTTGACATTTACGACGCGGTTGCGCTGCTGCGTTATTCAGTAGGGCTTGAGTCGGGCGAAAACCTCCAGCTAATTGACCTCAACGGCGATGGTATGGTCAACTGTGCCGACGCCAGTATGGTACTCAGATGGGTGGTCGGGCTGAGCGCATGATCCGCTGACGAAAACTGAACAAAATGATGGGCGCACGGTGACGTGCGCCCATCTGGCTGTAAGGCATATCGCACGAGCAACCCAAATAGGATGGCTGCAAGTCGCTGTCAGAAGAGCTTTGCAGGACGTCATAAGGACGATCGTATCAACGTTTTGTTTGGGTGGATTTGCGGCGTGTTCGTCGCGTTGACTGCTCCGGCAAGCTGCTTATTGTCACAACCAACCTAAACCCGGGCGAGGCGCGGAAGTCCGGTATCGGCATGCGCAGATTTTTCGACAGGCTCCGGGATCACTGCCGCTATATGGTGGCGGACGGTGAATCCCGCAGGAAAGCGTGCTGATGATTACGACAGTTCATCTCATTGTTGACCAGAAACATTATCCGGAATTAATCATGAAGGTCGAGAATGATATTGTCAATATAGCTTTACATATTTTACTCAAGGCAACCTCTAAAAACCTCCTTCACGGCAGATTTCTATGACTTATATCATCTGTTGCGTTACCAAACCTTGAAATACATACAGTATTACTGCGGTTTGGTGCCTTACATCTGATATAAGTCATATACGAAATCTGCTCGTGTCCCGGTTTTTAGAGGTTCCCTCAAAATTTTTTTGAATTTTAGCTTCCTTAAAACCATACCCTCACCCGTAAACCTCAGAATCTTTTTTTTTATTATAATGCTTCGCTGAAGAAAAGTCAAATAACCTGCCGCGGAAATAAGTTCTGCTGATTTTTTGTTTATCGCTCTTGACAAACAATGAGTTAGTGTGGTATAATACAAATGACCCATGTATAAAAACAGTCATTTAAAGCAGGAGGGAACGATAATGCCCGTAATTTTCAGCGAGAAAAAACGCCATGAGATAAGCCGGCAGATAAAGGAAGCGGCTCTCCGGCTGTTCAAGACGAAAGGGATACGCAAGACAACGGTCGCCGAACTTGCGGAGAGCGTCGGCATAGCCAAAGGCACCTTTTACAATTTTTACGCGACCAAGGGTCAGCTTGTGGCTGAAATAATGGACGACTTCGACGCCGCGTCAGAGCGGGAACTGAGAAACAAAATCGGCGGCTGGGACAAAATACCGATAGCGGAGTTCTACAAGTACTATGTGGAATTGTTTCGTCCGGACACAGCGTTCTCGTTCCATTTCACGCCGGACGACATAACGGTCATGCAGGAAATGGAGGAGACCCGGAAGTTTTTCTCCCAGGAACACGCTGTAAAGACCACAAAGCTTGTGCTGGAATATGTGGACGGCGTGCGCGAGGACGTGGACTACGCTTACATCGCAAACTTCGCGAAGCTTGTAAACCTTGCGATAGAGAACCGCGGCGCATTCTGTCAGGAAGCGTTCGAGAAGAATCTCAGGACGATATTCGATATGATGCTCGACTACCTCAGCGGAAACACGGATAACGGGAAAGGAACGTGCTGAAATGTATATTCAGATGAAAGATGTTGTAAAGAAATACGGCGAGGGGGAAAACACGATCTTCGCACTGGATCACGCTTCTCTGGAGCTTGAAAAGGGTGAAATGTGCGTTATTCTCGGTCCCTCCGGCTCGGGAAAGAGCACACTGCTGAACATGCTCGGCGGGCTTGACAGCGCGGACGATGGCACGATAATCGTTGACGGCTGCGATCTCAGCTCCATATCTAAAAAGGAACTCCGGGAATACCGACGCGATAAGGTCGGCATCGTGTTTCAGACATACAACCTGATAGGAGAACTCACCGTGCGGGAAAATATCAAGGTAGTCCGGGATATATCCGCAGCCCCGCTTTCCATTGAAGAACTGCTGAAAGACCTGGGACTTGAAAGGCACGCTGCACACTTCCCCGAGCAGCTTTCCGGAGGTCAGCAGCAGCGCTGCGCCATCGCCCGCGCGCTGATAAAGAATCCCGCGATACTGCTCTGCGACGAGCCTACGGGCGCGCTGGATTCAAAGACCTCGCGGGACGTTCTTCAGCTTCTCCAGAAAATAAACGTCAAGTATCGCACGACCATTCTGCTGATTACCCACAATGAAAACATAGCGCCCATGGCTGACCGTATCCTGCGCATTCACGATGGCAGGATAGTAGAAAACATCATCAACACAAGGAAACCGGTAAAGGAGCTGGACATCTGATGACTCTGCAAAAGAAGATACTTCGGGGTCTGAGAAAGAACCTGTCCTTTTACCTCACCGGTTCGCTCCTGACCGCGCTTTGCATAATGCTGTGGGTAGGCGCGTTTTCCGTCAGCAGGACTGCCAGCGGGGCTTACACCAGACTGTTTGAGGAAAGCGACCTTGAGGACGGTCAGTTCACCGTTTCATCGCCCATTTCCGACCAGGACATAACCGCGCTGGAAAGCGAATTTAACGTTATTCTTGAACGTCAGCGCTTTCGGAATATATCTTACGGCGAAACGACTGTCCGGCTGTTCGCAGACGCGCAGAAAACGAACAAGGCGGTCATTCTGGAGGGCAAGCCGCTCAGCGGGGACAACTGTGTTCTCCTGACGTACAACTACGCAAAGGCTCAGGGACTGTCGGTCGGCGACTACATAACGCTTGCCGGAATTGACTTCGAGATAAACGGACTGTGCTTAAAACCGGATTACGCGGCGATGTACGCCAATTTCGAGGACAGCTTCCCCAACAGCACCGATTTCGGCATTGCGCTAATAAGCGAAAACACAATGCGCTCCATAGGCGGGTATTCCAGCTACTACTCGGTGAAATATCCGGATACGGCGCAGGAAGTGGATTTCCGCGCCGCGGTCTACAGCAGGTACGGAACACTGGAATACATCGGGAAATCCGCTAACCCAAGAACAGGAGGACTGCTGAGCCAGGCAGCTGACATTGAGGCAGAATTCTCAGTCTACAGCCCTATAATCATGCTGGTCGTTGTCGTGGTTATAGCAATGGTGCTCGGACGGACAGTCAGGCGGGAAAGCCGGACCATCGGCACACTGATGGCTCTGGGATACCGTCGGGGCGAACTTATTCGGCACTATATGTGGTACGCGCTTATCCCCGCCGTTTTCGGAGACGTCCTTGGGCTTGCGCTGTGCTATCCCTTTGCGAAGCTGTTCAATCTGTATATGTTCAGCTTTGCGGAGCACATCGTGTATCAGGTGAAGGTGCCTGTCGGAATACTTATCTCCGCGCTGCTAATTCCTCCCACCGCCTATGGGGCAAGCGCGCTGCTAGTGCTCGCAAGGGCGCTGGGACAGGATATCGTCCCGCTGCTGAAAGGCTCCGCAAAGGGAAAGACCGCGCATATGCTGAGCCGTAGCAGGCTGCCTTTTCCGCTGCTGTACGGCATTCGCAGTCTTTGCGGCAACATTTCACGCAGCCTTACCATGATAGTCGGTATCGCGGTCGCTTCGATGGCGGTAATTTTAGCCGGAGTGTATCAGGACGCTTACGATGATATGCTTGACAACAAAGTCCCGCTGGCTATGATGGGCGGTCAGTACGAGTACGGCTTTAGGGATTTCCAGTCCGAAAACAACTACGGGGGATATGGTATCATGGACGTATCTTTCGGGGTGGACGGCACTGACAGCATGTTCAATCTGATAGGATACGACGAGGGCTGCCCACTGCTTACAGCTGAAACAATCTCCGGCGCTTCCATGGAATACGGCGGGTTCTATATGACATCTTCCGCCGCAAGGATATTCGGCGTGGAATCCGGCGATGAATTTACATTCTACGATCTGATATCAATGGAGCACACCACCATCACGATAAGCGACATCGTAGAAAACGACGTGCTCTCGCTGATGATAACCAGCAAAGCGAACGTCGCGCAGATCATAGGCAGGAACGCGGAAGGATTCAACGTGATAATCAGCGAAGGACCTCTCAATATCCCGCCGGAGCTTCTCAGAAAAAGCGCCTCGCTGGAGGATTACCGCCGCAGCACCGAAAGCGCTCTTAACACCGCGCGGGTAGTCCTTTCCATCGTGAAAGTCATCGGCTCGCTCATATGCATACTGGTAGTGATACTGCTTTCAGGAATGATAATCGAGGAGAACCGCCGCAGCATTTCCACGCTGGAAGTGCTCGGCTACCGCGACCAGGAGTTACGCCGGCTGGTACTGTCTCCAAATCACCTGCTGGTGCCGGTGGGATTTGCGCTGGGGATCCCACTCGGACTTGCGCTTGCAGACATGATAGCCCGCGCAAACGCAGATTCTGGCGGTGTAATGATGTCAATTTTGCTGACCGGAAAAACGCTTCTGATCAGCGCCGTTTTCATAGCGGCAGCCTACATCCTGTCCCTTGCGCTTTCCGCGCGGAAGCTGAAAAAGATAGACATGGTGGAATGTCTCAAGGAAGAGCGGGAATAGCTTTTTAATTACCCTGGTTCAATATGCAAAACCGCCAGACTCTGAGCCTGGCGGTCAATTCTTTGATTTAAGCGGAGCGACTGGTCATCAGGTCTGAGCGGCTCCGTCCACTGAGATCACGGTTCCAGTGACATAGCTGGAAAGGTCGCTTGCGAGGAACAGAAACACATTTGCGACTTCCTCCGGCTCGCCGATACGCCCCAGTGGTATCGGCGCGGAGATACGCTCCACAATCTCAGCAGGAAGCGCCGCGACCATATCCGTTCTTGTAACGCCAGGTGCGACCGCATTTACGCGTATGCCGCTGCGTCCGAGTTCGCGCGCAAGGCTCTTGGTCATGCCGTTTACCGCAAACTTACTGGTCTGATAGCCAACGCCGCTGAAAACGCTATCGCTTCCGTCAACAACTCATCATTGTACAATCTGACGAAAAATCGAGATTAGCCAATCAGCAAAGCGTGTTATTGGCTAATCTAGCTGCGCAATACACGCACAATCTTTGTGCGGTATTGCCACAGAAATATCCGCTTGACTTCTTTTATATTTTGTGGTATTATTTTATATGGGGGCACGCTGTGTTCCTGTTATTTGATGTTGCAGTTAGCTGCATCTAACTTAGTTTACAGGAGCTGCTTATGAAAAAAATATTTTTCAGCATAGAAAAGGACGGATTCTACGGAACATATTATGAAAACCCGCATGGTTCGGACTGCACGGTGCTTGGATTGTTCGGAGATGACCCCAACGACTATATGGCGAAGTGCGGAGTAAAGTGGCTGCATAAGAACGGCGTGAACGCGCTCTGCATGTCCCCAGGGAAAAAGAACTACAGCCACGTTAACATGCCGCTGGAGCATTACGCGGCTGCCATTGCGTGGCTTAAAGCCCACGGAACAAGAAAGATAGGCGTTATGGGAATGAGCACGGCGGGAATGGATTCCCTCGCTGCGGCGTCGTATTTTCCTGATATAACACTGACTTTCGGGCTTACGGCAAGCGACTTCATATGGCAGGGATTCGAGCAGGGAAAAAAGGACGGCTGCGGCGAATGGCCTGTCCCGGGCGCTTCAACGCTTTCCTGGAAAGGTGAGCCTCTGCCGTACATGCCGTTTGTATATCAGCACCCGGAATATTGGAATAAGGTACAGGAAGAAACGAAAGGCTCTGGCGATTTCATGCGCACGACATGCTTGTTTATTGATTCCGAAAAGGCAAGGGAGCATTCCGAAGATGAAATGATAAAAGTAGAGAATATCCACGGTAAGCTGTTCCTCATCGGCGCCGATGATGATTCCTTCTGGGAGGCGGGGAAGTACGTCCGCAGGATGGACGAGCGCCTGAAAACGCGTCCGCACAATTGCGAGTACGAAGCGCTTGCCTATGAGCACGGAACGCACTTCGTGCTGCCGGAATCGCTGCTGCGCGCGGCGCTTCCGGTGGGACTGAAATTCGTGCTGCGGTTCATTTTCAGGGCGGCGAAGGACTACCCCGACGAATGCGAGCAGACCCGAAAGGACATAGACCGACGGCTTTCCGCTGCGCTCAGGGAGTGGACGGCGGATATTGAATAAAGGCAGGAAGGAACAACATGGAGATAAAAAATGGGGGAAACCGAAAGAGATAAAAGCAAATGACAGAACCTATTGATAAAAAGACTTTCAACAGGCAGCTTGCAAGGCTGGCTGTGCCTATCGCGATACAAAGCCTTATGCTGGCTTTAGTCGCCGCATGCGACGTCCTCATAATTCTCGACTATGATTTTTGGATTGACTTTTCCTGCAAAACATCTCCAGCCGATAATCGCGACAAACTACGGCGCCGGGGAATGGGCAAGGAATCGCGGGATAAGGAGAATGTCCTACCTCACGATAATCGTTATGGGACTGATTCTTTTGATGAGCGGCATACTGTGCCCGCTGGGAATATACGGAGTTTTCATGGAGGTCGGCGTGGACGTTGATCAGCTTGCGCAATGCGCGATACGCACCTGTTTTACGGCGTTCCTGCCGATGGTCAAGACGGTGGTGCTGGTAGTAAGCATTCTGTTTTTGACGGTGATAGACCCGAAAAGGTTGCGGACTAGCAATTAATGCTATTGTCTGATTTGCATAAAACGAGGGGAGAAAATCTGTTGGTATCGACAAATTTTCTCCCCTCCGGTTGACAAATGGGTTAGTTAGTGCTAATATAGTCCTGTGACCGAAAATTGAAAAACAGTCACAGAAAGAGGAAACGATGTGCCGACCGCATTTACCGATGAAGAATTGGAGCATATCCGCAGCGCGCTGATACAAGCCGGGATACGTCTCAGCAAAGAACTTGGATTGCAGAAAATGTCAGTTGAAAAGCTGACCGCCGCCGTTGGGATAGCCAAGGGAAGCTTCTACATGTTTTTCGGCTCGAAGGAGGATTTCATTCTTGAGGTAGCCGAGTACACGGGAGCACAGACGCAGAAAATGCTGCTTTCAAGGCTGAACGGGCGCAGGAAGATGTCCGCACACGAGTTCATGGAGTTCTTCAGCGAGTATCTTCATTCCGATTTTGACCTGATGAACGGACTGACCGTGGAGGACTTCTTCTGGCTGAAAAAGCACATAAAAAAGCAGGTGCTTTTCGACCCGGACGAGCAGATAAAAACTGCTGAACTGTGGCTGTCGCTGATAAACGACGTCAGACCCGGCGCTGACGCGGGCACGTTCGTGAATCTGATAAAATCCATCTACGCGATAAGGGAGCACGGCGACACAATGGTGAAAGCTTCGATGGAAAGCAGCGTTCAGGTGCTGCTGCGGACGATAGAGGTCTACGTCAGCGGAAAGGGCAGTATAGTATGAGAACATTTACCGAAGAGTACAACGAGTTTTTAACGACCCATAAATTCACTTCAGTGAACGCCGGCGGGCTTGAATTTGAGGTGATAGACTCCGGCAGCGGCAGCCGCGCTGTCATATTTCTTAACGGCGTGGACATGTATCAGTTCTGGATAAAGTACGTCTGCACACTGGAAAAGAATTACCGTGTGGTGATGATGAAATATCCGCTGAAAGTCTGGAAGAACACCGAAATGGCAGCCGCACTCAAAGCGCTTTTCACAAAGCTTGGGATAGATTCCCCGATACTTGTCGGCATCAGCGACGGAGGAGTCCTCGCGCAGCTTTACGCAAAGCTGTACATTGTCGGCGGACTGATAATGGTGTCCACGCTGACCGTTGATTCCACCTATGTTGAATCAATGAAAAAGGAAAAACTCTACATGCCTCTAATGAAGGTTTACATAAAAAATACGAAATTCGATAAGCTGAGGGTAAGGCTTGTCGAATCGGTCAAGAAGCACTTCCGGAACGAAACTGATGAGGAGAAGAAATATGCGGTCTCGTTCCTGGAATGCGTCGGCTCGGACGAAAGCTACCGATACATGTTCCTGCGCGCCATTCAGGCGACCAACGACATAACCAGGCTGGAGAGATTCAAGAAGAGCGATTTCGGCTACCTTGCGGGAAAGGTGCTTGTTCTTATCCCGGAAAACGACATGTTCGACAAGGCGGACTCGCAGAAGCTTGTGGATATTTTCACCGACCCGGTCGTAAAGCAGACCTACGGCGGACATATGGGGCTTGTCATGCGCCCCGACCTGTACCTGCCGGAGATAGAGCATTTTTTGAGTGAAAGGTTCTGAGAATGGAAAAGTACGACATCACAAAGCCGATGAAGATTCCTGTCGGAATGCATAAACTCAACAGCGACCCGGAAATAAGCTTCCAGCTGAACCGCCTTGTTAATATGGACGGCTGCGACCTTGCAGTCGCAAAGGAGATAGGTCCGGCGATAAAGAGCGCGTCTGACTTTTACGGAGTGCTGAAAAGCAGAGCCGATTCCGAACTGGAACAGGGGCACATAAAGAACGCGGCGGCGCTGTACCGCATGTCCGAGTTCTACACCGACTGGGAGGACGAGAACGGGCTGAACGCATGGAAAAAGGCGCGGGAACTTTTCTTCCAGTACTACGCGGATTTTTTCAGCGGAGAACGTCCGATAGTAAAGCTTGTCAAAGTACCTTACGAGGGCTGTGAAATGCCGGTGCTGAAATTCAACGCCGAGTCGCCGAAGGGAACTATCGTAATGCACGGCGGGTTTGACTCCAGCTATGAGGAGTTTTTCAGCGAGTGCGAGTACCTCCGCGAGTGCGGCTACGATGTTTACCTTTTCGAGGGACCGGGGCAGGGAGAGTGTATCCGGCTATACGGCGCTCCGCTGGTCATGGAGTGGGAAAAGCCGGTGATGGCAGTCACGGAATATTTCGACCTGCATGACGTTATACTCGTGGGGCAGTCACTGGGCGGATTCTTCGCGCCGAGGGCGTCCGCATTTGACGACAGGGTGACTAAGTGCGTCAGCATTGCGCAGTTCGGCGCGCTGAAAATGAACTTCTCAGACAACGCTATTGTGAACGGGCTGACGATAGGTCTGCTGAATGTGGTGCTTTACGGCTTCGGCTGGCTGATAAACATTCTTTACGTCGCGAAAAAGGGAAAGGGAATGCCGTTCTTCCGGACGTATTTCCACCGCATGGGGACAACGAACGTCTACCGGCTGGCGAAGATACTCTGGAGCATAGACCTCCGTCCGATTGCCGACAAGCTGACCAAGGACTACCTGATAATCGGCGGCAGCAGGGATTCAATGGCATGCCGCGCGGGTCTGGGCAGGCATCTGCTGATTCTGCGGAAAGCGCAGTCAGTCTCCTCCCGCGAGATAACGGAGTTCGAGCAGGGTGCAGACCACTGCTGCTGCGGAAATCAGACCGTGGCGATGGACGCAGTACTACTGTGGGCAGAAATGATAGAGCGCCGCGACAGGTCGTGTAATCAACAGAATAAAATGGGAAATAAACGATAAGGACTAACGAAAAAAACGAAAAACGGCTCTATAAAGCCACGTGATTTAAAATTTACTCTCGTTTTATTTTGTAGTCCAAGGTACAGAAATACATTGTTTTCATTGAAAATAAACGACAACAAAGGAACTAATTCAAATAGTCTTTAAACCCTGACCAAGAGCGGGTTTAAGGGCTATTTGTCTTTTTCTTAGGTTTTAAAAGTTGTCGTTTATACTAAAAACCAATTTCTGCAAGTTTTACATATATGCATTGCAAAATACAATTTATTTAGGGCAACGCCGCACAAAGCCCACAAATTAGGAATTAAGCACGATTAGTAAACAAATCAGTTGCATGGCAGAAAATGGTATAATAAAAGTATGAATAATCAGATAAGTTTATCGAGCCTGGAGGACGAACTGTCACAAGTACGGACGAAGAAAAAAGAATTTCCGGAGCAGATAGAGCGAACAGTTCCGTGGAACGAATGGGCAGCAATTTGTGAAAAAGGATTTCGCAACTCTCCGCTGACCTCAGAGCAGAAAATGAATAACCGCAGGAAATCCAGAATCAGATGCCGCATTGAACATATCTTTGGCTTCATGACGGGGGCTATGCATGGTATTACAATAAGAAGCATAGGCATTACACGTGCATGGATGAATATCGGAATCACCAATCTGGTATATAACTTTTGCAGGTACAGTTACTTAAAACGAACCTCTGCCTGATATGGGATAACTGCGCCCTTTTTCAAGTAAAAGGTAACAATCAAGGTAAAGTTTCTGTTTCAAAGTATCATTTGCAGGTCAATATTTGACCGATTATGCTAAGCCCTCTATTGGCCTGTATTTTTGTGGGTTTTTAGAGGTTACTTATATATTTTCTCTTTGTGGAATATTGTAGCTAGTAATAGTCCTAGTGTCGGCAAATAAAAAAGCGCCGTCCCCCGAACGGCGCTATAATATTACCGCGAACAAATCCTGTCCAGTTCGCTGAGGTTCATCAGATAGTGGTACTCCTTTTCGGACTTGTCGGTTATCAGCAGGTCCTGCGGGATTTTCTTCAGCATAGTCCGCAGAGTGTTCGGTGAAATATCGAGATACCCAGAAAGCTCCTGCGCGGTAATCCCGACATTTGAGAACAGCGCCGCCTGAACAAGGATAAAGTACAGGGACTTAACGCGCTCGGTTTCATCGCTGAGCATTTGTTCAAGCAGGGATTTGAAATGCTCCAGTTCGCTCACACGCTTTTCCAGCGCGGACAGAAGCTGCTTTATCGAGATGTCTATGATATTCAGGAACATCTCTGCGAACGGGGTAAGATCGCCTTTGTTGAGTGGGTGATTGCATATGTCGAACGCCTTGTAGTACTTGCTGATGTTCTCCTTTATCGTGTAGGAGATACGGTAGCCGATAAGATTGTCAAGCTCCTGCGAGAGAAGATAGCTGCTGATAAATCGGCTTGTTCTTCCGTTTCCGTCATAGAATGGGTGGATATACCCGAACAGGTAGTGGAACAGCGAGATACGCACGAGAATGTCAAGCTTTTCGTTTTTGAGCAGTTTCAGCGCGCTGTCCATTGCCTCGATTATTTTCTCCTCTGGGTTCAGCCCTTTGTGTATCTCCTTGTCCGTGGGGGAATACACGCTAACGCTGTCCTTGCGGAATATCTTTCCGTCGGGCACATTTTGGGGATCGTCCTGTTTGATCTCATCAAGAAAAATGTCATCATATATTTTTCTGACATCCTCGCATTTTTCCAACGGAATATTGTCTGTCGTCATCAGCGCTTTGTACTTGTTCACCAATCCATAAAAGCGCTGGCGCTTGTTTTTCTCCGACAGGTCGTTCAGTATGGCGCTAAGTTCCCTGCGCGTGCTGTGGACGCCCTCAATGTTGTTTGAGAGCACGATTTCGTCAATAAGACAGCGGTTCGCAAACTGGTTGATGGCTGCGAGCGGAAGGTCCTTGTGCAGGCTTCTGACGTGCTTGTCCGTGCGCTCTATAGAGATTATCGTATTGAGTATCTCGGGAGTCTGGCACATGAAAGCCTGCTCGCCGCTTATCTTAAAATCAAAATGAACGGCGTCCGGAGAGTTGAACCTTTTCAGGTATTCTTCCTCATACTTGGCTCTGTCCATATGGAACAGCTTCTTCAGCGGGTATGCCATAATATCACCTCTCGTTTGGTACGTTAATTCATATTATGCGGAACATCACCGCAATTTATTCGAAATTTGCGTTGATTAGCAAATAAAGCTTACACTATCACATCAAAAAACGCTGTTTTTGGTAAGATTACAATTATTATATCACATACCACCGCAAAAGTCAAGCGTTTTGGTGCTGAACGTATCGTTGCCAATCTGCACATAATAAGATATAATATATTCAGATAAATCGCAAAATAAGGAGAATCCCATGCGAAAATTCGACTACTCATTTCTGAAAAGAATCAGTGTGCCTGCCGACATAATGAACTACGCAACCTCGATTTACGAGATGAAAGCAAAGGCGGAACTGCGACGTTCTGACTTCGCGGAGGTATTCTCGGCGATGGAATCTGTGGCGAAGATACAGTCGGTGAAAAGCTCCAACGCCATCGAGAGGATAATTACGACTGACAAGCGTATCCGCGATATTGTGAATAAATCCACTGCGCCGCAGGGACATAACGAGCTTGAAATCGCAGGCTACCGTGACGCGTTAGACCTTATCCACGGCAGTTATTCCGAGATCCCGTTCAGCGAAAAAAAGTATACTGGAGCTGCACAGAATACTACTCCAGCCTAGCGGCGACGACCTCGCGGGGAGGTACAAAACGGAGGACAATTTCATCATTGAAACTGACCGTGAGGGAGTTCGCAGCGTGAGGTTCACGACTGTTCCTGCGAGTGAAACTGCCTTTGCGATGGAACAGCTTATACTCGCGTATCATGCCGCGTATTTGGAGGCGGAAATCAATCCGCTGATGCTTATCCCGTGTGTAATTCTGGACCTCCTGTGTATTCACCCGTTCCGCAATGTAAACGGCAGAATGTCAAGGCTGCTGTCGCTGTTACTGATGTACAAAAGCGGATTCAACGCCGGTAAATATGTGTCGATAGAGGAACAGATAAACACCTAGGTGATTGCTTGCCTGATAATCTTTTGTGGGTTTACGAATGAATTATGGTAACCTCTAAAAACCGGGACACGAGCAGATTTTGTACATGACTTATATCAGATGCCAGGCGTTATACTAATTCCAAATACACATAATATGCACAACTGAAATGTGGTTCTGGAATTAGTACCAACCGCAGCGTTTTCCGCCGCAGGCGGATAATGCGTTTACTGTATGTATTTCAAGGTTTGACAACGACGCAGATGATGAATAAGGAGCGAAGCGACGTTTCTTGGTAAGTCATAGAAATCTGCCGTGAAGGAGGTTTTTAGAGGTTACCATATGCAGTTCTTCATCAAACCCCTTTCTGTTCAGCAGACATGTTAACGGGTCTGTTACCGACAGCATTTTAAGGGTTTTACGATGCTTTTCCGATAAAAGAATTGCAGCACGCCTTGCTAGGACGAAATGTGCATATGGCGAAAAAGATGCAAGCAAGATGCGTACCAAGCCGTCAGGCGTGATTTAATCAGTGATTCCCTGGAAAATCAAGAGTATAGTAAATTCTCCAAAGTTTATGAATCAGAATACATTGCAATTCTATCTCTGAAATGGTATAATAAACGAAGAGCGTTTATTATAGATCAAAAGTCCTCGCCAAATTATACCATAACCTTGCGGTTATGGTATAATGAATGTACACGCCGGGCGAACTGACACACGGCTAACTAAAAAAGCGGAGGTAAACACTATGTCATTCCCGAACCCAGACGTTCAGAAGAAACTTGATGAAATGTACACAAAACTGAAGGAACACCTTTCTGACGAACGTATTGACCTGCTTCGCCGGTACTTTGAAGCGGCAAATAATTTCTATCAGATAATTACGTTAAAAAGGCTGTTTCGGATAATCAACAGCCAGAACAGCGAAACGTATACCGAGGACGATTTTCTTGCTTATGCGGAGATAACCCGGCATGAGCGGCATTATTTTGAAATATACGGGCTTGATGAGATATTTGAGCGTCAGCCGGAAAGCACGCCGATAAACCGCCTGCTGATACATGAAAGCCTGCTGGAGTATAACGACTATGTTGAACTGTACTCGGAAAAGCAGGGCAGGGCATACTATGTCCCGGAAAAGGAAGTATTGCTAAAATACGAAGATGAGTTCTACTGCGAACAAACCCCACAGTTTCTGGCAATGCGTGAGTTCTGTACAAAAAATGCTAAAAAAAGTGATGATGAAGTGATTGAGGATCTGCTGTTTGCTATACTTTTTAATGTTAAGTGTGAGCATTCCTCTCCGTTTGACGCGCTGGAATTTATAAACAAGTTTTCTGTGCAGCTTGATGTGAACAAAAAGAAGTTTCCCGAGTTCATCAGGTTGTACTGCGAACTGCACAACAACACGCGAAACCCGTTCCTCAACGGTTTCACCCCGAACGAATGGCTTCAGAGAACCGGAGATGAGACAGACAGCCGTTATCTTGACCCTAAGGATTTCTAAGCGGAATTGTCCGAAAAAAGCAGCCTAAGAAGAAAGCAATCAAGTTCCGGACAACGGAAAGTCGTTTGTTATGGGTTGTACCGACATATCAGAATAGGGCAGGGTGAAACTCTGAAATGGCTTCATGAAGCGATGCCTGATTTGACGACAACCATGCACACGCATTTTTTTCTGGACAACAGGGTGTGGAGGCAAGCTGCTGCAAATTTTTCCAGCTATATGGAGGAAGATGAGTGTTACACCAACGAATACAAGCTGTGCGAGGCGCTAAGCATGGGGCAGAAATTCCTTTACATTTTCGACTTTGGCGAGGAACGGCAGATCTCCTGCAAGGCGCTTCGGGAGCTGAACGAGTCTGCCGAAAAGGCGGAGGTAGTGCGTGTTTCCGGTGAAGCGCCGGAGCAGAACGGAGGTTACTGATGAGCAGAGAATTGATAGACCGTATCGCAGAAAAACTGGAGCAGGTTTCTGACGATAACGAATTTTTATACAGAAAATCCACCGGTGAAATAATCTGCCGTGATCCGGAATTCCTTGATGAAAGCACACTAGAAGATATTGAAGTAAACTGGAAGGATTACATTCTGCTCCCCACGCAGTATGATATACACGAATACCGTATTATGCACGATTTTGCTGTGGAATGTCCCTATGAGCAGATGAGGGAGAAAATGCTTGCTTCGCTAAAAGGAAAGGGAGCATTCCGGCGGTTTAAGGATACGGTTTTCTATCTCGGGATACGCGACGATTGGTTTGCTTACAGGGATAATCGTTTCAGAGATATAGCAGAGCGTTGGTGTCTGGATAATAAGCTGTTATGAATTGACTTTATAGGGTAACCGGCTAAAAAAGAGATAACCATGTCATGGGGCATGGTTACTTTCGTTTAAAGTATTTTGCTTGTCATTTTATACTGCTCAACAGAGTGTGGTAGCATGATTGCAGCTTCGTGTAAACTTTCCTTTTGACTGCCGTTCTCCCACTCTCATAATTCATCAGCGTATGCCGGCAAATTCCGACCGCCTCCGCAGCCTGCCGGATAGTCAGCCCGGCGTGAAGTCTGAGCACTTTCAGCCGCTCGCCGTCAGTAAGCGTATCCATATCACAAGCGCACAGCAGGGAATCCTCCGGCTTCTTAGCCCCGACCACTTTCACAGAGCCGCACCAGAACGCGGAATACGTCCTTGTGGAAATATAAGTCAATGTTTCCACAGGTGGCATATAGATAACCAAATAAAAATGCACTTTCGGAAGATAAAGCGCCAGCAAAGCGAGGTCTACATAAACGAGCCTCTTGAAACGGACAGCGAGGGAAACACTCTGACGATAGCGGATATACTGGCAAGCAATGTGAATATTGAGGAGGAAACGGAGCTCAGGATAAATTCGCAGAAGCTGTACAGATACATTGATGAGGAGCTTGACGAGCGGGAAAAGGAGATAATCTGCAAGCGTTACGGGATACATGACGGCAGGGGATGCGTCTGCGAAGCGATGACCCAGCGGGAGATAGCGAAACAGCTCAAAATCTCGCGCAGCTACATTTCGCGGATAGAGAAAAAGGCTTTAGAGAAGCTCAGAAAGCGGTTTGATAAGGGTTAAACACAGTAAAATAGCAGTCGCTCCATCTATACAAAGTTATATTGACGATATCAGGTGCTGAGACGTATACGGATCGTTTTTTTTACCAACACAAAAGTCTATCCGTGTTGTTCAGTTTTTCCTCCGTTTCCCATATAATAAAGACATAAAATCATAAACGGACTTGTTACGATAATCAATGCAGAACATGAAAATAACGAACTTAAAAGCCCTCTCAGTGATGTTACAAGCATCACTGAGAGGGCTTCCGTTAAACATCGTATGTCACATTGAGATAATACCGAACGCATTTGCGACCGAGCTTATCAGAATAACCGCAGCGAAAATCGGACACAGATACTTGATCATAAAGTTGAAGATCTTCTTTCGTTTGAAAGTGCCATTTTCCTGGGTCATTTCTTCTTCGATCTTTCTGACGCCCATTACACGGGACACCAGCAGGCAGGTTGCAATGGCGGCTACTGGCATCATCACAGAGTTTGTGAGGAAGTCGAAGAAATCCAGGAACTGCATTCCGAGTATCTGGACGCTGCCGAGCGGACCGTATCCCAGGGAGGACAGTGTACCAAGCAATACCATGATACCAGTAATGATCAATGTCGATTTTTTTCTTCCCCAGCCGAGCTCGTCCTGGAATGTTGATACGGCGCTTTCTGTCAGGGCTATGGAGCTTGTCAGCGCGGCGCACAGCACAAGCAGGAAGAATAGTATTCCAACGAAACCGCCCATGCTCATGTCGGCGAATACCTTAGGGATAGTAATGAACATCAGCGACGGACCGGCTTTGAGATTTTCCGTGTCTCCTCCAGAGAAGGCGAATACCGCAGGAATAATCATCAGACCCGCCATTATCGCGATTCCAGTGTCGAAAATTTCAACGTTTTCAGTTGATTTCTCAATTGATACGTTCTTTTTCATATATGAGCCGAAGGTTATCAGAATTCCCATTGCGATAGACAAAGAATAAAACATCTGTCCCATTGCTGAAACGACCGTCATCCATGAAAAATTCGAAAAGTTTGGTATCAGGAAATACTTGACGCCCTCAAGCGCACCGGGTCTTGTGACCGAAAAAATCGTTATAATGACTGACAGCACCACCAGAACAGGCATCATGAATTTTGAAACACGCTCTACGCCGTGCCTTACTCCGCCGAAAATGATAGCGACCGTCAGCGCTGTGAAGGCAAGGAAGCAGAGTTCAGCAGAGCCTCCGTTGGATATGAATCCTCCAAAGTATCCGTCTGCCGCTAGTTGTTTTCCATTTCCCATGATGTATTCAGCCAGATACTTTATTACCCAGCCTCCGATAACAGAATAATACGGCACAATGAGAATAGGTATGACGGCGTTTATCCAGCCTCCAAACGACAGCCACTTTGATTTCCCGAATTTTTTATAGGCGCCGACCGGGCTTTTCTGGGTCATGCGTCCGATGGCTGTTTCGGCGGTGATCATTGTGTAGCCGAATGTCAGAGCCAGTACAATATAAATAAGCAGGAATATACCGCCGCCGTATTTCGCCGCCAGATATGGAAATCTCCATATATTACCCAGCCCGACTGACGCGCCCGCCGCTGACAGCACGAATCCCATCTTTCCGGAAAAGGTGCTTCGCTTTTTCTGGTTTTGTTCCATTTTTTTCTCCTTTTTGTTGGACGATTTTATCGATAGAAAAATATTATTTTAATTATATCATATTATTACCTTTTTGTATAGTACTTATCACTAATTTTCATGCAGGTTTTTTTGCTTGACTTTTTCAACAAAACATAGTATCATAATATTAATTGTTATGGGAACCTCTAAAAACCGGTTTGAAAAGGGAAAATGGGTAGAGTGCGCCGA
>ERZ857969.505-NODE-505-length-64695-cov-4.957364_pt1 | contig 64695 bp, 68 predicted proteins | sample MGYA00519864_ERZ857969 | MGnify/ENA primary metagenome ERZ857969 (study PRJEB31778, sample SAMEA3449382) | human gut metagenome | biome: human gut; feature: human-associated habitat; material: faeces | place: United Kingdom | collected 2010/2012 ...
ATTATTAGATAAATCTTTATCTATTCTACTATGATACATTTTAGGTAAATCTTTCATCATATCACCTTCCTAATATAATATATGAAATAATAAATATATATATTTATTATTTTTCTTTTTTGTGATAGAATAAATATTGAAAGAGTTGATGCAAAATGAAAGAATCAAAATTCAAAGTAGAAAAAAGTATCTTAATACCAATAATATTATTCGCTATAATAAGTGTTATAACTATATATACCACTAGAAGCATCTTACCAGAAAGATTCCACAATTTATATTTAAAACAAATACTATGGTATGTAATAGGCTTCACTATAGCTTATATTATGATGACTGTAGGCAATAAATTTTTATATAATAATGCTTATATTTTCTATATTGCAGGAGTTGTCCTCTTAATATTAGTGTTATTCTTAGGAGAAGATATTAATAATGCTAAGTGTTGGTTTGTAATACCTTATATAGGTAGTTTTCAGCCCTCAGAGTTTATGAAAATATTCTTAATAATAACCCTCTCCAGAATGATAAATGACTTTAATGAAGAAAAAAACTATAGCGATGTCACTGAAGAATTTAAATTTTTAATAAAAGTATTAATAGTAGTAGGAATACCATCAGTTCTAACATTTATTGAACCAGATACTGGAGCAGTTCTAATATATTTTATAATAACAATAGTAATGCTCTTTGTAGGAGGTATAAGATCAAGATGGTTTATCATAACCATAATAACTCTCCTACTAGCAGGAGGAACATTCCTTGCTATATACTTTTTTAAACAAGATTTATTTATAAATCTATTTGGTACTAGTTTCTTTTATAGAATGGATAGAATACTAAATTGGTCTAGTTCTAGCGGCCTTCAGTTAACAAATGGATTAACCGCTATTGGATCGGCAGGAATAAAAGGAAATGGCATAAATAATATACCAATCTATTTTCCAGAGATGCAAACAGATTTTATATTTGCTGTCTTTGCCTCTAACTTTGGTCTACTAGGAGAATTACTTCTAATATCATTAATGGTATTCTTTGATATAAATATTATAGGTTTAGCTAATAAATCTTCTAATGATAATGATAAACTATTAGTTGGAGGTATAATATCAGTATTATTGTTCCAACAGGTTCAAAATATCAGTATGACTATAGGGCTATTACCAATAATGGGAATAACATTACCATTTATATCATATGGAGGATCTTCCCTATTATCATATATGATTTTAGTAGGAATGTTATTTAATATATCAAATGAAAACTTAAGATTTAAAAATTAATATTAAGGACAATCCTTAATATTTTTTATTTTAATACATTAATAAAAGCTTCCAACATTCCAATATTATCTAAAACTCTACTAATTCTATCACTAGTAGTAAGTTTATATTTATTCTTCATATCATTAACAAAATCTTGAAATAAAGAAGGATCTCTATTAAGTCTTTTATACCATATAGGATATTCTCTTATAAAAGCTTTAAGTCTTGGATCATTATTTATTTTAAGCTGAACCTCTACTGTCATTAATCATCAAACTTCCTATAAATAGGTCTAGGAGTATAACTACTAGCAGTACTACTAGTACTATCTTTACTAATTATATCGCCAAATAATCCAATAGCCTTCTGAAGAGAAGAAATTCCATCACTAAGTCTATTAGCATCAATATTTTTAGCCATATCAAGTATATTACCTAATGAAAAATTACTCTTACTACTATTATCAGAAGTCCTACTAGTACTAGTATTATCTATCTTCTTATTAATATAACTATCCCATATACTATTATCTTCCCCATATAAATCATATAATTCATAAAACTTTTGCCACGACATACTGCCATCTCTAACATAAGCAATTAAATTAGGATTTTTTCTAACAAAACTCTTAAAATTATTTATATCATCCACATACATCACCTATCTAATTATATGCAGAAACTATCTTAAAAGTGAAAAAAAGAAGAAATATTATTTTTCTTCCTTTATTTTATCTAAAAATTCTTCTTCCTGCCAAATAGGAATATTAAGACTTATTGCTTTATCATACTTACTACCAGGATTATCTCCTACTATAACAGCATTAGTCTTTGAACTAACTGAAGAAGATACCTTACCACCTAAACTCTCTATAATAGAAGTGGCTTCATCTCTAGTAATATTAGTAAGAGAACCAGTAAGAACAAAAGTCTTACCACTAAATAAATCACTTTCTTTATAGTTAGTATCTTCTATATACAAAGTATTAACTCCAATACTCTTTAGTTTATCAATAATTCTTTTATTATCTTCATTAGCAAAATAAGAAGTAATACTACTAGCAATAACACTACCAATATCTGGTGTATTAGTAAGTTCTTCATAACTAGCAGTCATTAGCTTATCTAAAGACTTATACTTTCTAGCAAGCATTTTAGCAGTCTTACCACCAACATTTCTAATACCAAGTCCAAATAAAAGTCTCTCTAAAGAATTACTTTTACTACGAATTATAGCTCCTCGTAAGTTATCGATCTTCTTAGTACCATAACCTTCTAAGTTAATAAGTTCCTCTTTATAACTATCAATATCATAAATATCTGCAATATCTTTAATAAATCCTTCATTATATAAGTCCTCAATAACAGCTTCTCCCATACCATCTATATTCATAGCTTCTCTCTCAGCAAAATGAATAATATTTTCAATCTTTCTCGCAGGACAATATATATTAGGACAATAGTAGTCGGCTTCTCCTAACTTTCTTTCAAGAAGAGAAGAACATATAGGACAAGTACTTATCATTTCAAACTTCTTTTCCGTACCATTTCTTCTTTCTTTAATAACTCTAACAACTTCTGGTATAACATCTCCTGCTTTTCTAATAGAGATTGTATCTCCTATTCTAACATCTTTTGCAGTACAATAGTCTTCATTATGTAAAGTAGCTTTTGATATTAAAGAACCTGCTACGTGTACTGGAGAAAATATAGCATTAGGAGTAATCTTACCAGTTCTACCCACTGTAAACTTAATATCTTTTAAAGTAGTAAGAACTTCAGGAGCAGGAAATTTATAAGCAATACCCCACCTAGGAACTCTCGCAGTAACTCCTAACTTATCTTCATCATTAAGATCATTAACCTTTAGTACAACACCATCTATCTCATAATCTAATTCATTTCTAATTTTACCTAATTTCTCTATATCACTAATTATTTCATTAACATTATTAGCTACTGTATTAAGTTTATAATTAGTAACAAAGCCAAGGCATCTTAAAAACTTAAGAGATTCTTCTTGTGTTTTAATTCCATAATCTTTAGGATTAGGAATGAAATAAGCCATAAAGTCGAGTCCTCTTCTTGCAGTCACTTTACTATCTAATTGTCTTACACTACCAGCAGCAGCATTTCTAGGATTAGCAAATAGTGGTTCATTATTTAATTCTCTCTCTTTATTTGCTTTAGCAAAAGAAGCCTTACTCATATAGATTTCTCCTCTTACTTCTATATCAATATTACGAGTAAGTCTAAGAGGAATAGATTTAATAGTCTTAGCATTAAGTGTAATGTCCTCACCAACTAATCCATTACCTCTAGTAGCCACTCTAACTAATACTCCCTTTTCGTATATTAAAGAACCAGATAATCCATCCATTTTAGGCTCTACAGTATAAATAGGATTATCTATTGTCTTCTTAATTCTTTCATCGAAAGCAATTATCTCATCTTCATTAAATATATCATCAAAAGAAAGCATTGGAGTTTTATGAGTAACTTTATTAAATTTACTTATAGCTTCTCCCCCTACTCTTGTAGTAGGAGAATCTTCTCTCTTAAGATTAGGATATTTATCTTCTAATCTAAGTAATTCACTATAATAGTCATCATACTCCTGATCTGTTATACTAGGAGTATCTAAAACATAATACTCATAACTAGCCTTATTTAATATACTAATTATTTCATCTATTCTCTTTTCTATATCACGCATTTTATCACCATAATCATTATATCATATTAAAAAAAAGAAGGTCAATATATTTTAGAAAAATGACATTTGACCTTCTACTTCTTTATCTATCTTCTTTTTAACTTTCTTTTTACTATTAATATTCTTAAATACATTCTTATAATCTTTATCTATTGACTTCTTAACTAAAGTTTCATCATACTTAGAAACAAACATTCCAAGATCTCTAAAAGCTTTATAATTAAGTTTATATTTTTCTTCCTTTTTATCAAAACGACTAACTTCTCTATCATAAAAGTCCTGAAGTACCTCAATAACACCATAATAATAATTATTAGATACCATATTAGCAAGCTTTAAAACATTAATATTATTAACATAACTACCACGATAATAAGCTGCTAATTTCTCTAAAAACACTTTATCATTCTGTTTAGATAAAAGTATATACTTAAGCGAAAGATAATCTAAATACTTAGTATCCTTTTTATATACTAATCCTTTCTTAACTTTCTTATAATTATCGCCACTCTTCATACCAATAGATATATCTTTAGAAATATCCTCAAATGATAAAGCAAAATAATCTACTAAATCTTTCTTTAAATGCATTATATTCTCATACTTTGAAGTACATAAATCTATTTCCTCTAAAGAATAAGTCTTACTATCTTTATATTTAGATAATCTCTCAAAAGTAGGTAAATTACTAATATCTAATTTAACTAACTCTTCACCCTTTTTAATCATCACAGAATAAGCCATAATTTCCTCCTAGTATTATAATTTCTTAGTCTTAATCTTCATATCATTTACTAACATTGCTTCGTAATCACCATATATATTAAGTCTATTATTAAGACCATAAGTACTTATAATAGAACGATACTGATTAAGAAGAGCAATCTTATCTTCTGGAGAAGCTTCTTTCCTAGACATTGCTTTATCAGTAGTAACAAGTATCTGAGTAGGAATAACAACCTCTTGTTCTCTAAAGAAATCATCAGCATTAACAGGAGCCATCAAAGTTTCTACTGCATACTTTTTAGGAGTACTATCTTCTGCATTAAATCCATTCTGTGGTATAATACCCATCATAAAGTAAGGAGCTACTCCCTCATTACTTTGTACATATAAATACTTCTCACTATTACTATTTATATTTCTCTTAGAATTATTTATATAAGTATTCTTATCAAAATTAATAACACCAAAATTAAACTTACCAAAATCAGATAATTTATCAAATATAGCACACTTAATTACTATACGATAATAATTAAGTAATTTACCTCCTATATTCAAGTCATACTTAAGTACATCATCAATATTATTAATAATAGCTTTAAGTAAATCATAAGAGCCAGTATCATTAAAATCTGGTATAACTTGTTTCCTAAAAGTATCAAAATAAGAACCACTTAAATTCTTATAATCAATACCTAACATATGACATAAATTCATATTCAAGATTTCAAAAAGAAATTCTTCTCCATTTGATAAAACAACATCATATTCCTTACCACTATAGTATTTATTAAAATTATCAAAAGCATTAACTAAATTATCAGCAGCCATCTTAGCATAAGCAATTCCTGGATATGGTACTTTATTAGCCCACGAAGTTACATAACCAAGTTCTTTATTAGTAATCATTATATTCCCCCTTAAAACGCCTTTATATTAACATATTAAGCTCTAAAAGTCAAATAAAAAGTAGGCTCTTACTCAGAGTCTACTATATCTATAGTCTTTTTAGTTTCTATTTCTTTATTCTTAGAAGTCTTAACAGTAAGAACACCATTCTTAAAACTAGCAGTCAAATTATCTTCATCTACATCTCCTAGATAAAATGTTCTAGTAAGTTTACTATAACTCTTTCTTTCACGATGAAGATACTTTTTATTTTCCTCATCTTCTTCTTTCTTTTCAAAAGTAACAGATAACTCACCCTTATCAATAGAAATAGAAATATCCTCTTTAGTATAACCAGGAGCTTCCATTTCTACAATGATATTACCATCCTTTTCATAAATATCACTTCTTACACCTTCTTCTCCTTTAAAGAAATTGTCATCTAGAAAAAATCTATTAGTAAGCATATAAATCACTTTCCTTTCTTAATTATAATTACTTACTTGCCATTATATCACACATAAGATTACTAAATTCTGTTGGATTATCTATAGGTAGTCCTTCAATTAATCTGGCTTCCATATAAATAACCTTAACATACTTCTTCATTTCTTCTTTATCTTTATTATAAAGATCTTTAAGCTTCTCTGTAATCTTATGATTATTATTAATTTCTAATACCATCTTAGCATTAATCTTTTCATCAGTAGGCATAGCATTAATTACCTTCTCCATTGAAGTAGATACTTCTCCTTCAGTAGTTAAACAAGCTGGATGATTTTTAAGTTTATTAGTAAACTTAACTTCTACTACTGAAGAATCTAATGCTTCTTTCATAACACTAAGCATATCTTTATTATCTTCATTAATCTTATTTATCTCTTTTTTCTCTTTTTCTGAAGATAAATCAGTACTATCTGAAGACACATTAACAAACTCTTTATCATTATATGAATGAAGTGTCTTAATAGCAAACTCATCTACATAATCAGTTAAGTATAACACTTCATACTTATCTTTTACACTCTCTACTTGAGGTAACATATCTATTTTTTCAATAGTCTCACCACAAGCATAATATATATTTTTATCTTTATCCTTCATTCTTTCAGTATATTCTTTTAAAGTAACCAACTTCTTTTCTTTTGAAGAATAAAACATAAGTAGATCTTGAAGTTTATCTTTATTCATACCATAATCATTATATATACCAAACTTAATACCAGTACCAAAAGCCTTATAAAATTCTTCATACTTCTCTCTATCTTCTTTTAATAGAGCTTCTAATTCTTTTCTTATCTTACTTTCAATACTTTTAGCTATAAGTTTAATATTTTTATCGTCCTGTAATGTTTCTCTAGAAATATTAAGAGGAATATCTGAAGTATCTATAACTCCCTTTACAAAACTAAAGTAATCAGGAAGCATATCCTTACACTTATCCATTATAAGTACTCCATTAGTATATAATTGTAATCCCTTTTCATACTCTTTAGTATAATAATCATAAGGGGCATGTGAAGGAATATATAATAAAGCAGTATAATTAACATTACCTTCAATATTAAAGTGCATTACTTTAATCGGAGCACTATAGTCATAGAACTTATCAGTATAAAAATTATTATATTCTTCTTCAGTAATATCTTTCTTATCTCTCTTCCATAAAGGAATTCTACTATTAATAGTAACTACTTCTTTATATGTTTCATATTCCTCACTATCTTCTTTCTTTCTATTATTTTCTACTTCCATCTTAATAGGATAACTAACATAGTCAGAATATTTCTTTATAATACCTCTAAGTTTATATTCACTTAAAAGTTCACTATAATTATAATCTTCATCATCATCTTTTAAGTATAATGTAATCTTAGTACCAACTTCTTCTTTAGTACTAGAACTTAATGTATATCCATCTACTCCACTAGAAGACCATAATGTAGCTTTATCATCTTTATAAGACTTAGATTCTACAGTAACTTTCTTACTAACCATAAAAGCTGAATAAAAACCTACTCCAAACTGTCCTATAACATTAACATCTTCGCTCTCTTTATTTTCTTCTTTAAAGTGAAGAGAGCCAGACTCTGCTATTACACCCAAATTATTTTCAAGTTCCTCTTCAGTCATACCACAACCATTATCAGTAATAGTAATAGTTCTCTTATCTTTATCATAATCAACACGAATAAATAAGTCAGCTTTATTTATCTTTATACTGCTATCAGTAAGTGATAAATAATATAACTTATCTAAAGCATCACTAGCATTAGATATAAGCTCTCTTAAAAATATTTCTTTATTTGTATAAATAGAATTTATCATTAGATCAAGTACTCTTTTACTCTCTGTCTTAAATTCTCTCTTCTTCATTATTATAACCATCTCCTATAACTTTATTACAAATATAATTATAGCACTATTTTAGCAATTGTCAATACCAATTGCTAAAATATCTAAATTATTTCCCAAAATATTTCTTTGATAAAGACCCAAGGCTTTATCAAACCTTTCTAAACTACAGGTTAGAAAGGAACAAAAAAAGAATTGCTATCTCTAAATTACAGATTACAATTCTCTAATTAAAACTATTTATAACTCTTTTAAACTAAAAAGTATCTCTATCTCTTAAGAATGGAGGAATATCCAAATCATTATCAATATCATTAGTACCCTCTCTAAATAAATCTTCCTTATTAGTAGAACTAAAACTATGATATAAAGGTTCACTCTGATTTTCAAAACCAGTAGCAATAACAGTAACTATTACCTCATCATTCAAGTTCTCATTAATAACTGCTCCAAATATAGTATTAATATCAGTATTAGCAGCAGTTCTAATAACTTCCGCAGCCTCTTCTACCTCATACAAAGTAAGTGAAGCTCCACCAGTAACATTAATAATAGCATCTGTAGCTCCATTAATAGAAGTCTCAAGAAGTGGTGAAGATACAGCCTGTTTAGCAGCATCTGTAGCTCTATTCTCTCCAGATCCAACACCAATACCAATTAAAGCATTACCTCTATCCTTCATAACAGTCTTAACATCCGCAAAGTCTAGATTAACTAGTCCAGATACTGCTATCAAATCAGATATAGACTGTACACCTCTATGTAATACATTATCTACTTCTCTAAACGCCTCAAGCATTGGCGTAGACTTATCAATAAGTTCTCTTAAACGATCATTAGGTATAACTATCAAAGTATCTACATGTTTCTTTAACTCATCAAGTCCTGCAATCGCTTGTGTCATTCTCTTCTTTCCTTCAAAACTAAATGGTTTAGTAACTATACCAACAGTCAAAGCTCCAAGATCCTGACTAATCTCTGCCATAACAGGTGCAGCACCAGTACCAGTACCACCACCCATACCACAAGTAATAAATACCATATCAGCACCCTTAATAGCCTCTTCTATTTCAGCTTTAGACTCAAGTGCTGCCTCTCTACCTATCTCAGGATTAGCTCCTGCTCCTAGTCCATCAGTAAGTTCTCTACCAATTTGTAATTTTATTGGAGCAAGAGAATTATTTAAAACTTGAAGGTCAGTATTAGCAACAATAAATTCAACGCCCTTTAAACCTGACTCAATCATTCTGTTGACAGCATTACAGCCGCCTCCCCCAACTCCAATAACTTTAATTTTAGCTAATTGATCCATTTCCAAACCAAACATATTATTCATCCTTAATCCTCCTTAGTGCCAATAAAATTTCCAAATATTTTGGTAATTGCAGTTTTGTCCTTTCTATTTTTATTAGGATTTATAAGTAAATCCTCACTTTCCTCATTTATCATCGAATACTCTCTACCTCTAGTCTCTGTCTTATCTACAAAGTACTTAATCATACCAACTGCAGTAGTATACTTATTGTCTCTTATACCAAGAGTATCCTCAATATATATTATAACATCTTTTCCTAGAATTTCATAGACTAAATTCTTAAAAGCCCTTATTTCTGTCAATCCTCCTGTTATTACTATATAAGAAATATCTCGTTTTGTCAATAAAAATATTTGTTTCCTAGCCAGCTTTAATATCTCTGCTAGTCTATCCATAACTATTTCCGTAACTTCAATCTGATTTAACTTAACAGTCTCATTAGCAGTATTCTTAACTTCATAAACATCATTAAGTGCAATAAATCTCTTATGTGAAGAAGCAAACTTCTCTTTAATAATTCTAGCATCAAACATATTAATATTAAACATATAGGCAAGATCTTTATCTACATTTATACCACCTAATTGTATAGTCTCTGTATTCATAAGTTTACCCCTATTAAATATAGATACATTAGTAGTCTCATATCCTAAATTAATAATAGCTCCTAAACTCTTATCTAGAGTATCATTTCTAACTTCATAATAATCTCCAAGACCTGATACAGTAATATCAACTACTTCTATACCAGCTCCTTCCATAACAGATAAAACAGAATAAATATTCTTCTTAGGAGCAGATACCATAATACCCTTTATTCCAAGCTTTTTACCACTCTTACCAATAGGAGTAGCCTCTACTTTATCATCAACTGAAAAAGCAAGAGGAATAACTGTAATAAGTTCATATTCTTGTGCTAACTTAGAGTATACTGAAGCCTTAATAACTTTATTAATATCATCAGTACTAATAATACCATCTTCACTAGTAATATCAACTTCTCCAGTAACATAAATAAACTTAGAATTATAATCAGGCACATTAACAATAGCCTTATTAATATTTATACCAAGAGAACTACTAATCTCTTTTATTCCATCTTTAATAGCAGTAATAGCTAAATTAGGATCCACAATTAAACCTTTTCTTATCCCTTTTGATTTACCTTCGTAGGAAGAAAGAATATTAACTCTACCCTTAAAATACTCTCCTACAACAAACTTAATTGTATCAGATCCAATATCAACAGCAGTATATATTTTCTTCACGATATCGACTCTCCCTAAAATGATACAGTTTAATTATAACAAAAAATAAAGAAAATGTATATAATTTTCTCTATTTTTCTACATTTTTTCTTCTTTTTTTCCTCGTAAGCCACTTGTCTTCCGAGGCATAAGATAGCCTATAGTCTATCTTATGATATTTTATTTATGTAACTTAGCACTCTCTATCGAAGATCTTTGTACTAATCCTAAAGCCACTAATAAACATATTGTATAACTACCACCATAAGACAAGAATGGAAGTGGTACACCAGTTAAAGGAATAAGTCCCATAACACCCATTAAATTAACAACAATATGAGTAAGCATATAAGCAAATACTCCATAACAAATTAATGAATTCTGTAAATTACTAGCCCTTCTAGCTACTTTAATTATTCTAAACAAAACAAATAAATATAAACATATAATAATAACTCCTACTATAAGTCCCCATTCTTCTACTATTATAGGAAATATAAAGTCAGTATAAGATTCTGGTAAATATAAATACTTCTGTGTAGATTTACCAATTCCTTGACCATTTAATCCCCCATTCTTAAAAGCAATAAAACTATTACATAACTGATAACCAGAGTCTTCTTGATATCTCTCACAAGGATCTATAAAGTTAAATCTCTCTAACTGATAATCCTGAAGAAAACTACCCTTTGTAGTAATAAGTACTAATGAAATAACTAATAATATTCCTAAAAAGATCTTATTAAAAATACTTCTACTCTTCTTCTCTACTGGAACAGCATAAAATATAAGTAATGAAATTAAAAATATAATACTAGCAGTACCAAGATCTGGTTGTATTACAACAAGTCCTACTATAACCATAACAAGAAGCATAGGTTTAATAATACCCCACTGACTATCTAATTTCTTCTTATTCTTTTCATAATAAGCTGCTAAATACATAATAACTATTACTTTAGCAAACTCTGATGGTTGAATAGCAATAGGTCCTATCTTATACCAACTAACTGCACTATTAGCTACGTGTCCAAATATTAATAATCCTATTAAAGCTGCTATTACAACAAACATAAGAAAACCAGTTATCTTCTTATAATTCTTTGTAGGAAACAATATAATAAAAGTAAATGCAAATAAACCTATCAATAAAAATATTAATTGTCTAAAGAAATAATGATATGGACTATAATTATATCTCATATAAGACTCCATCGAAGAAGCACTAAGTATCATAATAAGTCCAAAAATAAAAAAGATAATTGTAACAACTAATAGAGGTTTATCCATCTTTGATAATAATTTCTTCATATTATCCCATCCCTATTATAATAATATCACAAAATTATCTTTTTGAAAATTATTTTTTATCTTCTTTACATTTTTTGCCATCTTTACCATCTTTTTTAAGTATAACTACTGAAGTATTATCAGTGTTAATCTTATCTATTAAATCTTCTAATTCTTTCATATTTAAACTTTCTATTACTTTAATAGGATCTTCTTCGATAACCCCATCATATATAATATTATCTACTATTATATCATTTATAGTTTCTATATCTTCAAAAGCAAATAATTCATTACTAATTAATACTTTTTTCTTTCTATCAAAGTCTTTCTTATCTATAGTAATATTCTCTAATGTCTTTTTAACTTCCTCTAAGAATGCTTCATAATTCTTAGTTTCACTAATTAATGATATAAGTATATGAGTATTACAATTAAGTAAATCAACATAAGTAGTATTATTAATAATACCCTCCTTCTTTAATCTCTCATCAAATACACTAGTTTCGTCAAATAAAACAGTAAATATTATATATAGATATAAATGAAGTTTTCTTCTTGTTAATTTTATATTACTAACTGGAAGTTTAATAGTATAAGAAGCTTTAGGTATCTCTGTAGAAGAAGATACTATCTCTTTATCTTTATATACCTTATCTTCTTCTTTTAGTGCTTTAACTTCTATTTTATCTATACTAGGAAAAGATTTATTGCTCTGATTATCTCTAATTACTTTCATTACTTCTTCAACATCAAAAGATCCAGTAACTACTAAAAACATATTTGAAGGATGATAAAAAGTATGATAGCAAGTTTCTAAATCCTCTTTAGTTATTTTATTTATCTCCTTTGTAGTACCTATAATACTATCTCTATATGGATTATTAGAAAGAGTATTATATCTTATTCTCTCAGTTAACATTGAAGCAGGCCTATCCTCATACATATGAATTTCTTCAGTAATAATATTTTTCTCTTGTTCTACTGCTTCATCAGTTAAATATATATCTTGAACATAATTAAGTAAATAATTAATATTTTCTTTTAATTCTTTAGTCGTATAAAATAAATATGTAGTATTTCTAAAAGTTGTATAAGCGTTGCAGACAGCTCCTGATCGAGAAAAGAATTCCATTGGATCAGGTCCTTCTTTAACTGCAAAAACTTTATGTTCTAGAAAATGGGCTATTCCTTTAGGAAAGGCAGTTATTTTATCTTTACCAATAGGTACAAATTCATTATATATAGAACCATATTTAGTAGTAAATGTTACATAATTACCATATACATCATCTTTAGAATACAAAAACACTTCTAAACCATTATCTAGTTTCTCATAGTAGACATCTTCTTCTATATCTTCTATTCTAATCTTCTTCATTCTCTTCCCCCTTTTCTAAAGTAAGAACTGTATAAAAATTAACTTTCTTACTAACTTTTACTAATTCTTCTTTAGTAATGTTATTAAACTTATCTATTCTCTCCAGAGGATCATCAGATCCAACTAATATTTTAGAAAAATAACTATTAATAACTCCAATAGGATTATCAAAAGAAGCTCTAATTGAAGATGTTATTGTATTCTTTGAAGAAGTAATAACTTCATCAGTAAACTTACCCTCACGCATTTCTTTCATACATTTCCTAATTAATTTTAAGCACTTATCTACATTTTCTTTTTCTATTCCAGAATTAATAATTAATATATTATCATAAGACTTAACCATTGAATTAATGTAGTAACAATACCCTTTCTTTTCTCTTACTGTATTAAATAATATTGAATTAGAAGATCCTCCAAGTATCTCACCATATAATTTTATAACATACTTTCTTTCATAATCAGTAAGATTATTTAAACTGCATAACATAAGAAGTTGTACTTGATTAACATTATCTTCTTCTTTATATTTAACTATTCTCTTTCTTATAGGAAGTTCTTTAACTAAAATATTCTTATTACTCTTTTTAAATGTATTAATTTTAAATTTATTTTTAAATATTTCTTTCATTTCATAAGAGTCAAAGTCTCCTAATACAAAGATATCTATTTGATCTTCATTTAAAACTTTTTGATAGTATTCATATAAGTTCTTCCCAGTTATCTCATCTATTTCTTCAATATAACCAAAAGTATTATATGAATATGGTCTATCTTTAACAGTCTCCATCATCTTTAACATTGAATATTTTATTTTATTATCTTTTATACTAATTATTTGTTGTCTTAACTTATTTTTTTGTTTTTCTACATTTTCAAATGATTCATCTTTAACATTAGGATTAAATATTAAATCAAGAAAGAATGTAATAGATTCTTCATTCATATTTTCTTCAGTAAATTTTTCATTTAAGAACTTTGTCTGAAAAGATAAATTACTAAAATTACCTAATCTAGATATTGAAGAAGTAATCTTTATATCATAAAGATTTTCACTCTCAATAATTAGATCTCTCTCTGTCTTATATTCTCTACTAGAATCTAAAAGAATCATCTTAAGTAAATTTCTCTTTGTAATTTCTTCTTTTTTTATTTCTCTATAGAAATCTACATCTATTGTTATTGTTTTAAATTTTTTAGTTTTAATTAAATGGAGGTTATAACCTCCCATATCAATTGTTTCAAAATTCATTATTTCACCTCTTCCCCTTTAGTATATACAAAAATTATAATTTTAAACAAGTTTCTAAAGCTAAAAATATTAAATTATCAAGTCCTTGTTCTCTCTCTATACTAGATAAATTATCTGTAAATAAGAAACTATCACTAACCATAAGCATAGCAGCAGCTTTCTTATTTAATAATTTAGCATTCATAAAAAGAGCAAAAGACTCCATTTCTACTCCAAGAACAGAATATTTAGTTACTTTATCTTTAAAGTCATTATTTTGTTCATAAAAAACATCTGATGAATATATATTGCCTTTATTTATTTTGATATTTTTTTCTAATGCTGTATTTTCAATTAAAGTATTTAATACATTACTTCCATCTATATAATTATTTTGATAATTACAAAGAACTCTACCATAATTAGAGTTAGTAACTGAATTAGTAACTAAAATTATATCTTTAAGTTTTAGATCAGTATAACTACCCGCTGTACCTATTCTAATTATACTATCCACATCATATTCTTTAAATAATTCATAAGAATATATTCCCATTGAAGGAATACCCATACCAGAAGGAAAAAGAGTAATCCTCTTACTCTTATAATCTCCTGTATAAGCAGTCATTCCCCTTACATTATTAACTATTTTAGTATTAGAAAGATATTTTCTGGCTATATACTCGCATCTTTTAGGATCTCCAGGCATAAGAACTATTTTAGCAATATCTTCTTTATTGCTTTCTATATGTGTACTCATATTATTAATCACCTATCTTACAATATCAATACTATATTTCTTAATATTATCTAATTTAAGATTATCATCTAAAGTAAATACTACTTCAAAATTAGTATCTGTACTAGCAAGTTCTTTAGTTTCTTCTCCTATTGAATTAGTATCATCTGCAAATAATCTTACCACTACTTTAATATTAGAGTCTCCACTAATATTTTCTAATTTACCACTAAATTTAATATCACTATCACTAGTATTAACTTCTATATTACTAACTTTTACTTGATTTATAGTAAGAGTATAATCAGTATTTTGAATATCCACTATAGTCTGAGTATTATATGAAACAGTACTATTAGTATCAACACTCTTAGTAATATCTATATATACACTTTTAGTATCACCAGATGTACTAAATCTTATACCAGTAGTAGCACTACTATCATTAATACTATCAATTGTATTTCTACATACTTGATCACTATTACCATAATATACACATACTATATTAGCAATTTCTTTATATATATCAGTAATAATATCATCATTAGTACCATCAAAATTAATTTGAAGTTCATTACCCACTAAAGGTATATTTAAATTAATATTAACATCATCTTTAACATAAGAAACATTAAGTAAATTATCTGAAATAGAAGTACTAAAAGTTGCTCCATCATTCTTATATCTATTAGCAAGACTACTATTAGTAAGTGAAGTAGATATATTATCTAAAGTAATAACACTACTAATAACATTATCTGTAACATCAGGATTTTCTTCTGTTCTAATAAATTTAATATAAACCATAAATAATATACAAGCAAGTAGTATCACCACTAAAAAATAAGCAATTATTGTATCAGTCTTTTCTCTCTTTAATATTTTTTCTCTCATCATTAATTCTTGATCATTCATTATTTAACCTCTTTCTTTCTTCTTTAATTAATTACCAGTAGCTCCTACTGTAAGTGTAGCTTTAAAATTATGATGGTTCATCATATCTAGACTATTTTCCATATTAGCATCTATATAAATATAAAATTTATAAGTAGATACTCCACTAGGAAGAGTACCAGAATAAATATCTAAAGTGTTATTATTACTAGCATTCATAAGATTACCCGTAGCTAGCTGATTATTACTAGCATCTACTAAAACATACTTAAAACTACTACTCTTAAGTTCATTAGGAATAGATGTAACACTAAGTCCAATATTAAATGTAACACTAGAAGTAGCTTTATTAGTTATTGAAATATTAGTAACTTCTCCCTCATTATAGTAAAATACTGGAGCAAGACTAGAAGTATCAATATCAGGGCCTCCATCGAAAGTTACACTAGCTATTTCTCCTATTGTCATAGTAAGAGTAGTATTCTCAGTACTTTGCCAAGTAAACCAGGCATATGTACCAGCAACTACCACTAGAGCCATTAAAACAATAATTAAAATAACTAAAAAATATTTTTTACTAACCAAACTCTTAATTTTATCCTTCATAACATCCTCCATACTATATATCAAATATACTATAATTTTAATTTTTTTTCAAGTATTTATTATAAATCTATTTTACTATTTCTACCTTAATTTTTTCATCTCTACGACAAGTAACATCAAACTTATTACTACAGCTAGGACATTTAACAGTATGTTTGCCCTTCTTTAAAGGTAATCTAACCCTTTGATGACATTTAGGACACTTCTTATACATATGTGTATTTCTATCTTTATATTTCCTCTTTTGAAACAAATAATACTTAACTATCCTATTTTTAAGATCTAAATATCTTCTATTTTCTATACTTCTTCTTCTTTTATCTTTAGAAAGACATCTATATATAGTAAAAGCAAAAATAACATATTCAATAATTCTAAGTACTAAATTATTAATAAATAAATTAATTATAAGTATAATAAAACATAATATAAGTAAAAATTTATATAATTCATCAATACCATATCTTCCATAAAAAAATCTATATAATCTATTCATTTATCCTCCCTTATACTCTACATAATTATATCAAATCTAAATAAAAAGTACAACTATTAAAAAAATTATAGTGTTAAAACTATAATTCTTTATATTATTATTTATTATTTTTAGGTTTAATAACTTCTACTCCACCCATATATGGTTGTAGAACTTTAGGTATCTTAACACTACCATCCTTTTGATAAGAGCATTCTAATAAAGCAATAAGTGATCTTGGACTAGCTATTACTGTATTATTTAAAGTTGCTAAGTATTTATTTCCTTCTTCTGTCTTCATTCTAATTCCAAGTCTTCTAGCTTGAGCATCTCCTAGTGTACTACAAGAACCTACTTCAAAATATTTCTGTTGTCTTGGACTCCAAGCTTCAACATCACAAGACTTAACTTTTAAGTCAGCTAAATCACCACTGCAACATTCTAGTGTTCTAACAGGAATATCTAAACTTCTAAAGAACTCTACTGTATAACCAAGCATCTTATTATACCACTCTTCAGAGTCTTCTGGTTTACATAAAACTACCATCTCTTGTTTTTCAAATTGATGTACTCTATATAATCCTCTCTCTTCTATTCCGTGAGCCCCAACTTCTTTTCTAAAGCAAGGAGAATAAGAAGTCATAGCAATAGGTAATTTCTTTTCATCAATTAATTGACCTTTAAACTTACCTATCATAGAATGTTCAGAAGTACCAATTAAATATAAATCTTCTCCCTCTATTTTATACATCATAGCATCCATCTCAGCAAAAGACATAACACCATTTACTACATCACTTCTAATCATAAATGGAGGAATACAATAAGTAAATCCCTTATTAATCATAAAATCTCTAGCATACGCAATAGTAGCTTCGTGAAGCCTAGCAATATCTCCTATTAAGTAATAAAAACCATTACCACTAGTTCTACCAGCACTATCTTTATCTAACCCATTAAATGATTCACAAATATCTGCGTGATAAGGAATTTCATAATCTGGAACAAAAGGTTCTCCAAATCTTTCTAATTCAACATTCTCGCTATCATCTTTTCCAATAGGAACACTATCAGCTATAATCTGAGGAATAAGCATCATCTTTTCTCTCAAACTAGCAGATTCTTCTTCTTCTTCTTTTTCAATATCTACTAATTTATTATTAATATCTATTACTAGTTTTTTCTTATCTTCTGCCTCTTCCTTTTTCTTATCTCTCATCAAAAGACCAATTTCACCACTAATAGTATTTCTCTCTTTTCTTAAATTATCTCCCTCTATCTTTAGTTTTCTAACTCTCTCATCAATAGAAAGTATCTCTCCAACTAAAGGTAACTTCTCATCTTGAAACTTTTTCTTAATATTTTCTTCTACTAAATTTCTATTGTTTCTAATTATATTAATATCTATCATTTCTATCTCCCTACTTAATTATTACTGGATGTATTATATATGAAACAAATTCTTTAAGTAATAATATAATTTTTTCATATACTTTTTTATCTTTAAAACTAACATTAACTTCTTTAGTCTTATTATTTAATTGATTTATATATGCCATAATACTCTGTATTTGAAAATACAACGTTAATATAAATAATACTATAAATACATAATAAAAGCCATTTACTTTAGTTGCCAAAAGAGCAGTTATCATCATAGGAAACTCAACAGCAGTCTTAAACTTACCTACTCTTTCAGTATAAACATTTTTTCTTTTAATTATTGTTATATAATTAATAATCGATATTATAGCTTCCATTATTGCAGGAATAATTACAAAATAATTACCTTTAATTATTGATAAAATAATTATTGATAAAAGATATAGTTTATCACTTATGGCATCTAAATACTTACCAAAGTTAGAATAAGCATCTAACCTTCTAGCAAAATAACCATCAAACATATCCGATATTGCTCCGTAAGCATAAAAAAGAATTGAAAACAAAAATTTGTTTTTAATGAAATATATCATTCCAATTATTATAGCTATAATTCTCGACATAGTAATTATATTAGGTATAGCCTTTTTAATTTTTAATTTCATAATTATTCCTCACATTAAGATTATACACTATAAATATCAAAAAATCAATTGATATCTCTATATTTAATTATAATATTTTAAAAGAAAAAAAGACCAAAAGTCTTATATTTTTACTTCTGATCTCTTCTTATAGAAATAATAACCTACTCCAAGTCCTAACACTGCAATAGCAGAAATTACTGTTACTAATATATCACCTGTAGGAACTTGTTCTGGAATACGATCATTCTTCATAATTACTTTATCCACTGTTCCATCTTTTTGAATAGTAAATTTTACACTTTCTGGATTAACTTCATATCCATCTGGTGCTATAGTTTCAATAAGAGTGTATTCTTTTCTGTTAAAAGTCCTGTAATTACATGTATCTCCTCAGTTGAATCCCATTCTTCTACTATTCTGTCTTCACTATCTTTTAGTATTAAATGAGCACCAGCTAATTCTTTACCAGTAGTAGCGTCTTGCTTACTAATTTCTACTCTAGTAATTTCATTTTTCATAACAACAGGATCTGCTGTTCCATCTTCATTAATAACAACTTTAACAGTCTCTTCACTAAGTATATAACCATCAGGAGCTATAGTCTCAGTAATATAATACTCACCCTTTACAAGACCATATATTACGTGTGGTACACCTTCTGATTTCCATTCCTCAATTAATTTACCATTGCTATCTTTTAAAGCAAGATGTGCTCCTGGTAACTCTTCATTAGAAGTCATTGAAACCTTACTAATACTAACTTTAGTTTTATCATTAGTCATATATATAGTAGGAATATCTCCTCCATCTGTAATAGTAAACTTCTGTTCCTCAGTACTAAGTGCATATCCATCTGGTGCTATAGTTTCAATAAGTGTATACTCACCAGGCTTTAAATCTGTAATATAATGTGGCTTATCAGTAGAGATCCATTCATCTATTACATTACCATCAGAGTCCTTAACCATTAAATGAGCTCCAGGTAATTCATCTTTACTAGTTAAATCAACTTTAGATATTCTAGCACTATTAACCGTCAAAGAAAAATCAACTTTATCAGTAACTGGAATTACTCTAGGTTTAATTATAGTAATATCTTGAGCTCCACCAGCACAGTCATAACCATATGGATCATATATTCTATTACTAACAGCATCTGTTTTAAGAGAAAACTTAATATTAGTAACAGAACTAACGGCTGAAGTAGGAACTTTAACATAAAAGATCTCATTTACCCCAAACTTAGTTCTAGATGCGCCACTACCATCAGTAACAATCGTACCACTAGGTGCAGCCAATAAACTAACAGTGTGTCCTCCATTTATGTTTACCGCAGTAACACTAATCGCCGAACTAACATAATAATCCCCATCTCTTTTAAAAGATATATTATTAGCATTTAATTTAATACTTGCTGTCGGAATAGTTGCAACAGTATTCGTTCCTTTTATTATATTAGCAATTTGAATAGCTACATCATTGCTTACACTAGCATAAGTTGAAGAACTTGGCGTATTAAAATCAAATAAAAAATTATTAAACGCCTTCCAATCAGTAGCAGAACATCTATAAGTACCCGTTGTTTGACAGCCACGAAGTAAATACCAAAGAGCCATCTGTGTTATAAAATATTCTTTATCAGATAAATTAGCATTTTCATGTTTTTTCTTAGTAAAATCTACCCTATCATAATAAGATAAAATATAACTTATTTTAGGTCGAATACTTGTAGGTAAAGCTGTATCTGTTTTCGTACAAGAAGCATCTTTTGAGAATGCAACGGTTGGCTGTATACAATAAGCTATATAAGTATTGTTTTCACTATCAATTGCTGTTTTTCTAGTAAATGATAAACTACCAGTTCCCATAATATCACTTTGAGAACTCTCTAAAGTTTTAACTATTTTACCTTGTACTACTTCCGCAGCATCTACTCTATCTACTCTCATTATAATAAATAACGATAATATAAAAGTGAATAAACATTTAAATAATATCTTAACCTTCTTTTCCATATCTACACTCCTACCATATACCACAATTATAATATAATTATTTACAATTTTCAAGAATAATTTAACAATTAAATCAAATATTATTGACATATATTTAAAGATTATATTATAATGATAGAAGTTAGGATGTGATTAAATGAATGGATTAGTAAAAGTACTAGTTGACGCCTTTGGCGGCCTAGGCAAAGAAGTTGTAGTATTTATAATATCAATGATGCCACTATTAGAATTAAGAGGAGGCCTACTTGCAGCTGCTCTACTAAAAATGGACTTTGTCCCTGCTTATCTTATTAGTATAGTAGGAAATACACTACCTATTCCACTAGTACTCTTATTTTTAGATAAAGTATTTAACTTTCTTAAAAAGTCAAAAAAACTAAATAAATTAATTTCTAAATTAGAAAATAAAATATTATCCAAAAAAGGACAAATTGAAAAATATGGTTACTTAGGTCTATTATTATTTGTAGGTATACCACTACCTGGTACTGGTGCTTGGACTGGTGCAGGACTAGCAGTACTACTTAATCTAAATAAAAAGAAAGCATTTGTTAGCATAATGCTTGGAGTAATATTAGCTAGTATAATTATGAGTATTTTATCTTATGGTATTCTAGATAAAATAATCCACTAAATATTAATATATCACAAAAGAAGCACTTCTATAGTGCTTCTTTTATTTAACTATTTCTTATTTTTTCAATATAATTATTAACTTTAGAAGACCAAGTAGGATCCTCTGCATACTTAGGGTTCATTGCTTCAGCAGTCAAAAGACCATAATCAACATACTTATTTTTAATATTTGCAACAAATCCATAAATACCAGCATCTAAGGATTCAAATGATTGGTATTCACCACATCCAGTACCCTTTTGACCACCTACGTTATTACATTCTTTAGTTAACTTAGAACAGTTCCAAGTACAACCAGTCTCGTGCATTGCAATAGCAACTGCAAGATAAGGATCTACTCCAAGTTCTATTGAATAACTAGCAAATGTATAACCCATACCTGACAAATCAGAAGATAATGTTCTATCTAGCTTTTCAGCAAGTTCTTCCATTGTCATATCTTCATATACTGTAATTCTCTCTTCTACTGGTTCTTCTTCTACTACAGTTTCTTCTGTAGTTTCACTAGAAGTATCTTCAGTACTTACAAGATCATTACTTACCAAATTCCCCTCATATATTACTGGTTCATAAAGTTCACTATCAAGAACCACATTTTCTTTTTTATTAATATTATCATAATAGATTACATTAGTAATCATTCCTAAAGTTAATACCGAAGCCATCATAGTCTTTAACAGCCCATTAGGTTTCATAATTTCACTTCTTTCCGCCTTTTTGAAAAAGACGGGCTCTATTATAACACAAACTAATACATTTGTCAAATAATCATCTAAAAGTAAAAGATCATACACCCGTATGATCTTTATTTATTAATCAATCTTCTTCTTTTTCTTTAATATATCTGATAACTATCTCCATTTATTTTTAAAGTATATATCTTCGCTGGAATAACATTCTTTGTCTTATTGTATTCTTCATCATTATTACAATAATTTGCATTTGTCCTATATCTTGATGTGATACTTTTCCAATTTTCAAATCAATAATTACAAAACATACAAAAAGCTCTTCTTTAACACAATATAAGTATTCTGCTTCTATTTTTATACAATCATCTCCTAAAGATATTCTATCACAAAAGAAAAGAAAACCCCACTACAATGTAGAGCTTTCAAAAAAGATATTATACCTCTTAGCATTTCTCTTCTTATATAATTTTATAACTAAATAGTTATTACAAACACATTAAGCTACTCTTCTTACATCTAGAATTGGCATAATATACAAACTAGTAACTACAATACCAACATCAGAGTTAAGAGCGTGTACTAATTGTCCATTTCCAATATATATAGCTACGTGACAAACTTGACCACCATAACCTGATAATACTAAATCACCTGGCATTATATTATCAAGTCCAACACTAACACCTGAATACGCCTGTTCTGGTGCACTTCTAGGTAAATAGATACCATAATTACTAAAAATAAGCTTAGTAAATCCAGAACAATCTGTACCATTAGTTAATGAATTACCACCATAAACATATGGATTACCAACAAAATTCAATGCATAGTTTACTATCTGATTAGAAACAACTTCATTATAAGGCACTCCTGTCTCTTCTTCTTCCGCTAGATTAATACTATATGCCTGATTTTCTGAAACCACTTCTTTATCAGTTACTTCTAAAGTCTCTTCTTCTTTTTTCTTTGCTTCCTCTTCTTTTTTCTTTGCTTCCTCTTCTTTTTTCTTTGCTTCTTCAGCTTTCTTTAATTCTTCCTCTTGCTTTTTTAATTCTTCTTCTTTCTTCTTCTCATCTTGTTCTCTTAATAAGTCTTCAGTAGGTAACGCAAGCATCTCAACTGATGTTTGCTCTTTACTACTATTACTACTTACCTTTCTCATAGATAAAAGTTCGTTACTTAAAACAAAGCTTTGTTCACTCCCTTTAATATTACAATCATAAAATGCATAGCATAATACTCCAAGTAAAAGAGTTAACGCTGTAATTTCTAATTTATGTTTTTTCAACTTCAACACCTCATTTTTTTAGCGGACAATCAATATGGTAGCATAAATAGAAATGTTTGTCAAATACAAATTTTTATTTCCTTGTAAATAAAGGGTTTATAAACTATTTTGTATTTTTATAATAGTTTACTGTTCGTTAATTATTATCCCATTTTAGTTAACAGCTCGTTAAACAAAAGAGGAGTATTTCTACTCTCCCCCATTATAAATTATTAAATTGTGTTGTGCTCTTGTGCAGGCAACATAGTATAAATATTTATCTTCTTTGGTATATTTATTATCAATATCATTATAAATAATTACTGAATCAAACTCCAATCCCTTTGCTGTATATGAAGGAACCACCACCAAGTCTCTCTTTATATGACCATAACCTCCAAGTAACATAATATCAAAGTCATCCTTTAAAGAATTATATATCTTCTCTGCTTCACTATCATCCTTAGTAATTATAGCTATACTCTTAGATATATTCTTTAAATAATTAATATCATTTACAAAGTCCTCTTTAGTAACATTATTTCTAAATATAATATCATTAGATTTTTGATTTCTAATAGCCACTGCTAATGAAAGATTTAATATTCTATTTGTGTAATCAATAATCTTATCAGTAGATCGATATGTCTTAGTAAGTGTTATATATCTAGATCCTTCAAACAAACTTGTTAATTCTTCTAATGACTTATACTTATAATATGGATTAATCGTTTGATTAGAATCTCCTAATATCGTATAAGAAGCTGTTTTAAATGTTTTCTTAATAATTAAATATTGAAGTTTATTATAATCTTGTGCCTCATCTATAACAACTTGTTTTATAATATGATTAGTATTAAATCCTACAAGTAAACTCTTTAAATACAAAAATAGACAAGCATCTTCATAATATAAATAATTACCATTAACACTATCTTTATATTTACTATGCTTACTACTTAAAAAATCATTATATAAATACTTCAAATCAAGCTTAATATTAAGTATCTCTTTTAATTTATTTTCAATTGAAGAAGCCCTCTTATAACTACCATTATAGTTATCAAAAGCAATTCTTTTAGCTATCTCACTAACCCTTTCAAATAAAGGAAATCTATTATATTTATAAGTTAACATTTTATTCAGATCATCTTTTGTTATCTCAATAAAATTATCATATTCAAAATCACTAGTAAATCTAATATTATCTACTATATCAGAAACATAATTATCTAAATCATTAATTATTTCATCAGATTGTTTATATTTAATAACATCATAATAATCTACATTCTTTTTATAATATCTAGCAATAAACTCAGTAAAATTTTCTATATTTTTATATTCATTTATATTTTGACATAACAAATCATAAAAAGTCATATCATAAGTATTATCTTCACCAAGTTCTGGTAAAACATTAGAAATATACTCAGAAAACACTTTATTTGGTGTAAATACTACAACATTATTAGAAGTTAAATTAGGTATTCTATAAAGTAAGAAGGCTATTCTATGTAATGCTACACTAGTCTTACCGGATCCTGCTATACCTTCTACTATTAAATTCTTATCTTCAGTATTTCTAATTACTTTATTTTGTTCTTCTTGAATAGTATTAACAATATTCTTCATCTTATCTGAAGACTCTTCTGCAAGTACTTCCTGAAGAAGACTATCACTAATATTCAAATCATTATCAAAAATATGTTTTAACTTAGCCTCTTCAATTATATATTGTCTTTTTCTCGTTATATTACCACTAATTTTTCCCATCGGAGCTTCATAACTTGCTCTACCAGTCTCATAGTCATAAAACATACTACATATTGGACTACGCCAATCGTGAACATAATAAAGTAATTAGAAATACTGAAGATAAGAATTTAATAATAATTAAGTTTATCTTCTACATGTGTTATACCAATATAAATATCTTCTTCATCTAAAGCGCCATTCTCACGAAACCTAATAGACCCAAAATAAGGCTTATTTTGTACTCTAAATAACCTCTGAAGATAATTACCCTTACCTTGCATAATAGATACCTGAAAATCAGACTCTGCCATCATATTTCTCATTTCAGTAGGATCCATTTCACTTCTTGTATCCCAAATAAATTTCTTAAACTCTAATATCTTAGAATCATCATCATAAAGTTCCTGCCCCAAATTAGAAATCTTTCTTCTAACTAAATCAACTGTCTTATCAAGATACTTCTCTTCTTTTTCAAATTCTTCCTTGGTAATTTTCATAACATCCCTCCTAACACGACCAAAAACTACACTTATTATGTAGTCTCTAGCTGAACTCTAACCAAATTGTAAACTAGCAAATGTCCCTTTAATTGTATTACTTTTTAAAGTATTTGTCAATTATTAAGCTATTAAAATATCGTTAAAGTACACATCTTCCTCTTTAATTTCTTCAAGTAATGATGCTATATCATAATTATTCTCTTTCAATAATTCTACATATTCATAAAATAAATCACTATCTGTTACACTAACAAACTTATTAATAATAGTTCTATTACTAGGAAGAATTATTCCCTTACTAGATAATTTAACAAGATTATCCACACTAAGTTTATTTAACTTTCTAACATAATCATCATTATCTAACAATAAAACATTAACACTATCATTTATTATCTTACTATCAGAAGCCTCCAAACAAGCACTAATAAACTTATCTTGATTAATTTTATTAGTAAGTAAAGCCACTTGTATTCTATCAGACAAATATATAAAATTATCTATTTTTTTATGTTTAATTAAATAATCAAAATATGGTTTACCAAAATTAAGATTTAAATTCTTTAAATATTTCTTTAACTTATCATATTCTTCTATCACATCAATAACACATTCTTGTCCTAAAATATATTCTTTAGCTAAAGAATCACAAGTAATAAGCGCAAATAACTTATCAAAAACTTTCTTATCTTTTACAAGTCTCTCTAAAAAATCATCATCATAAAAAAAACTAAGATTTAGTCCTAATCTCTGCACTAAATAAACAAAATAATAATGATTATCTTCTTCAAAATATCTTTCTCTTACTCTTTTATTTCTAAGTATCTCTTCTTTTTCTTCGTTGCTTATATTATTTATATTGTTAATAATATAAGTAGTCATATCTTCTATATTATATTTTAATATATCTAAAACCATTTTACTACACCTACTTCATTTTATTATAGAAAGACATATCCCACTATAAGTGGGATATATTTATTTTAATTTAGTTTATTTATTATGCTCCTAACTTAGTATCAGTTCCTGTTATATTACAGTTTATATCAAAATCAAAAGTTTGATCTGCCATATCTAAAGGATTATCACCAAGTGTTCCATCGATCCACAAATATAATATAAATTCATAATTAGTATCATAATCAATAGTTTCCAGAGTACTACTAAAAGTTATTGTACTACCATTAGTTATATTAGCAAAATTTCCACTACCATAAGAAACTCCAGTTGTATTATTTATTAATTCATACTTAAAACTATTATGTTTTAATCCAGTTGTCGTCGTAGTAGTTGTATTTATTCTATTAACTACTAAATTCCAAGTAATAGTTGCATTAGTAGCCATTAATTGCTTTGCGTTTATCTTTATTATTCTTCCATTCTCCCTACTAGAAGTTGGTACCAAAAGTTTATCATTATCACTAGCTTTTTCACAAACACCACTACCACTAGATACTGAAACATCAACTATAGAGTCTTCATTTATATCAGAACTACTCCATCCAAAATAAGCTACTGTTGTACCTATTATAATTAATACCAAAACAGTTATAGACAGTATAATTAATCTAGTTTTATTCTTCTTACTTTCTTTCTTACTAAGCTTCTTCATTTTTACTCACCTTACAATATTAAGTATAAACTATAATTAAAAATAAAACAAGTATTTTTGTTTTATTTTTAATTTATTAATGTCTTGGTTTAAAAATAAGTGCTAAAACAAAAGACATAACAATAGCTACTGATATACCTGCTGCAGTAAGATCAAATATACCAAAAGCTAATCCTAATGGTCCAATACTACCTGCTGTAGTCATAGCCCCGTGAATAAGTAAATGTCCAAATGAAGTAATAGGTATTAAAGCGCCTGCCCCAGCATATAAAACTATCTTATCATAAATACCTGCTATATCAAGAAAAGCTCCAACTACCACAAAGATACTAGTTATATGTCCTGGAGTTAATTTAGTATTATCAAGTATTATTTGTGCTATCATACAAATAAACCCACAAAATAGAAAAGCATATAAATATGTAATCATTCTACTACCTCCAAACTAATAGCATTAGCAATACCAGGTATAGACTCTTTCTGAAAAGTAAAAGTTGGTGAAAAGATAGCTCCTGTTGGAACCACTAATACTTTTTTATATTTACCCTTTAACATTTCTTTATAAATATAACCAAAGATAACTAAAGCCGAGCAAACAGGTCCCGATCCACCTGCAAATACTGGTTGTTTATCTATATCATAAATTATAGTACCACAGTCATCATAATTATCTAAAAGCGAAATATTATAAGAAGTCATCATATATTCTTTTAATATCTCTTTACCATAAACACCAAGATCACCAGTTACTATTAAATCATAGTAAGAGATATCTCTTTTAGTATCTTTCAAATGCTGATAAATAACATCTCCCGCTGCTGGAGCCATAACTGCTCCCATATGATTAGCATCCTTTATACCAAGATCAACTACCTTTCCTATAGTAGCACCCTCTATCCTAACACTACCTTTCTTATTAGAAATAATAGCACTAAGAGAACCAGTAACTGTAAAAGTAGCAGTTTTAGGTTTAGGAGTTCCATACTCCGTAGGATTCCTAAACTGTTTCTCACTAACCATATTATGACTAGAAGTAGATATTAATATTTTCTTCATTTTTTTACTTTCTATAAAAGTACTAGATAACATCATAGCCTCTCCTATAGTAGCACAAGCCTCATATATACCAAGAAAAGGAATATCAAACTCTCTAGCCATATAATCACTAGCAGCTATCTGATTTTGTAAATCTCCTGATATCAATAAGTCTATATCTTTATCTTTATACTTATTCTTTTCTAATATATTACGATTAGCTTCTTTTAATAAATAAGTCTCTGCCTTCTCCCAAGATTTTTCCCCAAAATATAAATCCTTCTCATAATTCTTATCAAAATAATCAGCTAAAGGTCCATCATTCTCATAATTACCACATATAGTATAAGCATCTTCTATATATACATTATTATACTTAATTGTCATATTATCCTCCCATTATTAATAATCTAACTATACCAAAAAGATATACAGACACTACCCCAAATAATATTACTGTACCAGCTAATTTAAATATATTAGCTCCTATACCAAGTACTAATCCTTCATTCTTATATTCTAAAGCAGCCGAAGACATCGAATGAGCAAAACCCGTAATAGGTATAATAAGAGCCATCTTAAACTTACTAACTAAAAGATCAAATACCCCAGTCGCAGTAAGTATCGAAGCTATTACTATCAAAGTCAAAATAACAAGTACTCCTGCTTCTTTCCTAGGTAAATCAAACCATAAACAATACCCTCTTAATAACAACTCAGACAAAAACCCCAGTAGTCCTCCTACTAAAAAAGATATAATAGCACTCTTTAAGCTATCTTCCTTCGGAGTATTTTTATCTACTATTTCTTTATATATTTTACTATTCATAAGATCACCACTAATAGTATTGTTAAATAAACATAAATTATACAAAAAAGATTATTTTTGAGACCTCAAGGCTCAAAAATACCCCGTAAGACAAATGACTTACGGGGAAATATAAACAAAAAATAGTCACTCTTCTCAAGTAACTACTTTCCATCAATTCTTATAATATATATCAAAGTTCAACTAACTAAACTTATTAACTAATGGTGCCAAATATAAGAATCGAACTTATCTCTAAGCATTACGAGGGCTTTGTTCTACCACTAAACTAATTTGGCAACACCTTTCTATATAATTATAACATAACTTATAATATATAGAAAGTATAAAATTTATCTTCTCTTCTTCCTAATAATACCATTATTTCTCTTTATATTCAAAGTAGCACAAAAAATACCCATCATCTTATCAGGATCATCAATAAGTTCAGCCTCATCATAATAAGTAACAAGCTTCTCCATAGCACTAACAACATTATCAAACTCTTCGTAGCAGAACTTTACATCTCTATCAATAATATAAAACTTATAAATATCTCCATCCTCTTCCAATACAATATCTCCTGCTCCAAACTGAAGACCTTGGCCCAAATAAGGAATATAACTAATAATAGTCTCTTTCATAAGTCTATTATAAATAGTATTATTATTATCCCAATTAAAATATTTTCTCTTATTATTGTTTTCCATAAATCCCCCTCAAAATATTATTATATTTCTTTTAAAACATTATCAATAATAGAATATAAATATATACTAGTCTTCTTCTTAAATATTCTCTCTATATATTTCTTATAACCATTTAACTGCTTCAAATAAGCTTCATCACTAGTATTCTTAAGTTTATAATCAACTATCTTAATATTATCTTTATATTCAAGTATCAAGTCAATAACACCATTATAAGTAATACCATCTTCTTCATACATAAATTCATACTCTTTATATACTCCAACAGTTTTCATATCAATCTTTTCTATAAAATTACTAATAATCTCTCTATCTCTACCCTTTAAATTACTAATATCATCAAAAGAAGTAAGTTCAAAAAGACTATGTACTCTCTTTCCTTCTTCTAATCTATCATTCTCTTCCTTAGTAATAAGATGATTACTCTTCTTAGAAAAAGACTTATTCTCTTCTACTTCTCTAGTAATATCTATATCTAAAGTATCTATCCTATCATCAACTTTATTTAAAAGCATCTTATAATTATCACTCTTAATACTATTATAATCCTTAGATAAATTTATCTTACTAATATCTATATTCTTATAATAACTCTTAGTAATATACTCTATAGAATACATAATACTAGCAAAACTACTATACTTTTCTCTAATACTATTATCTACTATATCACCAATAAACACTTCATCTTTAGTATTTTCTGGAAGAAGAAAGATCATCTTCTCTTTAGCCCTAGTTAAAGCAACATAAAATAGTCTTATTCTCTCACTAATATTCTCTCTAACATAACTTCTATAACTAAGTATATGATAAATAGTATTATATAAGAACTTATCTTTATAAGGAATAATAATACCATACTTATCATCATAACTAAACTTATTAATAGCCTCTCTTATATTAAACTTCCCATATAATCCTCCAAAGTAGCAGACATTAAACTCTAATCCCTTTGAGGCGTGTATTGTCATAATCTTTACTGTATCATTACTATTACTGCCCACACTAAACTCTATCTTTAAATTATTCTTAATAATATTATCTAAATACTCTTGATAACTATAAATATCATAATCAAGATTAGTAAGTTCACTAGTTATCTCTTTTAACTTCTCTATCCTAAGACTATTTAAAGTATAATCTCCAAGTAAGAATAATTTATTATCAAAGTCATAACTACTAATAATAATATCTATTATCTCATCTAAACTAATAGTATCTAACTTCTTAGTAATATCATAACTTATCCTATATATATCACTATCTTTATAATTATTATTTAAAAAATAACCAAATAAAGTATTATCATCTATATTAAATAAAAAACTTCTTCCAAGAGATATAAATAACTTTTTAAACTCACTATCTATAACATTACTCTTAATCTTAATAATAAAATTTATTATATTCTTTATTATCGTAATTACTTCTCCATCAGTTAAATTCACTGACTTATTTATAACTACTGGTACTCCATTATATTCTAAAATCTTTTTATATAACTCAAAGTACTTACTACTATCAAGTAATATAGCAAAATCACTATACTTTATCTTTCTAATTCCAGTAGTATCTTTACCAAAGGCTAAGTATCCACCTTCTACCTTCTTCTTTATATCATTAGCTATAATAAACGCTTCTACTTCTTCTTTTTTAAAAGATGTATCATTTAAATAATTATATACTTCAAAATTATTATTCTCTTTATTATCTCCTTCCCCTTTATACATTAAGTTACCATAGATCATTCTATGGCTTTCCCTATAAGAGGCTCCCCCTATATCATCATCCATTATTCGTTCAAACATTAAATTTATATTATTAATAACTTCTTCTCTACTTCTAAAGTTCTTATTTAAATCAATCTTTATACCACCATTATTACTACTATAATTATCATATTTATTTTTAAATATATAAGGATTAGCATTTCTAAATCTATAAATAGACTGTTTAATATCTCCTACCATATAGACATTATTATTAGATATATAAGAAATAAATTCTTCTTGAATATCATTAGTATCCTGATATTCATCTATTAATATCTCATTTAAATTATTCTTTATCTCTTCTCTAACTAAAGTATTATCTCTAACTAACTTTATAGCTAAACTAGATATATCTGAATATTCAAAATAATTATATTTCCATTTATATTCTCCTACTCTCTTATCTAATTCTTTTATTATATCAATAATCTTCTTAGTATATTCTTGAGTTTTAAGTATACCACTCTTTATACTATCATAATTATCATATATAACTAACTTTTTAATCTCTTTTATAGTATTAGCTATCTTCTCTTTATATTCACGACTTATATCAGATAATCCTCTTGCTATTGGTAGTTTTATATCTATATTACTCTTAACCTCATCATAACTAGAACTTTCTAATAAAGGATTAATAACACTATATAACTTATCTAAATAATCACCATCATCTATATATTCCATATACTCTCTAATATTATCAATAAGCTCTAATATAACTCTAATATACTCTTCTATATCTTTATCTATATTATCACTATCATACTTAACACTAATATAATTATCCAAATACTCTCTCTTATTAGTTTTCAAATCTAACTTACTATTAACATTTAATATAAAATCAAATATCTCTTTATCATCTTTTAAACTATATTCCTGAATCAGAGATAAAAACTCTTGATCTTCCTTCTCATATAACTCTTCAAATATATCAGTCAACATCTTCTTCTTATATAATTCAATAACTGAAGCAGATATAATACTAATATCTTTATTTACATTTAAGTAATAATGATATTTCTTTACTAAAGATAGTGCATAAGCGTCAAATGTCGTAATATCCGCGGTATCTAATTTAGATAATTCTTCTGTAAAGCCTTGTTTTAAAAGTTTATCACCAATTCTCTCTCTCATTTCCTTCGCTGCCATCTTAGTAAAGGTAAGTATAAGTAAATTATCCACGGATACTCCTGATTTAACTTTTTCTAATACTCTCTCAGTAAGTACTGCTGTCTTACCAGATCCTGCCCCTGCAGAGACTATAATATTAGTACCATCTTTATATATAGCTTCCTTTTGTTCTTCTGTCCAGTTTGCCATACTATCAACCTCTTATTCTACTCTTTTTATTACTAATTAATATATGATCATAACCATTAACTTTAACAATATTTTTATATCTTGATATTGCAGAAACAACAAATTCCATTTGATTACCCTTAAAATTATTAAATAATAAATCACTATTATCAAAAGAAGAATAATTAATATAATCTACTAAATTATATATATCCCCAATTAACTTATTTTCTTCCAAAATATTATCAATATAATGTTCCATAGTAATAACTGTCAAAGCTCTATTCTTTTTATTATGATTACAATTAAATATATATTTATCCATAACTTCCTCCATCTATCTTTTCTTTCTACTACGATCTTTTAAATTAATAATAGAATCTTCATCTATATATAATCCAACTTTTTTAAAATTACCAATCTTAGCATAAGGTATATATAACTCTTTTTCTTTTTTTTCTATCTCTTCTAATTCTTCTTTAGTATACTTTTCACTCTCCATAACTGGAGAGAAGATATATATAAGATAATTATCCGTAGTAATAAAAGCATCCACTTCTTCCATATAAACAATATTCTCTCTATAAGTAACTAATTCATCAGTACCATCACTATTTCTTCTTCGAATATTACCTTGATATAAATCAAGTCCATTACAATTAATCATTACTTACCTCCCTATTAATATACTTCTTATTATTCTCTCTTAAATAACAGATATCTCTATATTCACAAAAACCACAACTAACATTATCTCCATCTATTATCTTAGGATTAATATCAAAATTACTATCTAATATATTATCTATCGCTTTATCTATTAATTTATCAGTATTTTCAATAATATTATCTATCTCTTCCTCACTAAGAACTTTAGCATAAGGGCCAAACCCTTTACTAGTAGTCTTCATCGACTTAATAAGTTTAGAATTCTCATAAGTCTTATCAAATCGAGATAAAATATTCTCTTCATTTATTGAATACCCTTCTAGTTTTAAGTTATTTTCTCTTGCTTCATCATATTCTTTATTATTATCTAACGTACTAGTAAATAACTTCTGAAGATAAAATCCCACAATCTTAATATTTTTAAGTTCCATCTTACTAGATAAATATAAATATATTGGTAATTGAAGTCCAAGACCATACATCATATTCTTTAAATTAATATTAGTACTACCAGTCTTATAATCTACTACTACTAAATAAGTATAATCAGCTTCTTCTTTATATAATACCTTATCAATAACTCCCATAAAAGTAACTTTAATATTCTTATCTTTATTTACATAAACAGCTTTTTCTTTCTTACTCTTATCAAAAGTACTATAAGTATATTGCTTTCTAATAGTAGTAACAACAAATCTAAGTTCTTCTTTAATATTAGCTAAAAAGAATATTTCTCTCTTTGTAAACTCTCTCTTCGTCTTAACATAACTATCAAAGCACTCATCAAAATCAAATTCTTCATCATCCATACATCTAAGTACATAATGACATATATCTCCTACTAACATATTAAAATCTTTATCAATAATATTAATCTTAAGTATATTACTTAAATAATATTTAAAACTACACTTATAATAATTCTCTAAAGCAGTATAAGATAATACTAACTTATTATCTAAATACTTATATAATTTATCTTTATCTATCTTATTATAACTATTATCATAATTCATATAAGGAATATCATAATTCGAAGACAATAAATCAAGATCCTCATCTTTAACATTATATTTAACTAAATCATCTAAAGAATTAGCTAGAAAGATCTTATTCATCATATCTGAATTAATATATTTATGTTTATAATCATTTATAATATTAACCCCCAGTAGTAGATCTGAAGAAGTATATACTCCATTACTATCATTAAGTTTATAACTAATAGTTAAATTTTTAATATTATGTAGTTTTCTAATAACTTCTATTCTCTTATTAATATTAAGTTCATTACTACTATCATAACCTAATATATTCTTATCTTTATCACTAAAGTATTCTTGATCTTTATATAACACAGGTATATTCTCTTTATTAAACCCAAGTAGAAAGACATAAGTATCATCATCAAAATAATCATCTATACTACTCACTTTAATACCAGTAGTATCTTCTTCTAGATAAGTATTCTTTAAATCATTTATAATAAGTTCACTAGCACTACTTTTATCTTTAATAAAACTATATCTATTAAGTACTTTAATAACTTTACTTTTTACTTCTTCATTATAAATATTTAAAAGTGCCTCCTCTACATTATCTAAGTTATCAAGAACATTCTTAACTTCTCTAATAGAATAAATACTTCTCTTTCTAACTGAAATAGGTATATTATATATCTTAAATAATCTATATATAACACTCCTATACTCATTAGATATAATAAGTCTAATCTTATTTATACTTACTCCATTTCTTAATAAATCACATATTCTATCTATTACAAATATAACTTCTTCACCTATATAATTAAATTCATATATATTATCTATATCATAATTATTATACTTATACTCAATTACTTCATAATTAAGATCTTTAATAACACTAAGATAATACTTATTAATATAATCATAACCATATATATATACTTTATTCTTCTTAACATAACTTCTAAATAAATCATCATATATAAGTAGATTATTACTATCTAAATACTCTTTTATCTCTTTTAATTTACTCATTTTATCATTATCTATCTTATCACTAATATAATATAAGTTATCTAAGTAAACTAATGCTGTACTATATTTAATATTATATTCTTTCATTAAATAATATATAGTCTTATTATCATAACCAAAAGTATATCTCTTAACAAACTCCTCTAAAGTCATAAATTTAATATTATAATTATAATATTCTTCTCTCTTCTTAATAATATTACTTCTAATACCATAAGGAGCTAATACTATATAATCCATTCTACCACCTACTAATATTATCACATAATAATCATTAAAAGTAAACAAAATAAACTAATTAAAAAACAAAAAGATAACCTAAATATATCTTAGTATATATAAGTTATCTCACTTTATTCTTAATTCTCAAAAATAATGATCTCTTATCATTTCTAACTTCTTCTTTATATTCATTATATCTACTAAGTAAATAGTAATAATCTGTTCTATAATCACTAACATCTACTTTAATAAGACTACTCTTTATAACATAATCTTCCCTTGTATTAGCAGATTCTTCACTAACATATCTATTATTATTAAGTAAATCAATATAATCAATATCATTTCTAGAATACAAAACTAACTTCTCTCTAGTTAAAGAATTATTCTTTCTTCTCCTATGAACTACAACTCCTACAAAAAAATTATTTTCCATAATTTTCCACTTTTCCTAAAAATTCTTTCTTAATTAAATTAAAATCTAATTCATAAGATATATCTAAAGGAATTGTATTCTTAATATCGTTCATAATATAAGTATAAGAATTATATGTTTTATAAATATCATATATTAAATCTAAAACTACTATTAAACAAATAATATTAATTATTAAATAATCAAAAAATTGATTAATAATAAGTACTGTAGCAATCTTAAAAACTAATTTAAAAATACTAACAATCATCTTAGCAAAAAAATAATTATAGTTATTCTTAGCTATATTAAATTGTTTATTTAAGAATATATTTCCCATACTATCACCTACAAACTAGGTAATTATGATACAACATTTTTATAATATTGTCAAGATAGATAAATGGTATATTTTATCTTTCATAGTTTTTGTATATATGTAAATAATAATAATGTAGTCTGTGAAACTATAAAGGAGATGTTATTTTATGTTTTTTAAAAAAATAAAAAACAAGTTGTTTCTTTTAATAGCACTTTCTATATTTATTATTCCAAATACCATCCTTGCTTATTCAGATTATATTATTGCAGGAGGAGAAAATGTTGGTATAGAATTAAACTCTAAAGGTGTCATAGTAGTAGGCACATATGAAGTAAATAATACCAGCCCCGCTAAAGAGGCTAATCTTCAAACAGGAGACAAAATAATTAAAATAAACGATCAAGAAATAACTAATATTGAAGATATGTTAAATATAATCGAAGGATCTAATAACAAAGACACTATATCTATAACATATATTCGTGGTAATACCGAAAGTAAAACAACTCTATCTCTAATAAAAACAGATAACAACATCTATAAAACAGGTCTATATGTAAAAGACAGTATAACCGGAGTAGGAACACTTACATTCATCGATCCTAATACAAAGTTATTCGGAGCATTAGGTCACGAAATAATAGAAAAGAATACAGGTCAAAAACTAGAAATAAAAGATGGTAAAATTTATAGTTCAACAGTTACAGGAGTTACTAGAAGTGAAGATGGAAAACCTGGTGAAAAAACCGCAAAATATAATACTAATGAAGTATTTGGTAATGTAAAAGAAAACACTACTAGTGGTATATTTGGTACTTATACAGATACTATTCCTAATAAAAAAATGTATCCAATTAGGAATAAAGAAGATATTAAAATAGGAGAAGCTTCTATATTTACCGTAATAGACGGAGACGAAGTAGAAGAATTTAAAATTAATATCTTAAAAGTAAATACTAATGAAACCTCTACTAAAAATATATTATTCGAAGTAACTGATGAAAGACTACTAAAAAATACTGGAGGTATTATCCAAGGAATGAGTGGCAGTCCAATTATGCAAGATAATTATATCATTGGCGCAGTAACACACGTAGTAGTAGATGATCCCTCTAAAGGCTATGGAATATTAATAACTAAAATGCTAGAAGAAGCAGAAAACTAAAAGGAAGAACAAACTATTCTTCCTTTTTATATTATTTAATTTTTTTATAAAAGAATATAATTAATAATATAACTTAAACTCAGTACTAATCAAATTTGAGGAGACATAGTAAATGCAGTCTACCAGTTTCATTTTTAAACTGGTCGAATTCGATCACTTTAAAGTTTTCATTATTTATTTCTTCCAATACATCTAGAAAAGAAATTGTTTCTTTGTTTCTTAAAAAGAACCCACTTCGTTCCCCTTTAATTTTTTCAACTTAGATTTTTATTTAAATTTTTTATTTAATCTTTTAATATATTTCTTTCTCATATCATTAAGTAATATATCAGTAACTTCAAAAGATACTTCTCTTTCACTCTTATTAGTAGTATCAAATAAATAGAAATTTATATTTTCTTCTTTTGCTAATTCTTTCATATTAACAAGAGATTTATTATATTCATCTATATTCTTAGTGTTTAAAAAAGTTCTCTTTTCTAATGCCAAATTAGCAGTATAATCTCTCTTTAAAGAAGTAATACTATCAGTATAAGTAGAAAGTATTATATCAATATTACTCTTTATCTTAGGAAGATATTCTTCTATATAAGACTTATATTCATAGTCGGTCATACCTCCCTTTAAATAAAGTCTATCAACCCAAATTAGTCTATCAAATAATGATCTATCTATTAAAATAATATCAGAATTAGTATCTAGAATTTCCTTTAGTTCTTCTAAAACATATTTAGGAATTTCTGTATTAACTATTTTAGTATATTCATTTTTTAATCTAGGATATATAATCTCTTTATATTTTTTAGAAGTAGTAAATTCCTCTAATATAACAGTATTAAATCCTCCCTTTTTAAAAAAATCATATAAATTATTTATTAAACTTGTCTTACCAGTTCTAGGAGTTCCTGTAAACTCTATTACATATGGTTTATCATAATCAAGTACTTTATTCATTTTATATAATTCCTGTTTACGGTAATGAAGCTTTAATAGTTCTTTATATTCACCATTTTTATCTTTAAATATACTCTCAGAAAGATCTTCTTCTTTTATATCATTAAATATGTCGTTTATTAATATTTTTAATCTTTTAAACATTTCAAAGTTCTCATCTTCATTATAAATTAAACTATTATATACTTCAGTATAATACCACTTTTGTTTATCATAGCCTCTTTTAAAAGCAGAAAAGTCTTTTGTACCATTCTTTTCAAATATTATTCGCATATCTTCTAAATTACTTATTTTATCAGCACAAATAATAGCCTTATGTCTTAAATCAAAATTTTTAATTACATTAATAGTGTGCTCTTTTCTCTCTTCCCAAGATAAACTTTTATCTGGCTCTGTAGCACCCTCAACTAAATCTACAACATCATCATTAAAATATTTAAGTAAATCATCTCTAGTATATTTAGTGTCCTCTAAAACATCATGTAAATATCCTGCAGCTACTACTTGATCATCAAAACCATATCCAGTAAGAATATTCGCAGTATCTATAGGATGAACTATCATAGGTTTATCAGTATCAGACTTTCTAACTTGACCCCTATGAGCATTAATAGCAAATTCTCTAGCTTTATCTTTAATATTCATATAATACCTCCTATTTAATTATACAATTTAATATTTTACTTAAAGTAAATATTCTCATAGCTCCTCTCAATTTACAAAATGATGCTAAATAAATATTATTTTCAAATTCAAACATATAAATAGGAAATATATCTCTTCTTGTTACTCTACCAGAAGTTCCTAAATAATCTATAAATAATCCTCTTTTATTTTTTATACAATCATTTATTATTTTGATCTTATCATCAGTACTATTTACATTTATACTAATATTTTTATACTCAGAAAATACTTTATTAGCATTATAAATTGAACGAAGTTTTTTATTAAGTTCTCTAAAATCTCTTTTTAATTCCTCATCTTCTGATGACATAAGTTCCTTTTGTGTTCTATCTAAAATATTTAAATCATTTTTATTAAAATAATCTATATTCATTAAATTATTCTTATCCATAAAATAACCACCACCAGGGCCTTTAAAGGTTTCTATTACGTAGCCAGCCATTTCCAGTTGTTCCTTATAATATCTTACCATTCTTTCAGTAACACCAAGTTCTAAACTAAGTTCTTTTACTGAATAAACTCTACCATTTGATAGTAGTCTTATCATCAAAAGAGAATTACTAATCTTACTCATACAAAGCCTCCCATCACTTATTTGAGACTATTATATCATAAGTTAAGTATATTTAATCATTATTTTATATATTTCTCCTTTCTTATTACATAACTAATATATCAAGTTGTAAGGAAACATTATTGTCTTTAATAACTAATATAGGAAATAATTTGTCTTTTTTATAACAAAAAAAAGAAACCAAAACTGGTTTCTAATATAATCTAAATACTAACCCCATTAGATAAGTCATTATTCTGACTATTAGCCTCTACTACTGTATTAACTGGTGTAATAAAGTCACTAGGAGACACTTCCTTCTTAACTTCCTCTTCCTTCTTCTTAATAGGAGCCAAATTCTTTCTCTTCTTCGTAGTAATACTAGCTAAAACAATTATAAGTATAAGTAATACCAATAATACTCCAAGTCCAATATAAACATTAGTAAAATTATATAACTCAAATACAAACTCAATACTCTCAGTATCATTATATTTTAAATTCCAAGTTAATACTCTATTATACTCTTCTGTTTTAGTGGCATTATTACTAATCGCAGAGTATGGTAGTTTTACATTAAAAGTAAGACTAATATTATCATATAAACTACTAAAATCAGTATTAGTACTATCATCAAATAGAGCAATATCACTATCTTCATCTGTAGTAACAGTATCTTCTTCTACTACATTATCTTCTTCACTAGTTACATCTATTAAATCTTGATCATCACTAGGTAAATTACTCTCTTCTTCCTTACTATCAAACTTCATAATAGCAGTATACTTATTCTTAAATATACCCTTATCTACTTTAAATATATAATTATTATTATCACTGCCTAACATACCAGTAAGATCATATTCATTACTATTACTAGTACTAACACTATCAATGTTACTTATACTCTTACTTAAAGTATATCCTTTCATATTATTATCAGAATAATCTTTAATAGTAAAGCCTTCCTCTTTTAACTTAGTAATATCTTCATCCTTTAATATACTCTCATCACCAAATATAGAACTATCTAATGCATAAGTAATTATAAAGTCCATAGATTTATCTTTCTTTATGTCCATCGTAGCATCATATTTAACACAACCTGTCATTAGTAGTAGTCCCATAAATACCATAACATACTTAATTTTATTCCTCATTATTCTTCTTACTCCTTTACTTCTATTAAACTAATTATATCATAAATTAATTAATTTTAAAATAAAAGTAAAGAAATAAATTATTTCCTTACTTATCATTTTTCTTATATCTTTACTTATTTTCTTACTCTTACATTATTATTACCATTAATAAATCTTTCTATAGCAAAAGCACAATCACTTACCATATTAATAAAATCAATAACATTAATCTTTGCCTTAAAAGCAACCTTGCCTTCACTTATATCTTTAAATACAATATAACTCTTCTCTATACTCTTATCAAATACAATATCATAATTACTATTATATATAGAATTTCTAATTCCTTCAATAATTCTCTCATTAGTAAAGTAGTCATCACTATTTTTATATAACATTTGAAAACTTAATAATTCATTAGTCTTATTAACAAGTTCAATACTAATAACTTTTCTTTCAGCTTCTACTTTATCAATATTATTCATAATATTCATAATAGCAGTCTTATTATCTTTTAATTTAGCTTTATTTAAATTCTTAGTTTGCATATTAATAATTCTATTCTTATCATTTAAAGCTCTATTAAGAAGTATAATCTTATTATTAAGTTTATCTATAGTATCATTACTCATATCTATTTTTTCTATATCAAGTAGAGATAAATCTAAACTACTATAGTCTAATCCTTGATTATTTAGATTAAATACATCTCCTTTATCCTTATATATATTATCATTAGCTAAAGAGAATAAAGAATTAAATACACTAAAACTAGAAGCTATTAAACTATCATAATTAATACCAGGATTATTATTTTTTTCAAATAAAGCCTTAGTATCAATAGTTTTATATTTATCTATAAGTTCTAGAAGTATTAAATTATTTAAATTAGATATAATAGGATTTAATATATTATTTGCTTCGCTTAATCTTCTTTGTAATTCAAGTTCTACAAAGTGCATTTGTCTATTATAATCAATAGAGGTTGGCATAACAGTAAGTAATTCATTAGCTAAAGTATCATAGTCAATATCTTTAACACTATTACTAGTATATTTAAATTCATATTTACTTTTATATTTCTTATCAAAAGCTATAAATCTATTAATACCTCTATCTACTTTATAGTCTTCTATTACACTATTAAGTTCATCTATAACTTCATCTTCTACTTTAGTACCATCTTTTTTTATTAGAGTAATTTCTATATTTCTAAATGTTTTAAGTAGATGTTTCATCTCACTTTTAGAAGTTAATCTTCTATTACGACCTTTTTGTACTCTATCAGATATTAATATATTCTTCTTATACTCACTAACATTACTATAATTAATATATAAATTTAAAGAAGAAATAACAAAAGTAGATAGTCTATCAATCGAAGTAGTAACACTATTATTAATAATCATTCTATTATTATCTAAATCTAGATCAAAATTACCATAAGCAAGATTATCTCTAATAAAACTAATAATACTAATAGGATCCTTAAAATAAGTATTATCTATTAAATAACCATTAGTAGTCTTATTAGCAATTAAACTAACAACATTATCTAGTTCACTAGAAGGTATTAAAGAAGTACTAATATTCTTTTTTAATAACTCATATTTAGTAGCTAGAAAGATACTACTTATAACTCCTACTTTTGCAGAAGATATATTTCTTTTATCTTTAATATATTCTAAATAAGTTGGTTCATTATACATAGTCCCAAGTAAAAACATATTATATGCTCTAGTACCATTATAATAATTAATTATATTATCTCTATTCATTATATCACCTCTATATTATTTCTCTTTTATATATAGAATTACTATTATTACTCTTTATTAATGATTTAGCACTTTGAAGTTTCTTAATATCTTTTCCCATATAAGTACTAAGCTTATTTCTAAATACTCTTAAGAAATCTACTCCTCTAACTTCAAAACCCATATACATCTCTTTTAGTAGTTTATCATTATTCACAAAGTCATCAAAGTAAGTATCTACTAGAAACAACATAAGTTCTAAATCAAATGCTTCTCTATTTTCATTATATGTAACATTTCTATAACTATAATCTAAAGTATCTATAACATATATTTTCCCATTATTATATAAAGTATTATATCTTAAATCATAGATACGTATACCATTATCAGTAAGTTTTTTTATATCTTCTTCAATATTTACAAAAGCTTTATCTAAACTATCTAAATTAACTAGTAATGGATTAACTTGATATAAACTCTTAGATCTTTTATATGGCATAGTATAACCTACTATAGAGTTACCTACTTTTATTACATCATTAGGCCATATAAAAGTATTATTTTTAACATTACTAAACTTTAATATATCATTTTCTGTATACATAGCCTCTTCTTCGTCATAATAATCCATAAATATTTTATATACTATTTTATTATTTTTATCTAAGTAACAAATTCCTTGTGATCCAGATCCTAATACTTCTAGATTTTTTAAAAATGTGTCTAAGTGTTCTCTATTAATAAATTTCATAATACCAATCCCTCTTTTTTTAACGACCTATATAATAACACAAAAACGAAAAAAAAGCAAATTTCTGTTTGCTTCTTTCTTTCAGCTGAAGCCTTTTGTCTTCAGCTGTGTGATAGAGCCTGTAGTCTCTATCACAACCATTTATTCTTTATCACATTAATTAATAATAGTATTAAAATAATAAATATAACTATAACTATTATTACTTTAAATAGTCTATATTTATTATCTAAACTACAAAGTGATACTAGAATAGTAATTAATCCCTGAAGTATTTTTAATACTTCAGTTAATTCTAAATTAGTTTTATCTTCCCCCTTTCTTTTAAATACCCTTATTCTTCTTGCGTTTTTCTGTTTAAAAGACATATAGATCACATCCCTTCTAACACGCAAAAAATCTACATATTATTTATGTAGTCCCATCAAGTATTATATATAGATTATTCTTCGCAAATGTCTTATTTACTATATAATATATTTTTATCTTTGTCAAGAAAAAAAGTAAAATTAAAAGATAGAAACTTTGAAATATAAAATTTCTATCTTTTAATCACTTTGTCAAAGCTCTTGTCTTTTTTTGTAAACAAGTTCCATCTGTTTTATAAAGAGCTACCGCAGTTATATCAGGAAGATCATTTAAATATCTATTAAGTAAATCCTCTATTGATATAAAGGAAGGAATATCACTTTCATCCATTATTGGATCACATTCTGCAAAACCTATCATAAAGCCTTCAATAGTTTTACAATATGCCTCCATTTCATAACTATTATCATTATAAAAACACACAATTCTATATCCAGGTTCAAAAATATTTCCTTGTCTATCACTTTGTAATTCTTTTTTATTTATTTTCATTTAACTCTCCCTATTATAATTATATTATACTCTTTAATAACAAAGTAAAATTACTAATCAAAAAGAAAGTAAATAAAATTATTCACTAACTGTAAAATCTTCAAGTTTACCATTATCTAACATAATTTTATTTACTTTTTCTTCTACCTTATTTAATTTAAGAGAACAATCTTTAGCTAATTTCATAGCTTCAGTATATTTATTTATTGCATCATCTAAAGGAACTTCACCACTTTCTAATTCCTTAACGATCTCTTCAAGTAACTTAATCTTCTCTTCAAAAGTCTTTTCATCTTTAACAGCTGCCATCTATTTCACCCTTTCCTATAACCTTACTTTCAATATTACCATCTTTTAATGTTATTGTAACAATATCATCTTTTTCTATATCATTTAAAGAAGATACTACTTTATTATCTTTCTTCATAATAGCATAACCTCTACTTAAAGTATTAAGAGGATTTAAAACTTCTAACTTAGAAATAACATAATTAAGTTTTTGACTTTGATACTTATACAGCATATTAGGATTATTTAAAATATAACTATTACTTAAAGTAAATAGTTTAGTCTTAGAGTTTTCTAATACTAAGTTAATACTCTTATTTAGATTATCTAATAAAGTATCTAATTTTTGTTCTTTTATTTCATACATTGACATTGGCTTAGTAAGAATATAACTATTCTTTAGAGCATCTAATTTCTTACTATTTATACTAATTATATTATTTAAAGCATTATAACTTCTTGTTCTAGCAGTATCTAAATAAGTAATTATAGTATTAATATCAGGTACTGCGAGTTCTCCTGCTGCAGTAGGAGTTGGTGCTCTTAAATCAGCAACATAGTCAGATATAGTAATATCTATTTCGTGACCTACCGCAGAAATAACTGGTATTGAAGAAGCATATATAGCTCTTGCTACTACTTCTTCATTAAAGGGCCATAAGTCCTCTAAAGAACCTCCTCCACGACCTACTATTAAAGTATCTATATTATAAATATCTTTAACTTCATTAGCAAGTTTTATTTTATCTGCTATTGTTTTAGCAGCTTCTTCTCCCTGTACTAAAGCAGGAAATAATATAGTCTCACATACTGGATATCTTCTTTTAATAGTAGTTAAAATATCCTTAATAGCAGCCCCAGTAGGAGAAGTTACTATACCTATTCTTCTAGGTATTCTAGGTATTTTCTTCTTCTTAGATCTATCAAATAACCCTTCACTATTTAATTTCTTCTTAAGTTCCTCAAAGGCCACATATAAAGCTCCTATACCATCCGGAGACATATCTTCAACATATATCTGATAAGAACCACTAGCTTCATATACATCTATCTTACCAGTAACAAGTACTTTCATACCATCATAAGGAACAAACTTTAAATTCTTATTATTAAAAGCAAACATAACCGCTGCTATACGGCTATTCTCATCTTTTAAAGTAAAATAATAATGTCCTCTAGAATGAGCTTTAAAGTTAGATATCTCACCCCTTAAATATACTTTCTTTAGTAATAGATCATTATTTATAATATCTTTAATATATTTATTAACTTCACTTACAGTAATATAATTACTATTATTCATTATCTTCCCTCTCGTGATATATTTTATCTAAAACACCATTAATCATTTTAGTTACCTTCTCATCAGAATACTTCTTAGATAATTCTATAGCTTCATTAATACATACTAAAGAAGGAGTATCAGTATACATAAGTTCATATACAGATATTCTAGTAATAGCTTGATCAGTAAGACCTAACCTATTAATATTCCAATTAGTTAAATATTTATTAATATTCTCATCTATAACATTAATATTCTCAATTACCCCTTTAATTAACTTAGTTAAAAACTCTATATCAATTCTTTTTCTATCTTCAATATCAAGTCCTTCAATCATTTCATTAATAACTTCATCTACATCATAATTAATTTTATTCTTATTATATAAAAATATTTGATACAAAATAGTCATTGCCTTTTCTCTTGTAATACTTCTATTTGTCTTCATAACAACACCTCTTTATTTATTTTATCACAAAAAAAGAATATTTTAAACATATTCTTTATATTTTACTAATAAATTTCTTTAAACAATCATTATCTCTCTATATAGTTATCTTCTTTATCTTCTATTAAGCCAATATGCTTCTCTTTAAATATATAATTAATCATTATATATTTTCTTTCTTACTAATTTATATACATCATTATGTATATCTTCTATACTACGTAACTTATTATCTGAAGAGCATTCTATAAAGTCCCAATTATATTTATTTGCAATATCAATTGAAGTATCTGATACCATCTTCATAAATGCTATATCACTCTCGTGAATATCATCTTGTATTTCACCATTACTCTTTCTCTTCTTTCTAAGTTCATTTGCTAATTCAAATGGTAAATGTAAGAATATAACTAAATCTGGTACTGGTAATCCCATCTTATTATATTCATAATCATATATATAATCAATAAACTTTTCTCTTTCTTCTTTATCTTCAATAGTGGTAGATTGATATATTAACGAAGAAGTAGTATATCTATCTAAAAGTATTATATTACCTTTTTCATATTCTTGTTTTAATCCACTTATCCAAGTAATAGCTCTATCTTGAGCATATAAACTATTTACAAAATATGGAGATAGATCTGATATCTTACCATAATTACCTTTTAAATATTCTTCTACTGGTCTTCCTTGATATGTTCCATAACTAGGAAAATGATGAGTAGTTATTACTTTTTCTTTATCTTCTAATAATTTATCTATTAGTAGTCTATACTGTGTACTCTTACCTACTGCATCACAAGATCCTTCTAAAACTATTAGTTTTCCTTTATTCATATGTTTTCCTCCTAACATATTTTTTTCTTACATATGGTATCTTCTCATTACTAAAGTCTCCTAATTCTGTAATATCAAAACTATCTTCACAAAAATAAGGAAAGAAAGCATCTGCTTTAGCAGTTTTCATTATTTCTGTTAAATAAATAGTATCTGCAAAAGGTAAAAACTCTTTATATATTGAAGAACCACCTACTACCATAAATTCTTCTTCACTTCTACATATATATTCTAATAAAGCTAAAGTATTATTAAATACTGCTGCATCATAATATTTATCTAATGGGTAATGACTTACTACTATTGGATTTCTACCTTCAAATGCCTTAAGAGGCATTGACTCAAAAGTATTTCTTCCCATTATAATATTCTTTCCCATTGTCGTATCTCTATAAAATTTTAAGTCCTCTTTTATTTTCCATATTAATTGATTATTAAATCCAAGTTCTCCATTACTTCCTACTGCTGCTATCATACTTAAATTTTTCATATTTTATTCTCCTTTATTGTACCACTGGAAATTTTAATGGACCCATATTTTTATAATTTTTAACTTTAATATGTTTTAATTCTTTTGAATTATCAAAGTCAAAGAAGTTCTTAATACTAGGATCTAATACTAATTCTGGTTTCTCTGGATTTAAGATCATATCTATTATACAAAGTTCTGTATTTATATTTTTATATTCTTCACTATCTTTATCTAATAGTTTTAACTTCTCTTTGTAGCAGTTACTTAACATCATAAGATTTGAAGTACTATATTTCATTAATTCATTATATCTATTGCCCCTAGCTACTTGTTCTTTTATTGTATCTATATGGTTAACATAGATATGTGGATCATTTATTGAATATGATACTATACCTGGTTCTAATTCTGTTACTTGTGCTATCATTTTTAACAATGAAGCATACTGTGTTACATTAAAAGGTAATCCTAGTGCTATATCACAGCTTCTTTGATGTACTTGAAGATTTAATGTATCTTTGTAGACATTCCATTCAGTAGACCAAACACAAGATGGAAGAACTGCTCCTCTTAAAAATTCATCTTGCCATAGACTAAATACTTTTCTTCTATCTGTTGGATGATTTTTTATAGAGTTAATAAGTCTCTCTGCCATATTGTATCTTCCTGTGATATAACCATATGCTGTTCCTATAGTATTGGCATATTCTTTTCCATAATACTTCGCTGCTTTTATATTCTTCCCAGGTATTAAACTCTTCGCAGTCATAACCTTTCCTTGTTCATTATCTTTAGGTAAAAGTGGTGTTAATTCTCCAAATGGATCATCAACTGAAGCACTAAATGGATCCATTACTACTACTTCTTTATCTTTATCATATTCTTCTTTTTTAGTATCTGGTTCATATATTCTATAAATACCATCTTCATCTATCTTCCATTCATCCCATATATGATTATTTCTTTCTTGTAACCATCTAACATCATTAGAACTTACTTGCCATATCCATAATATCTCAGTTAAAGCATTCTTATAATATGTCTTTTTTGTTTCAAGAATAGGAAACTCACTACCTACATTAAATTTAAAACTATATGATGGTAACTTAACAGTATTAACACCAGTTCTATTTTCTACCTCTTCTCCTTTTTGTAGTATTTCTTTAACTAATTCTAAATAGTCTTTATCGAACTTAGTCATATCTCACATCTCCCTTGTATTGTCAATTTAATGATATCATACTAAATAGATTAAAACAAGCAATTTGACATATATTTTACAATAGATATATATAGAAAAAAGAGTATCTCTACTCTTTTAATTTAATTATTTATAGTTCTACTAAGTATCTTTCTTTGTAATAAGTAATTCTTTCTTTCTATCTTATTATATTCACTTATAGATATTGGAAAACCACACTTTAATCTATCTTCTAATGAATAAACTAACTTAATATTCTTAAGCGTCTCTTTATTATTCTTGCCTACAAAGAATAAGTTATTCCAATAATTCTCTTTACCTATTTCTTTTAAAAAAGTATAAGAAGGAGGTACTATAACATTATTTTTATATTTATATCCTGATAAAGAAGTAGTATATACATTACTCTTTACATCTTCTTTTATTATACTAGCAATAACTCTTTCTTTTTTTATTATATTATATATAGTTTCATTAGAAATAATATATGCTCCTCTCTCACAAGGATTATAGTCATAAGTTTTATCATATAATGCTTTTAAATACTCATCATCTATTGTCTTATCAAAAGAATTAAAGAAAGTATTAGCTATCAATTGATTAGAAAATATTTTACCATAATATAAAAGCATTGAATAAGTATTAGCTTTAAATAAAAGACTATTTTGTCTAGCATGTTCTAATTCGTGAAATAAACAAATTAATATTTGAATGTTTATAAAGAAAGTATTTTGTACTCCATATAATCCTAAAGTACAACCATCTATAAAACATAATTTATTTAATTTATGTAAATTAATCTTTATAGTCTTCTCTTTTTCATTATAAGCTCCTACTGTATCTTCATTATTAATAATATAAAAAGAATTTAAATAATCTTTTATATTATAATTATCTATTACACTATTAAATATTCTACTTATAAAATTAGCATCTATTACTTTTTCTTTTATCGAATAATTATATAAAAGTTTTAATACTTCTAATTCCATAACTCCTCCTTATATTATTTCAAATATTCTAATACTTTCTTCTTCATTGGCATATCTGAAGCATATATACTAGATAATAAACTACTCTTATTAAATGGAACTAACACTTTTTCTATATCAAATCCACCCTTTTTCTTTTCTTTAAGTATTATATAATAAGCTTTATCTTTCTTTTTATCATCTAATTCACCCATACCTACTGCTCTTAAAGTATGTATATTTGTATTATTTATTTTATCTTCTAACTCAAAATGTACATGTCCTTCAAATACATCATCATATTCTGTAATAATATTTCCTCCAAATAATGGATCCATCTTACTAGATAGATACCCTCTCACTCTAGGAGTATCACAGCCATACTTCTTTATCATATCTTCGATCTCTTTTTTATATTCACTACTATTAGTAAATAAAAATTGTTCTGCTGCATTACCTATCTTTATATTATCTTGATAAGTCCAAGTATTATGTCTATCAAAATCCCATCTAATATCATTACCAAAATGACATAATGCTATCTTTCTATCTCCTACTAAAATCTCTCTAGAGGCTTTATATAATTTTAAATCTTTAATACAACTCTTAACTTTATCATTAGTCCAATCTAAACTATTTTTTCTATCACTATTAAAATAACTAAATGGTTCACTACCTAAAGTTAAATAGTATTCACTATTACCCATAATTTGTTTTGCACTATATCTATCTAATAAATCAAGAACTTCCATAGGACACGGGCCATCTGAAGTATTATCTCCTAGTGAATATATTTCCTTTATATCTCTACTTCTTATATCTTCTAATATAGCAACAGTAGGTTCATACATAGCGTGTGTATCTGTAAATATAGCTATCTCTCTGCCAGTATATATATCATTCTCTTTATTAATAACTAACTTATTATTTATATACTCTCCAACCTCATTTAATTTTTTAATTCTATCTTCTTCGATATATTCCCCATTACTCGAAGTAAATACTTTCTTAGGATTATCAATAGCCACTTCATCTTTCTGTGTAATAATAAATGGCAAATTATATTTATTATGATACTCTATTTCTTTATTTGATGGTCTTTTTCCATCTACTAATATAATACCGCAAGGTTTAATACCCTCTCTATAGAATAATGCTTCAGCATTATTCCCTTTTACTGAACTAGTCTCTAATATACCCCTTTGTTCTCTACATAAATCTACAACTATAGCACTATTACTCTTAACAGCATAATTACTACCCATATTAGTTAATGAACTACAAATAAAACTATCCTGAGGTATCTTATCATAAGCTAAAATACATTCTCTATAATTATAATAATACTTCTGTCCTCTATAACTAATAGGACTAAAAGAAATAAAATTACTATTACCCGTACTAACACCATTAACTAAGTCTTCCATTTTCTCTCTTCTACTTAATGCATGTGCATATAATACATAATCCTTATCACTAAAATCAAATACCTCTCCATCATATAATTCCATATACTCTCTATTATAAATATCTGGTATCTTTCTAGCAGCTTCTAAAGTAGTTAAATTATATCTACTATCTAATTCATATAATCTTCTAATTTTACTTCTAATATCTACAATATCATTTAATATTCTATTAATTATAGTATCTTCTCTATCTATATAAGATATTATAATACTAATAAGCTTCTCTCGATCATTAATATTTCTAATCTTATTAATAACATCCATACTAGTAATAACTTCTTGTATTAATAAACATATCTCTTTATTATTACTATTATTCTGCTGTAATATCATTAAAGAAGAAATATCCCCTATACTCTCAAAATAATCATTCTTAAACGAAACTATATTATTAAAGAAAATATCTTTTAACTCTTCAATAAAAGTACCACTATTTAAGATCATCATCTTATACCTATTAAATTGCTTTCTCTTTAACTTTTCTAGTTCATATATATCTCTAGGTATACCACTAATCTTACCATCAAAAAGTAAACATAAATTATTCTTATCATTAGTGCTAAGTACATTATTACTATTACTTATACTTAATAATAACTTTCTATAAGAATTATAATTCTCTATTATCACATTTAAATTCTTAATTAAATTAGCTCCACTATAATCTTGATAATAATAATATTTAAATAAATAATCTTTAACTTTATTAAAGTTATCTATCTCATCTTTATCTATAATACTAACTATATTATCTATAAAGTGATCTTTTAAAGCGTAGCAGCCATATTGTAAAAAGACTTCTATATCTATATTAATACCATTAAAAAACTTCTCTAAATTATTTACTGTATTTAATACATCACTTCTATTACAACAATCCATAACTATCTTAGCTATCTTAACTTCATAATCACTAATATATTTTTTTAATATACTCTCTTTAATACTCAAAATAAAACCACTATAATCTTTATAATGACTATTTAAATATTTCTTTAAAGTATTATCATCATACTTATCTAAAATATTATTTATATACTTCCTATTTTCTCTATATATAATACTTTGTGCTTTCACACTAAATGAAGTTATAGTACTTAAATTCTTATCATCCACTTTTCTATTATTAATTAAATCATCCCACTTAATATTAGCCAAAAATTCTTCTACATACTCTCTCTTATACTTTGTTATAAAATCAGTTACTGCACTATTATAATGATTTTTATCTATTATATTCATTACTTTATCAATACTTATTTTCTTATCAATAGTTCTTCTAACTAATTCATCATTATAATAGCAATAAGAAATATAATCTAAATATACTTTAAGATTATATTTATTTAATAGATTAATTACATCATCTATTCTACGTTCAAAAATAACTTTTTTAAATTCCATATTTATCCAACTCGAATTATTTAATATCTCCATTATTTTTGCTATATCAAGTTTATCTATATATTCATTAATTATATCAATATTATTATTAATTATTATTTTAGCATACTCACTAGGTAAAAAACGAACTTCAAAAAAATCAATAGCTTCCTTACCCTTAATATTATTTATAACCTTCCATACCTTTTCTTTATTATCTCCTAGTACTTTATCAAGTAACTCTCTATTTACATCTTTGTTATTATAAGCTTTTCTAATAAATAATGATGTAATATTCCTAGAAGTATTTTTAAGTAAATTAGCTTTATACTTTTCTATAAATCTAACATTATCATAACTAGTACAATAAAAAATAAGTTTATCTATTATTTCTTTATTCGAAGTACAATGTAATACTCTAATTAATTTATCTTTCTTAATAGAAAAAATACGTTCCCTAAAGCCCTTATTTAATTCATCATCTAATACTATATCAATAATGTTTTGTGAATTAATTCTTCTTCTTATCAAATAATCCTTCAAACTATCATCAATTAAACTATCCTTTAATATTTCAACTATAATTGTAGTATTATAAATAGTAATTTTTTTATCAATAATATATTTTTTTAAATCCTCTGAAATATCTTTCTTAAGTAATTTAATTAAATTCCTATCAAGAAAACAAACTGATATTATATATTCTTTTATAAACATATCTACATTAGAATCAAATAAATATTTATCTACATCTATTTCTTTAAATAAAATTTCTAATTCTTTAATAGTATTGTAACTATCTCTAGATATCACCTTATCAATTCTTCTTCTTATCTTTATTTTATTTTTAGATAAAGTATTATCATCTAATAATAATTTCATTAATTCTTTTATATCTTTATTCTTAGTATCATTTCTATTCATATATCCCCCAAAAATCTTTAATATTATATAATAAAAGATATTAAATGTCAAATTTAATATCTTCCCCCAAACCCTTTATTTTTGAGACCTTAGGCTCAAAAATACCCCGTAAGATTAATAGCTTACGGGGATAATATAACCAACTATTCAACAGTAACAGATTTAGCCAAATTCCTAGGCTTATCAATATCAAGATCTTTTAACTTAGCAACATTATAAGCAAGAAGTTGCATAGGAACAATAGCCATAAGAGGATTAAGTAACTCATTATAATCATCCACTAATATCTTATAATCAGAAAAATTATCATCAGCAATATTAGTAATAGCAACAATCTTAGCCCCTCTCGCAGCCACTTCCTTCAAATTACTAATCGTCTTATCACTAATACTCTTATCAGTAACAACCGCAATAACACCAAAATCCTTATCTATTAAAGAAATACTACCGTGTTTAAGCTCTCCCGCTTGAAAAGCCTCACTATGTATATAAGATATCTCTTTAAGTTTCAAACTACCTTCCATACTAAGATAATAATCAATACCTCTACCCAAATAAAACACGTGTTCCTTATTCTCAATCACTTTAGCAATACTACTATAATCATACTCATTTATATACTTAGTAATCAAATTAGGTAACACTCTTATACTATCCAAGTATTCCTCTTCCTTATCATTACCCTTTATAGCAAGCAATAAAAGTACTATTACTTGTGCCAAATAAGCCTTAGTAGTAGCTACCGCTATCTCAATACCAGCCTTAGTATAAATAACCTCTTTTGCCTCTCTAGCTATTGAAGAATCCTTCCTATTAACAATAGCAAGCGTATCAATACCAGCCTCTTTAGCCAACTTCAAAGCCGCTAAAGTATCCGCAGTTTCCCCAGACTGAGATATCAAAATAACCAAAGTATCTTTATTAAAGAAATTCTTTTGATATCTATATTCAGAAGCATAATAAACACTAGTCTTAATATTAGCATAATTCTCTATATAATACTTACCAATCTGTCCTGCAAAAGAAGCACTTCCACAAGCAACTATATCAATATTCTTATATTTATGAATATCAAAATCAATAGTAACCTTATTATCTTTAGTATATAAAGAAAGTAACTTCTTAACAACCTCCCCTTGTTCATTAATCTCCTTTAACATAAAATGATCATACCCCTGCTTACCAATAACTTCTTCCTCTTGATCAAACTCTCTTATCTCCTTAGTTATTCTCTTACCATTTCTATCATAATATTCTACACTATCTTTAGTAAGAACAACTATATCAAAATTATCAAGAACTACATACTTATTAGTAATATGAATAATAGCAGGTATATCACTAGCTAATATATTTCCTTCAGAAGACACTCCTACAATCAAAGGACTATCTTTTCTAATACCAAATATAGTATCAGATATATCATCATTAATTATATTAAAAGCATAACTACCCTTTAATATATTAGTAGCTTCCTTTAAAGCCTCTACCATACTACCAGTCTTCTTATATAAATTATCAATAACAGCCGCAGCAACCTCTGTATCAGTATTAGTCTTAAAAGTATACCCCTCTTTAATTAACTCTTTTTTTAACACATCATAATTCTCTATAATACCATTATGAACTAATGTTATTTTCCCTTGTCTATGAGGATGCGAATTAGTATCATTAGCCTCCCCGTGAGTAGCCCATCTCGTATGAGATATCCCAATCGAAGCTTCATCTTCATAATTCAATATCTTATCTAAATTCTTTATAGGCCCCTCTTTTTTCAATATATTAATATCACTATTATCATTTATATACGCAATACCCGCTGAATCATAACCACGATATTCTAGTGATTTCAATCCTGTCATAATATTTTTTATTACATTCTTTTTACCAGCATATCCTACGATGCCACACATATTTCTACCTCTTTTCTTATATATGATTATTATTTTGTTACAATCTTAATTTTGCTTTTTGTAATAATCTAATGAGCATATAAACCCAAAGCAGTATCCGCCGAACTCTCGATAACTACTTGCCTCGTTAACTATTCCTAGCCTGGCGCTAACTATTACATCTATCTCCTTCCATTCTAATAGTTTTAATCTATTATATCAAAAGAAAAAAAATATGTAAACCTTTTGAGTTATAATTAACTTATAGTTTACACATTTATCTAACTAATATTCTATCTAATTCACTCTTAGTAACAGGTAATCCCAAAGTAATCCTATCCGCAAACGAAAAAGTATCTCTAGTCTTCTTTAATATCTTATTAGTATTCTTCTTACAAAACAAAATATCTTCATAAACAATCTTTCCATTAGTAGCATTAACAAACTCAAGTATTGGAAAACTACCACTAGAATAATACTCACTAACCAGATAACAATATCTAAAATAAAAATTATTATATATAAATTGTGGTATTGAAGTATCTAACTTCAATAGTCCTAATATTCTCTTACAACTCCTAATATTAGCTATCCTCTCTATTGAAAACAAAGAATGCTTAGTATCATATAAATCTAAATAAACTTCTCTAGCAATCAAACTAATATCTATTAATTGCTTCTCTAAATTATCACCTCTACTATTATCTAATTTCTTCTTTTGTTTAATATGCTCCAACTCGTGAAATATTATTTCCATCAATCTTAAATATATAAATAAATACTTATTCAATAAATAATTATTACTACACTCAGAAAAAGAATTATTATCATATATCTCCTCTAACTCATCTATAATCTTAGTAATATTAAACTTAAGTATACCACTCTCATAGTAATAAACCGCTACTGAATAACAATCATAATAAATACCCTTTATATAATCCGCTAAACCATCATAACTAGCTATCAAAGTAATAATTCTCTCTATAAAATATCTATCAGGAGTTCTATAGTTAATCGAAGAACGAAAAATAATATCTAACACTTCTTCATTCACATACATCACTTATCCTTCTGTTTTCTATATAATATCATAATTAAAATAAATAGTAAAGAAAAAAAGCACTAATTAAAGTGCCTTATTATAATCATTAAACTAATTCTAAAATAACTAATAGAGCGTTATCTCCTTTTCTCTCAGTCATTTTAATTATTCTTGTATAACCACCATTTCTACCAGCGTATCTTGGTGCTAATTCATTAAATACTTTATCTACAGCTTTCTTATCATTATGTAAAAATGCTAAAGCATTTCTTCTTGCTACTAAAGTACCCTTTTTACCATAAGTTACCATCTTATCAAAGCTCTTTCTTACTTCTTTAGCTCTTGTCTCAGTAGTAACAATTCTCTCGTTTTCAATAAGTTGTTTAGTTAATGTAGCAAGCATACTTCTTCTATGTCTTGTTTCTCTACCTAATTTTCTATAAGCCATAATTACCTCCTTATATTAATTTTCATCTCTAAAAGACAATCCCATATCTTTTACTTTATCCATAACTTCTTTTAATGATTTCTTACCTAAGTTTCTAATCTTCATCATTTCATTTTCAGATTTATCTACTAAATCTCTAAGAGTTAAAATATTAGCTCTCTTTAAGCAGTTATATGCTCTAACTGAGAAATCTAAGTCATCAATAGATGTTTCTAATATCTTGACATTAGGATCTTCAGATTTAGAAGCCATTAATCCAGTTTCATCTGCTATTGCATTCAAATCAGTTAATATCTCAAAATGTTCTATTAAAATTCTACTAGCAAGTGCTACAGCTTCTTCTGGAGTAATAGAACCATTAGTCCAAACTTCTAATACTAATTTATCAAAATTATTATTTTGACCAACACGAGCAGTCTCTACTTCATAGTTAATTCTCTCTACTGGAGAATATAAACTATCAATAGCAATAGCTCCAACCTTAGCTTTATCTCCTTGTAATAATTTCTTATTATCCTCTGCTACTGTATAACCTCTACCAGTTCCAATAGTCATTTCCATATTAATACTTCCGCCTTCTACTAAAGTACAAATCTCTTGTTCAGGATTTAATATTTCAATATCAGCATCTTCTTCAATATCACCAGCAGTAACTACTCCTGGAGTATTCTTACTAAGTCTAATAATCTTATTATTATCTTGTGAATGATTCTTAATTACTACACTCTTTAAATTTAAAACAATTGCAGTAACATCCTCAATTACACCATCAATTTTTTGAAACTCATGTGCTACACCATCAATTTTAACAGAAGTTATAGCATCTCCTGGTAAACTTGATAACATAACTCTTCTAAGTGCATTTCCTAAAGTTGTACCAAAACCTCTCTCTAATGGCTCAAGTTCAAATTTACCATAGAAAGAATCTTTAATATATTCTTTTACCTTATAATCTGGTTTTTCAAATTTTAACATTTGCTTGCCCTTCCTTTCTTAATTATCCACGTCTTCTTTTAGGTGGACGACATCCATTATGTGGAATTGGTGTTACATCTGTTATTGATTTTACTTCTAATCCAACTGTTTGTAGACTTCTAATAGCAGCCTCTCTACCAGAACCTAATCCTTTAACTTCAACATTTACAGTCTTCATACCAGCTGCTACTGCATCTCTTCCTGCAGCTTCAGCAGCCATACCAGCAGCAAATGGAGTTGATTTCTTACTTCCTTTTACTCCTTGTGTACCAGCAGAAGCCCAACTTACAACATTTCCTTCTAAATCAGTAATAGTTACTATTGTATTATTAAATGTAGAATGAATGTGTACCATACCAGCAGGAATATTCTTCTTAGTTTTTCTTTTTCTTGAATTATATTTTCCCATATTTTCCTCCTAATTATTTTTTCTTATTAGCAATAGTTTTTCCTTTACCTTTACGAGTTCTAGCATTTCTACTAGTTCTTTGACCTCTAACTGGTAAACCTTTTTTATGTCTAGTGCCTTGATAAGAATTAATTTCCATCTTAGTCTTAATATTTAAGTTAACTTCTCTTCTAAGATCTCCTTCTACAAGATGATTTTCTATTTCTTTTCTAATTCTAGCAAGTTCATCATCTGTTAAATCTTTAGCTTTCTTATTTAAGTCAACTTTAGCATTATTTAGAATTGTTTTAGATAAATTCTTTCCAATTCCATAGATATAAGTAAGAGATACTTCAATTCTCTTATCGTTAGGTATATCTACACCTTTAATTCTTGCCATAATATTATTTCCTCCTATTAACCTTGTTTTTGTTTGTGTTTTGGATTTTCACAAATTACCATTACTTTACCATTTCTTTTGATAACTTTGCATTTATCACAAATTTTTTTTACGGATGCTCTAACTTTCATTTATCATCACTCCTATTTCTTATTATATATAATACGCCCTTGTGTTAAATCATATGGTGACATTGCAATAACCACAGTATCACCTGGTAAAATACGTATGTTATTCATGCGCATTTTACCAGAAACATGGGCAACTACTATGTGGCCACCATCAAGTTCTACTTTGAATTTCCCTTGTGGTAAATTATCAAGTACTTTTCCTTCGACTTCTATTAAGTCTTCTCTACTCATAATTATCATCTCCTGTCAATATCTCATAACCATCACTAGTTACAACAATTGTATGTTCAAAGTGTGCTGATGGTTTATTATCACCAGTTACTATTGTCCAATCATCATCTAGTAAATAGACTTTTCTAGTTCCTAAATTAAGCATTGGTTCAACAGCAATAGTCATACCTTTTTTCAAAATAATTCCTGTACCTTTATGACCAAAGTTAGGTACCTCTGGATCTTCGTGTAAGTTAGTACCTATACCGTGACCTTCTAGTTCCCTAACCACACCAAGCTTATGCTTTTTAGCATATTCTTCAATAGCAGATGATACATCACCCAAGTGAACACCATCTCTTACTTTACTAAGTCCTTCATATAAAGCCTTCTCAGTATGTTCTAGTAAATATTCTTTCTCACTAGATACATTACCAACTTTATAGCTCCAAGCAGAATCTCCGTGATACCCCTTATAACAAGCACATATATCAAGAGTAACAATATCACCATTCTTAAGTTTCCTCTTACCCGGTATACCGTGAACAACTTCCTCATTTACAGATATACATATACTCGCAGGATATCCTTCATAACCTAAACACGAAGGAGTAGCATCCCTACTTATAATATAATCATAAGCAAGCTTATCAAGCTCACCAGTAGTAATACCAGGTTTAATAAATGGTTTCAAATACTGATGCGTATCATAGACAATTCTGCCCGCTATTCTCATTAAAGATAATTCATAATCACTTTTAATAGTTATCATTTAATTACCTTCTCTACTTCTTCAAAAACCTCTGAAGAACTTATATTAGTTACATCAATCTTAACTAAACAATTTTTCTTTTCATAGTATTCTACTAAAGGAAAAGTCTCTCTCATATAAGTACTAAACCTATTCTTAAAAGTCTCCTCTGTATCATCACTTCTAGATTTCAATAAAGAGCCACAACTATCACATATACCATCTTTAGCTGGAGATAATTCTTTATTTAATAGGTTATAAGAAAGTCCACATTTAGAACATACTACTCTAGATAAAGCTCTCTTCATCGCCGTATCCATATTTATATCTAAAAATATAACCTTTCCCAAATCATAACCTAATTCCAATAATAAATCATCATATGTCATAGCTTGACTAACATTTCTAGGATAACCATCTAAGATATATCCCTTCTTACAATCTTTACTAGATAATCTCTTCTTCAATAACTTAGTAATAATAGCATCAGAAACAAACTCTCCCTTTGCCATTAAATCTTTAATCTCTTGACCAAGTTTTGTAGAATTCGCTATTTCATCTCTTAATAAATCACCAGTAGATATATGAGGAATATTATACTTTTCGCATATCTTAGCACTAACTGTTCCCTTACCTGCTGCAGGAGGGGCAATAAATATAATATTCTTCATTAATATCTTACTCCTTTGTAATTTCTATTTATCAAACTACTTTCTAACTGTTTATATGTCTCAATAGCAACACCTACTACTATTAATACTCCAGTACCACCTATACTAACTGATGTAGGAAGTCCTGTACTTAAAAAGCTACTAAATACAATAGGAAGTCCTGCTATAACAGCAATAAATACAGATCCTAAGAAAGTAATTCTATTCAATATTTTCTTTATATAATTCTCTGTCTCTTTTCCTGGTCTAACACCTGGAATGTAACCACCATTTTTATTTAAATTCTTAGCAAGTTCTTTAGGATTAATCTGCATATTAGTATAGAAAAATCCAAATACAAATATAAGTATCATATATAATACAAATCCCGTAGGAGTAGTATAATTAATATATTTAGATACAAATACAGAGAAATTAGATTTATCTCCTAAAATACCCGCTATAAATGTTGGTATAGACAATATTACTGATGCAAAGATAACAGGCATTACACCAGCAGAATTCAATTTAAATGGAATATAATTTTGCTGTCTTCCATAAGAAGAAGCTGATCTATTTGAATATTGTATAGGTATTCTTCTTTCAGAAGACTCTTCAAATACAACACCCACAACAATAAGTAAATATAATAGAACAAATAAGATAAAACCAATAATACCAATAAATAATGAACCAGTATGATTAGTAACTAAACTACTAAATGTATCAATAAACATTTTTGGTACAGTAGAAATAATACCAGCCATAATAATTAATGATATACCATTACCAAGACCCTTTTGAGTAATTTGATCACCAATCCATAATAAGAATGCTGTACCACCTGTTAAGATAATAGCAATCTTAATATACTCAAGTGTTCCTGCTCCATTCACAAAAGTAAATGCCATTGCAAATCCTTGTAAGAAAGCAAGTACAATACCAAGGTATCTATTTATCTGATTAATCTTTTGTCTACCAGTTTCCCCACTCTCCTTAAGTTCAGTAAAGTAAGGTATTATATCCATTTGTAATATTCCAGTAATGATACTAGCAGATATATATGGCATTACACCAAGAGCAAATATAGAAAAGTTCTTAAGTGCTCCTCCACCAATAGCATTATATAATTCCCATAATCCTAAACTAGATATTGCGCCTTCAGTACCTGGTACGGGAATTGTTGTACCAAGGGCAAATATTAGAAGGCCAAATAAAGTAAATCCTATTCTTTTTCTAATATCTTTATTCTTCGGACTGAAGATCAATTTAAGATTTTTAAACAACTAAATCACCTCAGTTTTTCCACCGATTTTTTCTATTTTCTCTTTAGCGTTCTCAGTAAACGCATTAGCTTTAACTGTTAATTTCTTAGTTAAATCACCATTTCCTAAGATTTTTACTCCATCTAATTCTTTTCTAATTAATTTAACTTCCTTAAGAAGCTTAGTATCTACTACAGTACCATCTTCAAATCTATTAAGATCAGATACATTTACTGTACTATATACTGTTCTAAAATTATAATTGTTGAATCCTCTTTTTGATAATCTTCTGAATAGTGGTAATTGACCTCCTTCAAAACCAGGTCTTACTCCACCACCACTTCTAGCGTTTTGTCCTTTCTCACCTTTTCCACTTGTCTTACCAGTACCAGAGCCTTGTCCACGACCAACTCTTTTTCTAGCTTTAGTAGATCCTTCTACTGCATATAATTCATTTAATTTCATTATCTCAATTCCTCTACTTTCTTATCTCTTAAGTAAGCTACGTGATTAGGAGATTTTTGATCCTTTAATGCTCTAAGCGTTGCTCTAGCAGCATTAATCTTAGTACTAGATCCAAGTGATTTAGAAAGAACATCTTTAACTCCTGCTAACTCAAGTACATCTCTAACTGGTCCACCAGCTTTAACTCCAGTACCTTCTTTAGCGGGTTTAAGCATAACTCTACAAGCTCCTTCTTTAACAATAATATCGTGAGATATAGTTCTATTATCAATAAGTTCAACTTTAATTAAATTCTTTGATGCAGCATCTTTAGCTTTCTTAACTGCATCTGGCATTTCTTTAGCCTTACCTGTACCAAGGCCTACCATACCTTTTCTATTTCCTACTACTACAGTAGCAGCAAATCTAAATTGTCTTCCACCTTTAACAACTTTAGTAACTCTCTTAATTTCAATAACCTTATCTTCTAAGTCAGATTTAACTCTTGGACTATTATTTCTAGGTCTTCTTCTATCAAATTTACGAGAATTATTAGAAGCTGTATTCTCAGTCTTTTTCTTTTCTTCGTTCATTCTTAAGGCTCCTCCTTACTTTAAAATTCTAAACCGCCATCACGTGCAGCTTCAGCAAGAGCTTTAACACGTCCGTGATAAAGGTATCCACCTCTATCAAATACTACGGTATTTATTTTTGCTTTCTTAGCTCTTTTGGCAATTTCAGTACCAATTACTTTAGCAGCTTCTACATTACCACCATTTTTAAGATTTAATTCTTTTTCAAGTGATGATGCACTAACTAAAGTAACACCCTTAACATCGTCAATAATTTGAGCTTCAATATTAGCATTAGATCTAAACACGCAAAGTCTTGGTCTTTCACTTGTACCAGATAAATTTTCTCTGATTCTAGCGTGTCTTTCTTTTCTCATTTCATTTCTTGAAACTTTCTTTATCATCTTAAGTCCCTCCTATTTATTATTTAGAAGCTTTCTTTCCTTCTTTACGACGAATTTGTTCACCTTTATATTTAATACCTTTACCTTTATAAGGCTCTGGCTTTCTAACTTTTCTTATATTAGCAGCAAACTCACCGATCTTAACTTTATCAGTACCACTAAGTTCTATCTCAGTATTACTAATACCCTTTACAGTAATTCCATTAGGAACTTCCATAACTACTGGATGAGAATATCCTGCTGATATTGTAAGCTTATCTCCATTTGGAGTAAATCTATAACCAACACCAACTATTTCTAATCCTTTTTTATAACCTTCACTAACACCAATAATCATATTCTTAATATTAGCATTAGTAGTACCATGCATAGCATGAGTAAATTTATCATCTTTAAGTGGATTAACTATTACAGTATTATCCTCTACCTTAACTTCAATATTCTTTACTAAGTCTAAAGTAAGTTCTCCAAGAGGTCCTTTTACTGTAACAATATTACCATCAACAACAACATTAACATTCTCTGGTATATTTAATACTCTCTTACCAATACGGCTCATTTATTTCACCTACCAGATATAAGCAATTACTTCTCCACCTAATGAATTATTTCTAGCTTCTTTATCAGTCATAATTCCTTTAGATGTAGAGATAATAGCAATTCCAAGACCATTAAGAACTGTAGGAAGTTCTTCAGCTTTAGCATAAACTCTAAGACCAGGTTTTGAAATTCTCTTAAGTCCAGTAATTACTCTTTCTTTATTTTTATATTTTAAAGTTAATGTTATTGTACCTTGAACAGTTTCATTATTTAATTTGTAATCTTCGATAAATCCTTCATCTTTTAAAATTCTAGCTATTTCTAATTTAACTTTAGAAGCTGGAACTTCACAAGTGACGTTTCTATTTTGGTTAGCATTACGTATTCTCGTAAGCATATCTGCGATTGGATCTGTCATTAAAAATCCCTCCTTCTTATTTTTTCAAGTCTACCAACTTGATTTCTTTACACCAGGTATTTGACCTTTGTAAGCAAGTTCTCTAA
>ERZ857969.506-NODE-506-length-64646-cov-3.936601_pt1 | contig 64646 bp, 72 predicted proteins | sample MGYA00519864_ERZ857969 | MGnify/ENA primary metagenome ERZ857969 (study PRJEB31778, sample SAMEA3449382) | human gut metagenome | biome: human gut; feature: human-associated habitat; material: faeces | place: United Kingdom | collected 2010/2012 ...
AGTATCATACTTATAACATTTACAAGATCTGGTATGGGATTAAATATAGAAGAATCACATACTCTTATGTATTTAATTATAGGTGGTGTAAGCATTTTTGCAGTAATAGAAGCATGTAGACCATTTAATAGGATAAGTACATTTTTATGTACAACAACAGCAGTAGGATTTTTCTTTGCAGCAATTTTATTTAAGAAATTATTACATTTAACAGCTATAAATGAGCAAGTAATACTTATATTAGGAGCTAGTTTAATTTTGGCATATATTGTAGTTACAGGTCTTAAATATTTAATTAATAATTTAAGCAATGATTTAGAAAAAGCAAGAGAATAATAGGTGATGTAATGCAAAATATATTCTTAAATATATTTTTAATAATAGGGATTTTATTAATATATAGTGGAGTATCTGGAATATTAACAGATATATATAGAAAAAGAAAAATATTAAATAGAAAGTATTTAATACTAATGCTTGGGATTATGGTGGTTTTTTCTGCCATAATTCCAAATTTAATTAATAACAAAATAACGATATTTATTAAATATGTATCAATATATTTTTCTATAACTTTTATCATATTTTGTATATTAAGCATAATAGTTAATTTAAATATTCGAAAAAGAACATATAATGTAATAATTGTTTTAGGTGGATACTTATTAAATGGTAACCAATTAACAAGAGCTCTAACAAAACGACTAAATTTGGCCATAGAATTGTACAATAGTCAAAAAGAGAGACCAAAGATTATTGTATCTGGTGGAAAAATAAGAGAAGAAACAATAACAGAAGCAGAAGCGATGGAAAAATATTTAATTAGTAAAAATATTCCAATACAAGATATTATAAAAGAAGATAAGTCTAAAAATACTTTGGAAAATTTTAAGTTTTCTAAACAAAAACTAGAAGAACTCAATATAAGTGAAAATATAGCATTTGTAAGCAATAATTTTCATATACTAAGGTCAAAGATTTATGCTTCAAAAAATAAAGTAAAGGCTAAAGGAATAGGTGCTAAAACTTTATGGTATTATTTTCCAGAAGCTTTTGTAAATGAATATTTAGCAATTTTATTATTAAGTAAAAATATATTAATCGTATATTTTTTTATAGCAATTTTTTTAACAATAATAGCAAAATAAATTTAAGTATATAATTACGAAAGGAACAAAAAAATGAAAAAATATGGCTTTTTTGGAGGGAGTTTTAACCCACCAACTATAGCTCACGAAATAATAGCAAAAGAAATAGCAAAAGAATTTAACCTAGATAAAGTATATTTTGTACCAGTTGGCGATTTTTATAATAAAAAAGATTTAATAGATGAAAGAAAAAGGTTTGAAATGCTTAATCTTATTACAGATAGTAATATAGATGTTTTAGATATAGAATTAAAAGCTAAAAAAAGCTTACAAACAATAGATGCGTTTAACTTAATAAACAATAAATTTAATTTATCTAAAAATTATTTTATTCTAGGAGGAGATAACTTAGAAAAGTTACCTAATTGGGAAAATGCAGAAAAATGCTTAAATAGTAATATTATTGCTATTAAAAGAGGAAAGAAAATAGAAGATATAATCGAAAATAATAAATTATTAAAGTTAAATAAAGAAAAAATATTTATATACAATACCAATAAATTATCAAATTATAGTTCAACAGAAGTGAGAACAGCGATAAAAAGTAAAAATAAAGAAATATTAAAAGAAATGCTTAATAAAAAAGTGTATTTATATGTAGAAGAAAATATGTTATATAAAGGAGCAGAAAAGTGAAAATATTGTTAGTAATGGATCAATTTGAAAATGCAAATAATGGTACAACAATTTCAGCAATAAGATTTGCAGAAGGATTAAGAAAAAGAGGGCATGAAGTAAGAATTTTAAGTACTGGTGTAGAGGGCGAAAACAAATATGCTGTAAAAACTTTAAAATTACCAATAGGTGTTTCTAACATTATAAAATCACAAGGAATGTGTTTTGGAGTGCCAGATAAAGAAATAATAAGAAAAGCAATGGAAGGTGTCGATATTGTGCATTTTTATATGCCTTTTTGGCTTTCTAAAGCTAGTTTGAAAATTGCAGAAGAATTAAAGATTCCTCATACAGCTGCTTTCCATGTGCAACCAGAAAATATAACATATACAATAAAATTAGGAAATAATAAACTAGTTAATAAAACAATATATAGTAAATTTAGAGATGACTTCTTTAATAAATTTAGACATATACATTGTCCTAGTAACTTTATTGCAAATCAATTAAAACAAAATAATTATACTGCAAAGTTACATGTTATTTCTAATGGAATACAAGATAAATTTAAGTTTACTCCAAAGGAAAAACATGATAAAATAGTAATAACTATGGTAGGCAGATTATCTGGCGAAAAAAGACAAGATGTATTATTTGAAGCAATAAAAAAATCTAAATATGAAAAAAATATTCAATTAGTATTAGCAGGAAAAGGGCCCAAATATAAGCAATATGTTCAATTCGGTAGAGAATTAACAAATGAGCCAATAATAACATTTTTAGACGAAGAAAAATTGCTAAAATTATTAGCAAATACAGATTTATATGTACATACCTCAGATGCAGAAATAGAAGCTATTTCTTGTTTAGAAGCAATTGCTTGTGGAAATGTACCTATTATAGCTAATAGTAAAAGATCCGCAACACCACAATTTGCATTAGACGAAAGAAGTTTATTTGAAGCAGGAAACAGTGATGATTTAGCTAAAAAAATAGATATGTGGTTAGATAATACAGAAGAATTAAATAATATGAGAAAAATATATAGTGAAAGTGCAGAAAAATATAGAATAGAGAAGAGTATGGAGAAAATAGAGGAGATGTTTAATGATGAAATTAAAGAATACAATATTTAATTTTTTCGCAAACATATTTTATTATCTTATAGCAGTACCAATAGTGTTTTTAATAGACAAAATATTTCTTGACTATAAAGTTATAGGGAGAGAAAACATAAAAAAAGTTCCAGGAGGAAAAATAACAATATCTAATCATATGCATTATTTAGATTGTACAATGAATGGTCTTGCAAATTTTCCAGATTATTCATATTTTGTTACATTAGAGTCAAATTTTAAGATACCTATAGTAGGACCATTAATAAAATTGTTAAGAGCAATTCCGATTCCTACTAAAATAGAAGAAAAAAAGCAGTTTTATAAAAATATTTCAAAACTTTTAGAAGAAGGAGAAACAATACATATATATCCAGAAGGAGAATTACGTGTGTATGAAAAAGAATTAAACAAATTCCATAAAGGTGCATTTGCAATGGCAGTAGAAAACAATGTACCAATAATACCAACAGTAATAACAACACATAAGCCAGAAGGAATTTACAAATACATAAAAACAAAACCAGTAATGACACATGTAATATTAGAGCCAATATACCCCGATTTATCTATAGAAAATAAACTAGAAAGAATAGAAAAAATGAAACAAGAATCATATTATAGAATGCAAGAAGTTCTAGAAAGAACAGAACTTTGTTACGAAATCGGGATCGAGGGACGGTCCTTAAAATCCCTATTAAAAAATGGATTTTAAAGTAAGCTAATATAAAGAATTTTCTTACTATATAAGAAGCAATGTAAAAAACACATTGCTTTTTTTGTTGCAATATATAAGCTTTTATTATATAATAAGCACGGAAAATAGGATAGGATAAGGTGATTTTATGATAGATTTTAAAGAGAAAATAGCAGAAGAAATAAGCAAAAAAATAGACATTACAAAAGAAGAATTAAAAGAATATTTAGAAATACCAAAAGATAGTAAAATGGGAGATTATGCACTTCCTTGTTTTAAACTTGCAAAACAAATGAGAAAATCACCAGTAGATATTGCAAATGGAATAAAAGAAGAAATAGAAGTTCCAAACACTTATATTTCTAAAATTGATGCAATAAATGGTTTTTTAAATATATTTATAAATAACGAAATGCTAGTAAAAGATTTATTAAACGAAATGGAAAATAAAAAAGAAGCATATGGGTCTTCTAACATTGGTAGTGGAAAGAATATAATAGTAGAATATTCTTCTCCAAATATTGCAAAACCATTTCACGTTGGACATTTAAGAACAACAGTAATAGGTAGAGCTCTATATAATATGTATAAATTTCTTGGGTATAATACTATTGGAATTAACCATTTAGGAGATTGGGGAACACAATTTGGTAAATTAATAGAAGGTTATAAAAGATTTGGGAACGAATATAATTTAGAAGAAAATCCAATAGATAAACTTACAGAAATTTATGTAAGAATTAACGAATTATGTAAAGAAGATGAATCTGCACTAGAAGATTGCAGAAATAATTTTAAGAAACTAGAAGACGGAGATGAATATTGTACAAACATTTGGAAGAAATTTAAAGAACTAAGTTTAAAAGAATTCCAAAGAATATATGATATTTTAGATGTTCACTTTGATTCAAATAATGGTGAATCATTCTATACAGACAAAATGCCAGAAATTGTAGAAATTTTAAGAAAGAATAATAAATTAGTAAAATCACAAGGCGCAGAAATAGTAGACTTAGAATATGCAGATATACCACCATTAATGGTAGCAAAGTCTAATGGGTCAACAACATATGCTACAAGGGACTTAGCAGCAGTAGTATATAGAGCAAGAACATATGATTTTGATAAATGTATATATGTAGTTGGATCTGAGCAAATATTGCATTTTAAACAAGTATTCGAAGTTGCAAAATATTTGGATTTAGACCCAAAATATACAAATGGATTAATACATGTACCTTATGGAATGGTAAGATTAAAAACAGGAAGAATGTCTACAAGAGAAGGTACTTTAATAAAATTAGAGGACATTTTAAATGAAGCGATAACAAGAGCGAAAGCAATAATAGAACAAAAAAATCCAAACTTAGAAGGAAAAGAAGAAATAGCAAAAAAAGTTGGAATAGGTGCAGTAATATTTAATGACTTATCTAACAATATTATAAAAGATGAAGTTTTCGATTGGGATATTATGCTGAATTTCCAAGGAGAAACAGGACCATATATACAATATATGTATGTAAGAACAAAGAGTATCTTAGAAAAAGAAAATTATATTATGAATAAGGACTTAGTAGATATTTCAGAAATAGAGGAAAATGGAATGGAAGTTGTAAAACAACTTTATAAGTTTGAAGAAACTATAAAACAAGCAATAGACAAAAATGAACCATCAATAATATCACGTTACTTAATAGAAATTTCTAAATTATATAGTAGTTTTTATAATGATAACAAAATATTAGTAGAAGATGAAAAAATAAAGAATACAAGACTTTGTTTAACATACATGGTTGGTAATGTACTAAAGATAGGTGCAAATTTATTAGGAATGGAAATGCCAGACAGAATGTAAGGAGGAAAAGAATATGGGAAAATATTTTGAAACAGATGGAATTAGGAGAATTGCAAATACAGAGCTAACTCCAGAATTAGTTTATAAAGTTGCAAAGGCAGGAGCTTACGTGCTAGCTAAGCACTCTGACCATAGTCCAACAATTTTAATTGGAAGAGATACTAGAATTTCTGGTAGTTTAATAGAAAGTGCAATGACAGCAGGTTTCTTAAGCTATGGCGCGAATGTAAAACAACTAGGAGTTTTGCCAACACCAGCAGTTGCATATTTAACTAGAAAGTTAAAAGCAGATGCAAGTGTTGTAATATCTGCATCTCACAATACTTACGAATTTAATGGTGTAAAATACTTTAGTAATGAAGGAACAAAAATACCAGATAATATAGAAGAAGAAATAGAAGAAGTTATGGACTCTGGCAAATTAGATGAACTTACAGCATGTAACGATAAAATAGGAATATCAGAAAATGCAGAAGAATTAGTAGACGAATATGTATATTTCTTTAGAAAAACATTTGAAGAAATTATAGAAAAATACAACACAGACGATTTTAAAGTTGTAATAGATACAGCTAATGGAGCAACATATGAAGTTGCAGAAAAAGTGTTTTCTAAATTAAAAATCAATCACAAAATTATAAATAATGCACCTAATGGAATAAATATTAACAAAAATTGTGGATCAACACATTTAGAAATGCTTCAAAAATATGTAGTGGAGAATGGATACAGCTTAGGAATAGCATATGACGGTGATGGAGATAGATGTTTATTAGTTGACGAAAACGGTGAAGTTATAGATGGTGACAAAATATTAGCAATTGTTTCAAACTATATGAAACAAAAAGGTACATTAAAGAAAGATACTTTAGTTGCAACAGTTATGAGTAATTTAGGACTAGATATATATTCTAAAGAGAATGACATTAACTTCGTTAGAACAAAAGTAGGAGATAGATATGTATTAGAAGAAATGAAGAAAAACGGATACAACTTAGGAGGAGAACAATCTGGACATATTATATTTTTAGACTACAATCCAACAGGAGATGGAATATTAACTTCATTAATGTTTATTTCTATCATGTTAGAAAAAGCAGAAAAAGCAAGTAAATTAGAAGAAATAATAAATATATATCCTCAAGTACTTATAAATGCAAAAGTTTCTAACGAAAAGAAATATGATTTCGACAAAGATGCAGTTATTAGAAGTTCAATAGAAGAAGTAGAAAGAGAATTCTCTGGAACTGGAAGAGTTTTAATAAGAACATCTGGAACAGAGCCATTAGTAAGAGTTATGATAGAAGGTAAAGACCAAGAATATATAACTGAAAAAGCTAAATCTATAGCAGAATTAATAGAACAAAGATTAAGCTAAAAAAATAAATAAAAGGAAGATGATGTAGGTGGATAAAAAAACATATTATATAACTACTCCAATTTATTATCCAAGTGGAAAATTTCACATTGGTACAGCATATACAGAAGTATTTGCAAATACAATGAAAAAATATAAACAAAAAAGAGGATATGATTCATATCTTTTAACAGGGTTAGATGAACATGGTCAAAAAGTTCAAACAGTTGCAGAAAATGCAGGAAAGACTCCACAGGAACATGTTGATGAAATGGCAGAAAATGCAAAAAAACTTTGGAAAAAGATGAATATAGAATATGATGACTTTATAAGAACAACGGAGCCAAGACACTATAAAATTGTAGAAGATATTTTCGAAAAGCTTTTAGCAAAAGGAGATATTTATAAAGGAGAATATGAGGGATGGTATTGTATGCCATGCGAAACATATTTTACAGAAACACAATTAGTAGATGGAAAATGCCCAGACTGCGGTAGAGAAGTTAAGAAAATGAAAGAAGAAGCATATTTCTTTAATATGAAGAAATATGCAGATAAATTAATACAATTTTATGAAGAAAATCCAAAGTTTATAGAACCGGAATCTAGAAAAAATGAAATATTTAATAATTTCTTAAAACCAGGTTTAGAAGATTTGTGTATAACAAGAACTACTTTCGACTGGGGGGTAAAAGTAAAAAGTGATCCTAAACATGTTGTATATGTATGGCTTGACGCACTAACAAATTACATTACAGCTCTAGGTTATGGATCTGATAATGAGGAATTATTTAATAAATATTGGCCAGCAGACTTACATGTTGTTGGTAAAGACATTATAAGATTTCACGGAATATATTGGCCAATTTTCTTAATGGCATTAGATTTACCACTTCCAAAGAAAATTTATGCACATGGTTTTATAATGATGAAAGATGGTAAAATGTCTAAATCTAAGGGAAATGTAATTTATCCAGAAATTTTAATAGATAGATATGGTATAGATGCTACAAAATATTTCCTAATTAGAGAATTTCCTTTTGGACAAGACACTATATTTACACCAGAAGGTTTTGTTGAAAGATTTAATTATGACTTATGTAATGATTTAGGAAATCTACTAAATAGAACAATAGGAATGATAAATAAATACTTTGATGGAAATATCTATGAATATAATGGCTATAAAAATGAACCAGACGAAGAGATAGAAAAATATTCATTAGAACAAATAAAAATTGTAGAAGAAAAAATGGAAAATTTACATTTGAATGAAGCATTAGCAGAAATTTGGAGCTTAATTTCTAGAACAAATAAATATATAGACGAAACAGCCCCATGGTTACTTGCAAAAGATGAGGATATGCAAGATAAATTAAAATCTGTAATGTATCATTTATGTGAAAACCTAAGAAAAGTTGCAATATTAATTAGTCCATTTATGGAAGAAACATCAAATAGCATATTTAATCAACTAGGTCTAACAAACGAAAATTTACAAACATGGGAAAGTTTATATGAATATAATAAAATCCCTGATGGCACAAAGGTAATAGAAAAAGGAGTACCTTTATTTGTAAGATTAGATTTAGAAGAAGAAGTTTCTTATATAAGAGAACAAATGTCAAAAAAATAAAATTTGTATAATATGAGTATAATAAATTTAAAATAAAAACTATAATTTTAAGGAGGACAATTTATTTGGAATTAGACCTATTAAACAACATTATTAGGGGGCAAAACGATATTGATATGAATCAATTTAAAAGGGAGCTAACAAATAAATTAGAAGAAATGGAAAATAGATTTACAGTTGATAGAATTGAAAACGATATAGCAGTTTTAGAAAATCGTGATACAGGAGAAATGTTTAATGTAAATAAAAGCGATTTACCACAAGAGTTAAAAGAAGGAACAATTTTAAAAATGGTTAACAACAAGTATGAAATAGACAAAGAAGAACAAAAAAAGGTTGAAGATAGAATAAGAGATAAAATGAACAAATTGTGGAAATAAAACAAAAGAAAGAATGGAGTAAGTAACATGGAAATGAAAGATGATAATGAGCAAATTAGTCTTTGGGAAAAGTCAAAATTAGGGAGAAAAACTAAATATTATAAAATACACACATGGCTTAGTAGACTAGCTTCACTAATAATTTTAATTGTTTTACTAGTATTAGGAAAGAATTATTGGGAAACACACGACTACAATAATTATATAGAAAATGCATTAGGAAACAAAATTCAAGATGATGTTATAATAAATGACATAGAAAAAACAAATACTATAGAAACAGAAGCAGTAGCAGATGGAAATCTTAGAGTGTATTATATAGATGTAGGACAAGCAGATAGTACTTTAGTTGTAGATAAAGACAAAACTATGTTAATAGATGCAGGAACAAATGAAGCAGGAGATACTGTCGTACAGTTTTTAAAAGATAAAGGGATAACTAAAATAGACTATTTAATAGGAACACATCCTCATGAAGACCATATCGGAGGACTAGACGATGTTATAGATAATTTTGACATTGGAACAATTTATATGCCAAAAATGCAAACTACAACAAAAACTTTTGAAGATGTTTTAGATAGTATTGCAAATAAAAACTTACAAGTTACAACTCCAGTTGTTGGAGATACATTTAAATTAACAAATGCAAATTGTACTATAATGGCTATAGACACAAAGGATACAAAGGACAATTTGAATTTATCTTCTATTGTTTTAAGAATGTCATATGGAGGAAATAGTTTCTTGTTTATGGGAGATGCAGAAGCAGATGTGGAAGCTAGTAGGACATGGCAACCAGCAGATGTTTTAAAAGTGGGGCACCATGGGTCAAGAACATCTTCTACACAAAACTTTGTTTTTCAAGTAATGCCATCTATAGCAATTATACCAGTAGGAAAAGATAATTCATATAATTTGCCAAATAAGGAAACATTAGATAAGTTAAGTTCTGTTGGTGCAAAAATATATAGAACAGATGAAGATGGTAGTATTCTTGTTGTAAGTGATGGTTCTAATATAAAAGTGGAAACAAAAGTAAGATAGAAGGAGAAAGAAATGAAAGAGTTTATAAGGAAGCATTTAAATAAATTAAACATAGGGCTTATTCTATTAATTGCAGTAGTACCTATGCTTCTATGCTTTAATGATAGTTTGTGGTTTGACGAGGCATATTCTGTAGGAATTGCAAGACAACCATGGGGGAATCTATTAATTTCTACAATTAATGATGTTCACCCAATATTGTATTATGTATTGCTTAAGTTATATTCATTAATTTGTGGAACTAGTGTAATAGCATTAAGAATATTTTCAGTAATTCCAATAATTTTATTAGCAATATTTTCATTTGTAAAAATAAGGAAAAAGTTTGGTGAAAAAGTAAGTTTTTACTTTAACTTAGTGCTTTTATTATTGCCTGTTACAATGCATTACGGTTCACAAATAAGAATGTATAGCTTAGCAATGCTTTTTGTTACAATAACAGCAGTATATGCATACTTAGCTTATAAAAATAATAAGAAGAAAGATTGGATAATATTTGCAGTAGCTAGCATTTGTAGTGCATATACACATTATTTTGCATTATTTACTATTGGAATTATAAACATTTTATTGCTTTTCTTTATAATAAGAGAGAAAAAGGAACTTTTAAAAAGATGGTTTATATATGGTGCTATACAAATAATTTGCTATTTACCAGGAGCATTAATTTTCTTTATGCAATCATCTAGAGTAGCAAATGGATTTTGGATAAGTGTACAATATCCAGATATTATAACTCAAATTATAGAATTTTTCTTTTTAGATAGTATTAATTCTGGTTTACCATCTATATTTGGTATATTTATAGTAGTATACATGATTTTAAGAGTACATAAATTATATTTAGAAGATAAAAAGAAAATAAGACCAGTTACAATAGCTCTAACTACTTGTGGATTAGTAATACTTGTAACATTATTAATTTCTTTTGTAAGAGCAGTATTTATACCAAGATATATGTTACCGATGTTAGGATTATTTATATTTGCACTAGCATATGTATTAGCTGTCGAAAAAAGTCGAATAGTAAAAATAGTAATATGTGCTGGACTAATAGGATTAACTATTTGGAATGGAATTACATTATGGAATAAATCTTATTCTGAAGAAAATAGTAAGCCTATAGAGGCAATTAAAGCAGAAGTACAAAAAAACGACATTTTTGTATATACAACAATAGGACCTAGTAGTTCTGTTGCTATAGAATTTAATAAAAATCAACAATATTTTTACAATAAAGATAATTGGACAGTAGAAAAAGCTTATGGGGCTTTTGCGCCACAAATGAAAGTTGTAAATAATTTAGAAGAAATAGAAAATTATACCGGTAGAATCTGGGTTATAGATGCTGCAGATTCTAATATGTATGACTATATAAGCGAAATGGAAGGAACAAATATTATAAAAAATAAAGAAGAATATAGCCATCCATTTAGTGGTGATAAATTTATAATATCATTATTTGAAAAAAAATAAAAAAATTTAATTGTACGACAGGTTTCGACAAAAAATATCGACACTATATGCTATAATTTGTATATAGGAGGGATGCGATATGGATGTTACTTTAAAAATTCAAAAACATAGAGCAAAATTAGAACAAATGATTTTAGACAAAGAGGACTATAATGACATTGTGAGGCAAAGCCAAAAGTTGGATAAATACATAAATATCGCAATGGAGCAAATGATGTCGAAATCAAGAAGTAATAACTAAAAGCACTATTCAATAGAATAGTGCTTTTAGTGAAAGTATTAATAAATTTAAAGAATAAAATAACAATATGATTGACATTATAAAGAATAAGAAATAAAATAATAGAGAAAATGAATTTAAGGAAGGTGATTTTTTATGCCATTTGTAACAACAAAGGAAATGTTTGAAAAATCTATGAAGGAGAAATTTGCAATAGGTGCATTTAATATTAATAATATGGAGTTTGTACAAGCAATAATGGATGCAGCAGCTAAAGAAAACTCACCAGTTATATTACAAACTTCAGCAAGTGCTATAAAATATGCAAGAATACCATATTTAAAGAAAATGATAGAAGCTGGTTTAGAAGAACATGATATTCCAGTAGCACTACACTTAGATCATGGACCAGATTTTGAAACTTGTAAAATGTGTGTAGATAATGGTTATACATCAATAATGTTTGACGGTTCAAAATACGACTTCGAAACAAATATTAAATTAACAAAAGAAGTTGTAGATTATGCTCATGCACATGGTGTAGTAGTAGAAGCAGAACTTGGAAAATTAGCAGGAATTGAAGACGATGTTAATGTTTCTGCGGAAGATGCAATGTATACAGATCCAGAAGAAGCAAAAGAATTTGTAGAAAGAACAGGATGCGATTCTTTAGCGATAGCAATTGGAACAAGTCATGGAGCTTACAAATTTAAAGGTGAAGCAAAATTAAGATTTGATATTTTAGCTAAAATAAAAGAAAAAATACCAAATACACCAATAGTATTACATGGAGCTTCAACAGTTATACCAGAACTTGTAGAAATTTGTAACAAATATGGAGCAGACCTACCAGGAGCAAAAGGTGTTCCAGACGAAATATTACATGAAGCAAGTACTTTAGGAGTATCAAAAATAAATGTAGATACAGACTTAAGATTAGCTATGACAGCAGGAATAAGAGAAACATTTGTAGAAAGCCCAAATGTATTTGACCCAAGAAAATATATGGGAAAAGGAAGAGACTTAATAGAAGAAACAGTAGCACACAAAATAAGAGAAGTATTTGGTTCAAGCAACAAAGCATAACAGGGATCGGGGGACGGTCCTAAAAATCCCTTCTTTACATATTATAAAGAAGGGATTTTTTATATATAATTATAGACTAACTAAGATTTTCTTAGAATTTATATTTGCAAGTAGAATATCAGGTTCACTTTTTTCTATAAAATTATTTATCTAATTTTTTGTTTTCAGGATTTTTAAAGCTTAAATACCATGTCATACCATTTTTATTTTTGCTAAGACTATCATTCCTTTGGCAAAGTGAGGAAAAAGTTTGTGGAGGAGGAATTATCATCGGGTTACCAGGAACCCAATTAGCAGGTGTCATACACTTATTTTGGTCAGCATATTGCAAAGCAGTTACAGTTCTTAATATTTCGGGGATATATCTACCTACATTCATAGGATAAACAAAAATGCTCCTAATAATTCCATTATTATCAATAATAAAGACATTTCGTACAGTTTCAGTTGTACTTATATCATTGGAAATCATACCATATTTTCTAGAGATAATTCCGCTTTGATCTGCAATAATTGGAAAATTTACAACAAGACCTGTCTTTAAATAAATATCATATAACCAAGCTAAATGGGAGTTTAAACCATCTACACTTATTCCAATAAGCTCGGTATTTATTTTCTTAAAATATGTATCTGCTTTAGCGAAGCCAATTATTTCGGTAGTACACACTGGGGTAAAGTCTCCAGGGTGAGAAAAAAATACTACCCATTTGCCTTTATAGCTAGAAAGAGAAATATCACCAGTTGTAGAAATAGCATTAAAATCTGGAGCTTCCATACCAATTTTTAAATTGTTATTCATCATTATTTCATAATCCATAAAAATATACTCCTTTATATTTTTATTAATAGTATATGGAATAAAAATATTTTTGTTAATAAAATGTCAATAATAATAAAAATGTGGATAATTAATAACGAAATAAATTGGTTAATAAAATACGAACTAGAATAAAAAAAGAATATAAGTGAATAATAAGAATAGTTACAATAAAGATATGGAGGTATAATAATATGGAGTATAACCAAAAAATACATTGTTCGGTAGGTAGTTGTAAATATAATGATGTAACAGTTCAAGAATGCAAATTAAAGGCTATAAATGTTATGCCAAATACAAATGTAAACACAGGGACTGAGAAAGAAACAATGTGTGTAAGTTATAAAAAAGACCAATAATATAAAAAATAAAAAAGCACAATACGTTATTTGTAATGTGCTTTTTTATACAGTAGGAAAGTTCTCCTAGTATGAGAACTTTCTGCACTAGAGAATTATGGAGAACATTAAATTTTCCTAAAATTTACATTTATTATAAAATCTTAGATTTGAAAAATAAAACTTGAATTTTAAGAGCGTCCACCAATTCCAAAACCTTTTAATATTTGCTTATTAGCGTCTTTCTTTTTTAAATCTTCTCTTTTATCATATAATTTTTTACCTTTAGCAAGGGCAAGTTCCAATTTTACTAAACTTCCATTAAAATAGATACTTAATGGTATTAAAGCATAACCTTTTTGTTTTATTTGACCATATAATTTTAGAATTTCTTTTTTATGTAGTAAAAGTTTTTTAGGTCTTAAAGGATCTTTATTATATATATTTCCATGTTCATAAGGACTTATATGCATATTATATACATAGCATTCAGAATTAGAAATACTAGCATAACTATCTTTTAAATTAACTTTTCCTTGTCTAATAGATTTAATTTCTGTACCAGACAATACTATTCCAGTTTCATAAGTATCTAATATTTCATAATTATGTCTGGCGGTTGGATTTTTAGCAATTAATTTTGTGTTCATAAAATTACCTCTCTTATTTTTGTTATTTTATTATAACATGAAAATAAAAAAAGTAAAGATTAAGCTGTTACAAAGGAAAGTAACAGCTTAAAATTAGGAACTTTAATTACACGCATAGTTTAATTAAAGTAATTTTTACTATTCATCACGATTTCTTTTTAATAAATACCAAACAAGAAAAGCAATACCTAATGTAATAGCAACAACTATAATCCAAGACCAAACAGTACCATTAGAAAAAGCTGAAGTGGTTGCATCGGTAGCAGTTTTTGTTACATTATATGCGCCATTTTTAGCACCTTCTGTAGCTTCAACAATACCGTTTTTAAAATCCTTTGTTTGCTCGGTAGTTTTTGTGACTATATTACTAGACATATCTTTCATTGAATTAGAAGTATTTTTTACAGCACCGTAGGCATTTTGCATAACATTTTCTGTATGCCCAACACCATTTTGTGTAGACTCCGCAGCTTTATGAAGCATATCGTTATTAGCGAAAGAATTACCAGTTATAAAAAATATTATTACAGCAGAAAATATAACAAAAGAAATCTTCTTAGCTAGATTAGCCATAATTTACCTCCTGCTAAAGTTTGAAATATTATTAAAATATCTCTTTATTATTTTTAGAAAATTAATAAAAAATATACAAAAAAAATAAACCAATCTAACTAAAGATTGGTAAAAAAATTAATGTTTTAATCTAATTAATATAGCAATACTTAATAATATAAGAAGTATTCCAATTACAATTAACAAAATATTTAAAATATTAGAAATGTCTAAACCACTAGAAGCTGAAGTGGAAGAATAATTTGTAGGTGTAGGTGGTGTATAAGTATCTTCAGTAGCTACAGTGTTAGATGTTTCATTTGATGTAAGATTCATGTCTATATCATCCACCGCAAAAGCAGGGGAAATATTTACAAAAAATAAACTTAAAATTATTATTGGCATGATTAATAAAAATTTTTTTATCATATGTTTAAACCTCCTAAAAATGTCCTTATTCATATTATCTATTTTATACATAACAATCATACACAAAAATATAAAAAAAGTCCATACAAAACCAAAAAAAATTAAAAAAATATTGACAATATAAAATCTTAAATATATCTTAAATGAAGGGAGTGATAATATGGATGAATATATGAAAAAATTAGTGGAAAGTAAAGAATTTGAAATATATAAAAATTTAGATAAAGCAACTCTAAAAATAATGTTAATGTATTTAAAATTTAATTTAATAGAAATATATAAACAAGATGCAAATGAAGAAAATAATAACCAAATTAAATATGCTGTTATAAAAAGTTGTATTCCTTCAGATTATAATTATTTAGAATTTTTAATGGATTGCAATTATAGAATTAATTTAAATATTGCAAGAAATGTTTTTATAGACAAAATTGGAGAAAAAAAGAATAAATGTCAAAACTGCAATATAGTATATTGTATAAAATATTTATTAAGAAACTTTTTATGTGAGATATTAAAAATACAAAATAGAGATAAAACTGTAATAAATGCTGAAAAATTAATAAATATATTTTTAAATGAAGAAGATAATATTGTGTTAGATAATACAGCAAAAGTTGAATTTGATAACATAGATATAATTTCTTTAATGTTTGTAGAAATAATTTTAAAAAATAAATTTATAAAATTAAAAGAATATAATGAGGAAACAAAAATAGCCAAATTTAATGTATTAAACTTAGTAAATTTAGAAAATTATACATATTATATAAATAAAATACATAAATATTATTCTGGAAATTATGATAATGAAATTGAATTAAACATAGAAGAATTCGAAAAAAGTCAAAAAATAGCAGAAGTTACAGATTATGAATATATATATAAGTTAGCCTCATATTATACATTTTTAATAGAAAGTAAAAAAATAGATGTTATAAAACAACTAGAAAAATATATTTTACAAAGAAATAAAGACAAAATTAGTAATAGAGGTAAATTATTTAATAGGATATATTTAGAACGTGTAGAAAAATTATCTTGCAATAAAGAAACGAAAAGTAAGATAAAAAAATTATTTAATTATGTTTTAAATTATAACTATGCTACATCAACACCTTTCATACCTATTAATATTGTAATGTATACAGAAGATAGAGAAATGGCTACAAATATTTCAGAATTAATTGGAGAATATATGTGGTATTTTGTATATTTAAAAGATAGTACAAAATATTACGAATATTCAATGAATGAAATTATATCGGATAAAAATATAATAAATAAAATGTATGTAGACTACAGTAATAGTAAAATTAATTATAAATATGGAATAGTAAGGATTATGGACTTTCAAAATATAATATATGCTTCAGAAAAAGAACAAAATATTATATTAAATTTATTAACAGAAAAAATATTAAAAAATAATTCTAGAATAGTTACCATGATTTATGGAAATAAAGAAATAATAAAAGGCATATTAGATAAACACCCTATTTTATCAGAAAATTTATTTAATATTGAACTAAACATAGATGAATTAAATATAGATGAAGTTTATAACATTGTAATTCAAAAATTAAGTCTAACAGAAAAATTAACAGATGAGATAAAAAATAAAATATATAATTATATAAAATTAAGTTATGGAAGTAGCGAATTAAAGAACACAGAATATGCAAAAGTGTTATTTAACAAAATTATTTTAAATGAAAATAGCATATTTAATGTAAATGAAAACAATATTTTAAAACTAGAGGATATACCAAGTCTTTATAATACACGAGATCTGCCACAAATACTATCAGAACTAAATGAAATGATAGGATTAGGAAAGATAAAAGAACAAATTAGTAATTTAGTTAGTTTGTTAAAATTTAATAAAAAAGCTAACATAAATATATCTAATTTTAATTTACATATGGTATTTACAGGAAATCCTGGAACAGGAAAAACAACTGTTGCAAGACTTTTAAGTGATATATTATATAATTTAGGTTATACTAAGAAGAATAAGCTTGTAGAAGTTTCTGCAAAAGACTTGATTGCAGAATATGTTGGACAAACAGCAGGAAAAACGTATAATGTGCTAAAATCTGCTTTTGGAGGAGTTTTATTTATAGACGAAGCATACTCGATTGTAGAAGCAGGAGCTAATGCATCGTTTGCAAGCGACTGTATGACTACAATTTTAAGAGTTTTAGAAGATCAAAAAGATAATTTAATAGTTATCTTTGCAGGATATGAAAAACAAATGGAAAACTTTATAAAATTCAATCCAGGTTTAAAATCTAGAATAGGATATACAATAAAATTTGATGATTATACAACACAAGAATTACTAGATATATTTAAGCAACTAGTAGAAAAAAATAATTTGAATATTACAAATGAAGCATTAGAAAAAGTTAAAAATATAATAGAAATGTCTAAAACAGTAGAAGACTTTGGAAATGCAAGATATATAAATCAAATGTACCAAGATATTCTTATAGCACATTCAAGAAATGCAGAAAATATAGAAGATTATAAGAATTTAATGACAATAACAGTAGAAGATATAAATGAAGAAGAATTAACAGTAAAAAATGAAAGAAGAAAGATAGGTTTTTAAAATGTATTATACATATATGATAAGGTGCATAGATAATTCTATATATACAGGAATAACTACAGATTTAGAAAGGCGTATGAAAGAACATTTTACACAAGATGAAAAATGTGCAAAATATACAAAAAGGCATAAAGCAAAAAAATTGGAGGCAGTTTGGACTAGTGCAGATAGAAAGCTAGCTTCAAAATTAGAATATCATATGAAACATTTAACAAAATTGGATAAAGAAAATATTATAAAAGACAATAAAAATATAGATATTTTAAATAAAAAATTAGATTGCACAGAATATGTAAGGATGGAGATAAAGGAGAATAAATAATATGGAAAAAGAAGCATTTTTTAAATTATCTTATGGGTTATATATAATAACTACAAAACAAGAAGAACACTTTGCAGGTTGCGTTGTAAACACAGTTGTACAAGCAACAGCAGAAGAAAATCCAAAATTGTTAGTAACAGTAAATAAAGATAATGATACAAATACAACAATGAGTAAGTCAAAAAAGGTAAATATATCTGTTTTATCACAAGATGCAGATATGTTATTAATTGGAAAATTTGGTTTTAGAAGCAGTAAAGATTTTAATAAATTACAAGATACTGAATATATAATAGGTTCTAATGGCATTCCAATAATTACGCAAAATGTAACATCTTATATAGAAGCAGAAATAATACACGAAATAGATTGTGGTACACATACAGTATTTATTTTAGAAGCAAAAGAAGCAAAAGTATTAAATGATAATAAAGTCTTAACATATGATTATTATCATAATGTAATAAAAGGAAAGACTCCTAAAAAAGCCTCATCATTTAGCGAAAACTAAAAATGTGAAAGCTAATTATATATTAAGCGAAAAAAATAAAACAAGAATATTATATGGAGGAAAATATGAAATCAAGAATAGAAGAAGCAGTTATAAAAAAGAAAAATGGCTATAATTGTGCACAAGCAGTTGCTTGTACATATTGTGATTATGCAGGTTGTAGTGAAGAAGAAATGTTTAATATATGCCAATCATTTGGAGGTGGAATGGGAACGTTAGAAGGTACTTGTGGTGCAATATCTGGTGCAGGGATAGTTTTGGGAATGATGAATAAGAACAAGATACAAACAACTAAAGATATAAGAAAAATAATGCAAAAATTTAAAGAACAAAATTCTACGGTTATTTGTAAAAAACTTAAAGGTATAGGCACAGGTAAAGTTTTAAGAGAATGTAACGATTGTGTGCGTGATGCAGCAAAATTTTTGGAAGAAATAATTGAAACAAAAGAAAAAGAAGGAGCTGAATAAATATAAATGCAAGAAGAATTAGAATTAATATTTCCAACAGAAGAATATAAAGAAGAAATAATAGATTTTAAAGAAGAATTTAAAAAGAATAATGAAACTATAATTCATGGTGGAGCAGGACTAGAAAAGGATATTTCTTTTGAAGAGTGGCTAAAAAATGTTAGAGAAGACTTAGAAGAAGAAACTAGTAGAAAGAGGAATAGAGTACCATCTGCAGTATATTTAGCTTTTAGAAAAAGTGATAGAAGATTAATTGGAATCGTGCAAATTAGGTATAAACTAAACGAGCATTTATTTAATTATACAGGGCATATTGGAGATTCTATAAGACCTTCAGAAAGAAATAAAGGTTATAGTACGACTATGATTGGACTAGCTTTAGAAAAAGCGAAAGAACAAGGAATAGGAAATGTACTTATGACATGCAAGAACTACAATGTTGCTTCAGCAAGAACAATCATAAAAAATGGTGGAGTAATGGAAAATGAAGTAGAAAATGATGGTATAATATACCAAAGATATTGGATAACATTAAAAAAGAGTTATGCAGATGGAAGAAATAAAAGCAATGATATATTGGAAAGCACATTTAAAAATTTAAGAATAGATAATAATGAATTTAAAGGTAATATATCTTTATTAAAAATAAATAAAGTAAGAAAAGAATGGAAAGTAGATGTAGAGAGTAGATGTGTTTTAGCAAAAGATTATATGTGGTTACGAATATATCCAGACGGAGAAAACTATTGTATAACAGCGATATTTGATGATAAGGATAATATTATAGAATGGTATTTTGATATATCAAGGAGCTTGGGAATAGAAGATGGTGTACCTTATCAAGATGATTTATATTTAGATGTAGTTGTAGTGCCAGACGGTAGAATACATATATTAGATGAAGACGAATTGGAAGAAGCATATAATAAAAGAGAAATAAGCAAAGATGAATATGATATGGCTTTTTCTGTTGCTAATATGATTATAAATGGACTAGAGTCAAGAGAAGACATAGAGAGGTTAATAAAATTTTCAGAAAATTATTTAACAATATTGAAGAATTCATAATATGAATTAAATAATTTTTGAAAAAGACAGAAAGAAAAATTCAAACATTATGTAGATTAAAATTGGAAGATATGTTAAAATATATAGTGTAACCATTGTTGAATTAACTATAGGAGGGCTTTTTATGTGGAAATATTTTAAAGATTTGGAAAGATCAATGTCTTTACGGGACTTAAATGAGTTATCAGCAGAAGTTGCAGAACAGTATGCAGACAGAGAAAACTATGACATAACAAAAAAAGAACTAGCAGAAATGTTTGAAATGACACCTAATTTAGTTGGTAAATTGCTAGATTATGCAGTTATAAACCGGCTAGTAAATGAAGCTACTGTTAAGAGAATGGAGGATAGAGCTGTACACAATCAGAAACAACATTCTCCAGACCGAAAGGCAAAAACTGCTAAGGAACATTATAGTAGCCTTAGAAGAAAGCGAGTTGAAATGGAAGTGCTCGAAGTAAACGAAGAAACAATAAAAGAGATTGCAACTAGATTTGCCAATGAATGTGATAAAACTAAAGAAGACTTTGCTTTAGAATACCAGTTAGACAAATCAGCAATAGACGTAATCTTAAAGAAGGCTATTACAGAGAATATTTGTGATGACGAAACTTTCAAAAAAATTGAAGAACGTTCATTGCAACATAATAATACTCCAGTAGCAGAAGAATTTTTTAAACAGCTACATGAAAGGCGAGAAGCGAAGAAGAAAAACTTCTTTGCATAAGAACAACAAACAAAAAACAGCAAGGCGATATTTTGCCTGCTGTTTTTTGTGTATGATAAAAATAGAGGCACAGTATAAATACAGTCTTTTCTAAAATTATTCTAGTTTATTATATAAAATTTATTGATTATAAAATATAATATAGAAAAAAATAATTATTTATGTTATTATAATGAAAAATAGAATTTTATGACCATAGGAGAGAAAATGAATTTATTAGAACTAAAAGAAAACCAACAAATATCAATAAAGAAAGATAAGTATGAAATTCTAAGCATGATAAAATTTGTAGAAAAATCCTCATATTGGGTTGAATATAAATTAAGAAAGCTAGAAGATGGCAAAATGTATTATTTAGAAATTTCATTAGGTTCGAATGCAGTACTTTATGAATTACTACAAAACGAAAAAATAGAACCCCAAATGGTAATAAATTTTGAAAGTGAAGAATACGAACTATACGAAAGTGGTACAGAAAAAGTCGAAACATATTATGGAATGACAGATGTAGCCTTAAAAGAAGAGGCTAAATACTATGAATATGTTAGTAAAATAAATAATAAAAAAATTGTATCTATTGAAAAATGGGGAAGAACAACAGAAGTAAGTAAAGGAGAAAGAATAACTTTATTAGACATAAAATATTAATATATAGCTAGTCAAATAGTGTAAAAATTTTATTAGATATATATTTTATACAGCTTATAAGATAAGTAAAATGATCTATTTTAACTAAAAAAGGGGAAAAGATGGAGAACAAATTAAAAAAATGGCAAATTGTTTATATTGAGAGAGTAAAATATACAGTTGTTAATATGATAGAATACAAAGAAGATACATGGGTTTGGCAAGAATATGAAATAAAACATGATGCAGGTGCAATAAGATGGCTATGTGTTGAAAAAGATGAAAACAATAAAACAGAATATTCAATATATGATAAATATTATGGAGATATTAACGAAAATGAGATTTCTTTTTCGAGCCAAAATACACAATATGAATTATACGAAAAAGGGACAGCAACAGTAAAAGATTACTTTGGAAATGCAGATGTAGATGTTGGAGAAAGATGTGAATATATAGATTATATTTCAGAGGATAAAAGCAAAGTACTTTCTATAGAAAAATGGGAAGAAGAAATAGAAAAAAGTGAAGGTAGATATATAGATTCTTCTAAAGTTAGAATTACGAATGAAATAGATACTCAAAAAGAGGAAATGGAGAAAGTCAACAAGAAAAAAGGTAGAATTATGAGTTGGATTATATACGGAATAATATTCTTACCTTTAATTATATCTGTATTTAGTTCTTTAACATCTGGATTATTCGTAAATAAATCTATGCAAAAATATATAGATAAACAGAAAAAATATACTTATGTAACATCTGTAACAAATAATACAAATAGAGAAAAAGCAAAAATATATAAATCTCCATATAATGAAATAGACACAACAGTAAAAGATATTATAAGTGGTGTTCCAGAAGGAATAACAGAAACAATAGATGCAGACCCAAACACAGAAGAAGATGGAATAGGGTTAAAAACAAAAGAAGAGTTTGCATATATATATTTAGAAAACGGAAATGTATATGTTCAAGTTTCAAATAAAAATTATGCAAATAATAATACAGGTTCTACATATCATAATAGATATCATACATATTATTATGCAACTTACAATAGTAACAGAAGCAGTTATACTTATAGTACATACAGAAATTCAGCAAGACAACAAAGTGTAAACTCTAGAACTTCTAGTGGTGGTGGAACAAGTTCAGGAAAATAAAAGGAAGGGAGAAAAAAATGGAAGCATTATTAAATGGAATATTACAAACAATCTTGTACGGAGGGCTAGGAATAGTTTTAATGATAGCTAGTATATGTATTTTTGACATAGCAGTACCATATGATTTTAAAAGAGAATTAAAAGAAAAAAATGTTGCTACAGGATTTATGATGGCAGGAATGTTTATAGCTGTAGCAATTATAGTAAGAACAGTAATTATGTAAAATATAAGGGTATAAAGGAGTAAAATATGGAAACAACAATATGGTTTAAATTATTAGAAATATTTATTTATGTTGCAATAGGAATAGTTTTTTGTTTATTAGGATACAAACTAATAGAACTTAAATATAGAAAGGACTTTAAACTTACAGAAGAAGTAGATAATCATAATAAAGCTGTTGGAATTATGCTAAGTGGTATGTTTATTGCTATAGCAATAATAATGAGTGGTGTATTATAAAATGGAAAAAGAGACGAAAAAAATGGATGCTAGGTTATTACTAGTTACAACATTATTAATTTCTATTTGTTCTATTATATATGAGTTACTAATAAGTAGTATTAGTTCATATTTACAAGGAGACAGTATATTACAATTTTCTATTACAATAGGGTTGTATATGAGTGCAATGGGAATTGGTGCATATATATCTAAATATATGCGCAAAAATTTATTTAATAAATTTATTTTTATAGAAATGACTATTGGAGTACTTGGAGGATTTTCTAGTTTTATATTGTTTTTAGTTAATATATATACAAAAATATATGTATTAATTATGTATATACTTATTATATTAATAGGAATATTGGTAGGACTAGAAATTCCTATACTAACTAGAATAATAGAAAATAATGAAAGCAATGTAAGGAAAAATCTTGCTAATATTTTTACATTCGATTATATTGGAGGGTTAATTGGTTCAATAGCATTTCCAATATTACTATTTCCAAAATTAGGTTTTATAACTACAGCATTTTTAGTAGGCTTAATTAATGTTATAACAGCAGTAATTATAGTTTTTAAATATAGTAAATTTATAGAAAAAAGTAAAATAATCAAAATAACAGCTATAGCGATTTTAATAGTTATGTTAGCATTTTTATTTACAGGCAATATGATTACAGATAAAATTGAAAGAGGCTTATATAGAGATGATGTTATTTTGTCTAAGCAAACTCCATACCAAAAAATAGTAATGACAAAACATAAAGATGATTTAAGACTATTTTTAGATGGAAATTTACAATTTAGTTCTAGTGATGAATATAGATATCATGAAGCTTTAGTACATATTCCTATGATGTATACCAAAAAACATGATAGAGTTTTAATATTAGGTGGTGGAGATGGATTAGCAGCCAGAGAACTTTTAAAATATGAAGATATTAAAGAAATTGTGCTAGTAGATATAGATAAAGACATGACAGATTTATGTGCTACAGATAAGCAAATAGCAAAGCTTAATAATAATTCATTAAAAAATGAAAAAGTACAAGTTATTAATGAAGATGGATATATGTTTGTACAAGAAAATGAAAATAAATTTGATGTAATAATTATTGATTTTCCAGATCCAAATAATGAAAGTTTAAATAAACTATATACAAATGTTTTTTATAATTATATTAAAGCAAACTTAAATGAAAATGGAGTTATGGTATGCCAATCTACAAGCCCTTATTATGCAAAAAAGTCGTTTTGGTGTATAAACAAGACTATAAAAAGCCAATTTGAAAGTGTAATTCCTTACCATCTACAAGTTCCAACTTTTGGAGAATGGGGATTTAACATAGCTTTTAATGGAGAAAACAAACGAGAGAAGTTACAAGTAGAAACACAATATTTAAATGAAGATAATATAGATTCTATGTTTAATTTTGGAAAAGATGAAATGTTAGATATGAATTTAATAGAAGAAAATGATATGTTTAAACCTACACTTATTACATATTATAATGAAGAAGTGCAGAATTGGTAGAGGGGAAAATAAATGAAAGCGGTAATGTACAATTATAATACTTGGATAAAGTACCAAAAAGAAGAAGAATTAATACCTAATTTGGAAAAGAAGTTATTAAAATCTGGTTTTACAGTTATAGATAAAGTGGAACATTATTTTACAAAACAAGGATATACGGGATTGTGGCTTTTAGCAGAGAGCCATTTTGCAATACATACATTTCCAGAAGAGGATAAAATATATATAGAAATTTCTAGTTGTGTGAAAAAGTATTTTGATGCTTTTTTGCAGGAAATAGAGGAGATAGAGAAATATTAATCTTAAAGGTAATTAGAAAATCTAGTTACCTTTTTTATTTGGATATTAATGAACACAAATATTATATAATAAGAACAGTTTGTTACTAATTTGTTACTAATTAGGTAATGTTAGATAGTATTAGATATGATTGAAAAAATGCACGTAATATTAGAAACGCAACGTATACATTGAAATTAGTACACTTGCAAACGAAATAAGAAAAATTAAAAATCTGACCAGTCAGACTAATTAAAAATACTAGTAAAAACATTAAAATATTATATATATTTTGTATAGGAGTAAATATGAGCAATATAAAAATAATTTCGAGTGGGAAATATATTCCTAAAGTTCAAATTACAAATAAGGAATTAGAAGAAAAATATAATGTAGAAGAAAATTACATTTTTAAAATGACAGGAATAAAGCAAAGGTTTTATGCAGAAGAAGAAATAGAGGAGCTTGCAATAAATGCAACGAAAAAAGCTTTAGAAAATATAAAAGAAAATATAGATTTAATTATAGTAGCATCAGTGTCTGAAACAAATCAAATGCCAAGTATATCTTATAAAATACAAAAACACTTTAACATAAAAAACTGTATGTGCATAGATATTTTAGCAGGATGTGCAGGATTTATAAATGCACTTGATATAGCAAAATTGTATATAGATGCAAATAGAATAAATACAGCATTAGTAGTAGGTGTAGAAAAACTATCGAATTTTATAGACAAGACAGATATAAATACAGAAATATTACTTTCAGATGGCGCAGGTGCTATAGTTATAAAGAAAAGCCAAGAACCAAAACTATATTACTCATATATAGAAAGCAAAGGTCAAAAAGGTGAGATATTAACATATACAGATAAAAATAAAATATATATGAATGGAAAAGAAATATATAAATATGCAGTAACAGATACAGTGAAAAATATAAACAAATTACTAGATATAAGCAACATTAATATAGAAGAATTATCATATATAATTCCACATCAATCAAATAAAAGAATATTAGAGTCAATTTCTAAGAAATTAAATATTAAGGAAGATAAAATGTATTTTAATGTAGATAAATATGGAAATACATTTTGCGCAAGTATTCCAATTGCCATAGATGATATGATAAAATTAAATAAGTTACAAGAAAAAGATAAAATAATTTTAATTGGATATGGTGGAGGACTAAATACAGGAAGTATATTATTAGAATTTTAAACATGAAAAGATATATAATACAGGAAGTATATTATATAAAATAAAGGAGTGAAATATAATGAAAATAGCTTTTATGTTTCCAGGGCAAGGTGCACAAAGTGTTGGAATGGGCAAAGACTTATATGAAGAATACGAAGAAGTAAAAAATATATATGAAATTGCTTCAGAAATATCTGGAAAGGATATAGCAAAAATAAGCTTTAATTCTACAATAGAAGAATTAAGCAAAACAGAAAATACACAACTTGCAATAGCAACAATGAGCTTAGGAATATTAAAATTACTAGAGAAAAATAATATAAAGCCAGAAATAACAGTAGGACTAAGCTTAGGAGAATATCCGGCGTTAATAAGTGGTGGATACTTAAGCTTTGAAGACGGAATAAAATTATTAAAAAGACGTGGATATCTAATGGGAACTAAAGTAGAGCCAGGTAATTATAGCATGGCAGCAGTAATAGGCTTAGATAGCACAAAAGTAGAAGAAAAATGTAAAGAAATTTCTGAAAAAGGAATGTTTATAGTGCCAGCTAACTACAATTATTCTGCTCAAACTGTAATTTCTGGCGAAGAAGAGGCTATTAACTTAGCAATGGATATTTTAAAAGAAAATGGAGCAAAAAGAGTGCTAAAACTACAAACAGGAGGTCCATTTCATACAATAAAATTAAATGAAGCAAAAGAATTGTATAAAGAAGATTTAAAAAATGTTAAATTTAATAAGGAAAATGTAAGAGCACAAGTAATAAAAAATATTGATGGAACTTTTTATAACAAACAAGATGATATGGTAGATATACTTTCAAAACACATTGTAAGTCCTGTAAGATTTGATAAAGCAATAAAAAATATGCAAGACAATAATATAGATACATATGTAGAAATAGGTCCAGGAAAAACATTAACGGGATTTGTAAAAAAAGAAAACAAAGAAAGTAATGTAATAAATATTAATAGTGTAGAATCATTAGAAAATTTTATAGAAACTATTAATAATGTTTAAATTTATATAAATTAAAGGTTTCATATGGTTTATAACAATAAGTTATTTAAAAGCTATAAAAACTGAATCAAATAAAATAATAAAGAAAGAAGGGTTATAAAAATGGAAAAAAAAGTTGCACTAGTAACAGGAGGTTCAAGAGGAATAGGAAGAGCAATTGCAGAGAAATTTGCAAAAAATGGATATAACTTAGTAATAAATTATGTTTCAGACAACACTAATTTAGATGAGATAAAAAAAGAATTTAGTAAATATGGTGCAGAAGTTTTACTAGAAAAAGCAGATGTAAGTAATTTTAGTGAGTGCGAAAAAATGGTAACATCTGCAATAGAAAAATTTGGAAAAATAGATACTTTAGTAAATAATGCAGGAATTACAAGAGATAATCTATTAATGAGAATGAAAGAAGAGGATTTTGACAAGGTAATATCTATAAATTTAAAGGGAACATTTAATTTAACAAAGTTAGTTACACCATATATGATGAAAAAAAGAGAAGGAAGAATAGTAAATATTTCTTCTGTAGTAGGAGTTATGGGAAATGCAGGACAATCAAATTATGCAGCATCTAAAGCAGGTATAATAGGATTTACAAAAAGTGTTGCAAAAGAATTGGCAACAAGAAATATATTAGCAAACTGTGTAGCACCTGGCTTTATAGCTACAGATATGACATCTGTACTAAACGAAAAAGTAAAAGAAAATATTAGTGCACAAATTCCTTTAAAAAGAATGGGAACAGCAGAGGAAATAGCAAATGCAGTATACTTTTTAGGAGGAGAAGAAAATACATATATTACAGGTCAAACTTTAAATATAGATGGAGGAATGATTTAAAAATGGAAAGAAGAGTTGTTATTACAGGAATAGGAGCAATTACACCCATAGGAAACAATATAGAAGAGTTTTGGAATGGAATAAAAACACAAAAATGTGGAATAGACGAAATTACAAGATTAGATACATCAGACTTAAAAGTAAAATTAGCAGCAGAAGTAAAAGATTTTAATGCAGAAGAACATTTTGACAAACGAACAGCAAGAAGAATGGACTTATACTCACAATATGCTGTTGTTGCATCAAGAGAAGCATTAAAATCAAGTGGAATAACAGAAGAAAATACAGATATGACAAGAGTAGGAATTGTTATAGGTTCAGGAATTGGTGGATTAGTTACAATGCAAAAAGATATAGGAGCTTGTGAAACAAAGGGGCCAGATAGAGTTTCACCTATGTTTATACCAATGGGAATAGCTAATATGGCAACAGGAAATGTAGCGATAGACTTGGGGTTAAAAGGAGAATCTGTTGCAATGGTAACAGCATGTGCAAGTGGAACACATTCTATAGGTGAAAGTTACAGAATGATTAAACACGGATACCAAGATGCAGTTGTAGCTGGTGGAACAGAAGCACCAATTACAAAGGTTGGAATAGCAGGCTTTCAAAATATAAAAGCATTAACAACAACAACAGACAAAAATAGAGCAAGCATACCATTTGATGCCGAAAGAAGTGGTTTTGTAATGGGAGAAGGTGCTGGTGTTGTAGTCTTAGAAGAATTAGAACACGCTAAAAGAAGAGGAGCACATATATATGCAGAAATAGTAGGCTATGGAGCATCATCAGATGCATATCATATAACATCACCATCACCAGATGGAGAAGGTGCTGCAAGAGCTATGAAATCTGCAATAGAAGATGCAAAAATATCTCCGGAAAACATTACATATATTAATGCACATGGGACATCAACACATCTTAATGATGTAGGAGAAACAATGGCAATTAAAAAGGTTTTAGGAGAAGAAGCAAGTAAAAAAGTACTAGTAAGTTCTACAAAAGGAAATACAGGTCACCTATTAGGAGCAGCAGGAGGAGTTGAAGCTATAGTTTGTATAAAAGCAATAGAAGAAAACTATGTACCAGCAACAATAAATTATAAAGTAGAAGATCCAGAATGTGACCTAGACATAGTTCCAAACGTTGGAAGAAATGTAAATGTAGAATATGCAATGTCAAATTCATTAGGATTTGGTGGACATAATGCGTCAATAATATTTAAAAAATATGAAGGATAGGTGTAATAGTTATGGAATATGAAGATATAAAAAGATTATTAGATGATATGGGAAATTCTAAAGTAGATAGCCTAGACATTGAATTTCCGGATGGCACAAAAATAAAAATGAAAAAAAATGAAACTAAAGTTGTAGAAAAAGCAGAACCAAAACCAGGAATGTTAGTTATAAAAGAAAATGTATTACCAACAGAACAAAAAGAAGAAACTAAAGCAGTAGTAAAAACAGAAAATTATAAAGAAATAAAATCACCTATGGTTGGAACATTTTATAGTAGTCCATCACCAAAAGATCTACCATATGTAAAAGTAGGAGACAAAGTAAAAAAAGGAGATGTACTTTGTGTAGTAGAGGCTATGAAGCTAATGAACGAAATAGAATCTGAATATGATGGAGAAATAGTAGAAATATGCGTAAAAAATGAAGATATGGTAGAATATGGAACAACATTATTTAAGATAAAATAGTCTACAACAGGGGTAGTGATTCAGAATTTAGGGATGGGCCTTAAAATTCATCTAAACCCGATAAAAAATTTAATTTTAAAGGAGAAAAATATGTTAGATATAAATGGAATAATGGAAATAATTCCACAAAGACCACCATTTTTAATGATAGATAGAGTAGAAGAATATGTACCAGGAGAAAGTTGCGTTGCATATAAAAATGTATGTATAAATGAACCGTTTTTTGCAGGACATTTTCCAGGTAACCCAATAATGCCAGGAGTTCTCACAATAGAAGCATTAGCACAAACAGGTGCTGTTGCAATTCTTTCAGAGCCAGAAAACAAGGGGAAAAATGCTCTTTTTGGAGGAGTAGATAAACTAAGATTTAAAAGGCAAGTAATTCCAGGAGATGTACTAAAGTTAGAAGTTAAAATAATAAAAAGAAAAGGACCAATAGGAATTGGTGAAGCAATAGCTACAGTAAATGGAGAAATAGCAGTAAAAGGTGAACTAACATTTGCGATTGTATAATAAAAAGTAAATTCAGAAATTAGAGGGATAATATAAATTAAAAAGAAAGGATTTATAATTGATATGTTGAAGAAAATATTAATTGCCAATAGAGGGGAAATAGCAGTAAGAATTATAAGAGCTTGTAGAGAAATGGGAATAAAAACAGTTGCTGTATATTCAGAAGCAGATAGAACAGCTTTACATACCAAACTTGCAGACGAAGCAATTTGCATAGGACCTGCAGTATCTAGTAAAAGTTATTTAAATGTAAAAGCTATTATAGAAGCAGCTTGTTTAACAGGAGCAGATAGCATTCATCCGGGCTTTGGCTTTTTGTCTGAAAATAATAGCTTTGCAAAAATGTGTGATGAAATTGGTATAAAATTTATAGGACCTAGACCAGATATAATAGAATTAATGGGAAATAAATCAAAGGCAAAAGAAACTATGAAAAGTGTAGGTGTTCCTGTAGTTCCCGGTTCAGAGGGACTAATTTATACAATGCAAGAGGCAATAAATATATCAAATCAAATAGGATATCCAGTAATAATAAAAGCTTCTGCTGGCGGTGGAGGAAAAGGAATAAGAATAGCTTATAGTGAAGAAGAACTAAAAAAGGCATATGAAATTGTAAAACAAGAAGCACTAAAATCATTTAACGATGACAGCATATATATAGAAAAATTTATAGAAAATCCTAGACACATAGAAATTCAAATAATGGCTGACGAATATGGAAATGCAGTACATTTAGGAGAAAGAGACTGTACAGTACAAAGAAAAAATCAAAAAATGTTAGAAGAAACACCATCTGGGGTAATAGATAGCAGATTAAGAGAAAAAATGGGAGCAATAGCTGTAAAAGCAGTAAAAGAAGTTGGATATACCAATGTAGGAACAATAGAATTTTTAGTAGATAAAAACAAAGATTTTTACTTTATGGAAATGAATACAAGAATTCAAGTAGAGCACCCGGTAACAGAAATGGTAACAGGATTGGATTTAATAAAAGAACAAATTCGAATAGCTTCAGGTGAGAAAATGAAGTATAGACAAAGAGATATTAATTTTAATGGACATAGTTTAGAAGCTAGAATAAATGCAGAGAATCCATATAAAAATTTTATGCCATCACCTGGAATAATAGAGGAATTACACCTTCCAGGAGGAAATGGAATAAGGGTTGACACCGCAGTATATGCAGGATATAGAGTTCCTCAAAATTATGATTCGATGATAGCAAAAGTTATTGTTCATGGAAAAGATAGGAATGAATCGATATCTAAAATGAAAAGTGCCTTATCTGAGCTTGTAATTTCTGGAATAGAAACAAATACAGACTTTTTACTTAAAATTTTAGATAATGAGAATTTTGTAAGCAATGAATATGACACATCTTTTATAGAAAAGGAATTTGAACAATAATGTTGAAATGAATAAAGAAATGTGATAAACTAATTATGTTTACTAAGCAACACTTGTTTTTAACAAGGAGGCATTAATATGCAAAAAAGAATTATTTCTTCGGAAAGCCAAATGCGGAACAAAATTAAAGTAACTGTATTTTTAGAACTTCCATCAGCACTAAAAAAAAGAAGATGCACCAGCAATGGGAGACAGCGTTTCAGAAAGAGATGAAAATATTATGAAATTTGCAGAAGAATTGTTGTTCCCACAGTACTTTAACGCTATGAAGTCTGTAATCGAAACATATGAAAAAAGTAAAGTGCCATTACGGTGGATAAGAGATCAGAAAATAAACATTGCTCCAATGTATGACATTTGGGGTGACGAAAAAATTTATGCTTTTATATCTAGATGCGATGCATCCATATCAATAGATAATGATGTAATATGTAGCATAGTTAAAAAAGTAGGTTCAGGAGCATATGTATTTGGTACGATGATTGGTAAAAAGATTTTAATGATAAAAAAGCCAAAGGAATTACTGGAAGAAATGCAGGCAATCATTCCAACATTTGATAGAAGAATACCAATGAACGAAATACTAACAAAGGAGTTGTTTTCAGCGTTAGTAGGTGAAATTGTAAGTGAAGAAGATTCACCAATTCTTTCTTGGGTAGATGAAGAAGAGAAAAATTTCCTTAAGAATAAGATATTAAATATTTTATAATAATATCTGTTATTAATTAAAAACGAAAAGACAGAAAAAAGGGAGGCACGTGCATAGCACGTGTTTTTCTTTTGGAAATGGAAAATTTTTTTAGATATTGTATACTGGGACTTTACCTCGTCCCCAAATCCCGAAATAGCTAAACTTTCTATTGTAATAAATATATTTTTGATATAGAATAAGTTCAGAATAAAAAGAAATAAAAAGGATGTGATAAAAATGACATCTAAGTATGATGCTATAGTAATAGGAATGGGACCTGGTGCTATTTTCTTTGCGTATGAAATGATTCAAAAAAATAAAAATAAAAAAGTTTTATTAGTAGAGCAAGGAAAACGTGTAGAAAATAGAAAATGCCCAATAGAAGAAATAGGAAAGTGTGTAAAATGTAAACCTTTTTGCGATATTACAAGTGGATTTTCTGGAGCAGGAGCATTTTCAGATGGAAAATTATCATTATACAACGAAGAAGATGATGATATTTATGTAGGAGGAGAACTACATAAATATGTTGGAATTGAAGAAACTAAAAGATTAATAGATTACACAGATAGTATATATTTAAAATTTGGAGCAGATCCAAAGCTTGAAGGAACAGAACATAAAAAAGAAGTAAGTGAAATAAAGAAAAAGGCAAAAAAAGAAGAAATAACATTAATAGATATTCCAATTAGACATTTAGGAACAGAAAAAGCGCATGAACTATATAAAAAATTAGAAGACTATTTAGAACAAAATAATATAGATTTAATGTTTGAAACAGAAGTAAAAGACTTAATTATAGAAGAAAATGAAGCAAAAGGAATAATTGTACATAATGTAAAAACAAATGAAGAAGAAAAGATATATGGAAAAAATATAGTAATAGCAGTAGGTAGAAAAGGTGCTAATTGGCTAGTTAATATGTGTAATGAGCATAGCATAAAAACAGAGGCTGGAATAGTAGACATAGGTGTAAGATATGAGCTTTCAGATGAAGTAATGAAAGACATAAATAAATATATGTACGAAGGAAAATTTATAGGATATCCAGGGCCATTTAAAGACAAAGTAAGAACTTTTTGTCAAAACCCAAGTGGATTTGTTTCTTCCGAAGTTTATGATGAAGGAATTAATTTAGTTAATGGGCATTCATATAAAGATAAGAAAAGCACACATACGAATTTAGCAATATTAGTATCACATCATTTTAATTATCCATTCAATAAACCAATAGAATATGGAAGAAATATAGCCAAAAATATAAATGAGCTAGGAAATGGAAATATTGTAGTACAAAGGTTAGGAGATATTTATAGAGGAAAAAGAACATGGGACGAAGAACTTAAAAATAATAAAATTAAACCAACATTAAAATCTGCAGTTGCAGGAGATATAACATTTGCTCTAGGATACAGAACAATGACAGATATTTTGCAATTTATAAGAAGTATGGATAAGGTAGTAGAAGGATTTGCAAACCCAGAAAACTTATTGTATGCACCAGAAATAAAGTTTTATAGCAATAAAGTAGTAATAGACAAGAACTTTGAAACAAGCGTAAAAGGACTATATTCTATAGGAGATGGTGGAGGAATGACAAGAGGACTAATGATGGCATCAGCATCTGGAGTACAAATGGCAAGAAATTTAATAAATAAAAAATAATTACGAGGGGGATAAAAATGGAGGAAGAATTAGAAAATGGAATAGCATTAATGGAAGGAATACTACAAAATTGGGAAAATGGAAATAAAGGTAAATACCATATATTTTTCCCAAGATGTGCAAAAGAAAATGATAAAGATGTAATTTTATTTCCAATATTTGAAGAAACAAAAAATAAAACCTTAAATTTAAAAATATGGGCTAAATATAATTTAGAAAACTATTCACTAGAAGATTACCTAGATGTAAAGAACAAAGTTATATTATTTGACAAAAAATTAATAAATTACAAAAAGAAAAAATTTGCAAAGAATGTTATATCATTAATAGAAATATTTTATACAGCACAAGAATTTATGGATTTATCTGAAGATAGCATAGAATATATAGCAAACCAAGAATTATTAGAAGAAAAAATATATGAATATAAGCAAAATTTTAAAACGATTTTGCAAGAAGAAGAATTAGCAATTGCTTATGGTGTAAAAAAGAATGAACCAGTAAAAACAGAAAAAGCAAAACTTCCAGTTACAAACAATGTGGTAGATATTCAAAATATAGAGTCAAATGCGGCAAAAATTCAAAAAGTAGAACCTATTGTAGCAGATATTCAAAATCCAGAAGCAAGTGTAGAAAAAATTCAAAATAAGAAACCAAGTGTGGAGAATATTAAAAAGGCAGAATCAAATATAACAAATATTCAAAAATCAGAGCAAAAAGAAGAAAAGAAGAAAGTTGATTTAACAATAAAAAGATTACAAGAAAGTATATTAAAAATAGATAATAAAAACAGTTCTAAAGAAAGATATATGCTAAAGCTTATAGAAGAGGTTGGAGAACTTGCAAAGGTTATTAATGAAGACGCAAGAATGAAAGATGAAGAAATAAAAGGAACAATAGAAGAAGAATTGCAAGACGTTTTATACTATGTAACATGTTTAGCGAATTTGTATGAAATAGATTTAGAAGAATGTATATATTTAAAAGAAGAACTTAATTGCAAAAAATATGATAGGGAAAATATTTTTAAGGGGAAATAAGAATGATAAAAAATATAATATTTGATTTAGGCAATGTAATTATAAAATGTGCTAATTTAAGCACAATGTTAAATTTTACAGATAATAAAGAAATAGCAGAAAATTTAATAAAATACATTTTCAAATCTGAAGAATGGAAATTATTAGACTTAGGAAACATAACCAAAGAAGATGCAATATTAAAAATTCAAAACAGAGTACCAAAAGGTTATAAATCTTTAATTAAAGAAGTAATTGAAAATAGAACAAAATACTTAAAGATAAACAAAGAAACAATAGAGATTGCAAAGAAGCTAAAGGAAAAAGAATATAAAATATTTGTGTTATCTAACATGGCAACATATACATATGAATATTTTAAAGATAATGAATTTTTTAATATATGCGATGGAATAGTAATTTCAGCATACGAGCATATAAAAAAGCCAGATGAAGAAATTTTTAAAAGAATACTTAAAAGATATAACCTAATACCAGAGGAATGTTTATTTATAGATGATGATGATACTAAAGAAAGCTTAAAAACAGCAAATAAGTTAGGAATAAAAGGAAGAAGAGTACTTCCAAATGATAGTAAAGATGTACTTAAATTATTAGAAGAATATAATATAAATTTATAAGAATATATGAAGTATATAAGAAGTAAAGATAGTACAAATACCTAAATACCAGAGATAACTAGAAACTAGTTTAAAGTTATTTAAGGATATATAAGTAAGAGGCAAACAATAAAATTACAAGGGAAAAATAAAAAAATATAGAAAAATAATGTAGGGGGGTACAATATGTTAAGATTCGAAAAGATAGACTACGATTATTACGAACAATACAAAGAAATGTTACAAGAATGGAGAGATAGCAATACATCATTAACACCAGGAATATTACAATTACCTTGTAATGACGAAATGGAGTATAAAAATATAATTAACACTGCAAAAAATGCAGAAATTGGAACACATAATGAAAAAGAATGGTATGAAAGATGCAGATATTATTTAATTGTAAATGACCAAAATAAATTAATTGGTGCAACAGCAATAAGACAAAATTTAACTCAGCTAGGAAAAGATACATGGGGAAATATTGCATATGGAATACGTCCATCTGAAAGAAGAAAAGGATATGCAAAAGCTGTGGCAAATATGCTAATAAATAAATGCAAGGAATTAGGCATGAATGAAATTGTTGCATGTCATTATATAGAAAATGATGCTTCAAAAAGAGTATTAGAAAGTGTAGGAGCTATTCCAACAGGAGTATTAGTGTCAGAATATTCTGGCAAAAAAATAAAAAGATATATAATAAGAACTAAAGCAAAAAGTGAAATAAATTTTTCTATGGCAAAACAAGTTTTTAATGATTACATAAAACAATTTAATTCAGAAGATGGAAGTATATTGTTAAAGATAACACATACATACCATGTAGTTAATTTAAGTGAATATATAGCAAAAGAACAAGGACTAGATGAAGAAAGTATAAATTTAGCTAAATTAATTGCATTACTACATGATATAGGAAGATTTAAGCAAGTTACAGTACAAAGGAGTTTTTCAGACAAAACATTTGATCATGCAGATTATGGAAATAAAATTTTATTCGAGGAAAAATTAATAAGAAAATTTATTAAAACAGATAAATATGATGAAATAATAAGAAAAGCTATATATAATCATAACAAATATAAAATTGAAGATGGATTAAACGAAATAGAAGAACTGCAATGCAAAATTATAAGAGATGCAGATAAATTAGATAATTTTAGAGTTAAAGATGAAAATAACTTTGAAGATAGTTTCCCAAAGATAAAAGATGAATCAAAACAAGAAACTAATAATATAACTGCAGAACTTGAAAAATCTAGCATATCTAATAAAGTATATAATGACTTTTTAGAACATAAGTGTATAAAATTAGATGATAGAAAAACTTTACTAGATTATTGGATATGTGCGTTAGCATTTATTTTTGATTTGTATTTTAAAAGTTCTTTAAGATATATTTATGATAAAAATTATATAGATGTTTTAATTAATAAGATAAATTATAGAAATGAAGAAACCAAGGAAAGAATTGAAGCTATAAGGAGATATGCTAAGGAATATTTAGAAGATAAGATCGGTGAGCAAAATTAAGGGCTTAAAATAATAAAAAAGTGTAATAATTATTACTATTAAGTAACTGATTATTATACTTTTTTGCACAGATAAAATGTTTTCATCAAGTTATACTTTTCTTACATAAAAAATCGAAAATAGAAGTAATAAATACTATAAATATTTTAAAAAATCATCAGGGTACAAAATTTTACTACCAGATTTAAAATCATCAATATCAACCCATATAGCTGTATATTCAGATGTACCATCATGTATTAAATATTGACCTTTATAAAATTTCTCAGGAATGTCGATAGAATAAATAAAAACAATTTCATGACCATAATTTCCTTTATAAGTAAAGATGTTTTCTGAAATACCTAGAAGATCATGCACTATTATATCAGCATTTATTTCTTCTTTAAATTCTCTTACTATGGCATCTTTACTAGTTTCTGTAAATTCAATTCCACCACCTAATGCCCTATAAAAAGTTTGATTTTTTACTTTATCATATCCTTGACCAACTAAAATTTTATTATCTTTTTTTATAAGACCTAAAACTATGGGTCTTATAGAATTAGAATGAAACATATAAAAACCTCCCTTTTAATATAAAGAGTTTAGCATATTCAAAAAATAAACGCAATATATATAATAATATAGAAAAATATATTATTATATATATTGCGTTTAGAAGGTTATACAATGATGATTTATGAGCAATAGAAATGAGATGGATTATAAAGTAATTATAGTTTGAAGATTATAAAAAGTAGAAATTGTAAAGTTTTAGGTAAAATATTTTATATATTATAAATATGGAATTAAATAGTAAGTTAAAGAAATATGTTATATATAGTTTTTTATATTGGAAGTTAAAATTTTTTCACTAACCAAAATGAAAAATAGAATCATATTGAGATTTTTTAAAATGCAATAGAGGTTAAAGGTCATTTGAGTTCATAGAAATATGAAATGTGAGGTTTATATTTAAAATACGGGATACCTATTTGGGGACGAGTTTTGTATAAAAAGGACATAAGATATTGAGAATGAGATTGTTTGAATATATAGGCTTAAGAAAAAATGTAGGCATATATGTATTAAGAACTCATAACCCGAAACGAGCAAATAACAATTAAATTATAGAATATAGATAGGAGTAAGACTACAAGAAAATAAGTAGTCTTATTTTTGTGCTTTACCCCAGTAAAATACCCCTACAACGATGAAAAATAATAGAAATAAATGTAAACTATGGAATAATTAAGGAATCTGTGATATAGTAATAGCAATAAGGAAAGAGGAGAGCTTATGGAATATATAGATATATTTGATGAAAATAATAATCCAACAGGACAAATAAAAGAAAAGGGGAAAGCACATGAAGAAGGCGATTTTCATAGAACAGCACATGTTTGGATTATAAATGACAAAAATGAATTATTATTACAAAAAAGAAGTGCGAATAAGAAATCACATCCTAATTGCTAGGACATATCTGGAGCAGGACATATAAAAGCAGGAGAAAGTGTAATTGATGGAGCAATAAGGGAACTAAAAGAAGAATTAGGAGTTGAAGCAGAAGAAAAAGATTTACAATATATTGCAACAATTAAAAGCACAAAAAATCCTAAAAATATGGAATTTGCTTATGTGTATTTATTAAGATGTAATAAAAAAATAGAAGAATACACTTTTGAAGATGATGAAGTATCAGAGGTTAAGTATGTTTTATATAAGAATCTAGAAAAAATGGTAGAAGAAAAAGCAGAGGGACTTTTAATACATAAAGAAGAATTTGAAAAATTGTTCCCATATATTAGAAATTTGTAATGTTTAAAATTATTATTAAAAAAATAATAATCTTAAGGAGGAGTTAAATGGAAAAATTAATTACAAAAATAACAGATAATGACTTTGGACTTAAATTTTGTGATATGAAAAAGCCACAATTAAGAAAAGGTGCAAGAAGAATAGTAATTCGAGAAGATGGAAAAATTGCAATTTTTAATAAAGCAAATAAACACGAATATAAATTGCCAGGAGGTGGCATTGAAGAAAATGAAAATCCAGAAGATGCTTTTTATCGTGAAGTTGCAGAAGAAACGGGATGCAAAGTTGAGATAATAAAATATTTAGGTGTTACTGAAGAATACAAATATAAAAACAATTTTAAACAAATCTCATATATTTTTGTATCAAAGGTTATTGAAGATACTCAAAAATTAAATTTGACGCAAAAAGAAAAAGATGAAGGAGCAAAATTATTATGGGTTGAGCCTATTGAGGCATTAGAATTAATACAAAATTGCATAAATGATTTAAAAGACTCACAATATGAAGATGTTTATGCAACAAAATTTGTTGTTTTAAGAGATAGAAGAATACTTGAGTATTATTTAGATATTTAAAAGAAATATAATTGGAGGAAAGCAAAATTATGAAAGTAATAGTAGGTGGAATTATAGAAAAAGAAGGAAAATATTTGTTAGTACAAGAAGCGAAGAAAAAATGTTATGAAAAATGGAATTTTCCAGCAGGACATTTAGATTTTAACGAGAGTTTAGAGCAAGGAGCAATTAGAGAAATAAAAGAAGAAACAGGTTGTGATGTTAAACTAGACGGAGTTTGTTATGTTGCTAATAGAATTTTAGAAGACGATTTATTTGTAATGATTGTTTTTAATGCTAAACTTATTAATGAAAATATTGAGTTTGATAAAGAAGAAATTTTAGATGTTAAATGGTTTGATTATGATGAAATAGCTAATAAAATGGAAAGTATGTTAAGAGGAAATTATGTTAGAACAGCAGTAATTAACCAAAATAATAATTTAGTTGCACCTATTGATATTGTTGATATTTTAAAAGATTAAGAAAAAGGTGAAAAAAATATGGAAAAGTTAATAGTTTTAGGAACTGGTAGTGGACTAACAATAAATTGTTATAGTTTAAGTGCGTTACTTGAAAATACAAACGGTAATTACTTATTGATTGATACTGGAAGTGGTAATCAAATATTAAATCATTTAAAAGCCAAAAATATTAATATAAATAAAATACATGATATTTTTATATCTCATAAACACATAGATCATTTATGGGGAATAATACCACTTTTAAGATATATTATGCAACAACATAGAAAAAGTAATTATGATGGTATATTAAATATATATTGTGCTGAAGAAATAAAACAGATAATTGATATGTTTATTAGTGCAACATTTCATAAAGCACACGAAGATTTATATAAAGAAATTGTGAAATATCATTTTTGTGATGATGGTAAAAAATTTAATATTATAGGTTATGAAGTAGAAGCAATTGATACAGAATCTATCGAATGTATTCAGTATGGATTTAAGATAATCCTAAATTCTGGAAAAACGTTAGCTTTTTTAGGAGACGTTCCTTGTAGTAAAAATGTGTATTCAAAAATAGAAAATTCAGATTGGGTACTACATGAAGCAATGTGTTTAGAAAAAGACAAATATAAGGTAAAACCACATGAAAAGAATCATTCTACAGTAAAAGATGTTTCTATTGCAATGAATACTTTAAATATAAAGAACTTATTGTTATGGCATTGCATCGATAATAATATAGAAACAAGAAAAGAATTATTTACTAAAGAAGCAAAAGAATATTTTAATGGTAATGTGTATGTTCCAAATGATTTGGATGAAATTGAATTATAAAAAGAGGTAAGAAATGATAAAAAATATTATTTTTGATTTAGGAAATGTAATTATAAATTATGATCAACAAAAAATTATTGATAGATTTGCTAAAAATGATGAAGAAAAAGAATATTTAATGGAGAAAAATTTTAAAGCTCCTGAATGGAAAAGAATTGATTTGGGAGAAATAACTAATAGTGAGGCTATTGAAATAATAAATGTAAGAGAAAATTATAAATATTCAAAGTTAACAGAGAACTTTTGGCAAAACTGGTATAAAGAACAAAAAATAAATGATGATATAGTTGAAGTTGCTAAAAAATTAAAAGATAAGGGATATAATATTTTTGTGTTATCCAATATGGCTAATGCTACATTTGAATATTTTAAAGATATAGATTTCTTTAAGTTATGTTCTGGTATTATTATTTCAGCACATGAACATATTAAAAAGCCAGATGAAAGAATTTTTAAGATATTATTAGAGAGATATAATTTAAAAGCAGAAGAATGTTTATTTTTGGATGATGATGATACAAATAAAAGTTATGAAACAGCGAATAAGATTGGGATTTTAGGTAGGAGAGTAATTCCAAATGATTGTAATGATATATGCAATGAACTAAAAGAATTTAATATTTTATTATAAATAATCGTAATTTATGAGAAAGATTAATTGTATATAGAAACGAGGTAAATGACATGAAAAAAAGTGAATTAAAGCAAGAATTAGATAAATTAAGTAAAAAAAGTAGTGTAGAAGAATTACAAAAATATATAAAAGATATGTTTGAAGTAAGAGGATTTAGAACAAGTTTATTAGAAAGAATGTGTTTATTAACAGAAGAAATGGGAGAACTTGCAAAGGAAGTAAGAAAAACAGACAATAACTTATTAGTGGATGTTAATAAAGAGTATAGTTCAAATTTAGAAAATGAAATAACAGATGTATTCATTTGCTTAATGGGAATGTGCGAGTTATTAGATATGGATATTGTAAAAGGATTAAAAAATAAAGAAGAAATAAATTTTAATAGAGAATGGAAGTAAAAAATGAAAATTGCAATTATTTCAGATATACATGGAAATTTAGAAGCACTAAAAGCAACCTTAAAAGATATAGAAAAAAGAAATGTAGATAGAATTATATGTTTAGGAGATACAATAGCAAAAGGAATACATCCTAAAGAATGTTTAGATTTAATAAAAGAAAATTGTGAAATAGTATTACAAGGAAATTGTGATGCTCACTTTTCAATGGAACATGAGAATATTGATAAAATGCCTGAGCAAGAACAAAAAAGGATAAAATGGAATCAATCATTAATAAATAAAGAAGATAGAGAATATTTACTAAAGTTACCATTTTGCTATGAATTTTATATGAGTGGAAGTTTAGTAAGATTATTTCACGCAACACCTACTGTTAACAATAAAGCAATATTAAATGTTGACAGTATAGAAACTAAATATCAAATGTTTTTACCAAGCAAAAATACAGTATCGCAAATGAAAGCAGATGTTGTAATATATGGACACATTCATCATCCATATATGGATAAAATATACAATAAAACTCTAATAAATGTTGGAAGTGTAGGAAACTCTTTTGATGTTATAAGAAATAAAAATAAAGATAGCAATGTGCTAGAAACTACCAAAAGTAATTATCTTATAATTGAAGGAGAATATAATAGCAAAGAATATAATTCAGATATAGCATTTCAATTTGTAAAAGTGCCATATGATATCGAGAGAGAACTAAAAGGTGAAAATTTAAATATTGAAAGTGATAACTATAGATTTGAACTAAAAGAAGGAAAGTATAGAGATATGTCAAGAATAAATGAAAATTTTAAAAGGCTTGGTATTGATGTTGAGAAAATATAGAATAAGATTATTGAATGGAGATGAATAGTATGATAGATATACACATGCACACAATATATTCAGATGGAGATAAAACGGTAGAAGAAGTACTAAAAATGTGTGAAAAAAGAAGACTAGAATATATATCAATAACAGATCATGATACTTGTAAGCAATATGATGATGAAGCATTAAAATACAATAAAATTTTTAGCGGTAAAATTATAAAAGGTTCAGAATTACATGCAGTATTTCAAAATAAAAATATTGAAATATTAGCCTATAATATAAATCCTAATCTGATTAATCAATGGTGCGAAAAATATTATTCAGATGACAAATTAAGAGAACAGCAAAAGATATGCAGACAAAGGTTATTTGATATATGTGATAAGCACGGATTAATATATGATGAAAGTAAAATAAGAAAGCCTAAGAAAGCATCCGAATATGTAGAAAGACCGATTTATGAAGAATTGATAAAACATAATGAAAATCATAAAATATTAGGAGAATTTACAGAATCATTTAGTGTATTTTTTAGAAAAGGTTTAGCAAATCCAGAAAGTAGTTACTTCATGAATCATATAGAATTTAGACCACCATACAGGGAAGTTATTGATATTATTCACAAAGCAGGAGGAAAAGCATTTTTAGCACATCCATTTGAATATAAATTTGAAGATACAATAGGTTTTATTGATGATTTAAGAAAAGAAGCAGAATTGGATGGTATAGAATGTTTCCATCCATCTTCAGCTGATGATAATAAAAAAGATATTTTAGTAAATTATGCTAGAAAAAATAATCTATATATCAGTGGTGGAAGTGATTATCATGGAAGTCCAAAACCAGATATTGAAGTAGGTGTAGGTAGAGGCAACTTAAATATTTCAAAAGAAATAATAGAAGAGTGGATAAGATAAAACATATAAATAAATTAATTGGAGGAATAGAATATGAATGAAAATAATATAAATGGAAAAATCGCTTTTTTAAGAGATACATTCTTAAAAGCAGAAAAAGATTATTTAGAAGAGTTAATAAAAGAACCTAAATATAAGAATTTTATAGAGGATTTGAATAAGTATAATTCTAAAGAATTATCATTAGAGGCAGTTAAGAGAATTAGTGCTATTGAAAGTGGAAAAGTAAAAGAAGAAGATTTAGAAAAAGTGGAAACAGAAATTACACTATTACTAGCATCAATTCAAGATTGCGTTAGAGAAAAAGTTAAAGAAAAAATAAAAGTAGAAGAAGAATTAGAAATATAATAGAAATAGCCTAGATTCCACCATCTAGGCTATCATCATATAAACACTCGATTTTTTCCATATTTTCACGTTTCCTATCTGGAATAGCATGGCAATATTTATTCAAAGTGGTACTTATATCAGCATGTCCTAGAATTTTACTAAGTACGGGAATTTCCATGCCTTGTTCAATTGCTCTAGTTGCAAATGTATGTCTTAAAGTATGGAATGTAACTTGAACTTTATCAGCATGAGATTTTGCTTTAGATTTTATATTCTTTTTAATTTTATTTCTAATTGGTTTTTCTTTTTTATCTCGTAAACCGGCATCTATTAACATTAAAGAATATTCTTTCCAAAAAGTTTTCTGATCATAAGGTTCTCCAATTTGATTACAAAATAGAAAATCTTTATTTATATAGGATTTACCAGCTAATTGGATTTCAATTTTTTGTTTTTTCTTGTGAGTTTTTAATTCTTTAACAATAGGAGAGAGAAGCGGTATTTCTCTATAACTTGTTTGAGATTTTGGAGTATCTAAAATTAATTTAGTTTTATTCTGATTTTTAGATGCTTTCTCATGGGTAGATAATCTCTTAATACTATTTCTAACAATTAAATTTTGACCTTTTAAATCAACATCACACCATCTCAAAGCAAGGATTTCACCCAATCTCATACCTGTAAATAAATCTAATATAACAACAATTCCTAATCTATAATTTCTAGCAACATGAATTAATTTATTTTGTTCTTCTCTAGTTAAAACTCTCATTTCTTTTCTAAAAATTTTAGGAGTTCTTATAGTTTCAACGATATTTGTTTGAACCAATCCATTAATATATGCTTGTTTAAATGAAGCATGTAGCATATTATACATATTTTTCAAAGTTTTAGCTGATAAGCCACCTTCACGATTATCTAATCTACCATTGTTCTGTTTATAATTAAAGAATTTTTGTAGCATTTCTGCTGAAACAGATTGTAATTTTATATTAGAAAAATAAGGTTTCAAATGACCTCGTATATATGTTTCATAACTTGTATATGTAGCAAGTTTTATATTAGGCTTAGCATAAGTTTCAAGCCATTTGCTAAGCCAATCTATGAATAATATATTATTTGAATTAGTATAAGTTCCATTCTTTAGAGATAACAAAATGGCATTTAATTTGTCTTTAACTTCTTTTCTAGTTTTAGCATATACAGATTTTCTGTTAGGCTTTCCATTTTCTTTTACACCTACAGTATATCTAGCTTCCCAAGTACCATCTTTTCTTTGTCTAATACTGCCTTCATTTTGACCTCTTTTTGACATATTGAACCTCCTTGATTTAGTAATCAAGAAGTTTTAGAAAGTTAAAGCAATCAATAAAACCTTGTCTATATAAGGCATCAGATTCATATTCATTTTCTAAATAAATATAATTGATAAGTTTTTCTAAAGAATCATTAGTATTAGGAAAGTCCTTTAGAAAATTTTCAATACAAGAATTTTTATTTTTACCAAGCTTCTTATAAATTTCATCTTCTTGTGATAAATAGTTTAGATATGAATTGATTAGATTATTAAAGAACTCATCAAGTTCTTCTTCAAATAAATTTTGATTAATAGGCATAAAAAATCCTCCTTCTTTCATTAAAATTTTCATTTTTGTTGAAAGTAGAAGATTGCATGTGATATAATATTCATGTAATTCTACTTTCGAAGTAGTATTGCTAGGGAATAGTGTAATAAGATTGACTGTCAGAAACACTATTTCCTTTTTTATTTCTCCAATTTTCTAATTCCTCTACGAATACCTTCCATTTTAGATATATTTTCTTTCTTACAATATTTTTCTAATATTTCCAATGTTTCCGCATCTACACGAACAGTTAATTTAGTATTCTTAGGATTATCAGTTGGACGACCTAGCTTTTTCTCAGTCATATCCACCTCCTTTTTGACTGTCATAAATATAATAACATTATGACAGTCAAAAGTCAATATTTTTAAAAATATTTTTTACATTTCCCATTCATCTTCTTCAAACCAATCAAAACTACTTGAATATTTATGCTTCATAATCCATTCTTTTTTAGCTTGTTTGCTTAAACTCCTAAAACTTCTTATTGTTCTTTTAGGTTTATTTTGATTATATTGTCTATTTTCAAATAAATAGGCGAGGGATACTAATGTATCCAGAGAACGGTTACTAAAATACCTATTACAATACCTATTGGTATCCCTTTGAATATATTTTTCCATTTTATCTTTTGTAGTTCTTTCAATTCCTCTTGATATTTCATCATCTGAACTTCCAGATGTATTCTTATTGTTTCTGTAAGTTCCTTTTTTAGTGTATTCAGAATGTCTGCCATTGAAATTTGCTTGTCCATTTTGTATTCCATATTTTTGATTTTGTCCTTCGTATCTTCTATCCACTTGAATAGAGTTATCCACGTTTCTGGTTGAACTGTGTAAAACTCTGCTTTCATTTGTGTTTGCTGTGGTATTTGATTTTTCTCTTTTAAATTTTCTATTAAACTCATTTTGCATATTCTCCTTTAAATATTTAATATCATATAATTTATTATCTCTACACTTCATTCCAGTTGGAGTAGTGTAAGTTATACTTTTTCTTGTATCAGTCCAATTAACTTGATACCCTAAACTATTCATATTTGATATGAAATCTTTTTTAGTTAATGAATTTTCTATTGAATAGTCAATGGCATTTATTAGTTGCATTTTCCAACTTTGACCTTTATTTGCTATTTGATATTCTTTTAGTGTTAAACTATTACTAACCTTTGAATTTCCTTTTAATGAAATAGTGGAAAGTCCATTTTTTGCACATAATTCATTAGAATATATTTTTATTTTTTCCATATCTTTTTTACTTTGTTGAAATTTCTTACCATCTTCAAAAGATACAGAATTTATTACGAGATGATTATGTACATGTTCTCTGTCAGTATGAGTTGCTACTAATACTTGAAAACCTTTATATTGTTTTGCAAGTTCTAATCCAATTTCATGTGCTTTGTCATAACTTAAATTATCGTTAGGGGAAAAAGATTGTACTAAATGAATATATTGTCTGCCAGTTGTCTTGTTATATAAATTTTTTACAGTTTGCATTTCATCTAAGGCATTGTCAGAAGTACAATCTTTTCCTGTAATTAATTCAGTAGTAGTTTTAGCATCTTGTGTTATATAATTTATAATATGTTTTAAAGTTGATTTGGAGTTAGTAAATTTAATAATTGCCATATATGTTTCACCTGCTCTCTAATTTCACTTAAATCTAAACAAGTAATAACACCTTGATGACATAGTCTAGTTAGCTGATTTAAGTTATTTCCAATTTTAGCAAGTTCTCTTGTAGCATCATCTAATCCATCAATTACATATATGTTCTTGTTAAGTGATGAATATTTTAAATAGTCAGTTAAAGTTATATTAGCTTTTTCAGATTGCCTTTTTATATAGTTATAATCTTTTTCACTAACTCTAAAATTAATTTGTTTATTATTTTTTCTCATATATCTTAAGTTCCTTTCTCTAAAATTTGTAAAAGGGGTTTGGGTTCTCCCAAAATTAAGACACCCAAAGTGAATTTTGGGTGTAAAATCTGATTGTATGTCTATACAATTAGGAATCTTGCCTATAAAAACTACGAAGAATAGCTTAGATTTAATAAAAAGTAGAGTAGTATATATAAAAATACTGTTACATCTGCTACAACACCGTAGAATATAGTTATATAAGTTGATTATAAACTTTCGTTATTTGTTATATATCTGATACAAGTTGTAACAAATTCTGTTTCATTTTTGTATCAGATAATTTTAGATAATTGTTACTAATATTTTCTTACAACCATATGCAATTTAGAAAAATGTAACAGTTGTAACAGAAAATATTACTGTATAATACTCCTAAATTTATCTTTTTTTAACCATATAAATCTTTGTGGACTACCACCAACTCGTAGTAATTTTGTTCTACTATCTTTTGAAGTTTCTATAAATCCATCTTCATCTAAGTGTTTTAATAGAGTTCTCTCACTTACTGAGAACAATTCTCCTTGTTCATCACAAAGTTTTTTTACTAATTTATGAGATATGCTTGATATTAAATAATAGTACATATCATCTTCATAACCAATAAAGCCATCTCCACCTGCATATTGATAAGTTCTTATATCTTGAACTCTTGCAATTTTGCTTTCTAACAATGAATTTAATTTAGTAACAAACTTTATACTAGGATTATCTTCAGTAACAGTTTTAGATTGAGATATTGCTAGATTTATTAAAATATCTGCAAATTCGGAAACTAAAAATTGTAAATCATCATTTGTAAGAACATTTGCATTATTCATAAGGTTTAAAAATTTCTCAAAACCTATAAAGAGCCAAGATAATGCTTCGGGTATTCTAGGATGAAAAGTTATATTTCTATTAGTTAATTCTGTAATTAGGATTTTTCTATTATTTATAAAATCTTCTCTTAATTTATTTGCATATTCTTTTTCTGTATAAATACCATTCACATATTGATAAATCCATCTAATATAAAAACTCATAACAGATTTAAAAGCTCCATTTCTTGATAATTCTTGTAATTCGGTTAATTTCGAAACATCAATGTCGTTTGGCTGTAATTCAATACTGATATATCTAGCAGTACCGCTTTCGGAAATATCTGGTGTTGATTCTCCAGTAATGATGACATTTCCTCTAGGTGGTTTTGATACTTTTAATGTACTATCACAATTTAATCTATTTTTTCCTATTCTATCGCCATAAGATCTCATAATGACTTGTGCTGTTTTATTCATAGATAATTCATCTAATTTAGTAGAAGGGTGGTAGTCATCAATTACAGTTAAAACATCTTTTAAGATAAATGATTGTGCAATAATACTATTAGCAGTATCTCTAAAAGATATAGGTAAATCAGTATTAGTAAAATCTCCAAAGAATGATAATATAAGAGAAGCAAGAGTGCTTTTCTTAGCTCCAGTTTTTCCAATTAAAAATAATACTAATTTTGGTTCACAATCAGCTATTTTTAGAAAATGATTTAATGGAGATAGAAATGCTAAAGCAATTAAAGGTAATATGATTTTATGTGGTATAAATTTAGTATCTAGTAATTTCCTTATACATTTTAAATCTTCATCGATGTTTCTTTCTGTAACATCTGTTAAGCAATATCGTGATAATTTTCCTTCTAGTTCAACATTTGTTTCGATATTTTCATCCAAATATAAGCCATTGCATAAAAATATTAACTTGTTATTAATATTCCTCCAACCAGTATGACAATAGATATGTTCAGTTTTTATATTAGTTGCAGTACATTGAATAGCATGTCTAATACAATCTTTTACAGTTTGTCCTGTTTCAATATTACAATGTAAGCCCCAATTTTTTGTTATCCAATTCATATTGTTAAAATCATTTGCGGATATTCTAATGGAAGGCAGATTTTTGCCATTAGCATGTTTACCTTCCATACTCAAATATCTTTTTACATCTATACCATCATCAATAATTGTTTCATTTTTTAAATAAGGAACAAAGTTTGATAATTTTTGATAAACTTTATTTCCTTTTTTATTTGTAACCTTAAATAAAGAACCATCAATTATTTCATAAGGTGTATTTTCAAATAGAGAACTTAAAGAATTTTCTTGATTTTTATTGAATTTATTTGTATTTGCTTGTATAATATCAGTAGAATCATTTTGATAAGAATAATATTTAGAAGATGCTTTCTCTGTGCCAACATTTAAAGCATTTACCTGAATATTATTTTTTTTATTTATATTTTCTTCCATAAGTTACTCCTTCTAAATAACATTTGTATTGTTATTTACCCATATTAAAAATTTATCTTTTGGTACTAATTTGCGTTTTCCAAGTTTAAGTGTAGGAAAATCTGAACGATTCATTAATTGATATGAATTAGCTTTTGAAATTCCTAAGTATTTACTAATATCTGTCGCTGACAATGTTGCAGGTAATTCTTCGTTCGTTTTAAATGTACTTCTCATATGTATTTGTTCTCCTTTCTCCAAAAATTTTTTTCTTGTTTAATGTCCTTATATATGTATCTAATACCATAATGGTTCTGTTTCCATTCCCTCCATCTAGGAGAGCTACCCCTTTACATCATGTTAGCCAGGTAGAAGTTTCATTATTTGTGTATATCTGGACTATTTAGTTTTCAATGTACATAAGCGAAGATAAAATTTTTATCTGCTTCTGATGGAAATAATAAAATGATATTGAAAAAATTGCAATAGTTTTGTATAATATGTATTGTAGAAATCGATTTTCTAAAAAATGCAAAATATCGATATTCCAAAAATATAGGGGTGATAAAATGGCTTTATATGCGACTTTGAACGAAAATAATCATATATGTATTTATCCAGATAATGAAGATTTTTTAGGAGTACAGAGAATGGAATTTCCATTAGGAATCCATTTATTGAACTTTATGTATTTAGATATTGATGAGATAAATATGGCATATACACAAGTTATTGATTTAATAACTCAAAATGCTTCGAATACTAAAATATCAATGTTTGATTACATAGAAATGTTACAAGATTTAATGGCACAAATAGATAATAGTTGTGTATATATGCACTTTTATACACAAATGCTATATGAAATTATGTCTGAAACTCCAACAAGTGGAGTAGAAAGAATGGATATATTAGAAAGGAGAATGCCAGATACTACTGTAAAAAATTGTATTTATGTAGAACATGAAAATGCAAATAAAGATAAAAAAATAAAAACAGATAGATATATAGGAATTAGAAAATTGGCATCAGTAATTGATGAAAAGAAAAAGGAAAGATATATAAAATTTTATCATTATGTAAGAGAAGAAATTATAGCAGATATAAAAAGAAAAAGAGGTATTTTAAAAGAAGAGATAGATTATATTTATAAAAAAATAACCAATAGTCAATTAGAAGGAATGTCAAATGCACAAAAACTATATGTTCTAGATCAAACAAGAGTTATTGAAAATAAACAAGATAATTTTTATATAAACAAACCATTTAATGTATTTTATAGGGCAGTTCCTAATTTAGATGAAAGAGCTGAATATAAAACAAGTAAAGATTTGATTGATGTGGTTAAAAGAGATAGCACAGAAATAAAGGAATTATATGAAATTAAAGATATGAACGATTTAATTCGATTTGAATTATTAAAATTTGTAAGCAGTGATATAGAGTTTAAAGAATGCGAAAATTGTCATCAATATTTTATACCAGTAAATAGAAAAGATGAAATATATTGTAATCGACCAATAAAAGGAACAGAAAAAACTTGTAAAGATGTTGGAGCAATGAATAGACATAAAGAAAAAGCAGGAGATATACCAGGAGAAAAAGAATATTGGAGAGTATATAAAAGGTATAAATATAAAGCTGATAGGAAAATAATTTCAAAAAGTGAGTTTAATCAATGGAATTATATGGCTTTAGAGTTAAAACAAGAATGTGCTGAAGGTGAAATTACAGTAGATGATATGTTAAAAAGGATAGAAGTATTTGAAAATAGAAAAAAAGTTGGTAAAAATAGAAAAATTAAAAATGAAAATTAAATTTGCCAGGCGTCTGGCAAATTTGTGGAAAATATATACAAAGTTGGAAAAATATGATAAAATGCTTACGGAATGGAGGAAATCTGATGGATAATAATGAATTAATTGTAGATAATTTATCAAAAGAGATTACAGAATTAGTGATAAAATCTAGAGAAAAATTAAAAGATGAAATGAATAATGAACAAATAAAGTGCTATTGGGATATAGGAAGAAAAATTATAGAAGAAGAACAAAAAGGGAAAAGCAAAGCAGAATATGGAAAAGGATTATTGATAAATCTATCTAAAAAATTAAAAAATGAATTAGGAAAAGGCTTTTCTCGAACGAATTTACAAAATATGAGACTATTTTATCAATATTATCCAAAATGCCAGACGTCTGGCAAATTATCATGGTCACATTATTGTGAATTGGTAATGATTAAAGATAAAGAAAAAAGAGACTTTTATGAAAAAGAATGTATAAATTCTAAATGGGCAGTTAGAGAATTAAAAAGACAAGTAGAATCATCACTTTATGAAAGATTATTATTATCTAATGGAAAAGCAAATAAAGAAAAAGTTTTAAAATTAGCTAAGGAAGGACAAGCAATAGAAAAGCCTGAGGATATATTAAAAGATCCATATGTGTTTGAATTTTTAGGAATACCAGAAAATAAACCTATATTAGAAAAAGATTTAGAGTATAAATTGATTAAGCATATTGAAGACTTTTTACTTGAATTGGGAAAAGGATTTATGTTTGTTGGTTCACAACAAAGAGTAACATTAGGCAATACACATTATTATGTAGATATGGTATTTTATAATAAAATATTAAAATGTTATGTTTTAATTGATTTGAAGATAGGACATCTAAAACCAGAAAACATGGGACAAATGAATATGTACTTGAATTATTACGAAAAGGAAGTAAATATAGAAGAAGATAATAAGCCAATTGGAATTGTATTATGTGCAGAAAAAGACGAGATTGTTGCAGAGTATTCATTAGAAGGTTTAAACAACAATATATTTGCTTCACAATATACATATTGCATTCCTGATAAAGAACAATTAATAAAAGAAGTTGAAAAGGTTTTAAGAGAAAATGAAGAATAAAATATACCAAAGAAAGAGGGAAAAATATGATTGATTTTACAGATGCAAAAATAGAAAAATTGATAGTACATAGAGTAGGAAACAAAATGAAAAATGAAGGTATTACCATATCGAACAATCTATGTGACATAAATAATCAAGTTACTGAAAGTATAATACAAAAGTATCTACTAACACCATTTAATAAAATAAATACTTGGTTTAGATTTAATCATGAAAGTGATATAAAATATAATGAAATATATTCTTATATAAAAAATATTTTTAATAATGATGAAGATTTTTATAAAGAAACAGTAGAGATAACAAAACATTTATATGAGAAATCAACACATCCAAATATTAAAAATGGAGAATTGTACATTGCATATATAAAAAATTGCAATATTGATAATAAAAATGTAAATGCAATAGGAATATTTAAATCTGAAAACAAAGACATATTTATTGATATTATAGAAAATAGAAATCAAATTAATGTAAATTGGAAAAAAGGTACTAACATTAATAAATTAGATAAAGGATGTATTGTGTTTAACAAAAATGCAGAAACAGGATATAAAATTTTATTAGTGGATAATACGAACAATAGAGAAGCTAAATATTGGGAAGAAGATTTTTTGAATGTAACCTTAATTCAAGATTCATTCATAAAAACAAAGGAAATAGTAAATATTTGTAAAAAGTTTACTGAAGATAGATACATAGATGATAAGAAAGAAAAAGCTATAATGTTAAACAGTACATACGAGTATTTAAAAGAAAATGAAAAATTTGAGACGAATGATTTTATCGAAAAGGTTGTGGAAAAAAATGAGGATAAAGTAAAATTAAAAGAATATATAGATGGATATACAAAAGACAAAATGGATATAAATGAATTTAATATATCGACTAATGCAATAAAGGAAATTAAAAGAAAAATAAAAAACTTAATTAAGTTAGATAAAACAATAGAGATAAAAATTACAGATATTACTAAAGAAAAGGCAAATATGATAGAAAAGGGATATGATGCAGAAAAAAATATGAAATATTATAAATTATATTATAATGAAGAAAGTTGATAGTTTTAAGGGGGAAAACTAATGGGAGGAGAAAATTCAAAAAAATCTGGAGAAATAGGAGAAAAAATTGCTGAAGAATTATTTAATTTAATAGGTTGGAAAAATCCATTTGGTGGATTTAATGTGGACTGCATAAATAATAAAGAACATAAATTAAAAGGTAGAGAAGAGAGAAAAACTCACGGCATTGATTTATATTTTAGATATAAATGTCCATTGAGTGATAGAATACAAGAAAATGTGGTAATATCTGTAAAAAATAGAGATTCATATCCAAAGGGAGAGACTGGAAAAAGAAGTGAAGCTAAGAGTTTTTTAAGAGAATTATCTCAATCAATAGAGTGCTTATTAAAATCTCAAATATATAAAGAAAATAAAATAGATGGTATTAAGCAAATTGATAATGCTGGAGTATTATTTTGGATTAATAAGAATGGAAACAATGATGACGAAGTTATTAAGGATATTGCCAATATGCAACTTACATCATCTGATATAAGATATCCAATGTATATAGTAGACAATAAAGTTGCAAACTTTTTATATCAAAGTATAAATTTTGCAAAATATTATTTTGAGGATGGACAAATAAAATATTTATATCCTAATACAGGATATAATAACTCTAATTATGATAAGACATCATGTGGAGAACTATTACCAGTGCAATACATAAATTCACACATAATTCCTTTTAAAGAAGAAACAAAAGATATACTTATAATAACTGTTATGGATAAATTTAATAGAGAAGAGTTACCTAGATTAATAGCATTAGCACAAGATTTAACAAGTTCATGGGGAAGTAAAATAATTATAGCATTTCCAGATTATGATTCAAATAAGCATGGAGAAGATGTTATATGGGCAAAAAATAAATTTCAAGATCAAAAATTTATAGATAAAATAGAAATTAGAAGCTATGGACAAGATTTTAGGAATTTAAAGGAGGATTAATATATGGAAATAACAGAAAGTAAAATAAATAGAGAAGTACTACTCCCATATGGAGAAAAGTTAAAACCATTATTAAATAGTTCTACAGTAAAGGCAACAGAATTGAAAAATATTTTAAATGATAGAGGAATATTTATAGCAGAAAATAGTAAAGAAAAAGAAATTCCTATAATGACGAAAATATTACTCATACCTAGCGAATTTGAAAAGATTTTGGAAACACAAAAAACAAAAGACGAAACTATCAAGAGGAGAACTAGGAGTATAAGATGCGATACGGATAAATCTTTAATGGATATATTAGATGATGAAATAACAGAAGAACAACTAAACTTATCAGAATATAGATCTTTTAAATTAAATAGTAATTTAGAATTTATGCCAGCATCCCAAGATAGAAATTCAGTAGAGATTGATTATAGTATTTCTAGAGATGATCCAACAAAAGATTGGACAAATCAAGAATCAAAGTTTAATGGTAAGGTTAAGGTTACTAAAAATGGAACTGATATTGATATTGAAATGGAATATACATCTCCAGAGACACAAGATGTTAATAACAAAATCGTTTCGTGCATAAAAAGACAGCTTGTAGATAAAAATATTATTGATAAAGATGAAAAAATAGATATTATAACTTCTAGTAAACTTAATAACAAAAAGAGATTTGAGTTTTTGTTAAATTTATCAAGTGATAGTGAAACAGGTATACTAATATTTAAACAGATAAAAAATGTGGAATTTAGTCCTGATAATAGTCAAAATTTGGTGGAAGATATAAAATGGATGAGTGAAAGAGTAAAAAACATGAAATTAAGCGGAAAAGCATTGAATGAAATTAAATATTTACAGGATGAACAGTATAGAGATTGTTTAAAGTTAAGTGAGATTCAATCAGAATATTCATACGAGTATGAAGGTGGAAAACGGTAATTGTACTATTGAATATGGCTTCCCTAATATAGATGGTGATACAGAATTTGAAATGAAAATAGTTAATAATAATTTGGATAAAGAATATAAAAGTGCTAATAAAACTAATATAGAGAAGAAGATAAGAGATGAATTTGATTCAATAAAAATTAGTAAATATAAATCTATTTCGGAGGAATAGTAGTATACCCCTAAAAATACCCCTACCAACCTAAAAAATAATAGAAATATTAGTAAATAATAAAAAGAGTGTTATGCTGTAACCGTACAGAATAGCACTCTTTAAAACATAATAGAAAAAACGAAAAATACATTCTATTTCTCATAACCCGAAGGTCGTAAGTTCGAGTCTTACCCCCGCAACCAAAGCATATATCACTAGAACGGTAACGGTTTTAGTGATTTTTTGTTGCATAAAAATTGGTTACAATAATGCTTGAAAATGGCATTGTTATGTCAAATTGGGTAAAAATTGGGTAAAATAAATACCTCAAACGCTCTAAATTCTAATAAAAATTCAATAAAAAATTTGCAATAAATTTATATTTTTTATAAAAATCTACAAGTAAAAAACTTTTGGGAAAGAGATATAAAATCTCAAAGTTTTTTACTTTTTTATATCGTGAAAATTTGTAATTTGTGAAAATTAGAAAAAAGTAAAATTAAGACCTTGTTGGTAATAATAAGTTTTCTAGTGCATATCCAGCTTTTCTATTATGAGAAAGTAGTGGATGTACATAAAAGTCAAGTGTTGTACTTATTTGTGCATGACCAAGTCTTGCAGAAACAACAGCTATATCAACATTTTGTGCAACTAGTAAACTTGCATTTGTATGTCTTAATCCGTGAAAATTAATTACAGGTAATCCTATTGTACTTACATATTTAACAAACCATTTGCTAATAGAAGAAGGATGCATAGGTTTGCCATCAGCTTGTACAAATAACCTATCAGAATTCGTCCATAATTCGCCATATAGCGATTTTTGATTTTCATACCATAACTTATATTCCTCAAGCAAAGAAATGATAAATTCGGGTATTGCAATCTCTCTAATGGAGCTTTCTGTTTTAGGAACCTTTGTAAATACTCCCATATCTGATAGATATTGACTAGAACGGTTAATACTTATAATTCCATTTCTAAAATCTACATCTTGCCATTCTAATCCCATTAATTCACCTAAACGAACACCAGTAAAGATAGTAAGAATGATAGCAACTTTATATTTAGTATCTTCTACAGTAAGTTTTTCTAAGTTTTCTAATAATATTTTAGTTTGCTCATCATCATAAGATCTTCTTTTAGGCTTTTTTGATCTAGGTGGTTGAACACGTTCAGCAGGATTACTTACAATTAACTGCCAGTAAACTGCTCTATGAAGCATTGCTCTTAATAATCTATGATGTTCTAAAATGGTTTTACCAGATAAAGGCTTTTTTGTTTTCGAACCATTGTTACCTTTTTTTCTAACTAGTTGAGTATCTTTTTCAAGTAAGTCATAGAATTTCATAATATCAGTTGGTCTGATTTTGTTGATATAGAAATGTCCAAAGTATGGCAAAATTCTTGTTTCTAACATTCTACAATATCGTTTATATGTAGTTGGAGCTAGTTCTTTTGAACCATAATCTCTTTTCCATACATCAACAAATTCAGAAAATTTAAGAGATTTACCATCTATGACTAAACCGTTTTGTACTTCCGTAACAAATTTTGCTAGTTCAACTTCTGCTTCTTTTTTTGTTCCGTGAATAGTTTTTCTGTGTATCATTGGTCTTCCGTTTAAGTCAAATCCTTCTGATACTGTTAACCTGTAACTATTTTTTCCTCTTTTTTCTATACTCCCAGCCATTACTTATTTCACCTCCTTTCAAGTATAACTATGGAAGGGAGAGTATTTATGTGTATTATATAGTATTTTTTGATAAATTACCAGCTATTTTTGCTTATTTTTAGATACTTTCAAAGATTACAATAAAATTCATAAAAGAATATATAAAAAACATAAAAATACTGGATGAAATGTAATATATTAGATATTAAAAAAACAAATAAGATGTAAGATGTATTGATAAATTAATGATTTTGTGATAATGTATATAAAATATTAATGGGGGAAAAAATGAAAAAGGAATTAAAAGTAAAAAATGATAGTATAGATGTAGCTGGAATAAAAAAAGACTATAAAGAAGCAATTATGGAATATATATGGAATGCTTTTGATGCTAATGCTACTAAAGTTGATATAACATATAAGGAAAACCAATTAGGTGGAATATCTGAAATAAAAATATGTGACAATGGAAGTGGAATAAATTATGAAAATATAGATAACACTTTTGGAGCTTTTTTGTCATCTGAAAAAAGAAATGCAAAAAATCCAGCTAATAATATACATGGAAGTAAAGGAAAAGGAAGGTTTTCATTTATATGTTTTGCTCATTTTTGCAAATGGATAACAATTTATAAGGATGAAGAACATTTTTACAAGTATTCAATAGATATGGATGACATAAACAAGAAAGAATATAATATCTCTAAAAAAGAAGAAGTAGATATTCATAATACAGGTACAGAAGTAATAATAACAGGTATGGATAGCTTATTAGCAGAAGATTTAAATTGTTATAATTTTGAAGAAACTCTTTTACATAATTTTTCATGGTATTTATATTTAAATAAAGAAAAAAAATATAGTTTAAATTTAAATGGAAAAGTCTTAGAGTACCAAAAGTTTATTGATACTAATCTTAGCCAAGATTATGAATTTGAGATAGAAGAATTTAAGTTTAAAGTATGCTTTATAAAATGGTTAAAAGATGTTAAATCTAAATATTATTTTCATATGTTAGATGAAGAAAATACCCAAAGATATAAAGCATTTACAAGGTATAATAATAATGGAATAGAATTTATTCATAGTGTATATGTAAATTCATCATTTTTTAATGATTTTCAACCCACACAAAAAGAAGAAAATGGACAAATTTCATTATCTCAAAATGAAATGTATAATGAAAAAAGTAAAATTTACAAAATGCTTATAAATAAATTAGATGAAATAGTAACAAATAAGTGTAAAGAATTTTTAAGAGTAAATAGTAATAAATTAGTTGAAGATTTAGAAAAAGAGAATGTGTTTCCTATTTTTTCAAATGATAAATATGGAAAAATTAGAAAAAAGGATCTAGTAGAAGTGGTAAAGGAAGTATATTGTGTACAACCCAAAATTTTTAGAAAAGCGAATCCAGAACAAAAGAAGACTGTAATAGGTTTTTTAAATCTTTTATTAGATAGTGATGAAAGAAAGAATATAATAATAATAATGGAAAGCATAACAAATTTATCTAAAGAAGAAAGAGAAAATTTAGCAAAGTTACTTGAGAGAACAACTTTAAATAATATTGTTAGGACAATAAAAATGTTAGAAGAGAGACATGAAATTATAGAAACATTAAAACAGATAGTATTTAAAGGAGAACAAAATGCAAATGAAAGAAATCATATACAAAGAATAATGGAGAATAATTTCTGGATATTTGGGGAACAGTATCATCTGGTAACTGCTGATAAGAATTTTGAAAAAGCTTTAAAAGAATACATATATATATTAGATGGAAAAGAAAATGAAAAAGAGGACTATAAAATCAATAATCAAGATAAGTTAAGAAGAATGGATATTTTTATGTGTGCAAAACGTCCATTAGATACTTATCAAGAATCTTCAATTTTGGAAGAAAATATAGTACTAGAATTAAAGGCACCATATGTTCCAATAGATAAAAAAATATTTAGACAAATAGAAGATTATATGGATTTAATAAAAGGGGAACCACAATTTAATAGTGTAAGTAGAGAATGGAAATTTTATGCCATTAGTAACAGTATAGATGATTTTATTAGAGAAAAGTATAAAGAAAACGAAGATAAAGGATTTCCATTTTTAGTAAAAAAAGTGGATAATTGTAAAATTTTTATAATGACATGGGATGATATTTTTAAAAATTTTGAACATAAGTATAGATATTTATATGATAAACTTAATTTTGAAAAAAGTGAGATTGAAAGAGAATTTGAAAATAAGGAGAGTTATAGTAGAGAGGAAATAGATACTTTAACTGAACAGGTATTACAAAAGAGAGTAATTAATATATAGAATACTAGGAATACGAAGCAAGTGAAATTTGCGGCGTATTCCTAGTTTATATGTTTTTTATATTTTTTTCATCCATTCAAGCAATTCATCTTCTGAAATTTTATTATTGTTAAATTCCTTTATTTTTTCTTTAGCAAGATTTTTCCAATCCTCAAAAGCTATTTTTACTTGTTCGTCATTAGATCTTTTAACTTGCATTAATCTTCTTTGATAATTATTTCTATAAATTTTAATTCCCTCAATAGTATTTCTTTTTTGGGAATAAGAGTTATTAGCACCAATCTTTTTACAAGTTACTTCATCTTTACAATATACAATATCACAATATTTTTCGTTGTTTTTAAGTGGAATAAAATATTTACCACAGTTTTTACAAATTTTAATTTTTACATTCTTATTAGTAGCTATTTCAAATAAAGAAATATACAATATATTAGATAAGTATAAAGTATGAAAAACAGGGCTATCACCTAGAGTTATTATTCCATTTTCTAGGTGTTCTCTAACAATTTTAGGTGTTATAGATTGTGAAGCTATATGGTATATATCATGTGCAAATTGTTGGTAATAGTATACTTCTATATTTGTAGAAAATTTAAATAAATTATTAAATATAGAATAAGAAAGACATTTTTCTAAAGGAGTATAAGTTTTATCTACTGAATTATTATTTAAAATAAACATATAGTCCACACATTGTCTTATTAAATACTGTAATTTTTTTAATTTAGGCTTAATTTTATTGAAAATAGGTTGATAAGTTTTTATAAATTCATTTTCTGTTTTAAAACTTTTTAATAAAGGAATAGATTTATCAAATTCACTTAAAATAGAAAAACCATAAAAACAGAAAAAGGTACGATAAGAGCTTTCAAAAGATGCAAAATTTGCATTAAGGAATTTTATTAAAAAAGTAGCATAACTTTCTTCAAAAGGCTCTAACAATGTAGATGAAGAAAAATGAATTTCTTTATCATTATTAGCATTATCAAAAAGTATATTTGGAAATCTATTATTCTTATTATGATTAAAAGTAGTTTTATACAAAGAAATAGAAGTTGTATAAAACTCTTTTCTTTTTTCTCTATTAAACCAAAAGTTGAAACAATTTTTTACTGGAATAATATCTTCTCTTAACATATAAACACCTCAAAATACAAATTGCAATGCGTTTTATTAAATAAAATTGCTAACAAATCACCTTGATTATACAAAAAAATAGTAAAAATTGCAATAAAAATTACAAAAAAGATACCATGTAACCATTGAAAACACTGAAAAAGAATAAAATGGAATAAAAAATTTAAAAATTTTAAAAAAATAGCTCCATTTTTAATAGTTGTTCTGGGGTTTATAGTAGAAGGGAAGAGAGGGACCTTCTAAATAAGAAAGAGAGGAGGTAGTACTATGATAAATAATCAAATTCAAAGAACAACACTAACGATGAAAGAAGCATCAGAGTATTTAGGCATTTCATATTGGTTAATTAATCAACTAGTAAGGAAAAAACAAATTCCATATTGTAAAGTTGGTGGAAAATATTTATTTAGAGTACAAGCACTAGATGAATATTTAAAAAACATGGAATTACAATCCATGATGTAAAATCTAAAGAAAGAGAGGAAAGGAGGACATGTATAATTTACAATGGTTAAAAATTGATGCAAATTTATTTGCAAATAGGAAAATTCAAATATTACTTAAAGAGCCAGATGGAGATACATATATTAGAGTATGGATTCAGCTATTAAGTATTTCTTTGGAATGTAATAAAGATGGAAAACTATTAATAGGTGAGAATAAACCAATGTCAATCGAATATTTTTCAAAGATTATGGGAAAGTCTTATGAAAAAATGAAAAAAATTATTGGAAAATTTTTAGAATTAGAAATGATTATTCTAGAAAACGAAGTATACAAAATAAAAAATTGGAATGAATATCAAAGTATTCAAACATATGAAAAATACAAGGAACAAGGAAGATTAAGACAACAAAAATATCGTGAAAAAAAGAAAAGTGAAAAGGGAAAAAGTGACGTTACAATAACGTTACGTAACGGAGAAGAAGAGAATAAAGAAAAGAATAAAGAAGAGAAGAGAAAAGAAATAAGAAAGGAAGAAGAAAACACAAATGGATTTAGAAAATATGAAATGTAATTCTAAAGACAAGGTTTTCCACAATAAATGCAAATTCTGTGGAAAAGATTTAAAACCAATAGGCTTAGATTATTTATATGCAAATATACCTATAAGTTCAATAGAGTATGAAAGATGCGATTGTAAAGAATCAAAAGCTTATTGGAATGAAAAGGATCTAAAAGAAGAGATGCAAAAGAAAAGGAAACATTTTGAACAAATGATTAGGCAATTTTATATACAAAATTATAGTAGTAAACGAATACAAGATTATCAATTTGAAAACTTTATAATAACAGAAAATAATAAAAAAGAAATAGAAATTGCAAAAGATTTTACACAAAAATGTATAAATAAAAATCAAAAAAATGGACTTATTATTACTGGAAAATCAGGAACTGGGAAAACACATTTAGCAACAGCTATTTTAAATAAACTAACTGAAAAAGATATGCTAGTTTTAATGGGAAGACTAATTTTATTGCTGGATGTAATTAAAGAGACTTTTAAAGATTTTTCTAGTAAAGAAAAAGACATAATAGAATTATATTCCAAGGTTGATATACTTATAATTGACGACTTGGGAACAGAAAGAATTAGTAGTTTGGCATTAGAAAAACTATATACAATTATAGAAAATAGAAATGAAAATAAATTACCAATTATAGTAACAACTAGATTTGATAAAGAGAGCTTATTAGATAGATTTTATCAAAGTGAAGATGAAGAATTAGCTGAAGCTGTTATTGAAAAGTTATATCAATTTTGCTATGGAATTGAACTAAAAAAATATGATGAATATGAAAAAGAAAAAGTTAGTATAAGCGACTAAACTAAATACTAACTTAATCCAAAAACTAATATAATTATAAAATATTTATACATAAAAGTAAAGCAAAAAAGTTCAACTTTTTGGTTTAAAATTTGAACTTTTTTGTAATTATTTAAAATAAAAATAAGATATTTTTTATAAAAAAATATCCCTCGGAGAGCAAAAAGGGTATTAGGGCATTTTGCCCTAAACAGCAAAAAGGGTGTCGAAACACCAAGCTGGCGAATATTGGGCATAAAAAAATGCCACCTATATTCGAGCAAAATAAATTTTGCTAATTATTAATGCTTCGTAAACAAGCATTAATAAATTTTTATAGCAAGGAAGTGATGAAAATGTGGAGAGATTCAGAACAAATTTTAGATAGTGTTTTTTTATCATATGATAAAATTTTAAAAAGATTACAACTATCAGGAATAACGACAAAACATGGTAAAGAAGTAAAGCATGTAGATTTAAGAAAGGCTGTAGATGTTATGTTAAAAAAACATCCAACTTGCAGATGGAGAAGTGAAAAAATAAGAAGTAGAAAATATTTTATTTTAGTAGAAGGGTATTACTGGATAAAATTTGTATATTTTGAAAAAGAAAAATCTTTAATAGATGCTGATGTAGAATTTTTTGAAACCAGAATTAAAGTGTATGAAGATTTTTTAAAAGTAGAGCACAATGAAAATTGGTGGAATGAAAATATGGATATAAAACAATTAGAAAAATATTTTAATAGAGCAGAATCTAGTATAAGAAAAGCAATTAAGAAAATGTGTGATAAGGGATTTAGTAATTATAAATATTTAGATAATAATAAGGTTATTATTTCAAGAAAAGGAGTTGAATGGATTTGTAAAAATGTTTTTAAGAAAAAGTATTTAGAGTTATTGGAGAAATATAAAATGGAGTTAACGGAGTTATATATTAAAGCAGGTTATCCTTATGATCATTTTTTTCATAGAAATTAATTGTAAATATTTACAAGTATCAGTTGAGAAAATTGTCATTTTATGATATAAAATATACTAGAGTTATTATAGATAATCGAGGTGTAAAAATGAAAGAAGAAGAATTAAAAGATTTAGAAAAAAAATTATGGGAAGCAGCAGATAAAATGAGAGGTGCGGTTCCTGTATCAAGTTATAAATTTATAGTATTAGGATTAATATTTTTGAAATATATATCAGATTCATTTGAAGAAAAATATCAGGAATTAGTAGAAGAAGGATATGGACTAGAAGAAGATAGAGATTCTTATGCAGCAGAAAACATATTTTATGTACCAGCAAAAGCTAGATGGGAATATTTGAATATACATTCAAAGGATAGTAACATTGGGCAAATTATAGATGAAGCATTAGAAGAAATAGAAAAAGAAAATCCAAGTTTAAAGGGTGTACTTATAAAACAATACAATAGTCCAGATTATAAAAATGTTAATCTAGGAGAACTAATAGATATATTTACAAATGTAAAAATAGGAAGTAAAGAGGCACAGGATAAAGATTTATTAGGTAGAATATATGAATATTTTTTAGGACAATTTGCATCAAATGAATTACAAAAAGGTGGAGAATTCTATACACCAGCATGTTTAGTTAGAACAATGGTAGAGATGATAGAACCATATGAAGG
>ERZ857969.509-NODE-509-length-64635-cov-7.914153_pt1 | contig 64635 bp, 59 predicted proteins | sample MGYA00519864_ERZ857969 | MGnify/ENA primary metagenome ERZ857969 (study PRJEB31778, sample SAMEA3449382) | human gut metagenome | biome: human gut; feature: human-associated habitat; material: faeces | place: United Kingdom | collected 2010/2012 ...
CCCCGAACGCCGAGCCCGCGCATGACGTTCGTCACCCGGCCGCGTCCGATTCCGGCCGGATCCCGGCCCCGGGCGATCAGCCGGGCACGCATCTTCCCGTATCCGTACACGGCCATGAGGAAATCCAAGTGGATCTCGAAGATGCCGCGCGCCAGCGCCTCGCAGCGCACCCCCATGCGGCTGACGGGACGCGCTTTGAACATACGGCAGCCGCGCGGCGTGATGGACCCGCGGTCCAGCGATTCGGCCAATGCCCCGCAGATCGGCCCGACCCTGGAACGGCTCTTGAATTCGTCGACGTACGCGACGTCGACGCTGTGTCGGGTCAGGCCCAACCGCGAAAAAAGCCGATGCCGTCGTCAAGGCCACCCAGGGCACCGGCTTCACCAACGGGTATATGACCAGTCAGGCGCAGTGCGTGCGGCAGCGGAACAAGTACACCAATCCCAACGGCCACACCACCGCGCCCGCGTCGAAGCCGAACAACCCGGCGCCGAAGCCATCCCGACCGAACACCGGCAACGGGGTCAGCGTAATCGTGCGTTCCGGGGACACGATCAGCGGCATCGTCGCCCTCGTCGCGCCCGCACTCGTGCAGGCGTTCAAGAAATACATCCCCGCCGACTACGTGGGCCTGACCAGCCTCGGCGTGAGCGTCCGCTCGGCGTCATCGGCGTCGCCCAGCCGTCTACACGTTGGTGAATCAGGCGTTCAGCGGCAAGCTGAGCAAGGACAACCACAGTTGATTAGGATGTCTTAGCGGCAGTGTATTCGCGGGCGTGCGCGCGCACTCAATTATGTACGGGCGTTAATGTGCGTACGCCTGCAGGCGCGCGCGACTTACCACTAATTTCAGCGTTTTGCACCTTTGCAAAGAGCTGCGAAGACGGTATAGCCTGCAAATGAAGCTTCGACAAACCGATCGGGAAAGGCATCAACAATCAATAGCGAAAGGACGACTATGAACGAGACGTTTCATCTTAATGTTCTTCTTCCCTCAGGCGAGGAAATCGACACTGGAGATGGACTGTTGGAATTGAGCGGGGTGCTGCCGCCGATTGGAGCGGGATTCTATTGGCATGACAAGTTCTACCGCGTGAAGGACGTGTTTTTCAACTCGGACAACAGTCCCGATCTGGGCTGGTGGATCGCTCTTGAGGATTCATCGGACGACCCGCGCAAGGCCATCAGCCCGACTTACTACCGCTGACGGTGTTCGGGCGCCTGATCCAGTAAGAGCGTAATCGCTTACGGCACTCGTCGCCCTTTATGGCATCAGGTGCCGGCTTTTCTTGTATTTCCCGGAGTGTTCCGGCTTGCCCCGTATTATGGAGCTTTAAAGGAGGTTCCGTAGTGGCAGCACAGGTCAAGTCGAAACAGCGCGTCGAGGAGCACGGCGAGGTGTTCACCAACGAGCGTGAGGTCAATGCCATGCTGGACATGGTCAAGCAGGAGACCGAGCGCATCGACAGCCGCTTCCTTGAACCCGCGTGTGGCGACGGCAACTTCCTATCCGAGGTGCTGCGGCGCAAGCTCGCCGTGGTCGCCGAACGCTATGGCAAGAGCCAGCTCGAATATGAGCGGTACGCGTTCGTGGCGGTCTCGTCGATCTACGGTGTGGACATCATGGCCGACAACGTGGAGGAATGCCGCGAACGTCTGTACGGCATCGTCAAGGACGTGTACGAGCAGCAGTTCAAGGATGCTTGCCGTCCGGAGGTGCTTGGCTCGATCCGCTACCTGCTGTCGAAGAACATCCTGTGCGGCGATGCGCTGACGCTGACGACGAGCAGAGGCGAGCCGATTGTGTTCCCGGAGTGGTCGCTGGTGATGGGCAGCAAGATCGTGCGCCGTGATTTCACGTTCGCAGCGCTGCTGAATGTTTCGACCGAAGCGCCGACGTTCGACATGCTGGACGAAATCGATCAAGACGAGATGGGCAAGATTATTCCCAAACCAATCAAGGAGTATCCGATGACGAGTTTCTTGGAGGTGGCCAAGTATGAGTAGTCATCTGAATTTCGGCAACAAGTCCTACAATCCGGACGTGCTGTCATGTCTGGCGAATTTGTCGAACGATGAGGTGTTCACTCCGCCGCAGCTCGCTAATAAGGTGCTCGACCTGCTGCCTGAGGAAATCTGGACGGACAGTTCGGTCACGTTCCTCGATCCGTTCACCAAGACCGGCGTGTTCCTTCGCGAAATCACCCGACGCTTGCTTATTGGATTGGAACCGGAGTTCCCGGACCTGCAGGAACGCATCAACCACATCCTGAACTATCAGGTGTGGGGTATCGCCATCACCGAACTGACCGCGCTGCTGTCACGACGCACCCTATACTGCTCAAAGAAAGCCAACGGCAAGTACTCCATCGACTCGCTGTTCGACGACCCGGACGGGCATATCCGTTACAAGGCCATCGAGCACACCTGGGATGGCAAGAACTGTGTCTACTGCGGTGCAAGCAAGGAACAATACGACAGAGATAGTTCACTTGAACGGTATACATACGAGTTTATTCACACCTACAATCCCGAGAGGATCTTCAACAATATGCAGTTCGACGTTATTGTCGGTAATCCGCCCTACCAGCTCAGCGATGGCGGTGCTGGCGCTAGTGCCGTTCCGATTTATCAGAAATTCGTCGAGCAAGCCAAAAAGATGAATCCTCGATTCCTTTCGATGATTATTCCATCTCGGTGGTTTGTTGGAGGTCGCGGCTTGGATTTATTCCGTCATGACATGCTTCACGACGATCAAATCCGAATACTGCATGATTTTGCCGATGCAAGTCAATGTTTTCCCGGACAAGAGATTAAGGGTGGTGTCTGCTACTTCCTTTGGGAGAGGGATACCCACGGCGACTGCAAGATTTATTCGCATATCGGCGATGATGTGATTCGGAGTACGCGTCCTTTGCTGGAAAAAGGAATGGAGACGTTCATTCGAGATTCACGTGCAATAGCGATTCTGGATAAAGTAAAAGCTTTGCATGAGAACCCAATGTCGGCATCCTTGAACGCTGGCCGCTACTTCGGCTTCCACACAAGAGTCAAATGGGATAAAGATGGCCGTTTCGGAACTCTGCAAACAGCAGATGGTAAAGGCGAGTATTCCATCTCAAAGATCAAGGATGCAGGGCATCCTATTAAGGTTTATATTGCCCACGGCGAGTGCTGGATTGCAGAAAGATATGTAACCCGCAACGCATCTGACATTCATAGGTACAAGGTTTTAATTCCGCGCTCGGGGAACCCCGGCAGCACGATTATTGGTAAGCCCAAGATCAGTGAGCCGGGCAGTTGTAGCTCAAATACTTATGTCGTGTTCTTCCCAACTGCTGATTCGGAAGATGCTGCAATCAATGCTGCTGATTATCTTCGTACAAAGTTTGTGCGGTATCTGATTTCGCTGCGCACTTCTACTCAGGATATGGCCCCTCGCGCATATGAGTTTGTACCGACTCCCGACGTATCACGTCATTGGTCAGATGCCGAATTGTTTGACAAGTATGGCTTGACTGATGAGGAACGGAAGCTGATTGACGAGTCTATCCCGCCAATGCAGATGGAGGGTGACGACAATGCCTGACAACTTCTTCCCGCAGCGTCCCGACATCACGCCAACCATCTACGCCTATGCGATTGACGACGCCGACCATCAAGGCCAGTTGAAGGTCGGCTACACGGATCGTGACGCACGTACCCGTATCCTTGAGCAGACGAAGACCGCTCAGGTGAATTTCCGTATCGTGCTGGAGGAAAGCGCGATGCGTGACGATGGTTCCGCGTTCGACGACCATCCCGTACACAAACTGCTTGAGCAGAAGTTCACCCGTACGGGTGGTGAATGGTTCCGCTGCTCAGTCAAAGACGTGAAGAACGCCGTCGCGGCGGTGCGTGAGCGCCGTGATTCGATGACGCAGCGCACGCAGAGCTTCGGTATGAGGCCGGAGCAGCGTGCGGCTGTGGAGAAGACGCGGGCGTATTTCGCGCAGTTCGAGAAGGACAATCCCGGCAAACCGCCTCGCTTCCTGTGGAATGCGAAGATGCGTTTCGGCAAGACGTTCACCAGCTATGAGTTCGCCAAGGCGCAAGGCTACAAGCGCGTGCTCGTGCTGACGTTCAAGCCGGCCGTGGAGAACTCGTGGCGTGAGGATCTGGAGTCGCACAAGGACTTCGAGGGATGGCAGTTCATCTCCCGCGAGACCGAACTCGACTACGATCACGCGGACAAGAACCGTCCCATCGTGTGCTTCGGCTCGTTCCAGGACTACTTGGGCAAGAACGAGATGGGTGGCATCAAGGCGCAGAACGAGTGGGTGCACGAGATTAACTGGGATCTGGTCATCTTCGACGAATACCACTTCGGCGCATGGCGAGACAGCGCCCGAGAATTGTTCGAGCAGGAGGACAAGCGCGAGCAGAACGACAACATGAACTCGGTCGCGCAGATCATCGACGATAGCTTCGAGCAGGGCGACACCGACTTCCTGCCCATCACCACGGGCGTGTACCTGTTCCTGTCGGGCACGCCGTTCCGTGCCATCGCCAACGGTGAGTTCATCGAGGAGCAGATCTTCAACTGGACGTACTCCGACGAGCAGCGCGCCAAGGACCGTTGGAGGCCGGCGGACGGCAGGAACCCGTACGAGTCGCTGCCGCGCATGGTGCTGATGACCTATCAGATGCCCGACCAGATTCGCGAGATCGCGTCGGGAGGCGAGTTCGACGAGTTCGATCTGAACGAGTTCTTCGCCGCGAAGGGCGACGGCGAGGACGCCGAGTTCAAACATCCAAGCGAGGTACAGAAGTGGCTCGACCTATTGCGCGGCGGGTTCGCCGAGACCACGGTGGACATGCTCAAGATGGGCGCGAAGAAGCCGCCCATGCCGTACTCCGATAGCCGGTTGAAGAACATCCTGACGCACACGTTCTGGTTCATGCCCTCGGTCGCCTCATGCCAGGCCATGGCGAACCTGCTGGCGCAGCGGCAGAACGTGTTCTACCACGACTACACGGTGAACGTATGCGCGGGAGCAGGCGCGGGCATCGGTCTGGACGCATTGGGTCCGGTGCGCCGGTCGATGGCGGATCCGTTGGAGTCGAAGACCATCACCCTGTCGTGCGGCAAGCTGACCACGGGCGTGACCGTCAAGCCATGGACGGGCATCCTCATGCTGCGCAACCTCAAGAGCCCGGAGACGTATTTCCAGGCGGCGTTCCGCGTGCAGTCGCCGTGGACGATCGACAACCCCGACGGTTTGCATCCCAACGAGACCGCGATCATGAAACGCGAGTGCTACGTATTCGACTTCGCGCCGACCAGAGCGTTGCGGCAGATCGCGGACTACAGCTGCTCGCTGCATCCCGACCAGACCATCTCACCGGAGCAGAGCGTGGGCGAGTTCATCCACTTTCTGCCCGTGCTCGCCTATGACGGCAGCAGCATGAAGCAGGTCAACGCCACCGACGTGCTCGACATCGCATCCTCCGGCACCTCGGCCACACTGCTGGCCAAGCGCTGGGAGAGCGCTCTGCTCGTGAACGTGGACGACCTGACCTTGCGCAAGCTTATGGGCAACCAGAAGGCCATGGACGCGCTCATGAGTATCGAGGGCTTCCGCAGCCTGAACGACGACTTGGAGAAGATCATCAACAAGTCCGACCACATCAAGGAGATGAAGGGCAAGGACGAGAAGCCCACGCGCGAGGAGAAGAAGGAGCTGAGCGCCGAGGAGAAGGAGACCAAGAGCCTTCGCAAGCAGGTGCAGGAGAAGCTCATCAAGTTCGCCACCCGCATCCCGATCTTCATGTATCTGACCGACTACCGCGAGCAGACCTTGAAGGACGTGATCACGAAGCTGGAACCGGAGCTGTTCAAGAAGGTCACGGGCCTGACCAAGGGTGATTTCGAGCTTCTATTGAGTCTGAACGTGTTCAACCCTGCGCGCATGAACGATGCCGTGTACAAGTTCAAGCGCTACGAGGACGACAGCCTCTCCTACGCCGGCATCGACAAGCACGAGCAGGACACGCAGGTCGGCCTGTTCGACACCGCCATTCCGGCGCAAGAGTTCGAGGAGATGTGAGATATGACTGGTAAGAAGCATCCATTTGAACATCCTTCTGAGAATGCCCGGCTTGTTCATTTTCGTGAATCCGTTCATCAGTATGACCGGTTCTGTGAGGAGCTGCTTAAACCCGAGCATAGGAGCGACATGCCCGGCATTGCCATATCCCTCGACGAACAAATTGAGGACGATCCTGAGGTAATGAAGCTTGCAATTAAAGCTATGTTGCAGCGCAAATACTGGTCCGAGGGAGAGGAGCTGCGGCTGGATCGAGTCATTGATGCTCTTATGCCATTCCTTCCCGAAGATGATTCACGTCGTATGTCGCTTGAGCGCTCAAAAACGTGGTTTCTGAATCAATATCCTGACTCTCAAAAGGGCGTTAAGGCCGTTGAGCATACCGGTAAACAGCAAGATTATGTTGGCTCCCATGAACTGATTCGCGAGATGATTTACGGAACGCTTATGCATTCCGACTATCAGAAGTGGCTGAATGCCATTTCCGCCGGCAGTCTAGGTGTGATTGCTCTTGGAACAGAAATTGATGGAATGGAATCCCGTCTCCATTCCGTTAGGGATCTACTCGTATCACTACACGAAGAAGGGCTGTTCCACCCAGATTTAGAGACTATTCAGAGGGATATGCCGTCTCATCGTTCGCTTGCCCCATGGGGCTCACGCACTCAAAAGCCATCTGTATCTAATGATGCATCGATAAGGAGCAGCACGGTATGAGCAAGGCTGAGGCGATTGATTTTTCTCGTCCGCCCATAGGGGAAGCGGCAGCTGCGAAGTTAATTCAAGTGGCAGCCGAGATGGGAGATATTGCCGAGAGGCATTATCTTGAAATAAAAGGTTCGGACTTTGATATTTCAAAGAAAACGGATAAGCAAAAGATAGCTAAGTTCATCTTGGGGGCAGCAAACCGTGACCCTGATGTTGCTAAACGATATTTCCAGGGATATGCCGTCATGATTCTCGGGGTTGACCAAAACCGGATTGTAGGCGTGGAACCTACTGAGATGATGGAGCTGCAGCACGTTATCAGGCCTTTTCTAGGGGCGTCGGGCCCTCAATGGGATGTCGTTCGTGTGCCTGTACAAGACAGCGGCAAGGAAGTACTAATCGTCCTTGTTGATCCTCCGGAGTTTGGACAGCCTCCGTTCCCATGTCGAGCGGAGGGGGACAAACTGAAGGATGGAGCTATCTATATCCGAGCTGATGGGGCGACGAGAGAGGCCAAAGCAGATGAAATCGATATGCTTTTGCGTCGTTTCAAGCGTGTGTCTCCTGATGTGAAGCTCGAAATAAGCGTTACCGGAAATGTCAATTCAATCCGATGTGACAAGGCACGGACGCTAGATGAGTATATCGAGGATAAGGAAGCCGCTCTACTGGCCGCCATGCCAAGTGAGAATCCTGCCGTATCTTCAAATGTGTATGCGACGATATTGTCAGCTCCAATGTTGGATCCGTCGACCACACCTGAAGATAGAACCCGGGAAGAGTATCGCGCTGAAATCAAAAAATGGAAAGATGAATGTGCGCAATCATGGGGAACGCTACTTGACAATGTTACTGCGCTGTTTGGCGTCAACACAGTTCGCATAGAAAATCTGACCACAACTTTCCTGCGGAAGGTTGAAGTGAAGATTCACCTGTCGGGAGCGGTGCGTGCGGTTTCTCACAAAGAGCTCAAGACAACATTGGAAGCTGGGCCTTCAGAGTTGGGTCTTCCTTCAAGTCCGCGCCCATGGGGGCCGAAGAGTAGAATCTACGGGCTTGCCTCTTCATTGAGATCCTTCGATTTCAATCCGCCCATTTTCTCTCCCAGCAGTGTGTCTTGGAGCAATACGGGATCAGTTGACCTCACTGTTGATGTTGGAGATCTGAGGCCCAAACAGGTATTCGAGACTGAAGACGCGGATACGGTCTTGGTGGTTCCTGATGACTTCGCGGTTAAAGAGATTACCGGAACATGGACGGCAACAGCTGACGGGATCAATGAGCTTTTCTCCGGCGAAATCGTTGTTCCAGTCAATCCGGTGCGAGACATGACAGAAGCCGTACGGGTCTTGCTTAGGCTGGATAAAATGCCTGAATCCGAGGATAAGCCAGGTGAAGAAGACCAGTAGGTCTTGAGAATCTGTTCCTCAGTCGTTCGGCCGTTCCAACCGCGGAACGAGATTCGTCATCATGTCTGTAGCTCAGACACGATTCAGACACGATGACCCCCGGGAGCAGCGAAATCAACGGCAATCAACGAATCTGGCGAATATCACGAAAACGGCGTCATTGCAACAAAAAAGCAGCCAACGAAGCCCACGAAAACCATCGAAGTGCCCCCTCGAACTAACAAGGGGTCACCCAGTCATTACCCTTGCCGGAGCGTGATCCAGTCACCCGCGACACGCCGAGCGTGTCGCCTTCCTAAGCAGCAAATCCCAGTAACATTTCAGTAACAGTGACCGTCGGGATTGGCCAAACCCACTGGTTCCAGCAAAGAACGCCAAAACTCAGAAACGGCTTGATTCCAACGATATTCAGCCCATCCAAAACAGCCGATTTTTGTAAAACAACCCCCTGATGGTACAGGATGACGTGGAGACGGATTATCCGACGTTTCATCGTTTCCGCCGTCTGATGCGTCGGTGGCGTCTGGCGGAGGCTCGGGCCATCAAAGACCCCGAACGTCGCCGTGCGGCCATCGTACAAGCTTGTGGGAGCCTGAAGTGTTCCCGCAGGGATGTGAGAGTCCCTACCGTGTCCTTCAAGCTGGCTCCTGCGGCGACGGCGGCGGTGATGCCGGTTGCTCGGAGTGTGTGGAAGTGTAAATCTGGTCTTCTGGCCTTGACTTTAACCGCGTTGAAGTGGTCGTGCAAACGGTTGGGGGTGATGTGTGTTCCGTCGGAGCAGGTGACTATGAAGTCCGTCGGCTTCTTGCCATCGCACGCTTCACTGATTAGCTTTCCGAGCTGCGGAAACACGGGCTGGGTCGTGTTACTGGTGGCCATTTTCGTGGCCCTGAGTCCGCCGTTTTCGCATAAAAAAAAGGCTTCCAGATTTCTCTGAAAGCCCTAGTAGTGGAGCTAAGGGGACTCCCGCCGTATGTTGGTATTCCGCCGTTTTTCCGGTGTGTCGTAACGTTGGGTACCAACTCGGGTACCTTACGTGGCTTTTTTCTCGCTTCTTTTCAAGAGAAGTTCTTAAAGGAGACTGAAATGACTATCACCAAGTGTTTCCATGAGAATCCCCGCCCAAGGTTACAGACCCGTCCGCATTGATATTGTCCTTGGTAATTGGGCGGAATCCTCCTCCCACGGAGTCCTTAGCATTCTTCCAATCCCAAGTGCCGCCAGTAGATGTTCCACTGCTGACGTAGCCTCCTGAAGAGGAGCCGGTGTTCGAATACGATGGGGCGGACTGGCTTGCCCTTCCGGAATACGAGCCGCCTACGTTCGGATATGCGTAACCGGAATAACCGCCTGACGGGGTGCCTACAGACTGGGCTTGAGCCTGAGCCTGTTGCGCCTGTTCCTGAGCTTGCTTCTGCGCGTCGGCCTGAGCCTTGGCGTTCTTGGAATCGTTCACGGCTTTTACGGCCTTGGAGAGCGTGTCATTGGCGGCGGTCAACGATTTCACGTCAGCCTTCTTGTCGCCACTGGTCTTCTTGGCGTTGTCGATGGCGGTTTTCAGGCTTTCACGGGTCTTGTTGTCCTGCACTTTGCCTTCGGAATCCTTGTACAGGTTTTCCGCGTCGGTAATGGTCTTGTCGAGAGCATCCTTCGCATCCTTGACCTGCTTGGCGGTCTTGGACGACTCCACCTTGCCTATGGCCTTGCCGATGGCGTTGATGGAATCGTTGGCTTCGGTCATGTCGTTGGAGATGATGGTTTTGGCTTTGGATATGCTCCACAGATTCCACTTGGCGACGTTTCCGACGTCCGGAATGCCCTTCCGGGTTTCACTGGTCTTGACGCTCTTGTTCAACGAGTCCAACACGGTCTTGTCGAGCACGTCCGACTCCTTCGTGGCCTTGACAAGGGATTGCGCTTCCGCAATCTTCTTCACAAGCTTCGAATCAGTCTCCTTGGCCGACTCAACCCGAGACGCGTAGGAATCATACGCACTGTTTGACGCATACGCGTAGCCACCAACACCAGCGAGGACTACGATTGCCGCGATGGTGCTGGCTGCGATGATTACGTTTTTATTGGAGTGCTTGGTATTCTTTTGCGCTTGTTTGTCCCTTGATTCCCTCATGTTTCTATATTGCCGCAAGGGGTGCCCCTCCTGTTTTAACGGTTTCCCGCCTCGGCGTATGCCGACGGTCAACCCGGCTCCAGCCTTGTCCTCGATGCTCTTTACTGCGGGGTGAGGGACCCCGCACTAGCCGGGTCTAGCCCGGCTAGCGGAGCGGGCGGCTGGCCCTTGGGCGAAGCCGTTGCCCGCTCCGCTTTTTCACGTCTTTTTTACATTCGTTTTTTATTTTTTCGAATTTTTACATTTCGGTCACATTTCGTAATTTTTGCCATGATTCCTCCTTGTTTGCGCGTTTTTCTCCTGCGACACGCCGATGGTGACTTTTCTTTTCAAACTTTTTTTGACGATTTTTTGCCGCTTTGGCTTGGTTGCGACACTCCGGAGGATTAGCTATTTTCCAACGTTTTGCGGCTTTTCCTATTCTTGTGTGGACAATTCCAGTATAACATGATAAACTAACAAAAGGTAATTCTGTACTTGCCATGTTATTGCAATGTAGCTATCGTAGTTATCAGCTCCTCTCAAAGGGTGGTCAAACATCCTGAGAGATGGAATTGCCGCCTAAGGACTTTCCACGGCGGACTTGATAACTGAATAGTGGAAAGCAGTATTCCCTAAGGAGGGAACACATGGCAAGGAAAAACGGCGGTTACGCCGATTTCTCTCCAATCTCTGTAAACAGCGCGACTCTGGCTTCCCAACTGCTCGCGGAAGACGTAAGCGTCGTGGAGGTGTACGACGAGGAAACGAAGACTCGCTCTCCGAAAGTCAAGGACGGTCTCACCCAGTATGAGATTCAAACGCTGTTCATCCCCTTCGACGGCGACGAACGTCATACGGTCGCCATCGTCCCGGTAAAGATTTGGTCTAAGACGAAGCCGGTCGTGAAGACGAATGCCCCCGTAGCCTTCGTGAACATGAAGGTCACTCCGTGGGCAATGAACGGCTCTTCTGGCCTTTCGTATTCCGCCGATGGCTTCAAGCAGGACTAGCCATGAAGAAGGAACCGATGGTGTCGCGTACCGTCCTGATGCCGGTGGATTTGTATCGGCAGATTGACGATTTCGCGAACGCTCACGAAATCTCGTGGTCTGCTGCCGTTCGCCGTTTGGCGGAAGCGCAATTGCCGGTCGAGAAGGCGTTTCCGTTTGACTAAAAAACGTTGGAAAATTCTTCTCGCCATCGTGCTCGTCGCCGTCTCGCTGGTTGTTGGCTTTATCGTCGGAACGACGGTGGTTCCGTCCACCACTTCGACGGTTTACAGCACCGACCCCCAACAATGCCCGACTGACGCAACTTTTTGCGAATCGGTGAACGTTTGGAGGCGTTCGGACGCGGCTGAATATCAGCCAAACGCTCCTGAAAACAAATCAAGCGCCCTGTTGGACGCCTGATTGCTCTTTTATCCATCCTGCGGGGGTGGGAGCTTGCACCTCCTACCTCCGCTTTTTCATATCTGAAAGGAAAGATAATGGAAATTTTAACATTGATTTTGAAAATTGCGGCAATCCTGGGATTGTTCACACTGCTTTTTCTCCCGCTCGCCAAGGTCACTGCTTGGGACGATGACAGCTGGTACGTGCGCTACACGGTTTCGGCTCTCGCGACTACGGCTTGGTTCGCTCTGCTGGTGTTCGTGCCGGGCGCGATTATCGCTTGCGGCGTGGTCTGGGCTATTTTGCTCCTTCTATCCATCCGCCACCCATCTTTTCGGAATCTGCTTCCGTTTTGGAGGTGGCTTCTGGCTTTGCGTCATCGGATTAAAGGTGATTCCCCCATCTTCATTGTCGAGAGAGTTTTGGGGCTGCGCCCAATTGAGGACTCCCCCACCGATTTCAAAGGTGTACGCGACTACTTGGCCGCGTACCGTTCCTACGATGAATCCGGCGAGGCGTTGCTGGAGTTCTCCTGCGGAATCTCCGGCGTGACCGACGAGTTCGTCGAGAAGAAGGCCAATGAGGGCTTGGGTGCGATGGGTGCGGAAGTTTGCAAGGTTGAGCACCTCGGGCCGGGCCATTGGTTGCTTCATTTTTGGAAGGAAAAGCCGAAGAATCCGTTGGATGATGCCATCGAAATCAAGGCTTCCGACCTTGACGATTGGGATGGAAAGACGGTGACCTACGGCCTCACTGAAGCCGGTGAACCGGCGAAACTCTCCTACTCCCAAACCTCCGGCATCGTCGTTGGAGGTGTCCCCGGTGCCGGTAAATCGGCTGGCGCAACCTTGCTGACCTTGCCCCTGTTGGCCTCTCCGAAGGCTTCTGTAGCCATTTTCGATGGAAAAGGCGGAATGGATTGGCATTGGGCTGAGAAGGCCGCGAGTCTATATAACAATGACTGCGATTTGGATTTGGAGACGGCGACTAACCAACTGGAAACGTTGGCACAGCGTTGCGTGGAAGACTTGAAGAGCCATCCGTGGAGCGATTCCGACCCGGACTTTTGGCACGCCACACCGTCCTCGCTCCATCCGTTCCACTTGGTGGTTATAGATGAATGCCAGACCTTGTTTGACGTGACCGGCAGGTCGAAGGAAGACAAGGCTCTGGTCGAACGTTGCAAGCGTGCTGTTGCAACCATCGTGCGCAAGGGCCGTTCCGCCGGATGGTGCTGCATGCTTCTGACGCAGAAGCCTACTGCCGACTCCATTCCGACCAACATCCGCGACAACTGCGTAGTCCGATTCGCTCTCCGCGTCACCACGCGCGAGGCGGCGGAAGCCGTGCTTGGCTCCATTCCTGACGGCGACCCGAAACCAACGGAAATCCCGGCTCCAAGGCGCGGTGGTGCCGTGGTTCAAGGTGAGGATGGTCATACGCAGTCCGTGCGATTCGCCTATCTCCCGGTTACTGAGGCCGCGAAAGCGTTGGATTCCAGCACTCTCGACACGGTGGTAGCCGGATTGACTGAGTGAATTTGATACCCCCGAGGGGAGGCGGCGACGCCTCCCCTTTTTCGTATCTGCTGAAACATGGGGGTGTGCCGTGGAGAGATGCAGAGCCGTGGCAGGCCAACTTGCAGGAATTGGAGCCGCCGACGTGCGGCGGCGAGAAGAGGACATTTCGGAAGCGTCCACCCAAGGAGTGCGGAGCGGCGGACGGCAGCGAACAGCCGGAAGCGGTGTGAACGGTAGCCGGACGCGTAGCCCCCAGCGGAGCGGACGGCGGGAGAGAACGAAAGCGTCGGCGTAGTGAGCGTACGGGAGACGCGGAAGCACGACGGCGTGGACGTTCCGACATGGCCTCCCCAGCACCAGAGAGAGGTGGCGGGGAACCGATTTCGAAAGCTTCCGAACGGTGTTCACCTGCTTCTTCTCCTTCTTTAATAACAGACAGCATATTTTCGTCAAATTTAGAAATCGAACAAATGGGGAGGAATCCCCGAACACCAAAGGAGGTGGTCAATATGCCAACAATTGCAATACGTGCGCACGGTGTGAGCGCGAGCAAATTCCAACAGCTGGTGAATCCCGAGACCGGCGAAATCGTGAAGCTCGCGGACCTCCAGCCGCCGGAGAGGACGGCTACGAGGGGTTGGACGGTGAACGTGGCGCGACGCAATGAGCAAAGATTGCAGCAAATCGACTTCGATGCCATCGAGGGCTTTCCGGCTTTCGTCACGTTGACCATGCCGTCACAGCAGATGTCGGATGTGTCGGCGGCCATGTTCCACGGGTGGCTCAAGTCGTGGCTTCGTTTCATGAAACGGCATGGAATGTTCCATTATTACTGGATTTTGGAATTCCAAGCTTCCGGCAACCCCCATCTTCATGTTCTCGTCTGGCTCGACCATGAGCCGGAGCCGTTGGAAACGTTCAAGGCGCTTCGCTCGTGGGTCGGGATTTTGAACAAATCCGACGTGGGCGCTCGTCTTCAAGGCCAGATTTGGGAGAATATCGACGTGGGAGGCGAGTTGGTTGTGGACGGTGAGCCGGTTCCGGCGCATCCTGAACGTGTCCTGATGTATCTCGCGAAGCACGCGGCGAGGGGTGTCGCGCATTACCAACGGCAGGTTGAGAACATGCCGGAGGATTGGAAGTATCGCTCAGGCAGGGTGTGGGGGCATGACCGTGGTCTTCCTCTCCGCGAACAGCAGGATGTGGAATGCGATTATCCGACTTTTCACCGTTTTCGGCGTCTGGTTCGTCGGTGGCGTCTCGCGGAGGCTCGGGCTATTGCAGACCCCGAACGACGGCGTTTGGCTATTAGTCAGGCTCGCCGCTGTTTGAAGTGTTCTAGGCCGGATGTTTCGCCGTATCGTGGAGTTTCGGCTTGGCTTTCGTCGGATGTGGCGTCTCAATTGTTGGACGTGGCGGTGAGCATGAACGGGGGTGATTATGAGGAAGACTGAGTTACCCCCTCTGATGACCATCGCGGATACGATGGCCTATCTGCAATGCAGTCGCCAGCATGTCTATGACCTTCTCTCGGCTGGACGGATAAAAACCTACAAGGTCGGACGTCGGCGTTACGTTGACGCGGATTCGTTGGCTCACCTGTTTTGGTGACGTAAGGCGGCTAGTTGGGCTTCGAGTTCTTCTAGCCGCTTTTTTGTTGCTCGGATAGCCTCTTCTAGTTCTTCCTCGGTGGCTTCGTGTCCCATCAAATTGGATTCGATGCCGTTAGCGATTTCCCTCATACGTTCGGTGCCGCTCGCCCGTTGATACCGTTCGATGGATGTTTGGGCGTCTGCGTGCCTTCCCCAGACCATCGTGTCCTTCAAGCTCGCTCCTGCGGCGACGGCGGCGGTGATGGACGTGGCTCGCAGGGTGTGGAAGTGCAAATCAGGTCTTCCGGCGTTGATTTTGGCCTCGTTGAAGTGGTCTCGCAACCGATTGGGGGTTATGTGCGTTCCGTCCGAGCAGGTAACTATGAAGTCCGTCGGCTTCTTGCCGTCGCACGCTTCTTCTAGGAGTTTTCCGAGCTGTGGGGGTACCGGTTGCGTCGTATTGCTACTGGAGGTTTTCGTGGCTTTTAGCCCGCCGCCCTCGTCGGCGGAATGGCATACCCGCAACGTCTGCGTCTTCGGATTCCAATCTTGAACTTGTAGGCTGACTACCTCTCCTATTCGCAAATCTAGGATTGCGCCCAACCATACGGAAATTCGTGTGGTGGTCGGCATTGCCGCATATATGGTTTGCAGTTCCTCCGCCGTGGCTGGCGGGATTTGGGCTTGACGGGATTTTGGAACGGCTGGGGCTTTCATTGTTACGGGTGATGTGTCTGCGGCTCCTTCTGCCACAGCTTTGGCGTAGATGGCTTTGAGCAGTTGGAATGTCTTTTTGCGTGGGGTTGCGCCCCCGTTGAAGTTGTCGAGATTGGACAACCAACGATTGATGTCTTCCGTCGTGATTCCTGTCAGGGGGTATTTCCAGAAGTCTGCGTGGGAGAGGTGAGAAAGGTATTCTCGGTGCTTGCGTTTGCTTCCCGCCGCTAGTTCACTGCCGTCTGCGGCGTATTCCAGCCATGTGGGTGCGAATTCTTCCATGGCATAATCGCAAAACAGCACCCTATGGCGTTCTATGGCGGTTTTCTGCCGTTTACGCTCGGTTGGGCTAGTCCACTTCGTTATGCCCGCTTTGTCGGCTTCCACACGGCTTCTTTCGTTATTCAGCCATGCCTGTGCCGATAACTGGTCTTTGAACGTTTTGGTTATGATTTCGCCGCGATACGTGTATTTCGCTCTGTAGGATTTGCGGTCGGCACGATACACGACGCTTCCGAACTTTGTGCGCATGCTTCCACTATGACGTGATGGGTGCCCAACTCGGGTACCTCCATGGGTACCAATTTCGTTGACAACGACGTACATTTCCGTACATTCTCTGTTTGCGCCGTATGCCTTGAAATCGTTGGAATTCCGCCGTTTTCGCATGAAAAAAGGGCTTTCAGATTGCTCTGAAAACCCTGAAAGTGGAGCTAAGGGGATTCGAACCCCTGACCCTCTCCATGCCATGGAGATGCGCTACCAGCTGCGCCATAGCCCCGAAGTCTGCCCTACAGACCTCATATAAGGTACATCACAGACATGAACCATGCAACTTCCGGCGTGTCGCCCGCATTGGGAGATCGCCATATGTAATCTGCCATATGCAATCACACCATGTGGGCGACACGGAAAGGGCAACACCAGTAACGCTAGTTACTTGTCGAACCGGTAGTACCGTCGGTGGATCCCGATGTGCCAGTACTTGTCGATCCGTCAGTGCCACTACTTCCAGTTCCCGATGATGAACCATCACCAGTGCTGCCGGACGTGTCTTTTTTCGAGCCGGTACCGTTGGACGAGTCCGTTTCGGTCTGGCTGGAACCGTTGCTGGAATTATCAGATGACGATCCGCTGTTTCCGGACGTGGAACCACTGGTGGTATTGTTTGGCGTGCCATTGGAAGTGGACGAGTCGGTGGAACCGCTGGTGGTCTTGTCGCTGCCGTCCGTGGTGGTTTCATCATTCGAATCCGTGGAATTCTTGGGCTTCTGCACAGGAGCCTGCTCATTACCAGATCCGGAATCGCCAGTGTTTTCATACGAAGGCACAACCTTCTCATGCACCACGTTACGCACCACGGTATCCGTTCCCTGACCGCCGGTGAAAGCGAGAATCAATCCCGCGCTCACTCCAACACCAACCAGAGCGCTGACGAATGCGATGATCGCCGGAGCGTATTTGCTATGCAACCAATTCGAGGAACGTCGCCCCGCATGCTGCACTTGGACATCACGCGCGCTACGAGCAGTGGATTTTCCGCTGGCGATGCTAGCGCTACCGACGCCACGATGCCCGTTCGGAAACACGGAGGTCTCCCCCGCTCCGGCAATATCACTAAGCACGCGGGTAGCATCCTCATCCTCCTCAGAGGAAATGACGCGCGGCGAGATGGATGGTGCTACCGCAGTCGCAACATCGGACGATACCATCGTGGCATCCAACGCAACAGGAGACGATCCGATAATCCTCGTCTCGTCACCCTTCGTGGAAGAGCCAAGCACTTGCGTTTCATCCGTAGCCGCATCACTACTTGACGGCAACGGCACGGCCTGTTGGATCTTCTCCCCCGACACCTTTAAAACGTTCTTGTACACCTGCGTGGCAACCGCGGAAACAACCGAGCCCGCAGCCACGCCAATCACCGATCCCGCGATACCGATTTTCGCAGAAAGTAGGAATGACGTGACCGCCGCCAGCGCGCCCGCGCAAATCGACGAAAAAGAGATTCCCTTAAAAAAGTTTTTCACAAGCCATGACGATAGCTAATTTCGCTATGAAAGTACTGGCGATTCTGTGAAAAGCTTGAAAAAACAGCGACCAGCCATCACGTGATGACGCTTACAGACTGGCTACAGGTTGGGATGCTCCCATTCCTCGGAATCGGCAATGGCGGGACCATGGTTGTAGTCCATCAGACGCCAACGCAATGTGGAACCAATCTCCAATGGAATGAGCCGCACCCAGTGCGCGTTGCGCATCGACAGAATGTCAGCGAAATCGCCATGCACATCCACCATGCCCAGAAGCGTCTGCAACGTTTGGGAAATCCATGCACCATGCGAGAACACGTACAGATCCGTGTCGGATCCGGCACGGAACGCCCAATCGTTCAACGCTTCAACGCCACGACGCCCCACCTCTTCCTTGGGTTCCGCACCGTATTTGAGTTCACCGCCGCGGAACTCGGCCCAGGAACGATAGTCTTCCGGATACCGTTGCGCAAGCTCCTCGACGGGAATGCCCTCCCAGTCTCCGAAGCTGCGTTCGCGCACGCGGGCGTCCGGATGCACCTCCAGCCCGAGCGGATCGGCAAATGCATGCGCCGTGGCAGAGGCACGCCCCAGATCAGAACATACGACCAGCCGGTTCGGAATATCGGGGCGACGGTCAACATACAGTTCACGCAATGCGACCGCTGTTTGGCGAACCTGCCACTGGCCGACTTCGTCAAGGGGAATGTCGATCTGGCCTTGCAGACGATGTTGCGCATTGTAGGCGGTGCGCCCGTGGCGCACCAGCGTGATGGCGTGCACATGTTCCGGTACTGCGCCGTTATGCTCAAGTTCGACGTTTCGAGGCATGCTGCTGTTCTCCGTTGCCTTCTCAATTATGGAATTTGCGAATACCATTTCGCTTGATATGGAAACATGCCTTCCGCATCCAAACGTGAAGGCATGTTCGTACGTGTTATTCCGCGGTCTCCGTGGTCTTTTCGTCGGAGGTTTCAGGATGTTCGAGCTGCAGGTCGATGCTTGGGCAATCCTTCCACAGGCGTTCGAGACGGTAGAAGTCGCGGGATTCCTGATGCATGACGTGAATCACGAAATCACCGTAATCAAGCAGCACCCACTGGCCTTCGGTCAGGCCTTCGCGGGAACGCGGCTGACGCTTGCCGCTTTTGAGATACAGGTCCTTTTCGATTTCTTCGGCAACGGCCAGCACCTGGCGTTCGTTCGAAGCGGTGGCGACGAGCATCGCGTCGGTGATGGCCAATGGTTCGGTGACGTCGAAGGCTACGAGGTCAGTGGCCTTCATACGGTCAGCCGCGGCTGCGGCGATGCGGATGGCGTCGATGGAATCTTGTACTGCCGGCATATTCAGCGCTCCCATTCGGGCTTCCAGCCCTCTACTACATGTTGTGTGTTTTCGGAATAGACCATGGAATCGTCCGGAACGTCGTGGCGAACCACGGAACCAGCGCCGGTAGTGACGCCGCTGCCGACTTCGACAGGAGCCACGAACAGGTTGCCGGCACCGACGTGCACGTTTGATCCGATGGTGGTGTGGTGCTTGTGCACGCCATCATAGTTGGCGGTGATGGTACCGCCGCCGATGTTGGTATGCTCGCCCAAGTCGGCGTCGCCCACATAGCTCAGATGCGGCACCTTGGTGCCGTTGCCAATATGTGCCTTCTTCATTTCCACGAAGGCGCCGGCCTTGGATTCTTCACCAAGATCGTTGCCCGGACGCAGGTACGTCCACGGGCCGATGTTGGCGGCACGGCCAATGTGACTCTCCTGCACGCGGGAACGCTCCACACGGGCGTCAGCATCGATGACCGCGCTGATAAGCGTCGTGTATGGACCGACCTGCGCACCCTCGCCAATCACCGTGTTGCCTTCGAGGAAGCATCCGGGAAGGATCACGGCATCACGTTCGATGCGTACGTCATCTTCGATCCACGTGGTCTCAGGGTCGAGAATGGTCACGCCTTCACGCATCCAACGCTCGCAGACGCGCTTGTTGTGGGCTTTGGCAAGCGCCGCAAGCTGCACGCGGTCGTTGACGCCTTCGACGCTCAACGGGTCGGGGGCGGCGAACGCACCGACGGCACCGTTGGCTTTGGCGGTTTCGAGCGCGTCGGTCAGGTAGAACTCTCCCTGAGCATTGTTGGATTTGAGGTTGGCGATCGCTTCATCCAGCAGTTTGGCGTCGAACACGTAGACAGACGTGTTCACTTCGTGCACGGCCAGTTCGCTGCTGTTGGCGTCTTTCTGTTCTACAATGCGCAGCACGTTGCCTTCACTGTCGCGAATGATGCGGCCATAGCCGGTAGGATCGTCAAGAATGGTAGTGAGCACGGTGGCACCATTGCCGCTTTGCTTATGGAAGGCAAGCAGCTGGTTTAACGTGTCGGCGTCGAGCAGCGGCATATCTGAGGCCGCGATCAGCACCGAGCCGTCAAGCCCGCCTTGCCCCTTCAACTGCGTCATGGCGCACTGCACGGCTCGTCCGGTGCCGGGAATGTCATCCTGGTTGACAATGGTGACACGCTCATTGTAGGAACGGGCCGCTTCGGCGACTCGTTCCGCCTGGTAGTGTACGACCACGGCCAACGTTTCAGGGTCGAGCGCTGCCACGGAATCCATCACACGGTTCAAAAACGTCTTTCCAGCCAAAGTGTGCAACACTTTCGGCTTGTTGGAACGCATGCGGGTACCCTCACCCGCCGCAAGAATAATCGCGGCGCTTAATGCCATGTCTAATCTCCAATTCCTCAGGACCTAACAAATTCAGACACGAAGCCAGTTATCCGACGCCCCATATTAAAACGAGCCCTCCCTAAAACGCAAAACAACCACGTCTTGGAGCGACTTGCGGAACACTGGAAGGTCAGCCTGTACACCTTGGAATGACTGCCGTTTGATAAACGACTATAGAAAACGGCAATAGCCACAAGGCGTTGCGCCGAAGAGTGAGCGTCTGACATGAACGTGGGGATATCTCACGTAACGCATCATCATTCTTGGGAGGGGAATAACAATGATGTCAAATATCTCATACGATTGGATCGTGCTCGGCGTAGCCGCGATCCTGCTCGCCGTCCTATCGTTCCTCAAACGTAAAAAATGCAGAGTTTACTACACGCGTGCTGCTTGCAACGGTATTCGGCATCATTTTGGGAATTGCTTTCAAAGGCCATACCGATTATGTCGGTGCGGTGGGTTCCATCTGGTCCAATGCAATTACCGCAGTAATCGTCGCGCAGACCGAGCATCAGCTGGATACCGACCTCTACTATGGGCGCAAAGAATATTCCGACGACCTTAACGACGGCGAACAATTCGGGCAAACCTCCACGCAGGCCCTAACCGGGACAGGGCCCTCGCAGAGGACAAATATCACGAATGACGCCAAATTCGATTCAGCCAACGTCTCCCAACAACAGAGTGGTTTCACTCTGAACTTCGCTCCCAACGCAGTGCTCTCCGCCAGCGGAGATGACGCCTGCTGCGGCACGAAGTCGAACAAATAATCCATCCACAAATCAACAGACACCTGTGGGGAGAATACCGGATCGAAGTATTCGAACGACGTTAGGCTGTCAGAGCATGCCGAGCAGCTCGGCCTCGTCACGCATGGCGCGATACAGCATCCACTCCTGCTTGGCGTCGGACAATGCGCGGTGCTCCTCCATGTCGGCGATGTGGTAGTCGACGATGAGGGTGGAAACCTTGTGGGTTCGTTTTTCCGGATGCAGCCGGCGGCTGAGGTCCAATGTGTCGACGAAATGGTGTGCGAAGCGCGCGTCCCGCTCCGCGTAAGCGAGCTGTACAGCATTGTCGAGGAACGACATGTCGAAGGATGCATTGTGCGCCATGACCACGGCTGTGTCCGAACACCAGCGCGCGAACTCATCCATGACTTCACGCACATCCGGTTTGCCGAGCAGCATGCCATCGTCGATTCCCGTCAAACCAGTGATTCTTGACGGGACGTGTTCGAACGGGTTGATGAGCTGGTCGAATTCGTCGACCAGCTCATCGTTGTGAATTTTGACCGCGCCGATCTCAATGAGCCTGGCGCCTTTGCGCACGCTCAATCCGGTTGTTTCCGTATCGATCACGATGTAATCCGTGAATCGTCCGGACAACGGGTCCAAACGTCGGGGATCGCCACTTCTACGCGCTGCCATTCATCTCACCTCCGCTACTTCATTTGCGATGTATAACTTAATCATTCCAACCTGACTTTCTTAGCCGGGGAAACATAACAAAAAAAGATCCTGCAGCATGACGCTGCAGGATCAATGAACCGTTATTCAGGCTTTACCGCAAAGCTCGTTCAGCGGGTCGGAGCGACCGTGACTGGGCAACGCTGGAAGCTCTTGAGATCGACATAGCCGGTGGTCGCCATGGCACGACGGAGCGCGCCAATGTAATTGGTGGTGCCGTCCGCATTGTGGCTGGGGCCGAACATGATATCTTCCAGAGTGCCGACGGTGCCGACATTCGTGCGGAAACCGCGCGGAAGCGTCTGATGACGGGCCTCGGCACCCCAATGCATGCCCTTGCCCGGAGCTTCCTTGGCACGAGCCAGCGGGGAGCCAAGCATCACGGCATCGGCACCAAGCGCGAACGCCTTGATGAAGCTGCCGGAGTCGCCCATGCCGCCATCGGCGATCACTTGGACGTAACGGCCGCCGGATTCGTCCATGTAGTCACGGCGTGCTTCCGCCACATCTGCGATGGCGGTGGCCATCGGAGCGTGGACACCGATGGTGTTGCGGTTCGCGGATACCGCGCCGCCACCGAAGCCGACAAGCACGCCGGCCGCGCCGGTACGCATCAGATGCAGAGCCGCGGTATAGTTGGCGGCGCCACCGACGATGACGGGCACATCCAAATCGTAGATGAACTTCTTCAGGTTCAACGGCTCGTGATCCTGGGAGACATGCTCGGCGGAAACAACCGTGCCACGGATGACGAACAGGTCGACGCCCGCTTCGAGCACGGTCGAATAATAGTCCTGCGTGCGTTGCGGGGACAGCGCGCCCGCAACGGTGACGCCGGCATCGCGAATCTCATGCAGACGCTCGACAATGAGCTCCGGCTTGATCGGCTCGGCGTAGATCTGCTGAATGCGCTCGGTCGCGCGTTCGGCCGGCAGCTCGGCGATTTCGTCGAGCAGCGGCTGCGGATCGTCGTAGCGGGTCCACAAGCCTTCGAGGTCGAGCACACCGAGCGCGCCCATCTTGCCCATGGCGATGGCGGTGGCCGGGCTGGTCACCGAATCCATCGGCGCGCCGATGACCGGCACATCGAATTCATAAGCGTCAACCTGCCAAGAAGTGGACACATCCTGCGGATCGCGAGTACGACGGGAGGGAACGATGGAAACGTCGTCCAGAGAGTATGCCAGACGGCCCTTCTTGCCCAAACCGATTTCAATTTCCTGAGACATGTTTTCAAGGCTAATGCTCAGCAATGACAGTACGCAAGAGCGTGTCACCTGCCGTCTCCCAGTTTTTTGGACATTAACAGGTGTCGTTAACACGTTTGTTATAAGACAGGAACTTATCACCTTCAATCCCGACAGGAGGGCAACATATGGCCAAAATCAAGGTCGAAGGCAAGGTCGTCGAACTCGACGGCGACGAAATGACCCGCGTCATCTGGAAAGACATCAAGAATCGCCTGATCCTTCCATACCTCGACGTGGATCTCGAATATTACGATCTCGGCATCGAAAACCGCGATGCCACCGATGATCAGGTGACCGTCGACGCGGCGAAGGCCATCCAGCGTGAACATGTCGGCGTGAAGTGCGCCACCATCACACCGGACGAGGCGCGTGTCAAGGAATTCGGCCTAAAGAAGATGTGGAAGTCCCCCAATGGCACCATCCGCAATATTCTCGGCGGAACCATCTTCCGCGAGCCGATCGTGATGAGCAATGTTCCGCGCCTGGTTCCCGGCTGGACCAAGCCGATCATAGTAGCCCGCCATGCGTTCGGCGACCAGTATAAGGCCACTGATTTCAAGGTTCCGGGGGCAGGCACGCTCACCGTCACCTTCACTCCGGAAGATGGTTCCGAGCCGATCGAGCATGTCGTGTACAACTATGGCGCCGACGGCGGCGTGGCCCAGGTGCAGTACAACGTGAACGATTCCATCCGTGGTTTCGCCCGCGCCTGCTTTAACTATGGTCTGATGCGCGGTTATCCGGTATATCTTTCCACCAAGAACACGATTCTTAAGGCCTATGATGGCCAGTTCAAGGATACGTTCGCCGAAGTGTTCGAAAACGAATACAAAGACAAGTACGCCGCAGCGGGCCTGACCTATGAGCATCGTCTGATCGACGACATGGTGGCCAGCTCCCTCAAGTGGCATGGCGGCTACATTTGGGCCTGCAAGAACTATGATGGCGACGTGCAGTCCGATTCCGTGGCGCAAGGCTTCGGCTCTCTCGGCCTCATGACCTCCGTGCTCATGACCCCTGACGGCCAGACCGTCGAGGCTGAGGCCGCACACGGCACCGTGACCCGCCACTACCGTCGCTGGCAGAAGGGCGAGAAGACCTCCACCAATCCGATCGCATCGATTTTTGCTTGGACCGGCGGTCTCAAGCACCGCGCCGACTTGGACAACACTCCAGAAGTCAAGTATTTCGCCAAAACATTGGAGAAGGTCATCGTGTCTACCGTTGAAGGCGGCCAGATGACCAAGGATCTCGCCATGCTCGTTGGTCCGGATCAGGCCTGGCTTGACACCGAAGGCTTCATGAACGCTTTGGACGAGAATCTCGCCAAGGCTCTGGCCGAATAATCCTCAGCCGAATAACCTTCGGCTGAACGGCCGATAGCAGAATCAAGGGCTGGATATGTATGGTTCACACGCATATCCAGCCCTTTTTGACGTCCAGATATTACAATCAGAGCTCAGCATAGGAATCATCATTCGATTTTCATGAAGGAAACGGCATGACACTGCACCGCACGACTGTGACGAAACGTCTGTTCGCACTGTTGGCATCGACCTCGCTCATCATGGCCATGGGCGCCTGCTCATCCGACAATGAAACGCAATCGCATGAAGCGGACTCCACCGGCACCACCACTACCGTCGATGCCGGCAACGTGGTGATCTTCACCCCTTCGGATGGCATTACCATCTCCCAGCAGACGCCTTTGAGCAAATGGGAAAAATTAGTGCCGGAAATAGTCTCATCTTTAAAAGATAACGCCGTCAAGGGCTCTAACATCACCGTCAAAACGGCGTCGAGCCTCGACAAGCAAAGCCAAAGCGTACAGGATTATGTGGTGAACCACGTCAACAGCACCAGCGACGATGCGGGTTCCTCCGACAAAACCACTCTGGTAGTGGCGCCGGTGGCCGACACCACCGAATCCGACCGCCAGTATGGAGACTACGCGTCGCACGACATCACATGGGATGAGAACTCCTCCGACAAAGACGCCCAGGATTACGCCCAATCCGCAGAACGCTTGGTTTCCGCATTGCAGCTCGCTCAAAACGAGGGCATGAAAGTCGTGTTAGTGTCGAACACGCTGCAGGGTTTCACTCCGGATGTGTACGCACCGATGACCACGGCCGAGCAAGTCGGCCAACTGCAGGCCAAGCAGCTGGTCAGCAAGCTTGAACTCGACAAAACCAGCTCCGACAATCCGAAGCATATCGAAGTGCTACTCCCCTACGATGCCGCCGATGAAAGCGGTAACACCGTAGACGCGACTTTCGCGCAAGACGTGTTCAAAGGTATTTGGTCGGTGCTTGGACCGTATTTCAAAGACGGAAAGGCCGTTTCCCCGTCCGGCACGCTGACCTCGTCGAGTACGGAATCCGATTGGGTGTCTGTAGCGTTCGATGCGGCGAAAAGCGAGCGGGTCAAATCCACGCTCGCCGAACGTCTTGGTATGGACAAGGACACATCGCGTCATACCCGCATCGACGGTATCATCTCCTGCAATGATTATGTGGCCGGTTATGTTTCCGAAGAGCTCAATGATCTTGGATACACCGGTTCGGCGGCCGACATCAACCCATCCATCACCATTTCCGGCATCGTAGACAATATCACCGGCAAGAAAGACTTGAAAAAACAGTCCGTTCCCGATCCTGCGCAGGCGCCTGAATCCGATGACGGCGATTCCGATACGGAGGATACCAGCGATTCCCTTGACGAGCAGAACTCGCAATGGCCGATCATTACCGGTTACGGCGCCTACGTCAGCTCCATACCGAATATCGTGAACGGCAAACAGTGGATGACCGCTTTGGAAAATCGCAAGACCTTGGCATCCGACATCGCACAGACCTGCGTGCAGCTTAACACGTCGGGCAAGCTTGCGAAGCTGACGTTCATCTCATCCGTCGCCATGGAAGACGAGAAAGTGCCGACCATTCAGGAAGAGGCGCTTGCGGTCAGCGCCAGCAATCTGAAGAAAACGCTGATCGAACCGGGATATATCTCGCTCGCCGAAGCAGGCTTGTAGACCGGCAACAAGGTAATCCGGATTATCAGACATAGGAAATCCGACAAGAGATGGAAAAAGCTGGCTTCCGTCGAACCGCCGCGACGGAAGCCAGCTTTTTATGTTGCGGCCGGCACATTCCTACCGCCGATCATCGCATTCTACTTCTTCGGAACGTAGATGACGGTGTCGATCAGCATGCGGTAGTGATCAACCACCGCCTGACGGCGTGCCTTCATGCTCGGCGTGACCAAGCCGTTTTCTTCGGTGAACTCGTCCGGCACGATTTCGAACTTACGGATCGATTCGGCACGGGATGCGAGCTCGTTGGCTTTGTTGACGGCACGTTCCACTTCGGCGCGCACGATCGGATTGCGGGAGGCCTCCTCGAGGGATGCCGCGCATTCCGCGCCTTTCGATGCAAGCCATGCGTTCGTTTCGCCAAGATCCAACGCAATGATGGCCGCTATGAACGGCTTGCGGTCGCCGATCATCACGCATTGACTCACCACGGGCGACGTCATGATCGACGCTTCCATTTCGCATGGAGAGACGTTCTTGCCGCCGGCGGTGATGATGAGATCCTTCTTACGTCCGACGATGGAGACGAAGCCTTCGTCGTCGATGGAACCAAGATCACCGGTATGCAGCCAGCCGTCGACAATCTGCTGCCTGGTGACGTCGGGATTGTTGTGGTAGCCGGCGCATACGGCCGGGCTCTTGATGCACAGTTCACCTTCCTCGTCGACACCCATGGCCACGCCCTGCAGAGGCAGTCCGATGGTGCCAATCTTGTATCCGGAGGTCGGATTGACGCTTGACGGAGCGCAGGTTTCGGTCATGCCGTAGCCTTCCAGCAGCGGCAGCCCGACGCCATTGAAAAAATGCGCGATGGATGAATCAAGCGGAGCGCCTCCGGAAACCGCGTATTCCACATGGCCACCGAACACGTCCATGATCGAGGAGTACACCAGCTTGTTGTACAGCGCATGCTTGAGATTCAAGACAACCGGAATGCCTTCGCCTGACTGCTGTGCGTACGACCAGTCGCGCGCCGTCTGCGTTGCACCTGCGAAAATACGTCCTTTGAGGCCGGCTCCGGCCTTTTGCGACGCCGCATTGTATATCTTTTCGAAGATACGCGGCACGGCAAGGATGAACGTCGGCTTGAACGCTTTGAAATCAGCCAGGATCGTCTTCAAGTTGCTGGATAGGCCGAGCGAGACGTTACCTGCGAAGCAGAAGAACTGCATGTAGCGTGCGAACACGTGCGCCAGTGGAAGGAACAGCAGCAGACGACGGTTCGGCTTCATCGCGATATCGGGCATGGAGCTAATGCCCGAATAGGTGATGAACACGAAATTGGAATGGGTGAGCTCAATGCCTTTTGGCGTGCCTGTGGAGCCGGAGGTGTACACGATGGTGGCGAGATCCGATCCTTTGACCGCATGTTCGCGCTCTTGGAATTCGGCGTCGGACACGGCATGTCCGTATTCGATCATCGTGTCGATCGCGCCAAGTCCGATGACGTAGACGTCGCCAAGATTGGAGCATTCGTTTCTGATGGATTCGATCTTGTCGCGTTGCGCGTCATCTTCTGCGAACGCCATTTTGACGTTGGCGTCGTTGAAGATCATTTTGACCTGCGCGGGAGAATTCGTCTCGTATACGGGAACGGTGAGCGCTCCGATCGACATGATGGCCACGTCGAGCGCAGTCCACTGCCAGCAGGTGTGAGAGATGATGGACACCGATTCGCCGGGCATGATGCCTTGGGCGATCAGGCCTTTGGCGATGGCGATGACCTTGGCACGGAATTCGGTGGCGCTGAACGACGACCACTCGCCATGCTCGTTCTTGTATTCGACCAATGAATCGTTCGGAGTGCGGTTCGCTCGTTCATCAAGCACCGAGAAAATGTTCTTATCTGTGTCGATCTGCTGTTCCAAAGGCCGCGTGTATTCCTTGTACATGGCATTTCTTCCCTGCGTAATCGTCGTACATGTAGCATCATAGCCTGAGAGCTTCACTTTTTCGACGAGGCCACGACGTATGGACAAAATCAATGGTTCTGTCGACCCCTGTTTCACAGGCCTTTCAATCCGATTCTCACCGTACGGGTTTTGCTTTCCGGATTGGTGTATTGCCGTCCTTCCGATTTTATCCCCCAATGCAGGCACCGCTCGTCGCAATGGTCGGATTCGCCCTCCACACGCGCGAAACGCTCCCCTTGCGCAACATGTGCGCCGACATCGCGTTCCGCAATGGCGGGTTCGAACGTCGAGGTCAGGCCGGAAAGGTCGCCTCCATGCCGGATGGTGACCACGGCTTTGCCTCCCACGTTGCCGCTGAAGGCGATCACGCCGTCCGCGGGCGCGACGATGGCTTCCTGAGGGTCCGCAAGCAGGTCGACACCCCGATGGCCTGGAAGCCACTGTTGTTTCGGCGCATCGTACTTGCCGACCACCTGCGCGCCGTTCAGCGGCCATCGCATCAGGACGGCGCAGGAACCGGACGCGGTCGCCGCATTCGTTTTCGCATACGTCGGTTCGGCCGACCATAGGCAGCACACGAGCAGCATGACACATGCCAGAGCGCATACGACCATGGTTTGGCGCAACTGCTGGCGGATGCGCTTCTTTTCCTCCTGTGCGATTCTGTTCCGTCGGATTCGCCTGCGATATTCACGTTCGTCCATGATGGCTCCTTCACGTTGCTGTGTTTGCGCCGTTGCGTTGTGCTGTGGTAAATCGCCAGCATGACAGTGTGAAGTTGTGCTTGTCCAGCTGAAACGGCCCTGTGGTCGGAGGATGAGTTATCCACAGGCTCCGGGCGTGTCTCGGCATACGATGGAACGTATGAGCGATAACACGTCACAGCGCAAAGCGTTGCAGCAACTGGAAAGCGAGTCCGATTACGATCGGATCACCTACTATCAGAAGCCTTTTATGGTGCTGTGGGCGGCCGTGCAGGAAGCGTCAAGCGAATTGCAGGACGATTACGCGCTCTCCCCCGAACTGGCGCAGTTGTGGGTTGCCGAGCAGATCCGCAAGGTGTCGGACTCGCTGGTGGACCGTCTTGCGGAAACGGCTTTGGCGCACGGCGAGTCGAAATCGAATGTGGCGCGCGCGGCCGGGGCAAGTCCCGCCAACGCGTTGCGGCGCTTTCCTCGGCTCAAGACCGATGGACCGCACGAGCGCACGCTGATCGACGACGTGCTTGATTCGTTAGAGTAACAAAAAGCCCTTGATTTCCAAGGGCTTTCATGTGGCTCCTGCGACTGGGCTTGAACCAGTGACCGTCCGATATACGGTTCTGGCTCGCAGCCGTAGGGCTTTTTGCAACAGGAGTAGACAATACACCAGCCTTGCTGTTCCTTCAAATCGGCGTGTCATCGCGCATGTTCGCCTTGCAGCTGGTTTTCCGAAGAGCATCGGCCAGAAACGCGCAATAGTATTCCTTGGGAAGTGATGAAGAAGTCACTTCCCTTTTCTATGCGCTTAAGGAGCCCCATGAGGTATTGGAACGACAACAGGAAGAGCTGCGAACACGTCGAGCCACGGGAGGATTGGAAAGAATCCATTGAGAAATGGATCGACTGGATGGACGCCATCGGACGCACGAACGACACCCTGCGCACCCGCTGGTACCAGATCGTTCGATTCTCCAAAGCCGTCGATAAAAGCATCACCGACGTGACCGAAGACGACCTCATATTCTACCTAGCCGGCATGGGAACCGAAGGCAGACGCGGAGTACGCAGCTGCGTCAAGGTCTTCTACCAATGGAGCATGAAGCGAGGGCTCGCCCGCCGCAATCCGGCGGACGAAGTGCCCACCGTGCCCATGACCCTTCCGTCCGGCTGCATCTGTCCCGAGGAGAACATCGAACAAGGACTCGCATCACCCGACGAGAACGCGCGGCTGGCCGTCATGCTGGGCGCGTTCTGCGGCCTGCGCCGCATCGAAATGACCAGAATCAACCTGAAGACCGATCTGGAGGAGAACGCCGAGGGCATGGTGCTCCACGTCCACGGCAAGGGCAACAAGGAGCGGATGCTTCCCGTGCCGGCAAGACTTGCGGCGGCATTGCGGAAACGCACCGGCGTATGGCTGTTCCCCGGAGACGTGCAGGGACACTGCGGCGTCGATTACGTGGCGAAGAGGATCAAGACGGTAACCGGATACCCGTCGCACAGCCTGCGCCGTAGGTTCGCCACATGCGTCTACTACAGGAACGGCTGCAACATCGTGCTTGTCAGCCGTATGCTGGGGCACGCCAACATCGCCACCACCATGCGTTACATCGGCCTCGTGCAGGACGAAATGCGCAACGCCGTGGAATCCACCACCCGCACCGACATGAGACTGACCATGCCCATGAACCAGGTCGTCGGAACAGCCGGCAGCGTCGCCACCTATTCCCTTAGCACCGCGAGGATCGGATGAACAAACGGTATACGCCAACATGCTTCTTTGCGCATATTGGCGTATACCAACACCGCTCACCGAGTGTTCCCGAGACTGGAAAGCGGCAACGCGGCTATGTCTATCCCCAGCGCATCGGCTGCGGAGAACGCCGCTTCAATCGGGGCTTCGCCCCGCTGGAGCAGAGCATCGGCAAACCGGGGACCGATACCGGCCTGGGAGGCAAGGTCGTCGGCGTTCCAGGAATGGTTCGCGGTCTCTTCACGGAAGGCGGCTGCGATATCCGATTCGGTGCGGGCGAAAAGAGTCCGGCGTTCACGCGGCGCTTGGAAACGGCTGAGGTAACGCGCGTACTCCAATTGCGCCTTTGTCGGCTCAGGCAAGTTATAGTCCAGATTCGACATCGCAGACCTCCTTAGCGTTCAGCGGGTTGGACTGGAGTCGTTCGACGCACCGAAAATAGGGAATCCGGGAACCGCATCGGCCGACGATGGAGTGCCTGGAGTGCCGTACAACGTCCCGATCTGTTCGATCGCCCATGCGCTCCAACGTGGGGATTCGACCGTGGATGTCATCAGGCCGGCGGGGAGGAACCGGCGCATCTCGTCGGCGAAGGCATCCGAGCCGATCACATCGGCGACCCCCGCCACGCGATCAGCACGGTCTGCCCAAAGTCCTTCTTCGCCGTAATCAGATGATTTCAATTCCGCAAGCTCCATCGCCCGTCGGGAATCGACGTCGCCTCTCGACGCCAACCAGCACATGTCCCACAGGTCGCGTCGCCGCAGGTGCGATGCGCAGGCATAGGAGAGCAGCTTGTCGGCAAGAATCTCGGTGGGGCTTTCCACATCGAGGATGATCTGACCCGACAAGGCCGGGAACATCGGATAGTTGACCAAGGCGGGACGATGCTGCGGCTCGTACGCGGGAATCGATGCCACCTCCAGCTTGATTGTCTGGCTCGGCAGATCCTTGCGCTGACCGGCCGTGCGAATCGCTATACGCCATCTGCGCGTCAGCCCATCGGCGTCGGGTCTCGGCTCCTTGACCCGGACCGTCACATCATCGCCCATCCCCGAGAGCGAATCGGAGATGCAGGAGCCAAGCCCTTTAAGGGTGTCCATGTCGAACGAGGTGCCGCCGGCAAAATCAAGGTCCTCGCTGTACCTTGGGGACCCGTGGCACAGGCGCAGACTCGTGCCGCCCTGGAACACCAGCGAGGAGAAGAAACCCTCGCGCATCATGGCATCCAGGATTCGATAATGCAGAAGTTCCTTCTCGACCACGGGAAGCAGATTGCCCATGCCCTCGCCCCCGGCCAAGACGATCCCGGCCGCCATAGCCTTGTAGTCATAGGTGCCGTCAGCTCCAGTCATCATCGTCCTCCAATTCGTCCATGTCCACCAGATCGAGGTTGCGTCCGACGGCCTTCAGGTCACGATACGCCCACTGTTTCGACGCGAGCGGCGTCAGTCCGTCATCGCGGGCGATCAGGTTCGGCAGGATGCGACTCCAGCTGAGCTTGCAGTGCGTGAACTCGATCACCCCGTACGCGGTGCGGAACTCGCCCTCACGGCCCGTGGTCATGAACGTGACCCTATCCACCGGAATCTGGCTGATCACGTTCCAGCGCGACAGAGCGCTTTCGAGGCTTTCCCACACCAGCTCGCCGGAACGCAACCGCTTTGCGACCTGATGAAGTGTCCCCTCGCCGAGATGGGAGGAATACGCGAACACGTAGACGCCACGGGCGGCACGGACCAACGCCTTCGCCGATACCAGGCTGGACAGGGTTCGGTTCAGTTTCTGCCCCTGCTCACCCAGCACGACGGCCAGTTCGTTCTTGCAATACACGTAGCACGAGTACTTGGCATCCATCTCGCGCAGCTGATCAATCGCCTCGCTCCTCTTCATGCATATAAGTGTACATGAATATATGTAAAAACGCATATTCATGTACACCTATCACAATCCTGAAGCGTTCCAATCAGAGGGAACGCCCTCGTGCCGGACCGTCTTCGAGACCAATCCCGTCGATGGCGTTTTCCGAGAAAGGGTTCTCTCTTAATCTGCCGACGATTTCCGCTACGGCGCGCTCTTCCTGATCAACGCATTGGACAAGCTGGGAAATGAACGGCTTGGGATCGCCGTCAACCTGCCATGCTTCCAGACTTTTCCCATAGCTGCGGCCGGCATCATGTTTGATTGCTACGGGCCGGTAGCCGGCAGCCATGAGCATGAGATTCAGAATCTGTCGCCCGGTTCGCCCGTTGCCGTCCGTGAATGGATGGATGTTCTCGAACATCGCGTGGAATCCGATTCGAGGTCGGATTGCGTCAAAATCATCATGGACTCCTTTCGCGTCTATCGGATGGCTGCCGGCGAATCCGGTTGCAGGCAGCCCATCGTCGGGTCGGTCGGATCGCATACTCCGGCGGACAGTTCGTCCTTTTCCTGTGATGCCGGTGATGGTTCGGGCATCGCGGCGAGCTTGTCGAATGTGTTGAGGAATGCGGCTATCTCCCGGTCGCTGCTGATGGGATCCATGCCCCTGGCCTTCGTCAGGGCGCGTATGAAGTCGAGGTGATTGTCCGCGAACGCGCCGAAACGTTCGAAATCACCGCCCTTGATGCCGGTCGTGTCCTGCTCGTACAGGCTCGTATATTCGTCGCCCATGCGTTCGGCGAAGTCCCTCACCCTGGCATCGATGTCCCATTCGATGGGCGGGCATCCGAACGCGAGTTCCACGTACCGGGGCTCCACGGCCAGGCCCCGATCGGTTTTCAGGTCGTTCCAGAAGCGGTCCACGGATTCCTTGCCGCCGTCGTAGTGGCGGCCTGCGGCGTCGAACGGTTCGCCAGCCCATGACTGCTCGTAGGATTCCAATGCCTCGCATCCCTGGTCGGTGAGCTGGCGTATCTCCACCTCCACACTGCCGTCGTGGTGGTGGCCGCGCATCTTCAGGATTCCGTTCTCGTCCCAGATGTGGTCGATCTCGCAGTCCTTGAACGGGGAATCATCGCCGTTCATCAGATCATCGAAGGTCTCGAACGAGGATATGCCCGTGCGTTCGCCGTCCCATCGGCCTATGCTTCCGAACGCGATCAGCGGGTTGCCTCCCATCGGGTTCCTGTACGAGGAGAGCGCCGACTGGGATCCATTGAAGAAATCACGCAGAGCGCCGGTCTCCATCCTGTAATCGGTTTGACGGGATTCGTCCGCGAAGGCATCGAACGTGATCGACGTGCCGCTCTCCTCGTACAGCCGCCACAGGCTGTCGGCGCGGGTGCTGTGTTCACGGTAATACGGGTCCCCGTATTGCGGGTCGTAGTCGTCAGCGTTGTAGATGTACCGTTTGCGGGGTTCGGGATCCCGAATCTCGTCGATCCAATTCATGTCCATCGTGTGCTCCTTGGTTCTGTTCGTCGTTGCCGTACGGCGTCAGCGGCCGTGTGTCGTTTCCATGCCGTCATCCAACGCGAGGCCGAGCCCTGCGGTCTCAAGAGACGTTTCCTGTGGGTCGGCCCAGCCGACGGCGAGGTCCAGCGCGCCGCGCAACGCCTGGCCGGAAAGCCGGTACGTCCAGGAATCGTTTGCCTCGTAAGGGAAGGATTCGCCGGACACGATGCCGCGCTCGTCATGCAGGCTCACGTCGAACGCTCCGGGTTTGGCCGTGATCAGCGCATGACGGGCGGAACCGGGAACCGAGACCTCCAGCGCCTTTCTGCCGTCGGGAGACCCGGTGGCGGTGAATTTGATATCGGGGTGGTGCGCGAGGCTGTAGGAAGCGTTGGACTCACACGCCAGCGGGACCGTATCTCCCAGCCCGCTGTCTGCGGCCAGCTGCTGTGGGCTGTAATCCATGCCCTGCGTGTAGTCGATGGGCTGCGCGTCGGTGTAGAAGCATCCGCCGCCATCGTCCGCGTCGATCAGGTCGCCCACGAGCCGGTCCAGGCGTGCGGGGTCGTCCCATGCGCTCACGAGTCTGGCGGGTTCGGCCTGGTTCTTCCATGCCATGTAGCGGTCGCGTTGGTCGCCGCAGATGCCGTCGAATGATTCCTGGGAGATGAACGTGCCGCCGTCCAATTGGTAGCATTCCCCGTCCGGGTCCAACGAGCGCTCCTTGAACTCCTTTTCGGCGGCGGCGTACAGGCGCTTGTCGAGCGGTTCCATGGCCGCGTCGATGCCCGCCATCATCTCGTCCACGTGTTGCCGCATGTCGGGCTGGCTCGTTTTCCACCATGCCTGCAAGTCGGCGAGCACGTCGGCGGCGTTCTCCCGTTCGCACACGTCGAGCAGGTCATCGTCGTAATTTTCCACCGTCCAGGAGTAGAAATCCCAGTCACTCGAACCGGTCAGGCGTTCGATGCCCTTCATGCGGTGGAAGTCCATCAACCCGCCGCCGTGCTCGCGCACGATGCCCGCCAACGGCAGATCGGCCTCGTCCATCAGGCCTTTCCAGTATTCGGGGACATTCCCGTTCTCCATGTCGTTCTCCTTTCCGAACGCCTTTTCGATCACGAGCGGGTCTCGTGGGTCAACAGTGCGGTCGATCCGCAGTATCTCGGGCATGACCGCCTCGCTTTCACGGCCGATGACGAACGTGCCGATACCGGCCTTGACGCGATGCTCGGGAAGCCTTCCCGAACCGTCGCACATCACCGCCGGCCGGAACAGCGAATCCCCGTAGGCGAGCGTCACCGTGTCGCCCGGCCTGGCGAGAACCCGTTCGACGGCCATGCGTGAGAGGCCGTGCGCGTCGAGACGGCCGGAACGCCAATCGTTGGCCTCGGCTGCTGTCAGGGTGAAGGAAACGGAACGCCCTCCCTGGGCCGAGGTCACGTCGAGCCTGACCGGCTGCATGGCCTCGAAACCGATCCAGATGCCTTCCGGCGTCCTGTCCGGGGCTTTCACGTCAATGTCCGTGAACCCGTATTCGGTCAGCACGTCCGTGACCCTGATTCTGAGCGCGTTGTCGGGAGGCAGATCAGGGCGTTCATTGGGAATCGGGAGCGAGGACGCCTCGAACCACACGTCCTCGCTCGGATCGGTGTCGAAGCCGCCGTCCGCGTCGGAATACGCCATGTGGACGCCGAACTCCAATTCCTTGGCATCGGCGGAAGAGACCAGAATCGCGTTCCCCAGCACGAGATCGCGCGCGTTCCTGCGCAGGATGGATTGCATGTCGGGCTTGGCGGGATTCCCGGCCGCGAGCAGGTCGCGGTTCACACCCTCCATGTCAAAAGGCGTCAAGGCCATCTCGCTCGCCCTTTCTCACTTGGAAAGGCCGGAACCGGCCGTATCGGTCATATTCAGCGGGTCCGAGGGGTCGCACGCCTGCGCGCGTTCCGCGAACGAGGTGACGGCACCGGGCAGCACATATCCCAGATCAAGGTCGATCGGGCTCACGCCGTCGTCTTCGCCGACGGACGCTGCGGGCATTGCGCCCATGGTCTCGCGCAGCACGTCCACGGCGTCGCCAGTAGCGGCGCGCGCGTCGATGATCCGGTGCATCGTGTCCTCAAGCGCGGCATGGATATCGGTGGAACCCTCCTCCACGATGCACTGGTATGAGGGGGCTCCCCAGTTCGTGCCGGTGCCGGAAATCGTGTAGTCAGCGATGCGTTCGCCCGGCTGGACGAGCGAGGCGAGGTCGAACGCGGACGGCGAACCGGTCTTCGCGTCGAAATCATCCAGCCATTCGACCTCCTCGGCGATCTCCTCGCGCGAGTACCGTCCGTCGATATCGCTCGGCCAGTCCGCGTCCTCCAGATAGCCGTTGTCGCCAAGCGACACATCGCCGTCGAGCTTGAGGTCCCGGCCGTACATCTCCATATCGATCAGATAGCCGAGCCCCGTATCGAACATGGATCGCACGGCATCCGATGCCCACCCCTGGTTCACGGCGGTCCAGGCATACTTCGCCTCCTTCGAGTCCGACCATAACGGCGCATCATAAGAGTGATAGGGGATCTCGTCCGAGTTCAACGCGAGGTTCGCGTACTGCAACGGGGTGCGCGGGGCCGCGTCAAGATCGTCGCGGACCGTCTGCACCTTCTCGTACACGTCCGGGTCGTCGTCCTCGCGCGCCTCGAACGCGCGGCACATGAGGTTCAGGTCCGTCAGCGACTCGTATTCGACGGGATTCGCCACGGTGGCGAGCAGTCCTTCCCCGCCCTCGTAGTCGTGGATCGCGTACTCCTCGTACCGGCCGCCCAATCCCACCTCGGTCTTCAGGGTGTCCTGCAAGCGTTCGGCGGGCATGGGCAGCGTGATCCACGCGCCCTGCAACACGCCCTCCACGTATTTGCCCAGGTTGGCGACGTACACGCTGATCTGGTAGTCCTTCAATCCGGCCATGATGATGCTCCTTCGCTCGGGTCTTTTATCGTGTGGCTGCGGCCGAGGCAGACGTATCGGCAATGCTCAACGGGTCGGCCGGGTTCGCGGGATCGTAGGTTTCGGACGTTTCGGCCTTCTCGCCTTCGTCTTTGCGGGCGAGCCGGCCGTCGTCCACCATCGCGTCGATGATCTCCCATCCCTCCTCGATGCTGCGGTCCCGCAATTCCCTGGCCGAGATCATGTCGCGCATCGCGTCCATGTTCTCGTTGTTGTCGGGCCAGTCATGGTCTTTCAGCCAGTGCCGAAGGTCCTCCTCCGTCCAGCGGATCTCCGCAATCGTTTCGTTGCCTTGCCCGGCGTTGCTTTGACCGGGATGAAGCAACGCCTCAGATCGGAGACCGAAATACGCTTTGTCTTCCTGGAGGCCGGACAGGAAGCCGGAGGGCGTGAACCCGTTGCGTGCCGCGAACTCGCGGGACCAGCATTCGTCGAACTCCTCGTCGGGGTCGAAGTCGAGGAGCCCGTCCGCCATGGCGCGCCTCAGCCCCTTCTCGTCCGCCTCGGCCGGCACCGTGACCGTGACCGTGGCGTGGTTGGGGGCCTCCAGCGTCATGTACAGTTCGCTGTGGCCGGCGTCGCGTTGGATGAAGCATTCCCCGTTGCCCCAGTCGAGCTCGTGCTGCTCGATCAGCTCCTTCGCCTTGTCGGTCAGGGCCCGTTCCTGGGACGTGTATTCATCGGGTTCCATCAGCATGATGCGTCCTTCCTTCCCTTGGATGATCGGTGCCGCGCCGTCCGGCGGGCATGGCTCCGATCATCAGCCCATACGGGCGGTCGCGCGGGGCATGGCGTCTACGGGGCAGATGATTCCGCCGAGATTTGATGCTCGGTCCCTTTACGTGTCCCGCTCCTTAGTACCAGTTGTGGGCGAGCCAGAACGTCTTGGCGGCGCTGGGGCTGCCGTACCGGCCGGCGATGTAGTTCAATCCCCATTTGATCTGGGTGGCGGCGTTGTCCTTCCAGTCGTCTCCTGCGGAGGCGAGTTTCGACGCGGGCAACGCCTGGGGTATGCCGTACGCGCCGCTGCTCGGGTTGGTGGCATTCCACTGCCATCCCGATTCCTTGTTCCACAGCCATACGAGCGCGTCATAGTCGCCGTCTCCCCAGTCCTTGTACGAGGCGATCATCTTCCGGGCGATGGCCCGGGCCTGTTCCGGCGTGGCGTGGGTGCCGTCGCCGTCGTAGTCCACCATCACGTCCGTGGAGCCCGAGTCGGAACTGGAGCACGTCCATGCCGCCTCCACCGGATCCGAAGAGGAGGACGAGTCGGACGATGACGACGAATCGGACGATTCGGAACCGGATGACGTGGAATCCGTGCTGGCGGAACCATTGGTGGACACACTGCCGTTGGGCAGGATGTAGACCGCGCCGACGTTGATCCTGTGCGTGCGGTGGTTGACGATGCCCAGGCCGCCGCGCCCGTTCATCTCGCTGATGGTCACGGTGCCGGCCGTCCGGTCGACCGCCTCGACGACGGCGACGTGGCCGTACAGGGTGTCCGCGTCGGCCACGCCGGGCGGGTAGCTGACGATGCTGCCGGCCACGGGATCGGTGCGGGTGGTCTTCCATCCGGCGGCGGTGGCGCTGGCGGCCCAGTCGCCGCCGTTGCCCCAGTAGGAGCCCACGTCCAATCCGTTTTTATGGCCTCTCATGCACGCCCACCATGTGCATTGCCCGTCCGGATAGGCCTGGCACACGTTGTCGGGCCCGTCGGATCCGTTGAACCACGCCTTGGTCTGCGCGATGGTCATGCCGTCACGCACCTCGCCGGTCGTGACGCTTCCCGTGACGCCTCCCGACGATCCGTTGGAGCCGCCGTCCTTGCAGCCGCCGAGGACCGCGAGCACGGTCAACGGCGTGCATCCGCCGAGCAGGGACAGCAGGCACGCCGAGAGCATGGCCGCGAGGATCCGATGGCGGCTGGCCCGGCTCATTGCGTGTTCCTCAGCGACCAGAAGGGCTTCTGCCCGCCGACCACGACCTCCACGGTCCGGCAGGGATGCTGGACCGTGCCGTATCCGGTGGCGGAGATCACCGTGTACGCCTCGTCGCCGGCCTTCACCTGATCGGGGTCGAGCTCGTTGGCATCCTTGTCCAGCAATGACGCGTCGAGCGCGGCCGGGCAGTAGACGGTGACGTGCCAGTTGCCGTCGTCCATCGGCAAGAGCACGGTGTTGTACGCCTGGCTGACGGTCTGCTGCGGATCCGTCGTGGATGACGGTCCGCCGCCTTCCGGGATCGGGAAGCTGGTTTCCTTCGTCGTCCAGAACGGCTGGGACTGGATGGCATCCGTATCCGAGCCCTCCCATTTGCCGTCGGAGGTGCAGGTGTAGGCGTAGTTGACGTACTTGTCATCGTATTGGCCCGAGCATACGGATCCGGCGTGGAAGCGGCGCTGGGTCCACCACCAGCGCGGCGCGTCGGAGACCGGATGGCTTTCCCCGGCACCGTCGTCGCCGAGCAGCGCGAACACGTTGTTGCGCCATTCGTCGTCGCTGCCGTTTGGATCGAGCAGCGCGTCCACCGTTTCCAATGCGGTGTCGATCGGGCCGGAACCATTGTGCAGCGTGATGCCGTCCGCGTTTTCGGAGAGCGTGCGGGTGCCGTCCTTGTGGGTGTCAACGGGGAACGCGGTGGTGCGCTGAGACCAGTCGCCGGGAACCGGGATTCCCGCCGCCTCCAGGCCGGCGTACCGTCGCGGGCCCGAATCCGTTTTCCTTTTGCCCGTGGACTCCTGTTTCGCGTCCGTCGCGGAACCGTGGTCGTCGCCGGCCGTTGACGGCTGGTGGTTGGCGACGATGACGCCCAGCGAGCACACGAGGAGCGCGGCGACGAACAGGCACAGGACGCGCAGCGGTTTCGGCAGCGGACGCGGTTCCGGCCGGTTCACGATTCACCGCCTTCCCAACGGTTCGGCTCACCCGGCATGCCGCCTTGCGTGTTTTCTTCCATGGCCGGATGCTCCCGCTCGGGGTTCACGGTTCCCGGATCCGCGTTTTCGGGCGACCCGTCTTCCGCCGACCCGTCTTCCGTCCCCGTCCACCGCGCGTCTATGAGGTCGTCCGCCGTTTTCAGTTCGGCGCTGGTGTTTCCCGCGTCCTTCGCCTTCCTGCGCAGCAGGGTGGCCTTCTCGCGGGCCTCTTCCAGACGTTCCTCCAATGATTTGATGTTGACGCGCGCCGCCACGTACTCGTCCATCGCATCCTGTTTCGTCTTCTGGCTGTCGCGCACCGCCTTGAGGATGCTGCGTTTCATGTCGCGCATGGTGTTCTGGTTGTTCGCCACGACGATCTTCCTTTCGCTCGTTTTTCCGTCAAGGCGAGTCTGCCTTCCCGTCGCGCGTTCCACGGGGCATGGCGTCTACATTCCCCATGGCGGAAGGCGGGGCGTGTAGACGCCGTGCCCCGTGGCCGGCCGTTTTGCGGCCGAGAATCGGAAGCGTCGTTCCAATCAGGTGAAAGGAAAATCAATGGAATCGTTTCTCTCTATGTTCGCCGGCTGGTTCATGGGCCTGTGGACGTGGCTGGTCGAGCTCAACGGGATGCTCCAGGTGGTGCTCGTGCTGTTGTGCGTGGTCGCCTCGGGCGTGTGCGCGATCATCGGCAAACGCATGGGCAGCCCGATGATCGTGGAATCCGGCGGACAGACCTGGAGCCGCACGCTGGTGACGGCCATCGCGTGGATCGCCGGCGTCATCCTCATGCTGATCGCGGTGCTGGCCATCGCCGCCGTGTTCGCGCCGCTGCTCGGCTTCGCCGCCTGACCTTGGCGACGCCTTTCCATCCAGGGCCGGCCGGGAAGGGATTCCCGCGCCGGTCCTCGCATGTCGGACAAGAATCAAGGAATCCAGAAAATCGGAAGGAACGCGAATGAGACTCGTCATCGCGGAAAAGAAATCGGTCGCCACGGCCATCGCGCAGGCGTTGTGCGCCGCGCCCGTCCAAAGGGACGGATGCTATGAGTGCGGCCAGCTGCTCGTGACATGGGCGCAGGGCCACCTGATCGACCTTGCCATGCCCGAGGACTACAAGGACAGGGATTGGAGGAAATGGAGTCTGGACACGCTGCCTGTGGACCCGTCCGGCCATTGGCGGTGGAAGATCAGCGAGGAGCGCGGTGCCGGCTCCCGCTACCGGCAGATCGTGCGGCTGATCCGCCGAACGGATGTGGATTGCCTCGTCAACGCCTGCGACCCCGACCGCGAGGGTGAGGCCATCTTCCGCCGCATCGCGGACATGGAAGGCTCTCACAAGCCGGAACTGCGCCTGTGGGTGGCGAGCCTGGAGGCGGAGGCCATCCAGGCCGCGTGGCGGGCGATGAAACCCGAATCCGAATACCAAGGGCTCGCATGGTCGGCGGAGATCAGGTCGAAGGCGGACTGGCTGATCGGCATGAACGCGAGCCGCGCGTACTCGCTGCTCTACAACGCACGGTTCAGCGTGGGCCGCGTGCAGACGCCGACGCTCGCCATGATCGCGGAACGCGACCGGCAGATCAGGAACCACAAACCGGTGCCGTTCTGGACCGTGATCGCGGACATGGGCGGATGGCGGCTCTCCAGCGAACGGATCGACAGCAAGGATGCGGCGATGCTGCTGTGCGGCCAGGCCGAACACGGCCGCTTCCGCATCATGTCCGTGAACCGGAGGCGGGTGAACGACCGGCCGCCCCGCCTGTATGACCTGACCGGATTGCAGAAGGACATGAGCCGCATGTACGGCATGACCGCCGCGCGCACGCTCGCGGCGTTGCAGCACCTCTACGAACTCAAACTCGCCACCTATCCGCGCACCGACAGCCGGTACATCACGCATGACGACCTCGAAACGCTCACGGCGCTCCTCGAATCCGGCCGTCTCGCCCACGGGTTCGTCACCCGCGAGGGCATACCCGGACACCCGCGCCCGGAGCTGGCCGTCAATGACGCGAAGGTGGCCGGCCACACCGCGATCCTGCCGACCATGCAATTGGACGCCGGGAAGCTGGAAGGCCTGGACGATGACGAGCGCAAGGTGATGACACGCATCGTGCGCCGCATGTGGGAGGCCGTGGGCGACGACCATGTGCACATCGTCACCGAGGTGAAGGCCCGGCTTTCCGACGACACCGACAGGGAGTTCTCCAGTCGTTCCGACGAGACCGTATCCGCAGGATGGAAGGCCGTCGAAACCGGCCACGGGCCCGAACCGGAAGACGAGGAAACCGCGAACCCGGCGGGAGGAAGGAACGTGATCCCATCGAACCTCATGGAAGGCGGCGTCATTCGCCCGGTCGGGAAGGTCACGGTCGAGGAAGGCGAGACCCGCCCGCCCAAACCGTTCACCGAGGCCACGCTGCTGGCCGCGATGGAGCACGCGAGCCGGTGCGTGGAGGACAAAAACCTCAAGGCGGCACTCGATGACGACGAATCACATTCCGGCGGCATCGGCACACCCGCCACCCGCGCGGACACCATCGAAAAGCTCGTGCGCTCCAAACTCGTGGAACGCAAGGGCCGGCAATTGCACGCCACCACGGAAGGCGAACGCCTCACCGACGTGGTGGAGCCACGACTGAAGGACGTGCTGCTCACCGCACGGATGGAACAGGCGTTGTCCGACGTGGAACACGGCAAACGAGGCCCGTCTGAGGTGATGGACATGTTCCACCGGGAGGCATTGCGAATCCCCGCCGACGCGACCGCGAACCTCAAGGCCGATGCCGTCACACGAACCGCGAACACCGACGCGCAGGAATGGGGCGACTGCCCGCGCTGCGGCCAGCCGGTGAGGAAAACCGGCCGGATGTGGCAGTGTTCCACGAACAAGACCGAGAAGACCAAGGACGGCAAGTGGGCCACGACCGCAGGCTGCGGATGGAAGATGTTCGCGCGCATCGCGGGCAAGACCATCACCGACCAGACCGCGCGCAGGCTCCTCGCGGGACAATCCGTCACCCTGAAGGGCTTCACATCCAAATCCGGGAAGAAGTTCGACGCGGCCATCCGCATCGACAAGGAACGCGGCACGGCGTTCGATTTCGACCGCTGACCAAACGCCAACCATCCGTGCCCGACGCACCATGCCGCGCCGGGCACGGCAACGACCAAGGAGACGATGAAACCATGCGACGATACAGCCACGCCTTCCGGGTCCTCATGGACCAGGAGCTGTTCAATCTGCTTGCCGAGGCCTCCACCAAGACGGGCATACCCAAATCCCGTTTCGTGAGATACGCCATCCAGCCGTTCAGCTACACGGAACTCGCCCCCGGCACCACCGATTGGAACGACGTGTACCGCACCGACCCCGACCCCGAACATCCGCTGAAGCGGGGACGCCAGCTCAATGTCATGCTCACCGGCGACGAATACGAGATGCTGTGCCGGGCCGCATTCAAGCTGGGCATCGCGCGCAGCGCCTGGGTGCGGGAACGGGTGTACGCGCTCCTCTGCCGCTCCTATGCGGACGAGCTCTCCCCGCTCACGGACGCGAGCATCCGCGACAACGCGACGATGCTGCTCAAGGAGCTCAAGACGAAGGATGCGGGAAGATGACATTCCAAAAAAAGGAAGAGCCCCTTCCCATTCGTGGAAGAAGGCATCACCCCGAACGATCATCCACCCTCATGCGTTTTCCTATGCGCTCATATGGATATGTCCATGGATACCCACATGGACACGTCCATAGACATCCACATGGATATGTCCATGGACATCCACATGGAGATGCCCATCAAATCGAAGGTAAGCAAGCTAGACGGTTCATGTACATGAACCGAGCCCGCAGCCTCCCGCGCCCTACGGCGCTGAAGCAACAACCCGAGTGCCGAAGGCCAATGAGGAAGGAATCGGAATAATGCGAAAGAGGAGCAGCAAAGGAGGGGGCGAGCAGCGCTCCATCCAGGTGCATCTCATGGTGAACGAGGAGGAAGCCGGGATGATCCGCACCGCCGCCAAGAAAAGGAACCAGACGGTCTCCCTCACCATCATCGAGGCTGTGAAACTGTTGGAGGGGAGACTGCAAGTCAAGGAGGAGGAACGCGATTCGCCCACCGTCCAGGCGCTCAAGGAGATCGAATACCAGCTGCGCCGCATCGGCCGCAACGTCAACCAGATCGCGCACAACGCGAACAGGGAGATGAACGCGACCATCGAGGACGAGGCATCGGCGTCCTACGCCGTCCGGCAATGCCGGGAACTAATCGACCATCTTGATACCGTCATCGAACGATCCGGGAACGATTGACGGCGAGAACGAGGACCTTCCCGGACTGTGAGCCGCGTGGAGTCCTCAGTGCAGGAGACCGGGGTTTCCCCCAAGGCCAGGGAACGGGATCCCCGGAACGATGTCGGTCGCAAGGGTGTCGTTCCCGACGGTGGCGGTGGAGGTTTCCGCTTCTTTGAGTGCCATCCGGTATGCGGGTCCGAGCACGTACTTGCGGCGGGCGTCCAGCGTGGCCTTATAGAAATCACGTTGAAGGTCATCGAGTCCGGGGGTCTGCTCCACGATGCGGTCCGTGACCTCCTCGGACAGGCGCGGCCAGAGTTCCGGCAGCTCCGCCCTGAAGGGGCGTGCGGTCTCCGAGGTCAGGAAGAAGGCGAACTTGCGTCGCTTGCCGCCGACGTTCATCGCCATGTAGGGTGCGGCCATGTTCGCCTCACGCATTTGCTGAGGATCCTCGACCCGTTCCCTCATGCCTTCACGGGACAGGCTCGGGGACAGTGACGAACCGCAGTCGTATACGGGGGCGAGATCAAGAATATCCGCGGTCCTTCTGTCCGCTATGAACCCCCAGTTGTTCGCGTGGCGGTCGAAGTTCCCTATCAGCGCATCGACGCATGTCATCTGAAGGAAGCGGTGCCGCGCCCGCGCGCGGATGCCTTCGAGCGCGTCATGTTCGTCAAGGACCTGGCTGACGAACTCCCAATCGGGCCTGGCCTTCGATCGGCTGCTTCCACCGGGCATGCTGATTTCCAGCTGCTTGAAATGAAGCAGCATGAGGTTCGGATCCATCTCGTACATGAAATCACGGCACGCCACCACGGAACGGCCCTTGTAATCACCGAGAATGACATCCTGCGTGGGGATGCCCGAAGCGGCGAACACCTTGGAGCCGATATACTCGTTGACGGGCAGGTTGACGTAGCTGGTACGACTGGGATGCTCCTCCTGCGGGGCGGCGTCATACCCGAACTTGACCATGTAGAGGTGGCCGTCCATCAGCATGGTTCGCTTTTCGGCGGCCCCGTCATACACGCTGACCTTCAACTCATACGGCGAGAAATCACGCACCCGTTCCATGCTTCGCCGCCCATCCGTCATGCAGGTAGTACTCGCGTACCATCATCTCCTGATCCTCGTTCTCCATCTCGCGGCTGCATCCGTCCACGGCGTCGTAGTAGATGCTCAGAGTCGAGTCCGACACGTCCCGGTGCAGCGCGTCGATCAGCTCGTCTATGCTCTCCGCCGTGATCTGCGGGATGGGGAAAGGCCAGTCCTGTGGCCGTCTGATCATCGAAACATCCATCGTGGCTCCTTGCTTTTCCGTCAATTCTACTTCAGGAACGGCGTCGCCGCCGTCGCCGAACCGTCGGCGAAATCAGGGAGGACTCCCGTCGGGCCGTCAGAGAAGGGTCAGGCTTTGAGGACGGCCCGCCTGAAGTCCCTGGACCTCCTCGATGAACCGGGAGAACGTCATGGTCTCCCCCTGGATAAGGTCGTCGTATGATTCCTTGACCACCTTGGGCATGACCAGGTGGATGTGCAGTTCATCGAGTTGGGCGAGCTTGGGATGGGTCACGTCGCCGGGGGTCAGGGTGAATAGGTGCTTGTCCCTGATCCTGTTGGCCTCGTCGGCGACCTGACGGAAACGATCCTTGATCGAGGTCTTCGAGGCGAGCATCCGCAGCTGCGTCTCGGGGAACGTCGGATCCTCGTAGGCGGCTTGCGAGGGAAACAGGAAATCGGGTTTCTTCCCGTTTTCCGTCTTGGCCTGGGCCTCGTATTCGATGCCGCGCGCGTCGAGGATGTGGGCGATGTGGATTTCGAGGACCTTGCCTGCGCGGCTCATGCGCCGGTTGCGCACGGAAGTGTAGAACGAAGTGAACGAGTCAACGTCGATGACGCCATCCGATACGAATGGCGCGGCATCGTAGTCGTGTTGGATGACCGCCCGCTCATAGAGTTTGAACAGCAGGTAGCTGCGGTCGTAGTATTCGATCACCACGTCGTCCGGGTCGTCGTGCGCGGGATCCACGTCCGTCAAGGAGGATTGGGAGAAGGACGCGAACTCCTCGTTGCTGGGGAACCTGTATCCCCATCGGCCGATCATCTCGGGGAGATGCGTGTCATCCCGCACCTCGACGTTGATGCCGAGCGCTTCGAAGATCTGCGCGCCGAAGGCATCCAGTTCACGTTCCGTGTTGTCATGGAAACGGAACGCGCCCTCCTGTTCGTCGTCGATGCCGAAGAGCCATTTGGCCTGGGCCTCGGCCGTGCTGTCATGCTGTGCGATGATGATCAGCAGGCGATTGTCCCTGAGCATACCGAAGCACATGAGGTCGCCGGGGCGGGCCATGCGGATTGGCTCGCAGTCCTTGTAGTAGAGACGCCATTCGGCGCTGCGGTTCGGGTTGTTGCGCCGCGCGTCGTACCATGTGGTTTCGAGGTCGGCGACCGCCGGTGCGTCATCGTCGCTCAGGTACATGAGCGCGGTGGGTATGCCGTGCCCTTGTGAGGCTCTACGATCCTCGCCGGTGCCGAGCAGTCTTCTGAGCGCGTCGTTGCCGCCGAACTCGTGCTGGTTGCTGCTGTTGGCGTCGATATCGACGGCCGACAGTTTCTTGGCCGCGACCGGGCCGATGTAGTCGCCGATTCTTCCGTAATCGCTCATAATCCATGAGCATAGACCAATCGGACAGGAAACGCCTCGGGCGAATCAGTCGGACAGGTAGGGTTTCATCGCCTCGCCTATGGCTCGGATGACCGGCACTGCGACCGAGTTGCCGAACTGCCGGTATGCCTGCGTGTCTGATACCGGGATACTGAACGAATCCGGGTAGCCCATCAGTCGCGCGCATTCGCGCGGGGTTAGCCTTCGAGGGTTCTTTCCCTCGCCGCGTGAGACCAGTATCTCGCTGCCGTCCTTTCCGTACCGCGCGCTCAACGTGCGCGTGTGGTCGGTGGCGGCATCGACCATGCCATATCCGAAACCGTTGCCTGCGGCCTCGTGCTTCTTCTTGTAGTTCTGGAGGTACGTCCACAGCTTGTCGCTCAGAACATACTTGTCGGGAACCTGGGAGGCGGGCAGGAGGATGCTGCCGACGTTGCCGTGCGCGATGGGCTTCACGTCATCGAACGTGAACCCGTTCTCCTCGCGGAAGCCCACGATGTACGTGCGTTCCCTGTGCTGGGGGACGAAGCCCGCCGCGTCGATCAGCTTGTAGGTGACGTGGTATCCAAGGTCTTCGGTCAGCACGGAATATATCGTCTTGAACGTGCGCCCACGGTCGTGCGAGAGCAGGTTCTTCACGTTCTCCAGGAGGAACGCCTTCGGCTGCTTCGCCTTGATGATTCTCGCCACGTCGAAGAACAGTGTGCCTTGGGTCTTGTCCTCGAAGCCGGTGGGACGGCCCATGCTCTGTTTCTTGGAGACGCCGGCGATGGAGAACGGCTGGCACGGGAATCCCGCGAGCAGCAGGTCGATGTCGGGAACGTCATGCTCGTCGACCTTGGTGATGTCGCCGGCCACGGGATTCTCGTCGTGCCAGTTCGCCTCATAGGTCTGCACGCTGTACTTGTTCCACTCGGACGAATACACCACGTGCGCGGCATCGCCCAGCGCCTGCACCATTCCCATGCGGATGCCGCCGATGCCGGCGAACAAATCCGCTATCCTGATCTCACTCATACGGTTCCTCCGATTCCCGAGAAACCCAGGATAGCACATGAGAAGGGCGCGGCCCGACACCCCGCGAAATCATCGGCTGCGTAGACGCCATGGTTCGTCGTATCGGCGTCAATGTGAACCAGATCACGCACAACGTGAACCGCGAGATGCACGCCAGCGAACGCGACGAGGCAACGGCCGCGCACACGGTGCGGCAGCGCCGGAAACTTATAGGCCGGCTCGAAGTCATCATCACGCAAGCCGACCGTAAATAATCCCATGGAGTTCGGGAGCACCCCCGGACGCCACGACCGTCACCTCAGTAAGCCGGAACCTCCATCGAGGCCGTCGAGGGGAACACCGGGCACGATGCCCATCCCGTTCACGGCATCATTCGTCTTTTCCGCGACCCCAGACGATTGGGCCAAAGTCAGCCCGCCGGGCACATGGCCGACGGCGTTCTGTGAGAGCCAATCGGAGAGCCGGGAGTAGTCGCCCGTCTCGTAGTAGCGCAGGAGCATAGAGACGAACTGTGCCTTGTCTTCGGGAGGGATCGAGAAGACGCCGATGCCGTCGTGTATGAGCTGGTGGTTGGCGACCATCAGCGCGGTGCGCTTGTTGCCGTCCGAAAACCATTGTCCCCGCGTGACCGCGCCGAACAGCAGCATCGCAGTGTCCTCCCCTTCTGACTCCTCCAGGATGCCGCGAACCCTTTCCTGTGGGGATTCGACGGTGGGGATTTCCGGCACCCATCCCGTGCCGCCGATCCTCACGCCGTATTCACGCAAGCGGCCGGCGTCGCGCACGAGGCCTTCGCCGATGATGCGGTTGTATTCGCGGATGTACTGCCAATCGACTGGATAGTCGATGTTCCCGAGCAGGAATCCCCACGCGCGCTTGATGTTGTTCACCGTGACTATATCGTCCACGCTCATACCCTCGGGCGCGCGCCCGTCGAAGATCTCCTGCGTGTCGGGGAAGGTGACGCCATCAACCTCGATCTTGGCGGTGCGCCAGATCGAATCGACCAGCAGCCGCTTCGCCAGTTCCACGGCCGTGCGCCTATCCGTCGTCGTATCGTTCCTCACCGGTTCCATCAAAGCCCCTTATCCGTTTCCGATAATTCTATCGAAGTGGCCGTGCCGGCAAAGGACGCATATCTCTCATAGACGCCATGCGCCGCCGTGCCGGGCGCGCGGACGGAGAATCATCGTATGATACCGAATATCGTCAGGGGTTCGGACCCGGCCGGCCTGGTGCGCTACCTGTTCGGCAAGGGACGGCGCAATGAACACACCGACCAGCATCTCGTGTGCGCGAGCGGCGACATGTTTCCCTCGTTTGACATGGATGGCAAGCCGGCGGCGTCGTATGCGGAGATAGGCCGCAGGTTCGACCGACGCTACCGCGTCAGGGAACGCAAGGACGATCCGTTCCCGCCCGACATGCGAGGCAAGAACAACCCCGAACGAGAGCATGGCAGGAAGCGCGTGTGGCACTGCTCGCTTGCCATCAAGGCCGGGCAGGGAATCCTGACCGACCAGGAATGGGAGGCCGTCATCCGTGATTATCTGACGCGCATGAACATCATCGACGGCGACGACGATCAGGGCGTCACATGGCTCGCGGTCCGTCACGGACTGTCCGCCAACGGCAACGACCACGTGCACATCATGGTGCAGCTCGCCGCCGACGACGGGTGGATAAACCCGTTCCACGACCGGATCAACGCGCAGAAATCATGCAGGCGGATGGAGAAGACGCGCCCCGAACTGGTCGAGCTCGCACGTTCCGACACCGGCACGCGCGTCAGCTGGCAGTATGGGCAATGGCGTCAATGGGCCGAATGGAAGGCGCGAAACGAGTACGGCGACGACGAGGGATGGGATGCGTTGGACGGCAACGAGAGAAGCCGGCTCGTCACGGCGGTCGCCGCCTCAACGATGCCGCGCCAGCATGTCGGCCGGATCGTGGAGGCGTGCGCCAAGGCATCGCGCAGCGAGGACGAGTTCATACGCCGCGTGCGCAGGGAAGGCTTCTCCATCGACCCCAGGCTGCGCAGGGGAACCGCCAAAGACTCGTTCACCGACCCCGGCCAGGTGGTCGGCTACAGGATCACGTGGCGCAGCACGGACGGGTGGACGGAACGGTTCAACGCCTTCGAGCTCGGCGACGACATGCGATTGAAACGGTTGCGCGACGACTGGGCGGACGATGCCAGAAGCCGCGCCCTGGCCGTGCAGGAATGGCGCGCCGCGATGGAGAACCGCCCGCCCTTCCTCGATGATGGACGCGAACGGCACCTGGAGAACCTGTCCACGCACGACATGGAACGCCTCGTATCCGAAGCGTTCTGCATCGCCGCCAGCCTCAACAACGCGGCGGACGACGACGAATACCGGGCAGCGATGCGCGAGGGCCTGCACACGTTCGACATGCTGCGCGAACGCTACGGAATCGCGCCGGAATACGGTCTATGGAGCATGGTCGCCTCTGACGAGGAGAACCGGCCCCGCCGTTAGGACGCTTCCCGGAAAAAGCTCAGATGGTACGGCCCGAGGAAGGAAAACCGAGCGAATCGGGCAAAGCCGATGCTGGATCGAGAGAGTTCGCCGGCTCGTCTCCCGGCATGATCGGCTCGATGGACTCGTTCGCCTTCGTCCAGCACGCGTTCAGGCGATCGGCCATCCGCGCGTCCAGGCCCTCGCAGGATTCGGATATGCCGGCGAGGACCTTCCCCGCCATACGCCGGGCCATATCCGCCACCCTCGAACCATCGAGACCGTGACGTGTCGCCAGATCCTCCCAATCCTGGGGCGTGGTGTGCTCCGCGAAGGCGTGATCCTCGTTCAACGGCATGGTGAGTTCCCAATTGAACTCGGGCCAATACCTGGTGGCGACCGCATCATACTGGGGAGACAGGCGTATCCCCGATGCGGGATCGAGGATCAGGGAATAGTTCTTCGCATGTGCGTCGCTGTTGGCGGACGACGTGTTGAAGGCCAGCCTTTCGAGCCACCGGTAGGACAGGGAACCCGACGCATCGATGCGTTGCAGGAGATCCAGGCAGTCGTCGGCCGACGGATCGTATTTGTCGCGGGTCGGCAATCCCAACGCTTGCAGGAAGTCCTCTTGCCGCAGTCGGACGATTCGGCCTTCCTCCAGGCGACGGTCGAACCGTTCCACGATATAGGACGTCTTGCGCTGCGCCGTGATCTCGCCGCGTGCCGGTGTGTCGATGCCGCACAGTTCCGACAATCGCATCGTCGCCAGTTCGACCTTGGTCGCCTCGGGAAGGTCATGGGGCTTCGGTTTGACGATGTGGGTGGAGGGCAGCATCATATCCGGCCAATACCACTTGCCGTCCACGCGGGACAGTGTGAACTTGCCCTGCGCCCCTCCCAGGGAGAACCGGCAGTGGCTGTCCTCGTCCCACCAGTAGTTCCTGGTCCGCTCGATGCGGTCGATTTCGTTGGCTATCTGGGAATCGGTGATCAGACGAAGCGTCGGCGATGGGATTGGAGGTTCCGGGGAGAGGGAGAACACCAGTCCGCCGGTGGCGTCAACCCGGTCCAGCAGATCGAAGACGCCGGCCGAGGAGGCATTCAGGTGCTCACGCATGGCCTGGCGGACGTTCGGATTGTCGGGCAATAGATTGTCCAGGAAGTTACGCGGTGCCTGGTCTTTCCATCCGCCGGTTCTGGGCAGGCTCAGACTGATCGGCAGACCCTCGTTCGCGTCGTACGCGAACGATATGCGCTCCTCGTCGTCTTCCGAGAACACGCCCACATGATGCCCGTTCTCCCAGGCGTGCAGTTCCCTCACAGCAGTCTCCCCGCGTAGGCGGACGGCAGCGTTTCGGTGCGGATGTGCAGCAGGTCGAACATCCTGTACACGTAGCGGATGGAGGTCAGACCGGTCTCCACGAGCTCTTCGGCGCTTGAGAGGGGGACCCCGGCTCTCCTGGCGAGTTCGGCGGCGTCGAGACCCATGACGGACATGCGTTCGCGCACGCAACGGCGGACCGACGAGGTGTCGGGGAAGAACCGCGCCGGGTTCTCCTCCTTCTCGTCGGGAAGGCCCTTGTAGGCGGTCAGGGCATCATATTTCGACAGATCCAACGTCACGTGTGCCATGCTCGTCCTTTCCGGTTCCGAAAGCCGTTGACACCATGATACGGCCATCCGATGCCGGCGCACCCCACGAACCTCATGGCAAGGGGTGCGCCGGCATCGGCGTCAGCGTGCGTTGCCGTTGGTCTCGGGTTGCAGGATCTGCGGCGTCGAGACGTTGGCCTGGTCGGGTATCGGCTGGTCCGTGGGGTTCATGGAGGATTCCATGGCGGGACTGTATTCGCCGAACGGGTCGGGCCCGTTCCATTCCTCGGGTTCGTTCAGGTCGAGTGGCATCTCCTCGTATCCGTCGGGCTCCCCGGTCGTCAGGTCGCCGCCTCCCGTGGTCTCGGGCTCGGGTCCGGATGCCGGTTTGCGTTCATCGGCGGCGGGCTTCGTATGCTCCCGCACGGGTGTGGGGGTTTCGACGATTGGCGCGGCGTCCGCGTTCTCGGTGCGTTCGACCTCGCTTATGGTGCTGGGCTCGTCTCCTGTGGCCTTGTTGTCCGCGTGCGAGGATTCCGGCAGGCCCTGGTCCTTGAGGAAGCTGATCCGGGAGGCGGCGTCGTCCACGCCGTTGACCGGCGCGCACATCACGGCTTCGACGATCCTGTCGTGGTCGTAGCCCGTCCATTGGCCGGTGAGCCGCGAGTCCACGAAGAACGTGGCGTCGTCGCCGTGCGCGGCCTGGAACGCCTGCGCGTCCTCCACCCGTTGCAGGTCCACGGGCACGCCGGCCGTGTTGAAGGCGTTCAGGGTGGCCTGCAACGCGGGCGACTGGTCGGTGTAGGTGATGTTCACGTGGTTGGTCAATTGGTCGGCTGCGGCGTCGATGTGCGTTTCCGGGTGGCGTTTCGACCATTCGTCCTTCAGCCGGGCCTTCGCCTCGATGATCTGCCTGCGGTAGCCGGGGTCGTTGCCCTCCAGTTGGTCGGCGACCATCCATCCTTGCAAGAGGGACGAGTCGCGCATCTTCCTCCAGCCGTCGCCGTCGGCAAGCACGGTCGCGTTCAGGGTGGACTCGAACCCCTTGTTGAGGCGTTCCCTGTTGTCCATCTCCCATTGTTCGAGGCGGATGGATTGCTGCTGCCGTCTGGTCTGCTCGTAGCGTTCGTTCTGGACGGCGCGTTCGGCGCGTTCCCTGCGGCGCGCGCGGTCGCCGCTCAGCTCGTTGTGCAGGGTGCGCAGCTGCTGGGCGACGCTGTTCCAGCTCTGGACCATGATCTGGTCGAAGCCGTCCTCGGGATCAGTTTGAGCCATTGTTTCTCCTCCTTGTCGTGGTGGTGGTTTCCTTGTCGTTCCCGTCGTCCGGGACGGGGACCGACAGTGTTTCCAGGATTGGTTCGCGCCATGCCCTCCTCGGCCGTTCGCAGGGCAGCGGCTCGCCCTTCTTGGTGATCTTCTGCTCGCAGTCGAGGCTGGCGACGATGCCACGGTCCTTGTCGAAAACGCGGTCGAGCATCGACGCCGCCTGGATGTAGAAGATCATCATCTGGCCGGGTGCCTTGCGCGCGTTCTCGTAGGCGCGCCACATGGCGTCGAGCGGGAACACGAGCGCCGGATAGCGCCACCAGTCGCTCACCCATTGCATGTTCACGGATGCGCTCTGGTGGTAGCAGAACACGTTGGCCACGAACCTTTCCACGAACGCGGCGAGGTTCGGATAGTAGGTCTCGCTGCGCCGCATTCGCGCGCCGAACTGGCCGGACACGTCCCTTGCCCGCGCGGGATCGAGGTCGCCGGATTCGTCTCGGCCGAGATCCGTCTTCCCCTCCTGCGCGGGCAGTATACGGGTGTCGGATTCCTCCGCACCGGCCTTTGGAGGGGTGTCGTCACGGTCCGTTGCGTCTTCCGGCGGGTTCTCGTAGCCGTTGCCGGTTTCCCCGGCATCGGCCGGAATCCCGGATCGGATGGGTTCCGCCGCGTGCCGGCCTGCCGGCACCTCGGGTGCGGTCGGCGTCGGCTCGCCTTGGCCCGGCATGGTTTCCTCTTCGATCTCCTTGTCCTCGGGGATGTGCGGCGCTTCGGGGTTGGGCAGTCCCTTGCCATAGGGCACGCCCTTCTCCTCCAGGATGGCGCGGGTGAACAGTTCCAGCCATCCGCAGTCCGATGACAGCAGGGTCTTGGCGGCACCGACCGCGCGCTCCCATTCCTCCCCATCAGGGCCGGACGTGGTGTTCGAGGTGTGTTCGCTCATTATGCGGCCTTTCTCTGCTCTTCTCGGGCTTTCGCCTTGGCCTGCGCCAGGGCGTCGGCCCATTGCCTGTTGCCCGTCCATGGCAGGGTCTTGACGATCTGCGCTCGGGATTGGGATGCGAGCAGCAGCGCGCGGCCGACGGGCCATTCGGTCAGGTCGGAAACGTCGAGGATGTTCTCCTTCTGGATCGAGTTGTTCACGCTGCGCCGGCCGGTGCCGTCGATGTTGACGCTGCCTCGCACGATCTCCCTCTGGCCCACCAGCTGGCTGATCTCGCCGAGGAACTTCGCGTCCTTGATGCCGCCCAGGTAGACGGTGATGTTCGCGTTGTTGAACAGCGAGCCGAAGTTCGTCTCGCCGAACGCGGCCCTGCCCTGGTCGGGGTTCTGCCAGATCGTCATGATCGGGATGCCCGCCGAACCGAAATACGAGTACACGTCCGCCAGTTCGGGCCAGCGGCAGATGTTCGCGGCCTCGTCCAGCACGCAGCACAACGGGACCGGCAGACGGCGGTTGTTGCCGGTGAACTCGGATTGGGCGCGTTGGAACGCGGTGAACGCCACCACCGCCGTCAGGCTGGCGGTCAACGCGGTCGAGGGACGGCCCTGGGCGGAAAGCAGGTACAGGGTGTCCTCGCTCGTGGCGAACTCGTAGGGGTCGAACAGGCCGCGCCGCTCGTCGATGTTCCCATTCGTATCCCGGTGCGGGTCGATCCAGTCGATGATCTCGGGGTCCGCGAGGAACGCGACCATGGTCTGAAGGCTGCCGAACACGCCGCTTCGGGTTTCCGGCGTCAGCGCGATCACGCTGGACACGCGCGAGGCGATGCCCGCGTAGCGCGGGTATTCGCTCAGGATGTCGGCCGGCGACGTGTCGCGCTCGTTGGAGCACCACCTGAACACGTCGGACACGGAACGGCCTCCCAGATGCGCGGCGAACAGGTAGTCGGCGAGCTGCTGGGCGGCGGTGCCGGGGAAGAAGTCGTCGCCGCCGGTCTGCGGCTGGCCCGACGCGTAACGCCAGCAGTCGGCGATGCGTTTCGCGTCGGCGATGGACTGCACCGAGGCGATCAGGTCCCACACCCACGGCGCGTGCCGCCGGTTCGGGTCCGCGATGCGTTCGGGGTCGAACGTCCATATTTCGCCGTTCGGATGGTCGAGCCTGCGGATCGGGGCGGTCACGTCGAGGATATCGCCCTTGTTCGAGGTCGCCAGGCACGGGCCCGGTGCCGAGAGCACGGCCGGGATCGCGTAGCACAGGGATTTGCCGGAACGTGGGCCCGCCAGAACGATAGCCATGTCCTCCCAGCTGGTGTACATCGACGTGTTGTCCACGATGTTGAGCCCCAGCGGATAGCCCGGCGACATGCCCTTGCGCCAGTGGTCCGCTTCTATGAGCCTTGACGCCATGGCCTCGGCGCGCTGGCGCGTCACCTTCTCCACGGCCTCGCCATGGCCCATCGCCGGCGCGTACACGTCCACGCGGGTGCGGGCCTTGGCGCCGGTTGCCCACGGCACGGCCTTGCTGGCGATCAGCCACGCGCCCACGCCGCACGCCACGGCCAGTACGACGAGCACGGCCACGGCCAGCGCCCACTGGCCTGCGGTCAGCGACCATTGGCCGGAGACCAGGTACATGAGCGCGAAGATCTGGAAGGGATGCCCCGCATGGGAGCACACGAGGGCGAACGTCGTGAGGATCAGGGACACCGCGACGATGATCGCCAGTTCGATCTTGCGGCTGGGACGGACCGTGCCGCCCAGATCCTTCACTCGGTTCGATTGCAGTTTCGGATCGACGTCGGCCAAGATTCATTTCTCCTTTCAAGCATGACGGCGGAACCGATGGAAGCGGTCCCGCCGTCGATGCGCCAGGGCTTGCGTCATGGCTAGCGGGCGTTGCCCGTCGTGAAATCGGATGGGGTGGAAAGGAGATCCGGTGCCGCAGGGTCCGCCGGAGCGGGAGCCGCGCCCGGTGTCGGATAGCCCGACAGCGGTTCGAAGGGCTCGCCGTTGAAAGTGCGGGGAACGCCGTCGCCAACGTATTCGCCGCGCGAGGCGTCAACCTGGTCCGTCCATGGATCCGTTCGCCCGGCATCGGCCACGGCACCGGCCTGTTCCTTGTTCTGGCGTTTGCGTTCGCGGGCGAGCTGGATGCGCTGGGACACGATGGAATCGATCTGCATGGAATCGCCGATCACGACCGGGCGTGCGTATGCCTTACCGTCCTTCTGGCTGATGAAGGCGTCGGGATCGCCCATGCGGCCGGTCGCCACCACGGCGTCGCCCTGGCGGAAATCCATGCCGTGCAGGAGCTCGGCAGCCTGGCCCCAGAATTTCACGGTGGTTCTCACCGGGCCGAGCGGATTGTCCGTATAGCTGCCGTCCTTCTGACGGACTCGCGGGCGGTCCTCATACACGGTGGCGCGCAGGTACGCCGAGCTCGTGGTGCCGTCCGCGTTGGTTTTCGCCGGCCAGTAATCGGGGTTCGCGGCGAGGAGACCGCGAACCACTTGCATTGACTGTGGCATGATGATGGTCCTTTCATTCGGGGAATACCAGCGCCTTCAATGGCGGCGGCGACTCCCATCATCCGGCCGGACCGGTGGCATCGCGGGGTACGGCGTCTACGTCAGCGCCCCAAATGCCCGCCGTTCTCCCACACGTTCGCCGCCTCCGTGGCGGGATCGGTTTCCGGCAGACGGTCGAGCACGCTTGACGCGAACCGGTCCGAGGCGTCGTAGCCGATGGCCTGTTCGGCGAGTTCCCGCGCCTTCTCACCGTCGCCCATGGCGAGGCTGAGCATGGCCTTCAGGCCGATGATCCGGTAGCAGGCGTCCGTCGGCGCGTTGGCCTCCAACGGGCCGAGGATCCCCATCGCCATGTCGATGCGCGCCGGATCGGGCGTGGTGCCGTTGTCGATCAGCCGGGAAAACAGCAGGTCGGTGTTCACCATGCCGTCCGGCGTATTGATGCGTTCGCGCAATGCCGGAAGAGATAGGGGAGCGTTCTCGGCCAGTATGTCGCTGGCGATCATCATGCATGTTGATTCGGGCGCGAACTGCATCATCACGCCCAATACGGCGAGCCGGTTCGCGTCGGACGACCATTCGCCCGTGGAGCGTGGTTCGGCCATGAGCTTCGACCAGTCGTAGGCTGCCGCGTTGCGCCAGATGGTGCGCACATGTTCCGAGAATCCGTCGTAGGTCATGCCTGAGTCCAGATATTCGTGTGTGGCTGCGGTGATCAGCTCGTCCAACGGCGGTTCGTCCGTATCGGCGGCTGTGGCCTCGCTCTCCACGATGAACGGGATGCGGGGTTCTTCGGAGGCCAGGCCGTCCGTTTCTTCCGGCTGCTCCCCGTTGATGCGGTCCGCTTCCATGCGGTCCACTTCGCCGGCGAACCATTCGGAGCCCGCGAAATAGGTGCCGTCCATCGAGGAGAGCACCGGCTGGAGGATGGATGCCAGTTCGTCGTACACGGCATCGGGGTTCCGCAACGCCTCGATGGTTTCAGTCGCCGCGTTGTATTCGATGATGCGGTTCGCCAGCCGCATGGCACCGTCATCGGGTCGCACGTCGTCATACGATTCGCCCCAATGCTCGATCCATCCGATCATCGTTTCCCGTGTGATCCGCTCTTCGGCATCGGTGTTCTCCAAAGGCATGTTCGGCTCCTTGACGATCCTCGGCGGCAACCCGCTGTTCCCGCCATGACCCCGATCATCAGTCCAAGGCCATGGCGGGGTGGGGCATGGCGTCTACAGGGTTCTTACAGGTTTCGTCCCGTGCGGCCGGTCAGGTCGTCCACGAGGCCGAGGAGTTCCGGTTCGGGCCAGATGGAGTTGGCGAAAAGGTAGTCGTCCGTCAGGGGCCGGTCCTTGAATATGGTTCGCGCGTCCTCCCGGATCGAGGCCAGCGAGCCGTCGGCGATCATGCCGGTGAGGTCCTGTGTGCAGTACAGGTCGTATGGCGTGAACCCTTTGCCGTTCCAATCGATGTGATGGGTGATCGAATACTCGTATTCGTTCCAGTGCTCCATCCATGGAAGGGCGTGGTCGCCTTCACGGGTGACGACCGAGTAGCGGAACCAGCCCTCGGGAACCTGTATGGCATCGTCGTCATACGGGTCCGTCAGGGAATCGAGGTAGCCGGCGACGATGGATTCGCCGGCATGGAATTCCGTGTACCATGCGAGGTCGGGATTGCGCAGCGCGGCGTGCAGCGAGTCGAGCAGTGCGGCGTCGTTCATCGTGGTCCTTTCACCGGTTTTCCGTTTCCGGCAGGATGCCGGTGTTGTCGTATATTCTGAACGTTTCGACGGCGTGCGCGACCCGCGCCCTCGATTCGCCATAGGTGGCGGAATCGACCGTCTCACGCCATACGGGTTCACGGGTTTCCGCATTGCCGTACGGCTTGGGCTCGGTGGGGGTTATCGACATTTCGAAGTCCCATGAGGATGCGCCGTGCTCGGCGGGGCGGAAGTCGAGAGTGCTGCGGTTGCCCGTCAGCCGCAGCAGCCGGGATTGCTCGCCGAGCCGGTCGGAGAGGGATGCGGAGCGTGCCACGGTGCGGATCATGCGTTTCATGCCGGTGGCGAGGTGGTCTGTCATCGCAGGGTTCCCTTCTAGGCGTGCCATTTGAGGTTCGTATCGTTGAACCCGCTTTTTTCGAGCGGGCACATCTCCACGTTGATGGGGATTCCGGGCAGTCCTCCCAGTTTGATCAGGAAACGGCCCAGACCCTTGTGCGAGGCGTCGGAGCCGAAGTTGACGGGCGTGGCCCAATCCTCCAGCATGTCCTCCTCGCGCCGGGATACGGGCAGTCCGCATTCGCCGCGCAGGTAGCGGTCCACCTCGATGCGGCTCAAAGCGCCCAGCACCTTGATCTCGCTGCGTTCCACGAAGCCGCGCGCCTTGGTGTTCTGCGCCGGGGTCTCCATGCACATCAGGTCCTTGAACGTGTGTGTGATCATGATCTGGCCTACGCCCCACTGCCTGTTCAGACGGGTGAGCAGGTCGAGCTTTTCGACCATGAGGGGGCTGGCGCGCAAAGCGCGGTGCATCTCGTCCATGATGATCACGTGGTTGCGCCGGGGCTGCAATCCCTCCTCGGCGAGCACGTCGGCGGCGTTCTTCGCGGCGAACGCGCTCGTCCATGTGGTCGCCAGCACGGCGGCGACCACATCGTCGCCCGACTGGGCCAGGGCGCTGATATCGAAGTCCACGGGCCTGGACAGGTCGATGCGCGCGGTGGTCTGGTCGCCGAACAGACGGCCGAACTTCGTCATGCGGTTCGAGAATCCGTGCAGGTCGGCCAGAAGGCCGCGAACCTGCGCCCTGTAGAGCTCGTCGTTTTCCGGGTCGTCCCAGACCGCCGCCATACGCACCTCGTCGGGCCCTTCGCGCAGCAGGTCTCGCAGGTCCGCGATGACGGGAGGCTGCGGGTCGTCGCCGTGCCGGTCGTGGAGCACGCGCACGGCCACGGAAAGGATATCGGATTCGCGTGCGGTCACGCCCCTGGCACCGCCCACGTCGTCGGCCTCGCGGCCGGTGCGCATGATCGTCAAAAGCACCTCCATGAGCGCCGCCCTCGTGTCGTTGTAGTAGTCCGTCAGGTCCTTGCGCGCCTTGCCCTCCAGTTGTTGCAGTGCGTGGTGGAGGTCGCCGGGGTCCAGGGGGTTGACCACGCCGATGCCCGCTCCCAGCCGGATGACCTGGCCGCCGAGCATGTTGACCAGTGAGGCGTAGTCGGGCTTCAGATCGCCGGGGATGATCGCGTTCATGCCCAGGGCGCTCAGTCCCAGCACCTCGCGGCGCACGAACGTGCTCTTGCCGATGGCCGGCAGGCCGAGCAGGAACATAGAGGGCTGTTTGATGATGCCGGCCTTGAACCAGCTGATCGGGTCGCAGCACACGCCGGCACCCGTCATCAGGCTTCGCCCGACCGGCACCCCCTCGGCCGGCAGGGCCATGTCGGTGCCGAACGGCCAGAACCCGCCGCACACCTGGTTCGACGTGCCGAAGAACTCGTCTATCGTGGGCATCAGGGCCGCATAGCCGCCTCCACGCGAGCGTTTCCCCCGCCACGGCATCGGGGGCACGGGCTCGTCCGGTTTGGCCTTCAACGGACCGAGCAGCATGGATTCCATGCGTGCCACGGGGTCCGTGGCCGTGGCGCTTGGCATGGTTCCCTTCCGTTTCGACGGCTTCCATGGCATCGGCATCATGTGTCCTCCGTTCAGGACAGGAGCCGGCCGAGGGGGCCGGCTGGAGTGTATGATCTGACGTTCAATCCAAGGGGCAGGCTTGCGGCGAATCCCGTGTCCTGTGCCCCGTAGCAGGGGCGCAGGTCGATCTTCGCGCCGCCTGCGGCCTGTTCCACGGCGCGTGACGCGGCTTCGAGTCGTTGGCTTTCCTGTTCGCCCCTGGACACGGTGACGGTGACGAGCATCCCGAAGAACACCATGACCGCACCCTGGTTCGTTTCGACGGCCTGGCGGTTGGCCTTGCCTATCTGGCTCATGGACCTCACCGTGGCGCGTTTCTCCTGGCTGACCTGGTTGGCTGCCTTCTGCCGGTTCTGTTCGGCCATGAACATGGTCTTGTCGGGCGGCAGCATCCGGTAGAGCACGGTGACGCGCTTGCGGTCGCAGTCCGCCAATGGGCTGAGCAGTCGGGTGAGCGTGTCGGCGGTCACGTTGCTTTGCGGCGGGTCCACCATCTCCCATGTGCGGCTCAGCCCGGAATCGTGCGAATAATGGCTCCAGCCGGCCTCGTGCATGAGCGGCCCGCAATCCTCCCATGCGATGTACGGGGGCTCGTCGGATTCCTCGATGGTCTCCTGCGCGGCCGGATCGTAGGCGACGCGGACCATGCGAGTGATCTCCTCCATGCCCAGGGCCCTCGCGGCACCGCCTCCCGCCTGCGCTATCTGCTCGCGGATCGAGGGCAGCAGCAGGCTTATGCGACGCGCGGCCTCCCCGGCCTCCAGGTATTTGCCGTCACGGTCGGTGTAGCGGAAAGTCAAGGTGAGCGTCACGTCGTTGGAAGCGCCGCCGGCTGCGTACTGGTCCATGATCTGCGCCATGGCGCGCGCCGCGAGCTCGGGAGCGTCCTCCACGATGCGTTTGCTCAGCGTGCGGCGGAAACGCACGCCGGAATCGGGTGCCGTGTCCACGGTCACGGCCAGTTGGGTGACGCCGGTCTCGGAGGCGAGCGATTCCATGAGCCCGGCCCACGAGGCCACGTACGAGTCCTCCACGTCGTCGTCGGCGAGGCTCGCGCCCTGCGGCTGGCATGACAGGAGCAGCGAGTATTCGCCGGTGTGCGAATGCCGCACCAGGCAGAACTCGCCGCCCAGCCCGTCCAGGGCGGAGGTCAGGCCCACCCGTGAGAGGATGCCCGGCAGCATGGCCTTGCCGCCGTCGATCGGCGCGAGCAGGCCGGAACGGTACAGGTTTGCGCCGGTACGCTGCGCGGCCATCCACGTGCGTTTCTCCACGGCGCGGTCCACCATGTTGCGGTGCTCGCGGTCGCGGATGGCCAGCACGAGGATGACGCCCATGCCGACCACGAGGATCGCGATGGCCGCGACCACGCTCGCCATGCTGACCAGCAGCGTGCAGGTCAATACGCCCATGCCCGCTATCGTCAACGGTATGCCGATGTTGCGGATGCCTCCCGGCATCGGCCGCATCCAATCCCCGTATGTCGTGTTCGACGCCATGATTATCCGAATCTCCTTAATGCGTCAGAATGTCTTGCCTTTGCGCGTGGAGGAACGGTCCGCGCCGTCCGGTGCGCCCTCGCGGGCGAACCCGCCGGCATCGTTCGTTCCCTGCGGCCTGTTGCCGCCTGACGGGTCGGGTGGCGCGCCATCGGGTGCCGGTGGAACCGGGCTTCCCGTGCCATTGCCGTTCGTTCCCTGCGGTTTGCCGCCGTTGCCCTTGCGGTTCGCTCCCTGTGGCTGGTCGCCGGTGTTCTGTGGTTCGCCGCCCGTGGGATTGCCTTCCGCCGCCGTTCGTTCCCTGTGGTTTGCCGTCGCCCCGGCCGAGTCCGGAAAGCAGTCCGGCCAAACCTCGGCCGGCACCGGGTTTGGCACCGTCCGGTGACGCTTCGCCGCCACCGCTGTCGCCGCCTTTCCTGCCGCCCTTGCCGCCCATGGCCTTGCGCAGGCCGCCGCCGGCCACGGCGACTCCCATGCCGAGTATGGAGGGCAGGATTCCGCCGCCGCCACCGCCGACCGAGGATTGCACGGCGGGCACGATCACGCGGATCATGGCGGGAAGGAGGATGATGACGCTCAGGGTGAGCATCAGCGTGATGGCCTGGCTGTCGTCGCCGGGCCCGGCCGTGGCCATGATCGCCGAGCCGGTCGCCATGACCAGTGCGGCGACGGGCTTGTAGGCCAGGAACGCGGCCAGCCAGCCGATGGTCTTGGCGAAAGCCTGCTTGCCGGTCTCCATCCAGCTCATGGCGGCCCACATGGGTGCCACGCCCACCAGGATCGGCAGCATCCCGGCGCGGAAGTAGGCGAAAATCTTGCTGATCAGCCCGCAGATCCACATCACGATGGTGAGCACGATGGCGACGGGCGCGCCGAGATTGAAGAACGAGCTCGCGGCCAGGCTTTTCGATTCCCAGGCGTCGTTCATCATGCCGCTTGCGGACCTGAGCACGTCGGCGGTCCACGTGTCGAATGTGGCCTGGAACGTGTTGACCAGTCCGGCAAGGCACACGGCGCTCAGGATCGCCCACATGAACGCCTTGCCCAACGGGATCAGGTCACGTCCCTCCTGTTGGGTGACGAGCTTCCAGCCGGCCGCGATCACGCCGCACACGGCCGCGATGATAAGGAACGGGTCAACCTGCATACGGATGTAGTCCGACAGGAAGAACGTGGTGCCGCCGCCCGGCGTCCATGACGGCAGGTCCGGATTGCCGCCGGACGAGCGGGAGAAGAACGTGAGCGCGATGCTCGCGCACGAGGAGCCGAGCAGCACGCCGAGCAGTATCCAGCCGATGCGGTCGAGCAGACGGCCCTCGCCGCCCTGGCCGATGTTCCACACGATGCGCGCGCTCAGCACGATCAGGCTGATCGCGGCGGCTGCGACGAGCACGCCCTGCGCGATGCGCAGGTACCGGTTCACCGGTGCGAACCACGAATCGTAGTCCGGCGTGGCGTTCGCCTGCAACGTTGATACCGTGTCGTTCGCGGCGACCAGCGTGTTGCGGCTGGTGGACAGCCATTCGATCGTGGAATCCGACTGCACCTGGTACATGTTCCACAGGGTCTTCTCCAGCCAGGAGAGCTTGCGCTGCTTCCGGCACGAGGAGTCCTTGTACTCCCATTTGCCCTCGTCGGACGACTCCTCCTGATACGTGTTCTCCAATGCCCTGCATTGCAGTTCCGGAGACTTCCTCAGCAGATCCTTCGCCGCCTTCTTGGTGCCGACCGCGACCACGCCGGTATGGGCGGACGGGTCGCCGTACTGGTCGATGACCCATTGGATCTGGCTGGGGCCGATCAGGTCGCCGAGCTTGCCTTCGGGTATCTTCATCACGTAGGTGGTCTGGGTGTCGCTGACCTGCTTGTCGCCGAACGTGAGCTCCTTGCTGAACGATCCGAAGTCGGGTCCGCCGCAGGCGGCGAGGCCGGCAAGGCAGGCGAGGGCGAGCAGCAGCGCGCACAGGCGCTGCCGTATGCGTCGAATCCCTTTCATGGCTTTTTCTCAGCAGCTTGCGGTGACGGACAGGCCGAGTGCGGCGAGGATGGCGACAGCGCCCGCACCGAGGAAGATGCCGATCACCCAGTTGACGAGCTTGTCGAACGTGTCGTCGCGGTCTGGCACGCCGTCGCCCTGCTGGCGCAGGATGTGCACGCCGATGCGCACCAGCGCGACCACGCCGATCACCAGGCTCAGCGCCTTCACCCAGCCCAGGGCGGTGGATACCGGGCCCGAGAATCCCGGAGGCAGGCACGGGGTCGGGTCGGAAAGGGTCTCGGCGAGGATCGCGTATGTTTCATGCAGCATTGGGTTGTTCCTTTCGTGTTAGGTTCATGCACCATCGTCAGCCGACATGGGCCGTGGCGCGGGGCATGGCGTCTACGTCCTTCACGAGCCGTGAGTACGCGGCCGGATAACGCCGGGGAAACCCGTCGAGTTCAAGCCCTTTGATATGGGGCAGCCGCCACACGCGGACGGCGGATGACAGTTGGATGCGCGCCGCCACCAAAGGCCGGGGCATACGGGGGCACGGGGTCGGTGATGGCCGCGCCCAACAGGATCGATGCGCCGAACAGTCCGGCCGACTGGTCGGCGAGCAGCGCGCGCAACGATTCGAGGCCGCGCCCCGTGCCCATGGCGCACAGGATGATGCGCGAGGGCATGGAGGGATCCTGGCTCACCGGCAGCGCGCGGCCGGCGTCGGCGAAACGTTCCGGATCCGAATGGCGGATCGTGGTGCATCCGGCACCGCCGTGCGCGCCCACCAGCCACACGCGGTCGGTGACGGGTGCCGCGAACGACGGGATCAACGTGGTCAGTTGTGGCATGGTGTTGGTCCTTTCATAGGCTCGGGT
>ERZ857969.516-NODE-516-length-64367-cov-7.542822_pt1 | contig 64367 bp, 79 predicted proteins | sample MGYA00519864_ERZ857969 | MGnify/ENA primary metagenome ERZ857969 (study PRJEB31778, sample SAMEA3449382) | human gut metagenome | biome: human gut; feature: human-associated habitat; material: faeces | place: United Kingdom | collected 2010/2012 ...
GGCTAATGCGTCTACAAGCGCAGCTAACGCAAAGGCCAGTGAAACTAATGCTAAGAAATCAGAGGCTAATGCGTCTACAAGCGCAGCTAACGCAAAGGCCAGTGAAACTAATGCTAAGGCTTCTGCAAGCAATGCTAGGACAAGTGAGACTAACTCTGCAAAGAGCGAGTCGGAAGCGCAAAAGTACGCAGAACAAGTTAAAGAAATATCTGAGAGCTTCAGCGGAGCATTAAGACCTCTTGGAACAATCAACTTTGCCGACTTACCGAGCACAGCGGATGCTAATTCTGGTGATATGTACAATATAACCGACCAGTTTACCACAACCACTGATTTTAAAGAAGGGGCTGGTAATATAATTCCTGCCGGAAGTAACGTATATTTAACTGTTGATAGATATTGGGATGTGCTTGCCGGCACACCGGTAACAGGAGTAAAAGGTGCAAAAGAAGCATATTATCGCAGAGGAAATGTAAACATAACTCCTGCCAATATCGGAGCGGTTGCAGAAGGTGGAAATATAAGCGATACAACAGTTACTTTTGCCGCTACAACAACTAGAGCAAACCTTGTTTCTGGTGAAAAAGTGTCGGTCGGCTTCGGAAAAATTAAGAAGTGGTTCGCTGATTTGAAAAGCTTTGCCTTTAAAGATTTGGTGAATAACCTCACGACTTCTACCACCGGAAGCGCATTAGACGCGAGTCAAGGCAAGATTTTAAATGACAAATATGATGAATTAAACCGAAGTTTAAGTTTTAAGGTAAATACCACTGATAGCCGACTGTCGGATGCCAGAACTCCGAAACCTCACACCCATGATGATAGATACTATACTGAGAGCGAGATTAATACTAAGCTTAATGCATTAGTAAAAAATCATATTGTTGTCTCGATTAAGGCTGAATTAATAACAGTTACTGGAAATTCCGATAGAGAATACTCTTTTTCATTTTCTTTGCCAAGCGATGCAGGGGTTATTACGCAGCTTCCTATAATTTATGCTGGCGGCAAGGGCATATCAATTGGAAGAAATATCTATAAAGATTTTACTGTACTTCTTTGGAATAATAATAGCAGTACACAAAATGTCGGGGTTATTTATTATGTAGTGTACATCATATAAATAAATGTATTGGAACATAAAGCGTTGAGAGCCGCCTTCAAATGCGCCACATAGTGCCTATTGTTATGGGTATTATTAGCGTCAGACTTGGAATTCAAGCTCTTCTTTGTATTATCTAAACTTTGGTTTAGCAGACTATCACAAATAGGATTTTGCACATAAAAAGAGAGAACATAAGCCCTCTCAATTATTTTACAGGAATAGGGTTACAAATATCAAAAACGCATCTAATATAAGCCCAATTACCATACCATTATGCTTGTGCGGTATCTCACTATCTATGGTCACAATGTCAATAATGCCGACTATGATTGAGGCAATTACAAGAGGAATGACAATTATACCTATTCCCAGGCCAAGAGCTGACAAAACAAAAGCTATGGTCCCTAAAATCCCACAGGCAAAGCTTGCACTGGAATTTTGCTTAATGAATGGCTCATCTTTTTGGCACAGCTCTACATAATATTTGGCTGTTTCGAATGAAACCAAAGTCTTTTGCGATATTTCATTACAAGCCATGCCTAAGTTGCCATTATAATGCTTGATTATATCATTAACATTGATTTTTTGACCATTGATGACGTAGGAATTGTATTTATTTGTTTTTACCATATTAACATCTCCTTTTGTAGTTATTTTTACCATTCTATTCTTTACAGTCCATGTTGTCAATATTCGACAAAATAAAACACTTTAAAGTGCTACAGTAATGATGTTCTCAAACAAGAGAACTCTTCAAGTTTCGGTAGGGCGGTGGATTTTTCTGCCGTCCTTATTGACGTTTAAGAACAAATGTTCTATAATTGATGTATCGGAGGTAGTATTGTATGGAATATAAGGAAGAAATAAAGGAATTAATTGATAGCATTGAAAATGAAAAACTACTCGACTTTTTGCTAGGCTTCATAAAGTCAGCAATTAAGCGGTGGGGATAAAAAATAGAGGTAGGAAAAACCTACCTCTGCAAAAGGATTTATCTGAAACGATTACCACAATTCAAACAGATAAACTCGTCAACGGCATATCCGCTTCTTGCCTTTTTCACAACCTTCTCTTTTTTATTAACAAGTGTAAAAGGTCGGAGCGGATTTAGATTTGCCGTGTACCTAGTTTTCGTCTTTTCAGGACGAGCACCATAAATTTGTTGACCGGCATATTGGAAATGTGTCGAGCCACAATATGGACAACACTTCTGTCCTTGTTCATTATACGTGGTATTTCCATTATTACTACTATCTATATCTGCTAATTTTTCAAGTAAAACAATCAATCCCACAACCATAATAATCATAAGTATTACATACATAATAAATCCCCCTTATTTTAAATTTCTCAAAATCTGCATTATAGCTTTTTGACTATCTTCTGATAGCTTTGAGTATAAGCTTATGAGTTCGGTATATTCATCTTGTCGCTTTTCCACGTTGTCGGGCGCAGTCTCTTTGCCCGTAGTAAAATAATCGACAGTTGTGCCTAAAAAGTCCGCAATTTTCTGCATATTTTTAGTTTTTGGCTCACTCTTTCCTCTTTTCCAATCGGAGAGAGTCATGTTTGAAATGCCTGTAGCTCTTGCAACATCGGCATTTTTTAAGCCTTTTTCGTCTAGTAATTTCTGATAGTATTCGTACATAAAAAATCCCTCGTAAATTATTATGGAAAACTTTAAAATAATGCTTGACAATTAAAGAAAACTATAATATACTAGACCTAGATTAAGGAAAGCCTTAAAACCTAGGTTTTAATTTTGTTATTTTGTTATCTTGGTAAGTTTCATTATAACGGATTTCCTTAATAAAATCAATGTATTTTTAAGGAAAGGAGCGTAAAAAATGAATAATTCTAAGAAATATGCTCAATCATATTCGAGATTTGAGCAAATTTTGAAGAAAAAGGGTATCACATCATACCGAGTAGCAACAGACTTGAACTTTTCACCCATGTTACTTTCAGATTGGAAGAGAGATAAAAGCAAGCCAAAATTAGACACCATGATTAAAATTGCAAGCTATCTTGATGAGCCGGTTGAAAGTTTTGTGGATTAGAAAGAAAGGAGCAAAAATGAAAAAACCATCTGTTTCAGATGTAGCATTAGTGCTTTCAATATTTGTTTTGCTGTTTCAGATTTTTTGCCATTTTATTTTGCCAAAGCTTTGACAAAATCAATTATTTCTGAATGATGTGCAGCAAATTCCATTAAAGCACAGATGACAGAAACAACCACAGAAAGGAAGTTAATTAAATGAGTAAAGAGAGATACACAATAACAGACAAGGACGGAAAAAGTGTAATTGCTGAAAAAGAGGATTCTCGATATATCAGCATTGATGAATTCGCACAGCATATCGCCATGGATATTGTTGATGATTACAGAGAAATCAAAAATGGCGATAAGCACCCGGAAGAAACCGACATTGAACTGTCGATTAAAGTACTTACCGCCATTTCCCCAGTGATTAAAGCTTTTAGAAGTAATTTAGGGTACGGAATGGATTGTTAGCTGGTTCGACTTTTGCTAATTGTGGTTTTTCATTAGGCAATGTTTTGATAATTTCATCACAGTATTGGTCGTACAGTTTTTTGAAATCACTATATGAGCCGTTAAAACCACAAATTTTAGCAGTAGCATAAGCTGACACACATTGTTCAGTAGTCATATTTACACCTCTTTTCTTATTTAGAATAAGAGGATTATACCACAGAAAGGAGAAAACATGAACGATTTACAAATTTTCAACAATGAAGAGTTCGGAGAAGTCCGAATGATAGAAATTGACGGAAAGCCATATTTTGTAGCAACAGATGTGGCAACCGCACTTGGGTATGCGTCACCGAGAGATGCAGTTTCTAGGCATTGCAAGGGAGTCGTGAAACGCGACACCCCTACATCTAGTGGAGTGCAGTCTATGTCATACATAAATGAGGGAGATTTATACCGACTTATTATGAAATCAAAATTGCCTAGTGCAGAGAGATTTGAGCGGTGGGTAATGGATGAGGTACTTCCGTCAATCAGAAAAACAGGCAGTTATGGTATGCCAAAGACAACAGGCGGTCAGATACAGCTTTTGGCGCAGGGCTATACAGAATTAGAGCAGAAAGTAAACGACATCAAAGATGATGTGAGCGAGCTTAAGGAAAATGTACCACTTTACAGTTGCGATATTGATGAGATACAACAGCACGTTAAGCGCAGAGTTGTAAATATTCTTGGTGGCAAGCAGAGCGAAGCATACAGGGATAACAGTATCAGACATAAGACATTCTCTGATATATGGACACAGTTAAAGCGTGAGTATGGTTGTGTATCTACTTATAAGAGTATCAAGAGAAAGTATATAGACGATGTGCATGAGTTCATTGATTGCTATGTCGTGCCTAAGTATCTTGATGAACTTATTCATGATGCAAACGCTCAACAGAGTTTTGCATAGTGAGGTGATTGTATGAGAAAAAGAACTTTGAAAGAGAAGTTTTACACCGGTTGTGGATATTCGATTTTAGGGGCCATGGCATTTGTATTTTTCCTTGGATTATCGGTGGCATACGGAATTAAGACAGCGAGTATTATCGTTGGAGCAATCGTAACAGTATTTTGGCTGATTTTGATTGCCATATGTCTCATTGAGGAGGGTGAACCGCATGAGAAGAAAAAGGATATTGATGTTATCGACTTTAATAATTGGAACTATGACCTTAAAGCCAATAACAGCGAAAGCAGATAGCAAAGTTGAGCTGACAGCCGGTGTTACTTCCTATTTAAATAGCGTAATGCTTGGGAAGATTGAGCCAACAGTAGTTCAGAATGAGCCGGTTGTAGTGGAGCAGACTTATGAGGAGCGAACAGTTCCAACTTGCCGTAAGAAATACAGTTGTAGCCGGTTTAGGAAACTAGGTCGAGTCCGATACGGCGATTACACTTATACGTGGTACTCGCAGAGAGTGTTACCCGGAGGCGGTCTAAATATTCCGGGCAGACATCTAAACGAGCATGGACTTGTTGTAGACGAAAACGAGTATGTAGTAATTGCAAGTGATGATTTACCACACGGAACTGTAGTCGATACTCCTGTTGGCATACAAGGAATTGTATATGACGAAGGGAGCGGAAATGGAAATCTTGACATCTACTGCGATTGGTAGCCAATTGAAGCGTCAGAGTGCTAACGATTACCTACAAGAACTATATCGAGCTAAACGGCACAAAGATAAATCATTTGACTTTCAAACGTTACTAGATAAAGAAATGGAGAAACTGAATGAGCGACAATGTAAGACGGATTAGGCTGGGTGATACAAGATACAGATTGAAGCCATTAACAAGAGAGCAGAAGCTATTGCTCAACAAGGCTCATTATGTGGCTAGTGAGTGGCTTTTTGTATCGGAGTCGGACTCATACTTGAGAGTAGTTAAAAAATCAAGCCTACATGGAAATTTGATTCTAAAAACCATAAACAAATAGAAAGAGAGGAAACGCAATGAAGATTACACACATTTTTGCACAGAATTTTTGCAAATTCTACGGCAAAAACACATTAGACACAGATTTTTCAATGAAAACTGTGCTATCAGGTCAGAATGAAGTCGGCAAATCGACAGTTAAAAGAATTATTCTTGATGTGCTGAATTGCCACGATGAGAATGACAGAGAGATTACAGGCATAAGACCGCATGATGAAAGCGGAGCCGAGATTGACGATGTTGATATTGTGAGGGCTGTCACCTTTGAGATTGACGGAAAAATAAAGACTCTGAAAAAGGTTACAAGGCAGAAACGTAACAAAAAGGGTGAGATTACAGGCAGTGTTACCGATTACTCAATTAACGATGTGCCTTACAAGACGGCTGACTACAATCAGTACATCAATGACAACATAGCAGAGCTTGGAGTATTGCCATTCTGCTTAAATGCCATGACATTACTTAACAAGTCACAGGCAGAGCAGAGATTAGCACTTGCAAGCTATTTTGGAACACATACTGATGAAGAAATCTGCGATATGTTTCCACAGTTTGCCGAACTCAAGCCGATGTTTGACGATGGTGATGTAGACCAGCTCAAAAAAGTATGCCGTGGCAAGCTAAACGGCACAGGCGGTAGAAATGGCTCAAAAGGACTTGTCAAGGAAAGAGACGAAATCTCAACAAGGATTGATACAATTCATTCCACCAATGAGTATACAGACCTTGCAGAACTTGAATTGCAAAAGAAAACCTATGAGCCACAGCTTAAGGAAATTGAAGATAAGCTGTCCGACTACAATAAGATTTTAGAGGACAAGCAGAAAGCCACAGAGGACATTATGAACCTTAAATTTGAGCTTTCAGACATGGAGAGAAAAGCCAATGCTGACAATCAGAAAAAGCGCATGGAGTTACAGTTACAGATTGATGGTTTCAATGCTTCAATTCACAAAACAGAGTCAATGATAAGAGCTAAAAAGGCTAACATTAAAAACTCTGAAGGAGAGATTAGACTTTGTGCAGAGGGCTTAGAAAAGGTACGTGCTGATTGGAGAAAAGCAAAAGAGCTTGCCTTTGACGAGAGCAGTATTAATTGCCCGATGTGCGGTCAGAAGTTGCCGGAAGATAAGATAGAGAGCATGAGAGCTGAATTTGGCGAGCGAAAAACAAGAAACCTAAAGGCACTTGAAGATAAAGGAAATGCACTATCAAATGATAGCAAGGAGCTTAAACAGGTTATCGAGGATAGGGAAAAAGAGATAGCTGACCTCGAAGCAGAACTTAAGGAGCTGACAGAAAAGCGTGATACTGTTGCTAACGAGTTTGAACGTGATAGCATCGCTAAAGAGCTTGGAATGGTACCTACTGATATTGATATGACAGGCAACAGTGAGTATCAGACACTTAAAGCCAAAATCGAGGAAAAAGAGAAAGCCCTTGCCGATGAAAACGATACATCAGAGCTTATCAGAAAGCTCAAAGACGAGCAAAACGAACTGTTAAGGCAAGTTTCATCGGTTGATACAAAGATTGAGCTTGGAGTGGCAAATAACAAGCGTATAGACGATATCATAGCCGAGCTTGAGGATAAGAGAAAAGACCTCAACCAAGAAATTGCCGATTGGGAGAGAAAACTTGATTTGCTGAAAGAGTTTACACGTAAGAAAAACGAACTCTTACAGGCTGACGTTTATAAGTATCTGAATTTTGCTACAGTAAAGCTTTTCAGACCGCTCTTAAATGGCGATACCGAGGAGTGCTGCGACTTCACTTACAATGGTGAAGCATATGCAAGAAATCTCAATCATGGCGCAAGGATGTTAACGGAAGTTGACATATGCCGAGCTTTTCAGAAAGTGGCAAACGTTAATTTTCCAATTATCATTGATGATACAGAGAGCGTTGATGATTGGAGAATACCACAGATTGATAACCAGCTAATCTTATTAAAGCATACACAGGACAAAGAGCTTGTGATTGAGGCGGTGTGATATGAAATTATACTTTTACAATTTAGATACTTATGGTAGTAACCCTAAAGGTTTATACGTTGAGGAATGTGAAGCAGAAGAGAGGCCCAAGACATACGCGGCTGTTGATAGAGTTTTTCCAAACTACCTTAGTGTGGTGAGGAAAGATGATGTCGGGCGAATAACTGATTTTGGCCGCATGTTTCTTACAGAACCTAACTTTGAATATGCAAAAGAGGCATTCCGAAACAGGACAGAAAGAAGAATTGCAGACAAATTGAAAGAAATTAAGGAACTTACGGATGAATTAAAAATAATAAATGAAAGCGAGGAATAGAGATGATTAAAGCAAAAGACGGAGAAGTTACATTTAGAGGTACAAGAAGCAATATTATGGCAGAGGCAGTTACTGTTTTACGTGCGCTTAAAGAGGAACTTTCAGAGGAAGAGTGCAAAATGGTAATTAGACTTGCTGATAAAAGCGAGGAACAGGTGAAAGATGAAGCCGAGAGAGCGAGAGAAACGCTCAAAAAGTTACTTGGATTATAGGAGGCATAGACATGAGTATTAAGGAGAGAAATTATTATATGGGCGGTAAAAAGCATACCGTAGAGCTTAAGTATGACGGATATATGTATACAGTTATATCTGACGGAGTTCTATTCAAGCAGACAGCCAATGAACTGTTTGCGGTTCAGGCTTTCAATGAGATTTAGGAGGATTAATTATGGCAGAGAATACACAGATAGTTGAGTATGAATCAAATGGGGAAATGGTAAAAATTTCTCCAACAATGATAAAAAGATACCTTGTAAGTGGCGGTGGCAATGTATCTGACGGAGAAGTAATGATGTTTATGTCATTATGCAGATACCAGCACTTAAATCCGTTTTTGAGAGAAGCATACCTTATTAAGTATGGAAGCAACGACCCAGCCACAATAGTTACTGGAAAAGACGTTTTTACAAAGAGAGCCAATGCAGACCCACGATATAAGGGAAAGAAAGCAGGAATTATTGTAATTAAAAAGGACGGAGCCGTTGAGGAACGAGAGGGAACAATGGTTTTACCTAACGAAACTATCGTAGGTGGCTGGGCGAAAATCTTTATTGACGGAAAAGAGGACGAGTATCAGTCAGTAGGCTTTGATGAGTACGCAGGAAGAAAAAAAGATGGTTCGCTTAACAGCCAATGGGCGAAAAAGCCAGCCACAATGATTAGAAAAGTAGCTGTTGTACAGGCCTTAAGAGAAGCATTTCCAGATAGATTTCAAGGTTTATATGCACAAGAGGAATTTCAAAATGTATCAGATGTAAAACTTGATACAGAAAAGGTTGTTGCTGATGAAATCAAAGAAAACGCAAATAGCGTAGATTTTGACGAGGACAACATAATTGATGTAGAACCGACCGACACAGCCGACAAGCAGTCAGAGGAGCTGCCGCCATTCATGCAGAGTGAGGAGGATTAAGTAATGCATCGACACGACTGGATTAAGTTTTGTAAGCATCATAAATGGGGCTATAAGTGCAAAATATGTGGGAGGTTTTGGAGACTATGAGAGTAATTTCACAGTATGGCAATGTTGATTTGCCTTATGAACAGATAGTTGTGTACCACGCAATGGAGAGCGTTATGGCACTACATAATGGAGAAAAATATGTATTAGGCGAGTACTCTTCCAAGGAGAAATCGTATAAGGCTATGGAAATGCTTAGAAAAGCATGGATAAATGAATCCGTAGAATTTGAGGATGGAATTTACCATAGAAATATTGTTTTTCAGTTCCCACAGGATGATGAAATCGAGGTGTGAGTATGGATGAAGAATGGAAGTGGATAAAAGGCTTTGAGGGGCAATATCAGATTTCCAATTACGGAAGAGTAAAGAGTTTTAAAAAGACAAAGGGCGGATATATTCTATCAAATCAAAATGCAACAGGAGATTATCTTCGCATTGTTTTAAGAAATTCTGTAACTAACAAAAAGAAGTCAATAGCAATACATCAATTGGTTGCAGAACATTTTATAGGAGATAGACCACAAGGATATCAAGTACACCATAAAGACGGAAATAAGCAAAACAATATCGTTTCAAATTTGGAATATATTCATCCAAAGAGACACAGAAAAGAAACGGAAAAAACGCATCCACAAGTGGTTACAGGAATTGTTAATTATAACAAATATGAGAAGCCAAGAAAAATATGCCAATACACTAAGGATGGAGTATTACTCGCTACATATGTAAATGGAGAAGTTGCAAGTAGGATGACAGGAATATGTCAGAGAAATATTTTACAAGTAGCCAATAAAGAACCTTTTAATAATAAAGGCGGTATTAGAAAACAGGCGGGCGGATATATTTGGAAACTTGCAGATGAAAGCGAGGTGATGTAATGCTCAAATTGAAATGTTGTGGAACTGGAAGTAAAGGAAATTCTTACGCTCTTATGTCACAAAACGAAACACTTATTCTTGATGCAGGAATGGGGATTAAAGACATAAAAAAGATGTGTGATTGGAATGTAAAAAATATAGTAGGTTGCCTTATTTCACACGAGCATTATTGACGATCATTCGAGGTCATTAAACGATTTTAAGTCAATGGGAATACCAATACTTGCTCCATATTTAGGCGATAGCTGTAAATCAATGAATATGGGCGAATTTACAGTAAAACCTTTTGATTTGACAACAATAGACGGAAACTGGACGCATACAGACGCAAATGGTGAACCTTGCCCGATATATGGCTTTCTGATTACTCACAGGGAAATGGGGAGAATGCTTTACATAACCGATTGTGAATTAATCAAATGGAGATTTAAAGACATAAACCACATTCTCTTAGGTGCGAATTATGACAAGGATTTAATTGACAGGGATAACATGGGTAAAGCTAATCACGTTTTCAGAGGTCATTTAAGTATTGACACAGCTTGTGATTTCGTTAAGGCAAATTATTCAGATGGCTTGCAGAACGTCATAATGTGCCATTTATCGAGTGAAAATGCTGACAAGGACTTATTTATTGAGAAGATGAAAAAAGTTGCTTGTGGGGCGAATGTGGATGTTGCAGAGCGTAATAAGGAATGGATTTTAAAGAAAGGAGATGAATGTCCGTTTTGATTAAAGAAAACAGAGATAATTACTGGATATTAAACTGGCTTGATAAATTTATGGAAGGACACAAGGGCTTTATATGTGGCGGTTGCTTCAAAAATATATTTAATCAAGAGGAAGTGAAAGACCTTGATATATTCTTTCAAAATGAGGGCGATAGAGACGAAGCTGTTGATTATTTTGACAGTATGACAGCCGGATATACTGATGGAACAATGGAAGATACTGTTTCAGAAGATGAAGCTAAGTACAAGTTTTTATATGAAAATGATAACGTAAAGGCTTATATCCACAAAGAGACAGGGATAAGGCTTGAGCTGATTAGCAAAATCTATGGAACAGCAGAAGAGATTATAAGCCAGTTTGATTTTTCAATCACTAAATTTGCCTACTACAAAGCAGAGATTGAAGATGAAACAGGGGCAGAGGTGGAAGAATTGCCTTTTGATGATGGCAATAAAGTAGAAACTCATATTGAATACAGGGTTATATATGATGATAAGTTTTTTGAGCATTTACATCTTAAAAGGCTTGTCATTGATGATAAAATCCCATTCCCTATGAGTACCTTTGAGAGAATGTTGAGATATGCAAAATACGGATATTTCCCTTGCAGAGAAACAAAACTAAAGCTGATTAGAGCTTTGAATGAGTTAGATAGCAGAGAGATTGAAGTATCTGAAAGTCTTTATAAAGGTTGGGATTAAAACAGACAGGAGAAAAAATAATGAATATTGTAACACTTTTAGGACGATTGACACACGACCCGGATATTAGATATACACAGGGTGAAAATGCAATGGCAATAGCAAGGTTTACACTTGCCGTTGATAAAAATTTTAAAAAGAAAGACGATAAGGCAAATTTCATTAACTGCGTGGCTTTTGGCAAGATTGCTGAAACAGTAGAAAAGCACGTATTTAAAGGCTCAAAGATAGCAGTTATCGGCGAGTGGACTACAGGCAGTTACAAGAATAAAGACGGAAACACAGTCTACACTAACGATTGCAACATATCTAAGCTTGAGTTTTGCGACAGTAAAAATTCAAGTGGCAGCAGTGCAGAACCACAGCCAAAACCCGATGATAGCTTTATGTCAATCCCTGATGATATTGACGAGGAATTACCATTTAACTAAAGAGGTGGAAGTATGGGATTGATTGACGCGGATACACTAAAGAAAGATTTAGAATCGGTTACTTTAAGTAATGGAACTTTGCTCAGTACAAATACAGTATTGCTATTACTGGATAAATATCCGACCGCCTATGATGTAGATGCTGTTGTGGAACAGTTGAAAGAAACTAAGGCTTATATGCTATATGAGAATATGAACGCTGATGTTAAGCGGATTGATAAGGCAATCGAGATAGTAAAGGCAGGTGGTAACGCTTGAATTATCAGAACATAGCAAGAGCCAAGGCGATAGAACAGGAAAACAAAAAGCGACTATTGAAGCTGAATCCAAAGCTGAATGACAGGAGTGGGATTTACTTCCTACTCCGAGAAGATGAAAACGGTTTTAAGTATGCTTATATCGGACAGGCGGTACATACACTTAGCAGATTGGCAAGCCACCTTGTAGGATATCAACAGCACATAGACCTTAGTTTACGCAAACATAAGCTGTATGACAAAGAGAAAAATCCTTATGGTTGGCGAGTCGAATTTCTGAATTTCCCCGAAAGTCAGCTTGACGAGAAAGAGAAGTATTACATCAAGCTATATGCCGATAAAGGTTATCAACTTAGGAATGTCAGTTTAGGCGGTCAAGGAGAAAATCGTGCAAGCGGTTCAATAGGCGAGAGAAAAGCACCTAAAGGCTATATGCAAGGCATACAGCAAGGCAAAAAGGTGTTAGCGAGGGAATTATCGGCTATTGCTGAAAAGCACCTTATAATCCGCTTAAAGCCAGAAAAAGAGCATAACAAGGTATCGCAGAAACAGTATGAGAAATTTATGGATTTATTGAAAGTAGGTGAAAGTGAATGAGCAGTAAATTACACAAAATACCGCATTTTAATTCTTACGACGATATAAGAGCTGAAATGCAAAACGATTTACAGTATAGGCTTGCAAATAGAACGGATAAAACATCTCTTGGCAGACCTTTATATTATCGAATAAATGTACAGTTGATATTAACACAGGAATGCCCTTATAACTGTCCGTTCTGCTTAGAGAGAAAGAACCCTATGCAAGGCGATAATAATTTTAAGGCACAGATTGAGTCGTTAAAAAAGATATTGTCGGAGCATCCCAACGCAAGGCTTACAATTACAGGCGGAGAGCCGGGGTTATATCCTAATCATGTTTCAGAACTTATTGATACATACAAAAAGCATAGCAATAATGTGTTTTGTTCAATCAATACTACTGGATATTCAAAGGAACTTAACGGATTAGCACATATCAACTTATCTTATAACGATTATGTGCATAAAAACCCTAGTGATTTCCCTAATTGCACAGTCCAAACAGTAGTTGAAAATCCAACGATTGAGCATATTAAAGATTTTATGAAAATGGAAGCTGATAATTTTTCGTTCAGATTTTTAAGTGGGCTTGAAAAGAAAGATTATCCTGTAAAAATATGGAATGATTTACAGAATGATGATGATATTGATATTCATACCTTTAGAATCGGTGATTTCTTTGTATATGCAACATTTGACTATATGGGAAAACATGCAAGATTAACATTAGGAGATATGTGGCAGCAGAGAAACAACGATTATAAAGATGGATACTCAAATATTATTATCCATCCCGATGGAACTATTGGGACTAATTGGAGATAAGAAAGTAGGTGCAAAATGAATATTAATGTTGATAAATCAATAGTTTCCAAGAGCATAAAGCATTATGGCGAGGGAATGCAGTCTGTGGTGTGCATGGAAGAACTTTCCGAGCTGTCACAGGCAATTAGCAAGGAAATTAGAGGTATAGGTGACAGAAGCAATCTTGTTGAGGAAATGGCAGATGTAATTATCTGTTTGGAAATTTTGAAGCAGATTTTTGCGGTCACAAATGTTGAGATTGAAGAATGGGTGAAATTCAAACAGGGGCGCAACTTGAAGCGTATAAAGTACGAGGAAAAAGATTAAAATACATCAACCGAAATTTGAAGAAAATAGGAGATTAAAAATGGCAGAACGTAGAATGTTTGCTAAGAAAATAACTGAAAGTGACGCTTTTCTTGATATGCCAAGCAGTACTCAAATGCTTTATTTTCACCTATCTATGAATGCTGACGATGATGGATTTGTTAATAATCCTAAGAAAATACAGCGAATGTGTGGTGCTTCCGATGATGATTTTAAACTCTTACTTGCAAAATCGTTTGTGCTCTTATTTGAAAGCGGTGTAATCGTGATTAAGCATTGGAAAATGCACAATTACATACAGGCTGACAGATACAGACCTACTGATTATGTTGAAGAAAAATCAATGTTGGGATTAAAGAAAAATAAGGCGTATACGCTTGATGTAAACAAAATGGATACAAAATGTATACAAGATGTATCCGTAGGTAAGGAAAGTATAGGTAAGGTAAGTATAGGTAAGGTAAGTATAGATAAGAATAGTATAGTTAAGGATATAAAAGAAAAAGATATTGATAAATCAATATCTAAAAAGAAAACTGTCTACTACCCTGATGATGAAATGCTGGAGAGTGCTTTTCAGGAATATCTGACAATGCGAAAAAAAATAAAAAAGCCAATATGTACCGACATGGCATTACACCGAGCTATGAACACTATAGAGAGACTTTCAAAGGGCGATAATGATTTAGCTGTTAAAATTCTTAATCAGTCAGTAGACCATTGCTGGCAAGGACTGTTTGCACTAAAGGACAATGAGCCACATTCAGCTAACAAAGGCACCATTGATTGGGATAATGTGTGAGGTAGAGAAATGACAAGAGACGAGACCGTTAAAATCATTCGCATAATGTGTGATTGCTACCCCAATTACAAGCCGAGCAATTTATCAGAGACAGTAGATGTGTGGAATATGATGTTGGAAGAATACAGCTACAGTCAAATATCTATGGCACTGAAAACTTACATGCATTCTGATACAAGCGGATTTGCACCGAACGTAGGACAGTTACTTGATAAACTTCACTTAATCCAAGATCCGCAAGAGCTTAACGAAATGGAAGCATGGTTCCTTGTTAGCAGGGCACTACGAAATGGCTACTATGGTGCAGTTGAAGAATTTAATAAGCTACCACCACTTGTACAAAAGACTGTCGGGAGTCCTGATAATCTTAGAAACTGGGCGCTGACGGACAGCAAGAGTATTGAAAACGTAGTACAGTCAAATTTTATGAGAACCTACAGGACAGTTGTTAATCGAGCAAAGGAATATCAAAAAATGCCAAAGGATATAAAGGCATTGATTGAAAATACCAATAGAAGCTCGTATTCGGCTCAAATCGGCTCTAAAAATCAACAGACGATAAAACTATCGCTTGAAGATAATAAAAGCCAAAATAAGCCGATTAAAGGCATTCCAATGCCAAAAGAAATTAAAGAACGTATCGAGCAGATGAAAAGATAGGAGGTAAGAGGTTTGTGCGCACAATTAAAGCCGGCTTTACTCCTAGTAAAAAATGATAAAAGACAAGTATTCCAGACAGAGATATGAAGAACGAAAAGCCAGTAACCTTTGCGTGCTTTGCGGAAAGCCACTTGATAGAGAAGGTGTGGTTTGCACGGCATGTAACAGCAAACGTACAGCATATGGCAGAGAGCTTTATAAAAAATTACAGGCAGTTGGTGTTTGCCCTAGATGTGGTAAAAACTTGCTATATGGTGACGAAAAAAGTTGTGTTGAGTGTAGGGCAAAATCAGCCGAGGCCATGTCAAAGATACGCACTGCTGATGTAAAAAAATACAACGAGCGACAAAAAGCATGGCGAAAAGCGAGGTACGAAAAAGACAAGGCAAATGGCATATGCACACGCTGTCGCAAGAGAAAAGCAGACCCGGGGCATACCACTTGCACATTTTGCAGAGAAACAATGAGAAGAGCACGAGTTAAAATGCCCGAAAGAACCGGCAGATACGAACAAGGGCTATGTTTTTTCTGTGATAATCCGGTAAAACCCGGATATAAGGTCTGCGAAATGCACTATCAGCAAAACGTTAAGAACGCAACTTGTGAAAAGGCAAACATCGCACGGCAGAAGATAAAAGAAAGGAGTCCACAATGGACGCCTTGAAAGATTTTTACGATTTTTACCGACCGCTGCAAAGGAAATATGACTTGCAAATGATTTACAAAACCAATAGCAAGGAAACAAAAATAACTATCCGGTGGCGCGGTAAAGAGATTGTAAAAGTCGCAGAAGAAACTACAGAAGCCTGTTTCATTAGGGCGAGACGAGAACTTGAAGAAAGAATGAAAAAATATGAGCAACAAACTGAAACCAAAGAAAAAGCACAAAGAGCCGGATTTTACATGGACAAAATCCGAAAGAGTTACGCTGAAAAGCAGCAATAACCGCAGAAAGCTCGTAAGGCGGTCTTTCATAGACTTTATGGACTTGGGCTACTATGTACTGTATTTACACCATGGATTTGGCAATAAGCGCATTGTAAGGCTTGAAAGAACCATAAATGAGTACCTTGAAAGGGCACAGACTGAAAAAGAAATGAAAACTGAAACGCTTGCTGAACTTTTGGAGGTTAGATACGGCATTGATGTGCAGAAAGAGATTAATTTAATCCCAATGCAACAGTTGATTAGGATTTATCAGAGAAACAATCCATTAACGATAAATGACACACGACAGCTTTTAAATGACACGGCATACAGCTACATGGCTTTAGCATGTACGGCACTAAAGCTGATGTTTAAATTGTCGGTTAGGGAAATTAAAGAGCTTATCGCAGAATTTAGGGACTTAATCGACACGCTGTATAAATTTAATCAATTCGGTCTGACATTGCCGAAGGTGGCACAATGCCTTGCTGATGAAGTTAATTACGTTGATGAAAGGTACATAAAGGTGATTGATTAATGACTTACGCATGGGATAACAACGGAACCCAAAATGCTCACATAAAGCAGATGAGGGACGATAGGCAGAAAGCCTACATGGAAAAACGCAGAGACAATAAGGCATATGAAAGATTTAAGTACATGCCAGATTATGGGAAAGGAGTACAAAACAATGACAAATAGAGAGAAATTTGCAGAACAGATTTTAGATATTGCTTGTAGCAATGACGCAATAGCAGTTGACAAAGCAACATTAGAGCCGATAGCGTGTGGCAAATCAGAGTGTAAAGATTGTTTATTCAATGGTTCTGATGTTATGTCTTGCGGAAACAAAAGGATAAAATGGGCAATTAGTGAATACGTTGAACCGCCTGTTGACTGGTCAAAAGTTGCAGTTGATACACCAATACTGGTAAGAGATAACATTTTTCCGAGTGGGGTAAAAGATATTTTGCAAAATATGAGAATGGAAGCGTTTATGCTTGGGCTGACGGAAGAACATCGTGGAGTGACGGTGAGCATGCAACACCATGGGAACTAGCCAGACTTGCGGAAAGGAGCAGTAATGGAGAGATTAACAGAAAGCAATCCATCATGGATAGATGATGAATTATGGGAACGTGCTTGCGAGCCAGACTGTGAAGAAATAGATGCAGTATATCGAAAGCTAAAAGATTATGAGGATTTAGAGGAACAGGGCAGGCTTGTTATTTTACCTTGTAAAGTTGGAGATACAGTATATGTCAACGGCGTGTTGGGTTGTGGTGAAGCGGAGAGGTACAGAGTTATCCGAGTTGATTACCACAGTACACTAGGGACAGGGAGAAACGAGTTTTACATTGAAGCTTTGCTTTGTGCAAATCTTGATAGTTCAATAGGTTTTTATGATAAGCAGTTTGGCAAAACAGTATTCCTCACAAAAGCAGAAGCCGAAACAAAACTGAAAGAATTGAGAGGCGGAGAATGAATAAAAGAAAAGCAATACCTAAAAAAGTGAGACAATCTGTATATCTCATGTATAACGGACATTGTGCTTACTGTGGTACAGAAATAACTTACAAAGATATGCAAGTAGACCATGCAACACCACTTAGGATAGGTGGAGCAGACGACATTTCAAATTACATGCCAGCTTGTAGGAGTTGCAATCATTACAAAGCCACACTTGATATTGAGGGATTCAGAGACTACTTATCGAGATTGCATAAAAGGCTTATGCGTGACAGTATACCTTATCAAGTGGCAGAGCGGTTTGGAATCGTTAAGTATGTGTCTGACGATGTAAAATTCTATTTTGAAGAATTGAGAGGTGGAGAATGACAATTAGTGAGTTTTTCAAAGAGAAATATTCAGCAAGAAAAGATAAAGACAACATGTATGGTGTTGGCATGAGTGATGCCGAATTCCGGCACTTCATCATTGAGTATTTGTTACCGGACGGCTGGTGTGTCTCAGACCCACTTGGACAGTCACAAATCAATGAGATTGCCATTTATGAAATTCTTGAAAAACATTCTAAGAAATTCAGAAAAGAGCACAAGAAATATTTAAAAGAATTGAGAGGTGGAGAATAATGTGTAGTAGCAAACAAATAAAAGAGCTTGCGGAATGTAATGCTATTTACGAGTTTGAAAAGACAGTAAATATGTATGGCAAGGAGTATATAAGATACTATTATAACAAATTGGCTGAATTGAATGGTAGCATTAATAGCACTTGTAACTGTCAGCACAACAGCGATTCAAGAGAGAATGAGCCTTGTTGCAGATGTGATAGCAGAAAGGCGAAGATAAATAAGGCTAAAGTCGACAGCTTAGAAGTAATCGCGCGAATGCTGAACAATAAGCCTTATTATGAATTGAAGTACAGACAGGTTGGTAAAAAGGATTATTCTATCGGATATAGTTCTTACGATTTAAAAACTGTATTAGGTTACATTGATACATATTTTGAGATTGTGGAAAGCGACAGCCACACCCATGCCGACAGAATAAGGAATATGTCGGATGAAGAGTTAGCAGAGTCCAATCTTTGCCCTCATATGGTTAATTGGAAAAAAGGAAACTATGATACGTGCGTACATCCAAATGATAAAGATGCATGTAAAAAAATGTATGTTAAATTGGCTTCAATCAGAAGCAGAATAGGAGAGAATATGGAAGATAGATATTTATCCAAGGCAAAGGAGATTAGTGACGGAGAATGGGTTGTTGGCTACATTATAAGATATGGACATACAGGAGAAGAAAAATACTATATAGTTCCAAGTTATGCATCTGATTTATATGCTATTGAAATAGACACATCCACAATCTGCCGATGCATAGGTTCGCAAGACAAGAATGGCAAGCTAATTTATGAAAATGATATTGTATGGGATTCTGACGAAAGAGCTTTTTACGAGATTATCTGGAATCAAGAGGATATGTGTTGGAATGTTGAAGATACAGACGGTCACAAATCTGAGTTTGAAGAATGCTATGGAAGCACAATTGAAGTTAATGGTAACAGATTTGACAATCCGGAATTGTTAGAAAACGAGAGATAATATGACAGCGAAAAAAGCAATTGAATTTTTGCGAATGCATTTTGAGTATCTAAAAGAAAGATGGAAGCCATACCCTGATTACAACGTTTTAGAAGCAATTAGATTTGCAATATCAGCACTTGAAAAACAGATACCAAAGAAACCTATCATGAAGCAGTATTTTGAAGATTTGGAAGAGGAGTACTTGTGCTGTCCGACATGTGGAGAAATTTTGACAGACAGAATACCGGCTGATAATAAGACTTTCTACTTCCATTGTATGAATTGTGGTCAAAAATTCGATTGGAGTGATGAAGAATGACCAACATAACAACAGTAGTATACACCGCCCTCATAGTATTCGGCATAATTGGTCTGATAGAGGTAGCGCTTGCATGGTACGACATCTACGGACGAGATAAGACCGATGATGAGATACAAGAGCAGCGGTGTAGCGAAAATATTAAACATTAATTAATTTATCAGAAAGGAATAGGTTGTGCGCACATAAAACCGAGGTTTCCTTTTGGTGGATTTAGAATGATAGTACATTGTTTATTTGAGCAGTCAGGCACATTCAAGAATGCTTTCAAAAAGTATGGAATTGAAGCCTACGACTATGATATTCAGAATGAATTTAACGAAACTGACTATGCTACAGACCTTTTTAAAGAGATAGAGGGGGGGGTATCAAGGTGAGCCAAGCTTGTTTGATAAGATAAGCCCTGATGATTTAATATTTGCATTTTTCCCTTGCATAAGATTTGAAAATCAGATAATGCTGTGGTTCAGAGGGCAGTCGGCAAGTCAGAAAAAATGGTCTTTAGAAGAAAAATGCGAATTTGATATGAATTTGCTTAAAGAAGTTTCACTTATGTATGATTTGGTAAACAAAATGTTTATTATTTGCATGAGAAAAGGATTAAAGCTGGTAATGGAGAATCCTTATTCAGAAGAGCATTTTTTAAGACGATATTGGTGCTATTCCCCAGCGGTAATTGACAGAGACAGGAGAGATAGCGGAGATTACTTTAAAAAGCCTACACAGTATTGGTTTTTGAATTGTGAGCCACAGAACAATCTTATTTTTGAGCCAATTAGTTATAACGCTATCGAATGTAAGGACGCTATAAAAACAATGACAAAAGAGCATTGTGTAAAAGTAGGGACAGACAATGTTAAAACAGCAAGGTCAATGATACACCCGCAGTACGCAGATAGATTTATCAGACAGTATATTCTTGATGAAGAAATATGGAGAGGCAAACAATGAAACACTACAAACCAATTAAGTGTGTAGTCTGTAGCAAGATATTTACACCGACCGCAGCTAACCAAAATACGTGTTGTGAAGCACACAGACAGCAGAGAGCTACGGAATTAAGAAAAATCAGAGAAAAGAAAAGGCTTAAAAGAAAGCCTGTTAAGAAAAACAAACTTGCGGAAATCTGCGAGCTTGCTAAGAGCAAGGGCATGCGCTACGGACAATATATGGCAGAGCAATATAAAAAGGAAGTGATGATAAGATGAATAGCAGAACTATAAGTGATATAGAACCGATTGAAAGACAGTGTGTATACGAGGACAACAAAATGTGTAACAGCTCATGCCGATACTCAAATACTTGTATACACAGTGCAAGCAAAACCGAAGAATAGGAGATAGGCTTATGAAGTTTTCAAAACTTACTAAGCCGGAACTTGAAGAGATTACGAAAAATGCCAATTTCACCGATGAGGAAGCGGAAGTTTTTGAGTTACTAGTTGCTGACAAAAGCCTTGAAGAGGTATCACAGAGACTATTAATTTCAAAAACGACCACTTCCCGGAGAGTGGCAACCATTAAGGAAAAGATAGAAAGGAGTCAGGCAATGATTAACAAAGTGCCAATATGGGAAAAAGTAACGTTGACGATCGATGAAGCTGCGGAATACAGCAATATTGGAGTGAACAAGCTTCGAGAAATAACAAACAACCCAAGGTGCCAATTTGTTATGTATGTCGGAAAGAGGCGATTAATCAAGCGAAAAGAGTTTGAAAAGTATATTGCAGAGTCGATAGAGATATAATCAAATGTGGACTTATGTAGCCTTATGTGATATTATAATAAATTGCATAAGGCTTTTCCATAAGTGAAAGGAGCGAAAATTTAATATGGGAAAGGACTTGAAAGGTAAAGAACTAGGTAGAGGCATTAGTCAGAGAAAAGACAAGTACTATGTTGGCAGATACACGACAAGGAGTGGAAAGCGAGTGCAGAAATTATTCGCTAAACTGCAAGAGTGCAAAAAGTGGCTTGCCGATGAGCAGTACACTGATGAGCACAGCAACCCCGACTTTCCGTCTGACATGTTGGTTGATGCATGGTTTGACTACTGGATAAGCGTTAAGAAGCGCACAGTAAGACCGAACACGCTAAGAAATTACACTGAGAGATACAAACGCAACATAAAGCCTGTTATCGGAAATAAGATACTGCGAGAGGTTAATACGCTCCACTGTCAAAAGATAATGACTAATATGGCTGACGAGGATTACAGAACGGCAACGATATATCAGACGCGCATAGCGCTATACAACATGCTTGACTATGCATATCAAAGCGAGATTATCCCCAAAAATCCGTGCAACCGCATGGTGAAATCCGACATAGGTAAGGAATCCTCAAAGAAAGAAGCATTGACGATTGAAAATCAGAAAAAATTCTGCGAAGCTATCAAAGGCACATCATATGAGTATCAATACAGATTTGCCTTGCAGACTGGGCTAAGGACAGGCGAGCTTGTGGGGCTTAAATGGGAAGATGTAGACTTTAAAGCCAAAACAATCAAAATCGTCAGGAGCTTAGAGTACAGACATTCAACAGGAGAATGGCGAGAGGGTCCGCCTAAGAGCAAATCGGGATATAGGGCAATTCCACTCACTGATGAAGCTGTATCACTTTTGAAATTGCAGAAAGCCAAAAATGCTTCATTCAAATTTATTGACATTCAATGGAGAGACAGAGTGTTTTTGTGTAAGACCGGAGCGCCGGTGAAAAACAGCACATACGATACCGGAATTTACAAAGCGTGTGACAGAGCACACATACCGAGATTTTCAATGCACGTTTTAAGGCATACCTTTGCAACAAGATGTATTGAAGCCGGTATGACACCCAAAACCTTGCAGACAATCCTGGGGCACTCAAACATAGGTATCACGATGAACCTTTACGTTCATACGACAGACGAACAAAAGAATTTAGAAATGGACAGAGTGGCAGAAGCACTCAAAGTAATATAAAATAATCAAAAATATAGTATATCCAATCAAATTGGTACAGAATTGGTACATAAATCAAAAATAGAAAGGCAAAAATCCCTTAAACAATGGGTTTTTGAGTAGGTAAAATCAAAAATGAAATTAGGCATCGTCGGACTTCCGAACGTCGGAAAGTCTACATTATTCAACTCACTCACAAAGGCTGGAGCGCTTTCAGCAAACTATCCTTTTGCTACAATCGACCCAAACGTAGGTATTGTTTCAGTGCCTGACGAGAGAATCGTAAAGCTTGGAGAGCTCTATCACACAAAGAAGGTTACACCTGCAACAATCGAATTTGTTGATATCGCAGGTCTTGTGAAGGGAGCCAGTAAGGGTGAGGGACTTGGAAACCAGTTCCTTGCAAATATCCGTGAGGTAGATGCAATCGTACACGTAGTGCGCTGCTTTGAGGATACAAACATTATCCATGTAGATGGCTCTGTAGATCCTGCAAGAGATATCGAGACAATCAATCTTGAGCTTATTTTCTCGGATGTTGAGATTCTTGACAGGCGAATTGCAAAGATTGCAAAGCAGGCAAGAATGGACAAGACACTTGCAAAGGAGCTTGAGCTTGTTGAGGCAGTAAAGGCTCATCTTGAGGACGGAAAGATGGCCAGAACCTTTGAAGTGCCTGATGATGAGGATGCACAGCTTTGGTTCAAGGGATATAATCTCCTTACAGCAAAGCCTACCATCTACGCAGCAAACGTATCAGAGGACGACCTCGCAGATGACGGCGCAAGCAATCCGCATGTTGCAAAGGTAAGAGAAATGGCAAAGGAAGAGGGCGCAGAGGTATTTGTTATCTGTGCACAGATTGAGCAGGAGCTTGCAGATCTCGATGAGGACGAAAAGAAGGAGTACCTTGAGGATTTAGGTGTTGAGTCAAGCGGTCTCGATAAGCTTGTAGCAGCCAGCTATTCACTTCTCGGACTTATTTCCTTCCTCACAGCAGGAGAGGATGAGTGCCGTGCATGGACTATAAAGAAAGGTACAAAGGCACCACAGGCAGCCGGCAAGATACATACTGATTTCGAGCGTGGCTTCATCAAGGCGGAGGTAGTCAACTATCAGGATCTTCTTGACAACGGAAGCCTTGCAGCCGCAAGAGAAAAGGGCATCGTAGGCATGGAAGGAAAAGAGTACGTTGTTAAGGACGGAGATGTAATTCTTTTCAGATTTAATGTATAATTTTATGAATAAAACGCTTTTATAAGCACAAAATCAAAAAGAAACGCATAAGATAGACCAAGGGAGGTCTGTTTTATGCGTTTTCTGGATTTATGCGAAAAAGAGGTTGTGAGCGTGGAGGAGGGCAGGTTCATAGGGCACGTACGGGATTTGGAGTTTGACCCGGTCTGTGGCAAAATCTGTGCGATTATCGTGCCGGGACCGGGAAAATATATGGGAATATTTTGCAGGGATTATGAATATTGTATTCCATGGGTTAAGATTGTGAAGATTGGACCCGATATAATATTGGTAAATATATGTGAGTCTGATATGCGGCGCAAGCTGTTATGATTTTATAAATACAAAAAAATATAAAAAAGTCGAAATCAGTACAAAACATATTGACAACGAAAATTAGTATATATATACTAAAATATGTATAGGTCTTTTTAAATACAGATGATGATTTGAAGTATTATAATGAGAAACAAAGATATTTTGCTTCTTCATACTATATGATACCTACGGAGGGTACAGCATGAAGTGTCCATTTTGCAGTAGTGACAACACAAGGGTAATAGACTCAAGACCGGCTGATGACAACAGCTCTATCAGGCGCAGAAGGCTGTGCGATGATTGCGGCAAGCGTTTCACTACATATGAGAAGGTGGAGACAATCCCGCTCATCGTTATAAAAAAGGACAACAACAGAGAGCAGTATGACCGCTCCAAGATTGAAAAGGGCGTGCTTCTTGCATGTCACAAGAGACCGATTTCAGCAGATACAATCTCAAAGCTTGTAGATGAGGTCGAGATAGAAATCTTTGCCAGAGAGGAAAAGGAAATCTCTACATCACTCATCGGAGAGCTGATTATGGACAGATTAAAGGACCTTGATGCGGTAGCATATGTGAGGTTTGCGTCGGTTTACAGAGAGTTTAAGGATGTCAATACATTTATGACAGAGCTTAAAAAGATGCTTGACACCAAATAGTGTTTAGGCAGCAGTTTTTATTTAAAACAGGATGGGAAGGTGCGTATGAACATTTCCGGTATTCGCCCGAGCGAAGGCTTTTATTCATACAATTCCATAAGGGTAAACGAGCTTAGAAACAGCCAGATTATGAGTTCGAAGCAGGCAGTGGATGACACAGCTTCACAGCAATCCATTGCTGATGATACGGCTGATTATGAGGCTGCAAGGGCAAGGCAGAGCTTTACCTCGCTTGATTATGCAAAGACATATGATTCCAATGCGAGCTATGAGCTTAAGGGTGCTGACAGTGATATCAGCACACTTGATGTCACAAAGGCTGTATCCGATTTAGACAAGGATAAGGTATTGCAGCAGTATCAGCGTTTTGTTGGCAGTGCGGATGTCACCGTTATGCAGCAGGCAGCCTTGAATGAACAGATTAACAGGGAGACAGAGAATTTTATACTATGAGTTTTTTATACCCGGGAGAGTACATTGACTCGACATACAGCATAGATTTTGATAAATTATATAAGGAGGGCTACAGGGGTGTCATTTTTGATATCGACAACACCCTTGTGACTCATGGTTCGCCTGCTGATGAGCGGGCGATTGCTTTGTTTAAGCATCTTAAGGAGCTTGGCTTTTCGTGCCTGGTGCTCTCAAACAATAAAGAGCCGCGTGTGAAGAGCTTTGCTAAGCAGGTTGGGATAAAATATATCTACAAGGCAGGAAAGCCCAAGCCATCAGGCTATCGTACAGCAATGGAGAAGCTTGGCACAGATACGAAAAACACTCTTTTTGTGGGAGATCAGATATTTACAGATATCATCGGAGCTAATCTTACGGGCATCAGATCAATACTTGTAGCACCTATTGACCCGCATGAGGAGATACAGATTGTGCTTAAGCGCTTTATTGAAAAGCCTGTAATTGCATGCTACAAGAGGCATTTAAAGAAAGTAAATAAATAATTTTTAACTAATAATTTAAAATTTGGAGGCATATATATTATGAAGATTGCAATCGGAAACGATCACGCAGCAGTTGAACTTAAAAAGACAATAATGGAGTACATTGAGAGCATGGGTCACGAGGTGACCAACTTCGGCACAGATTCAAGTGAGAGCTGCAATTACCCGGAGTATGGTGAGAAGGTGGCTAATGCAGTGGCGTCAGGCGAGTTTGACTGCGGAATACTGATATGCGGTACCGGTGTAGGTATCTCAATAGCAGCCAATAAGGTCAACGGAATCCGTGCGGCAGTTTGCTCAGACACAGCCACAGCACGCCTTGTAAAACAGCACAACAATGCCAATATCATAGCCTTTGGTGAGAGGATTGTAGGTGTTGAGCTTGCAAAGGATATCGTAAAGGCTTATCTGACAGCCGAGTTTGAGGGTGGCAGACACGCCAAGAGAGTGGCTATGATATCAGATATCGAGGCAAGAAACTAATATAAAACCAATACAAATTCATGCAATAGAAAATAAATACTTGAAATGTATTGCTTTTTATTGTAAAATGGACGAATGAGAGAGCTTAGGCTCGCACGATTTAAGGAGGAAGTAACTAATGATTTCAGCAGGAGATTTCAGAAACGGTGTTACTATCGAGTTCGAGGGAAACATCTATCAGATTATCGAATTTCAGCATGTTAAACCAGGAAAAGGTGCAGCATTTGTACGTACAAAGTTAAAGAATATCATCAGTGGTGGTGTTGTTGAGAAGACATTCCGTCCAACAGAGAAATGCCCTACAGCACACATTGACCGTAAGGATATGCAGTATCTTTATGCAGATGATGATTTCTATCATTTCATGGATGTTGAGACATATGACCAGATTGACTTACCAAAGGATGAGGTTGGCGATGCTCTCAAGTTTGTAAAAGAGAATGAGATGTGTAAGGTTTGCTCACACAAGGGAAATGTATTTGCAGTTGAGCCACCACTTTTTGTTGAGCTTACTGTTACAGAGACAGAGCCAGGCTTCAAGGGTGATACAGCAACAGGTGCTACAAAGCCTGCTACAGTTGAGACTGGTGCTACAGTTTATGTACCACTTTTTGTTGAGACAGATGATGTTATCAAGATTGATACAAGAACAGGTGAGTACCTTTCACGTGTATAATCTGTAGTTTTATGAGTCTGCACATATTCCGGTATGCCTGGAGTATGTGCAGGCTTTTTTTATATGTGTGCTGTGTGGCAGGTGAGAATCCCGACAGCAAGTGTCATAAACACATGCGACACAAGCATAGCCCACAGATATGCATCTATCCCATAGTGGGGTACGAGAAGCATAATCATCAGAATTCTTATTGCACAGGTGAGCAGATTGACAAAGAGCACCTGCTTTGCTTTACCCAGACCGTGCAGTATGCTGCAGAGCATTCCGCTTATGTGCATCAGTGGGCACAGAAAACACAGTCTTCTAAGGAAATATCCACAAAGCTTCGATGAAAAAAGAAAATCCCCTATAAAATCCGACAGCAGATAGAATATGCATGTAAAGATAAGACCGAAGCATAGTCCGAATAAGGCACAGGAGTTTATGGTTTTAGTGATTTTTGTATCCTTTCCGGCGGCATTCGCTTCAGAAACAGATGGCAGAAGCATCACGCAGGCACAGCTGCAAAGTACACCGGGAAATAAAAGAACGGGAAGGGTGAGACCGGAAATGGTTCCGAATATGTCAAGGGCCAATGCCGGGGATAGTCCGTAGAGCTTAAGAGTTCTCGGGATAAGCACATTTTCGGCGGAGGATGAAAAGCTTGCCAATATGTAGTTTAGTGATAAAGGGATGAATAGTGCAGCCATGCCATAGGCTGTTGTTTTCAGGCTTTTGACGGATATTTTAAAGTATGGGAAATCTTTTTTTATCGTGATAACGGAAAAGACGGTTGCGCTCGCTTCGCCTGCCACGATGCCGTATATAGAGTATACAGGCTTAAAGCAGCTGCCACCTTCAGATAGTATTGCGTATATCAGATAGCAGGTGCCAATGCGTGCGGTCTGCTCAATTAATTGAGTGGCAGCTGGAACGGCTGCTTTTTTCAATCCATAATAGTATCCGTTTATGCAGGAATGCATAGCAGCGGGCAGAATGGAAAAGGACAGCGCCTTGACAAGCTCTGTACAGCGTGGCTCACTTAAAATAAAAAGGCTTATGTAGTTGGCATTGGAATACATAATAATTGTGAGCAAAAGAGCAATGGTGGCTGACATAATTATTGCGCAAATGAGTATAATCTGCCTGTTTTGAGGCTTTTCGGCAACAAGCTTTGATGTGGCGGTCTGAAAGCCGTTGCAGCAGAGTGACATGCATACGGACATGAGTGGAATCACAAGCTGATAGAGTCCCAGACCTGTTGAGCCCATGACGTTATTAAGAAATATGCGAAAGAAAAAACCCATAAACCGACTGGTTGTACCGGCAAGTGTCAGGAAAATAGTTCCGGTCACAAGTGGGTTGGATAAATATTTTTTTACAATCAAAAAATCACCTGTCATATGTTGTCTTAGAAGTATATGTGCTTCTTTGGATATATATGACAGGTGATTATTTATTGTGTGTTAAACAGCTATTTTGCGCTAAACAACTATTATACTCTTATATGACCGGTATCGTTATATTAAATTTGTGAGATTAACCCATAAAGTGACGGATAGCCTTGGCTACACCGTCATTTTCGTTTGTGTCGGTGACGTAATCAGCCTGTGCCTTAAGCTCATCGGTTGCATTTCCCATGGCCACGCCGATGTGTGCGGCTTTTACGATAGCCATGTCGTTTTCGGTGTCACCGACAGCCATTGTCTCATCAGCTGCTATATTCAGGATTTGAGCCAGCTTGTGAAGTGCCACACCTTTGTCAACGCCTGCTTTTGTGAATTCCAGATTACCATAGCCACCGCTTACGAGCGTGATTTCAGGGATTTTTTTCAGATGCTCAAATACTTCGTCGCGGCAGTAGTAGTTATCATCTACATCCTTTGGGAAATTGATGGTCATTTTCTGCATATGGTAATTGTTTTCGCGCATCATTTCAGTGATATCGTTCACACGTTTTCTGGTTGTCATGATGTATTCCTTTATAGAAGGAGGCATTTTGAGATCCTTTGCATCCTCGAGACACTTGTATGGAGAATAGCCACAGCCGTTTATGAAGGCATCCATATGAACGCGCTTTGTCATCAGGTAATCAATTATTGAAAACGCTGTCTCATCAGAAAGGCAGTTTTCGTAAAGACATTTTTGGGTGTCAATCTCGTAGATTGCACTTCCGTTTGCAGTGATAGCGTAGCGGATGCCGGTGTCCTTAATTGCCTCAAACGGCAGCCCTCCGAATGGACGGCCGGTGGAGATGACCACATTTATCCCGGCAGCAGTTGCCTCTTTTATAGCTTTTATATTTTCCCTGGATATCTGACTTTTGTTGTTGAAAAGTGTTCCGTCAAGATCTAAAGCAATAAGTTTCATAAGAAATCCTTTCTTTTGTTTGAAAAATATAGTGTTTTAGTATATTATGGTGAATAGACTATTGATTTTTGTGTTTTAAAATCGGTTACAATGATAATATAAATTATCACAAATTTCAAGGATGAAGAGCACATAGCTTTTGCTTTGAAATATTTTACACTGTGGAGTGAATAACAGCTGAAACAGAAAAGGAAACGAAATGACAAGAGAAGAATTCAGAAAATATATTAGAGAAAACATAGTTATCCTGGATGGAGCGACCGGTACAAACCTGATGGCAGCGGGCATGCCTGTAGGTGTGTGTCCGGAGGAATGGGTGATGGAGCATCCGCAGGTGATTCTTGATTTGCAGAAGGCTTATGTCGATAACGGCACGAATATTGTTTATGCACCTACATTTACAGGAAACAGGATTAAGCTTTTAGAATATGGTTTACAGGAGAAAATTAACGAGATAAACACCACGCTTGTTGGCCTGTCAAAGCAGGCTGTCGGGGATAGGGCACTTGTAGCTGCAGATATGACGATGACAGGCAGACAGCTTTTTCCACTCGGGGATCTGATGTTCGAGGAGCTTTTGGAGGTGTACAAGGAGCAGGCGAGGATCCTTGATGCGGCGGGCGCAGATGTTTTTGTGGTTGAGACAATGATGAGTCTTCAGGAGTGCAGAGCGGCAGTACTTGCTATAAAAGAGGTAAGCGACCTGCCTATTATGGTGACACTCACCTACAACGAGGATGGCAGGACTCTTTTTGGTACACCGCCTGAGACAGCAGTTGTTGTGCTGCAGTCACTTGGAGTGGATGCAATCGGTGTGAACTGCTCAACGGGACCTGCTGAGATGATAGCTCTGGTTGAAAAAATGGCAGAGTACTCTACAGTGCCTCTTATTGCAAAGCCAAATGCAGGGCTTCCGGAGCTTGAGGATGGTAAAACTGTATACAAGATGACTCCGGATATGTTTGCCGATGCGATGAGAGGGCTTGTGGAGGCGGGGGCATCCATTGTCGGAGGCTGCTGTGGCACCACACCGGAGCATATACGTGCTCTCACAGAGGCCGTAAAGTCAATGCCTGTTCATAAGCCGCTTGAGCATCATAGAAGAGTGCTTGCGTCCGAACGAAAGAATGTAGAGATTGACTTAGATGGCAACTTTACTGTGGTCGGAGAAAGAATCAACCCTACAGGCAAGAAAAAGCTGCAGGCACAGCTTCGTGAGGGAAAGCTTGACCTGGTGCGCCAGATGGCTATGGAGCAGGAGACAAATGGTGCGAGAATACTTGATATCAATATGGGCATGAATGGTATCGATGAGAAGGAGATGATGAAATCGGTTATATATGAGGTTTCATCTACTGTGGACTGTCCACTTTGTATTGATTCAAGCTATGTGGAGGTAATAGAGGAGGCTCTTAAGATTTATCCGGGAAGAGCTCTAATCAATTCTATTTCTCTTGAGACTGAGAAGATGGAAAAGCTTCTGCCTCTTGCGGCAAAATACGGAGCGATGTTCATACTCTTACCACTATCGGATGCAGGATTGCCAAAGGATGTCGAGGAGAAAAAGCAGATTATAAATACTATTTATGACAAGGCACTTTCGCTTGGAATGGCACATGAGGATATCGTGGTGGATGGACTTGTTGCGACAATAGGTGCAAATCCAAAGGCCGCAATCGAGTGCTATGAGACCATTGCGTACTGCAAGGATGAGAAAAAGCTTCCTACAATATGCGGACTTTCAAATATATCCTTCGGACTGCCTGAGCGTATGTACGTGAACACAGCGTTTCTTACAATGGCCATATGCAAGGGACTCACCATGGCTATTGCCAATCCATCACAGGAGCTTTTGATGAATGCTGCTTTTGCATCGGATATGCTGCTTGACAGACCTGACAGCGATATAGCATACATCGAGCGCATGAGCAGGCTTGCGGAGGAAAAGGCCCAATATGAGACTGTTGTTGTGAAAAAGTCGGACAATGATGCGTCTGCTTCAAACGGCACATGCGCAGCGGGCAGTAAGGATGCGGTATTTCAGGCTGTCTTAAAGGGAAACAAGGGCAGTATAATTGATGAAGTAAAGAAAATGCTTTCTGATGGGGCAAAGCCTGACGAGATTATTAATAACAGCCTGATTCCGGCTATTAATGAGGTGGGAGAGCTTTTCAACCAGAAGAAATATTTCCTGCCACAGCTTATCGGCAGTGCAAATACCATGAAGCTTGCTATAGAGCATCTGGAGCCGTTACTTGAAAAAAAGGACTCGGGTGATGATATGCCGACTCTTGTCATTGCAACGGTGGAGGGCGATATTCATGATATAGGAAAGAACCTTGTCGTGCTTATGCTTAAAAACTATGGCTACAATGTGATTGATATGGGAAAGGATGTGCCTTGTGAGGATATCGTCAACAAGGCGATTGAGACGAACGCGGCTGTTATCGGACTGTCAGCTCTTATGACCACCACCATGATGCGCATGAAGGATGTAGTGGAAATATGTAAGGAAAAGGGCTGTAAGAGCAAGGTTGTAATCGGTGGAGCCTGCATTACACAGAGCTTTGCAGACGAGATAGGAGCAGACGGATATTCAAAGGATGCGGCAGAGTGCGTGAAGCTTGTGGAGAGACTTCTGAATAGTTAAAATTTTTTTAAATAAAATGAAAAAAGTTGTTGACAATAAGGTGCCGACTGTATATAATAATCAAGTCGGTTGACGACATGGGATCTTAGCTCAGCTGGGAGAGCATCTGCCTTACAAGCAGAGGGTCACAGGTTCGAGCCCTGTAGGTCCCATCCTTTTAAAGGATATCAATCAATATGGCGAGGTGGCTCAACTGGCTAGAGCGTCCGGTTCATACCCGGGAGGTTGAGAGTTCGAGTCTCTCCCTCGCTACTTGTTAAGACTTGCAGTTGTTGCAGGTCTTTTTGTTATAAATAGTTACGAAACAGAAAGGGATAAGCATGATAAGACCTAAAATAGGACTTGACTGGGATGATGTGACAGCCCCATTCAACAGCATAGCCATAGATATGGCAAACAAAAAATATAATATCACCCCACCGCTTGAACTGGAGGATATAGATTCCTGGGAGAATACCGGCAGAGCCTCTGTCATAAAGGAATTTTACCGGGATAATACACTTTACGAGAGGCAGAAGCCTACGGAAGAGACAAAGCGGATGATAAGAAAGCTCATGGATATCGGAGAGGTATATTTTATCACGGCGGTGGCACCGGGCTTCATGGGAGTGAGGGCGAGCCAGATAATGGAGGCATTTCCTGATTTCCCGACAGAAAATATCATACTTGGCAATGCAAAAAATCTCGTGCAGTTTGATATAATTTTAGATGACGCCATACACAATGTGCTTGAGACACCGGCCACGTATCCCGTGCTCATGCGAAAGCCGTGGAATTCAAAAATGACAGGACTTTTATCTGTTAATAATATCACAGAGTTTGTATATCTCGTGGAGCAGATAATAAATGCGTCATTATATAGAAATAAAAATATAAAGAATCCGTCAGTTGTGGCGCTTGTCGGACCATCAGGCTCAGGAAAAACAGCGCTCTCAGACAGCCTGTGCGCCATGGAGCAGTTTGAGAATCCGAAAACATACTGTACCAAGCCCGGAGATAAGCACAGGTACCTGACGGAGGAGGAGTTCAATGCACAGGATTTCTTTGAAAAGACAAGATACGCAGGAATACAGTATGGCACCAAAATGGAGGATATAGAGGCGGTGCTTGCAAAGGGACACTTTGTCGTGATGCCGCTTGACATGTGCGGCGCCATTGCCATGAAGCGCCATTTTCCTACTGTTATAGTGTATGTGGCACGTGATAAGGAGCTTTTAATCCGGGATATCATAGAACAGGATTACTCAATAGAAGAAAAGACACTGCGTATTCTGTCGATAGATGCAGAGAAACGCAACCGCCAGATATGTGATTATGCAGTAAATAACATGGATGTTGGTGCAGCTACTAGAGAGCTTTCTGATGTTTTGGAAAACAATTGCTTATAAAATATATTTATAGCAAGCTCTTAGTTATAAGTATTAACACTTTTCCTAGAAAGATGATATGATATGATTAGTTCAAGGGAACAGCATCCCGGAATTAAAATTAAAAACAAATAACATTAACATATCATTAATAGGAGGATATTAATATGAGCAAGAAACATTATGCAGACAGAAAATTAAAATTTGAGACATTACAGTTACATGTAGGACAGGAAACACCTGATCCGGTTACAGATGCGAGAGCAGTTCCAATCTACCTTACTTCATCATATGTGTTCCATAACAGTGAGCATGCTGCAGACAGATTCGGACTCAGAGATGCAGGAAATATCTACGGCAGACTGACAAACCCTACAGAGGATGTATTCGAGAGAAGAATTGCAGCACTCGAGGGTGGCGTGGCAGCACTTGCTGTTGGTTCCGGAGCAGCGGCACTCACATATGCTTTCCAGGCAGTAGCACACGCAGGTGACCATATCGTTGCAGCAAAGAATATCTACGGCGGTACATACAATCTCTTGGCACACACACTTCCTGATTACGGAATTGAGGCTACATTCGTAGATCCATTCGATTATGATGGAATCAAGGCTGCTATCAAAGAGAATACAAAAGCTATTGAAATCGAGACACTCGGAAATCCAAACTCAGAGGTAGTAGATATCGAAAAAATTGCAAATATCGCTCATGAGGCAGGAATCCCACTTATCGTAGATAATACCTTTGCTACACCATATCTTGTTCGTCCGATTGAGTACGGTGCTGATATCGTGGTTCACTCAGCAACAAAGTTCATCGGTGGACACGGAACAACAATTGGTGGAGTTATAATTGACAGCGGTAAATTCGACTGGACACAGAATGATAAATGGCCATGGCTTGTAGAGCCAAACGTATCATACCACGGAGTAAGCTTTGCAAAGGATTGCGCACCGGCAGCATTTGCGACATATATCAGGGCAATTTTACTTCGTGATACAGGAGCAACAATTTCACCTGTTCATTCATTTATCTTCCTGCAGGGACTTGAGACACTTTCGCTTCGTGTGGAGCGTCATGTTGAGAATGCACTCAAGGTAGTTCAGTACTTAAAGGATCAGCCACTCGTAGAGAAGGTTAATCATCCATCTATTTCAGAGGATAAAGAGCAGCAGGAGCTTTACAAGAAATACTTCCCTAACGGAGGCGGCTCTATATTTACATTCGAGATTAAGGGTGGAGCAAAGGAAGCACAGAAATTTATTGACAACCTTGAGCTTTTCTCACTGCTTGCAAACGTAGCTGATGTTAAGTCACTTGCTATACATCCGGCTTCTACCACACACTCAGAGTGCAATGAAGCAGAGCTCTTAGATCAGGGAATCAAGCCAAACACAATCCGTCTTTCAATCGGAACTGAGAATGTGGATGATATAATTGAGGATCTTGATGAGGCATTTAAGGCACTTGCAGAGTAAATGGTTTTTCATGATAAATACTCCTTAAACGAATAAATAGTGATCATTATAAAAGGAATCGGAAAATATTAATCCGGTTCCTTTTATTGTGCCATGAAATATCATGGATTGGATTTTTTCGCGAACATCTTGACAACCTTTTAACAATTATTGATATTCGAGAAAAATAAGTATATTATAGTCAGTGGTGTGAAACCAGATATAGTTTTAAATAATAAATAATATACATAAAGGAGACATTATCATGTTTGGATTTGGTCAGTTAATCGAAATATTAAAGAAAGACCCAAAGAAAATCGTATTCACAGAGGGAGAGGATCCGCGTATCCTTGAGGCAGCTTCGCGTTTACTTGCAAGCAACTTCTTACATCCTATCCTTGTCGGAGATCCAGAGAAGATTAGTGCAAGCGCTGAGAAGAGCGGTTTCAATATCCGTGGAGCAGAGATTATAGATCCTATGAACTTTGACCGTATGGATGAGATGGTTGAATTATTCTGCGAGCTTCGTAAGAGCAAGGGTGTTACACCGGAGCAGGCTAAGGGAATTCTTTCATCAGCTAACTACTTTGGAACAATGCTTGTAAAGATGGGTATCGCAGACTCACTTCTCGGAGGAGCTACATACTCAACAGCAGATACAGTTCGTCCGGCATTACAGCTTATCAAGACAAAGCCAGGAAACGCTATCGTTTCTTCATGCTTTATCCTTGTTCGTCCATCTGCTACAGGTGAGAATGAGGTTCTTGCAATGGGTGACTGTGCTATCAATATCCATCCTACAGAGGACGAGCTTGTTGAAATCGCCGGAGAAACAGCAGAGTGTGCTAAGATCTTCGGTATCGATCCAAAGGTTGCATTCTTAAGCTATTCAACACTTGGCTCAGGAAAGGGCGAGGATGTTGACAAGATGAGAAACGCAGCTCACAAGGCTATGGAGAAATATCCTAACCTTCCTATCGAGGGAGAGCTTCAGTTTGACGCAGCAGTTGCACCTCGTGTAGCTCGTACAAAGTGCCCTGATTCAGTAGTAGCAGGACATGCAAACACATTTATCTTCCCTGATATCAACGCAGGAAACATCGGATACAAGATCGCACAGAGAATGGGTAACTTCGAAGCATATGGACCAATCTTACTTGGACTCAATGCTCCAATCAATGACCTTTCTCGTGGATGTAATGCAGGAGAGGTTTACTCAATGGCTATCATCACTGCAGCACTTGCATAAGCATTTAATGGACTATTTCCATTTTAATAAAGACCGCTCCGGTTTGTCCGGGGCGGTCTTTTATTTGAAAAAAGTTACTGAAAATAATATCTTGGCGCAACAGAAGAAATAAGGTATACTATAGTTAAAAACTAAAATACAGAGCAATGACAGTTGACAATAACATGAGGTGTTGTATCTGATAGAAAGAGAGACGATATATGAGAGTAGGAATGGGCTATGATGTGCACAAGCTTGTTGAGGGCAGAGATTTGATTTTGGGAGGAGTGAAGGTTCCACATACACTTGGGCTGTTAGGCCACTCGGATGCCGATGTACTGTTGCATGCGATAATGGATGCACTCTTGGGTGCAGCGGCACTTGGCGATATCGGAAAGCATTTTCCGGATACAGACCCGGCATATGAGGGGATTTCTAGTCTTAAGCTTTTGGAGCATGTGAGAGACCTCATTGCAAAAAAAGGTTATGTGATAGAAAACATAGATGCGACAGTAATTGCACAAAAGCCGAAGCTTCGTCCGTATATTGAGCAGATGGAGCAGAATGTGGCTGATACGCTGCAAATCGCAAAGGAACAGGTAAATATAAAGGCAACGACCGAGGAGTGGCTTGGTTTTACAGGCCGCGAGGAGGGGATTGCATCACAGGCAATCTGCTCACTTACAGGTCTCTATGAGGCAAGTATGCAGGTCGGAGGAGGATGCAGCGGATGCAACGGCTGTCAGGCCGATTGATTTGAATATATAGGGAAAACATGCTAAAATAAAAAAATAGTTATAAATCATCCAAAAGGAGATATAAATAATGGAGAACAATTTCAAGTTTTACAATACACTCACAAGACAGATTGATACTGTTGTTCCGCGTGTTGACGGCAAAATCGGCATGTATACATGTGGACCTACAGTTTACCATTTTGCACATATCGGAAATATCCGCTCATACATCATGGAGGATGTGCTTGAGAAGGCACTTCGCTATGTGGGCTATGATGTAAAGCGTGTCATGAATATCACTGATGTGGGACATCTCTCAAGCGACGGAGATACCGGAGAGGACAAGATGTTAAAGGGCGCAAAGCGTGAGCATAAGAGCGTCATGGAGGTGGCAAAGGAGTACACGGACGCCTTTTTCAAGGATTTTACAGCCGTACACAACAGAATGCCTGATGTCGTAGAGCCTGCAACCAACTGTATTCCGGAATTCATCCATATGGTGGAGGTGCTTATCGAGAAGGGCTATGCCTATTTTGCAGGAGGCAATGTATATTTCGATACATCAAAGCTTGATGATTATTTTGTGTTCTCTTCAGCAGTAGAGAAGGAACAGCTTCAGGTTGGAGTGCGAGATGATGTCGAGGAGGATGTAAACAAGAAGAATAAAAATGATTTCGTACTCTGGTTTACACAGTCTAAGTTTGAGGACCAGGCTCTTAAATGGGACAGCCCATGGGGCGTCGGATATCCGGGCTGGCATATAGAGTGCTCATGCATCAGCATGAAGCATCTCGGAGAGTATGTGGATATCCACTGTGGCGGTGTGGACAATATTTTCCCACATCACACCAATGAGATTGCACAGTCAGAGAGCTATCTGGGACACGACTGGTGCAAGTACTGGTTCCATGTCAATCACTTGAATGACAGAGCCGGCAAGATGAGCAAGTCGAAGGGTGCAATCCTCACAGTTTCGGTGCTTCAGGAGAAGGGCTACAATCCGCTTGCCTACAGATTCTTCTGCTTACAGTCACACTACAGAAAGCCTCTTGAGTTTTCGTTTGATGCGCTCGACAATGCAGTTGCGGCATACAATAAGATTGCAAAGCGTGTGGCAGAGCTTAAGGATGAGGGTGATATTGATGAGACAGCTTTTGCTGACTTTAAGAAGAAATTTACTGATGCAGTTTCAAATGATCTGAATACATCAATGGCTATAACCATAGTGTATGATGTGCTTAAGGCTGATATCTCAGACAGGACTAAGCTTGCACTTATCGATGACTTTGAGCAGGTACTTGATCTGGGACTTAGGGAATCAGGAAAGGCCTTACTTGAGGCATCGTCATCTGTAGACAGTGAGCTTGAGGCATTTATCAATGATAAAATTGCAGAGCGTGCAGCCGCTAAAAAGGCAAAGGATTTTGCGACAGCCGATGCCATAAGAGATGAGCTTCTGGCAAAGGGGGTTGCCATAAAGGATACCAGAGAGGGAGTAAAATGGGAGCTTGTATAGTATGAAGATAGACTCATATATTAAGGAACAGTTTGGAATAAAGGATGTTGATATAAGGACATACTCGCCGCTTACACTTGCATATATCGGTGATGGCATATTTGATATTGTCATCCGCTCAGTTGTGGTGGGAAAAGGCAATACAAAGGCAAATCTGCTTCATAAGCACACAAGTAATATAGTAAAGGCACATACGCAGGCTCTCATGATAGAGGCACTTTTACCTCATCTGACAGAGGAGGAGAGTGATGTGTATCACAGGGGGCGCAATGCCAAGTCGCCTTCCATGGCAAAAAACGCTACAATGGCTGATTACAGGAAGGCTACAGGGCTTGAGGCGGTCATGGGCTATCTTTATCTGAAGGATGATTTTGAGAGGGTTGTTTCACTCACTAAGCTTGGAGTGGAGCTTTTAGGAATTGAAATATAGCACAAAATAAGAGAAAAATATGGATAACAACAATAAAGAAAAATTTCATGAGAATTATATAGAGGGCAGAAATGCTGTGCTGGAGGCTTTCCGTTCGGGAAAGACAATAGACAAGCTTTTTGTGCTTGACGGTTGTCAGGACGGACCAATAAAGTCAATCACAAGAGAGGCCAGAAAGCATGATGCAATCATAAACTATGTTGCAAAGGAAAGACTTGATCAGATGTCTGAGACAGGCAAGCATCAGGGGGTCATTGCAGTTTCAGCAGCATATGAGTATGCCGAGGTTTCGGACATACTGGAAAATGCCGAAAGAAAGGGCGAGCCGCCTTTTATCATCATACTTGACGGTATAGAAGATCCACACAATCTTGGTGCAATAATCCGTACCGCAAATCAGGCGGGTGCACATGGCATCATCATACCAAAAAGGCGTGCAGTGGGACTTACTCCTACAGTGGCAAAGACGTCTGCAGGTGCGATAAACTATACACCTGTTGCCAAGGTTACCAATATCTCAAATACTATAAAGGAGCTTAAGGAAAAGGGCATGTGGTTTGTATGTGCTGATATGGGTGGCACTACCATGTATGACTTAAACCTCACAGGTCCTATAGGTCTTGTAATAGGCAATGAGGGTGACGGAGTCAGCAAGCTTGTAAAGGAAAACTGTGATATGACAGCTTCTATTCCTATGGTGGGCGATATTGACTCACTGAACGCATCGGTTGCGACAGGCGTGCTTGCATATGAGATAGTCAGACAGAGACTTAAGAGTGGAAAGTAGATTACATGTCGCGGGATGAGTGGTGTGTATTATGAATTGTATATTTATAGAATAGGAAGCATATAGTGGAAGATTACAGCGCATATACGGATGAAGAGCTTATTATGAGGATTCATAATGACAAAAATGACCATGGTGACAACAATGAAATCATGGACTATATATTGGAAAAGTATAAGCCGCTTGTGCGTAAAAAGACGAATGCACTCTACCTGATAGGCGGTGAGAATGATGACCTTATTCAGGAGGGCATGATTGGCCTGTTTAAAGCGGTCAGAGACTATAAGAGCGACAAGGAAGCATCTTTCTACAGTTTTGCACAGCTATGCATCACAAGGCAGCTTAGCTCGGCGCTTGAGGCTTCAAACCGAAAGAAACATATGCCGCTTAACACATATATATCCTTTTCACAGAGTGACAGTGATGGTACAGAGTTTGAGGAAATGCTGCAAGATGATATTGCAAGTCCTGAGCAGCTTCTCATAGAGAAGGAAAAATTTAAGGAATTTAAGGAACAATTGTGGAATAAACTGAGTAATATGGAGAAAAAAGTGCTACAATTGTATCTGGAAGGAAATAATTATACATCGATAGCGCATATGCTTGGAAAATCAGATAAATCAATTGACAATGCACTATCCCGTATCAGACAAAAGCTAAAAAGAAAGTAGGTGAAGCTTGTTATGGAGTTTTCAAGAATAGGTGAACACACTATAAAATGTGTTATTTCAGAAGAAGAAATATATGATCTGGGATATACAATGGATGAAATTATGAGCAATGGCGAGCGCACCCAGGAATTCATGAACCAGATATTTGACATGGCTTCAGAAGAGTTTGGAACTGATTTTAATTCGGGAATCAAGACTGTGAGAGCAGATTTTTTGGCGGATCACACACTTTCTCTGACATTTTCTGAACATCCTGCTACTGAGGGCATGATGGAGCATCTTAAAGATATCGTTAATGGACTGCTTAATTCGCTGCCGGCTGAGGCTGCAGAGAATGAGAAAAATAAAAAAGGCAGGACAACTGCAAAAAAGCAGGATATGGTGTCTGTTGTAATGTTCATTTTTGAAAAATTTGATGTGGCTGTCAGATTTGCAAAGATGATTAAAGGACTACCAATGCCATTCTCGCAGCTTTTTAAGTTTGAGGGAGAGTACTTTATGAGCATGGATTTATCGGGCTATGATGAGCATGAGCTTGAAAAGATGTCTGTCATAGCAGATGAGTATGCAGATGATATCATTGCAGGGGCTGACAAAAGGGCTTTTCTTATGGAGCATGCAAAGGTTATTCTTGATGACAAGGCTATTGAGAGTCTTGCGCAGCTGTGAAGGTACTGAACAGTTACAAAAATATAATAAAACAAGGTCTGTCAGCTATACTGACAGACCTTGTTTTATATGTAAATATTATCCAAGTACTTTTCTGATTGACTCGATAACACGGTCAGCCTGAAATGGCTTAACGATGAAATCCTTGGCACCTGACTGGATAGCGTCAATAACCATAGACTGCTGTCCCATAGCAGAGCACATAACGCATGTAGCGTTTGGGTCAGCTGCTTTAATTTCCTTTAAAGCCTGGATGCCATCCTTATTTGGCATAGTGATGTCAAGTGTTACAAGATCAGGCTTGAGCTCATTGTACTTTGCAACTGCCTCATTTCCGTCAGCAGCCTCGCCTGCAATCTCGAATCCACCCTTTGTAAGGATATCCTTCAGCATCATTCTCATAAATGCTGCATCATCAACTATTAAAATTCTAGCCATTTTGTTAAACCTCCTGTTTGATAATCTGTTTTACTATGCTTATTGGATACAACTGTAAGAGATCACTGTCTATTAAATCTCCAACAGTCAGCCTGAATGTCACCTTGACAATATCTGTTCCGTTACACAACTCGTCCGGTATATCAAAGGTCTTCTGATAACTTGAATTGATAAGCGGAAAACCTATGTCGGTTGGCTCGTTTAAGAGCGAAGACATTGATGTAGCTATTGTACCACACATCTGGTTCATAGCCTCCGATATGGCGGAAAGTGTGATTTCATCAAGTGTCATATCAGAAACATTACTTCCGTTGCCTCCCATCATGAGATTGGCAATAACCAATGCATCATTTAATTTTATAATAAGTAGGTTGGTTCCGTCAAGTCCTTTTGTGTAAGGAACCTTAATTAAAATTCGATCATCATGATCGAGAGCATCCTCTTTTTTCAAAACCTCTACAATCGGAGTCGTAATATTTGTCGGTTTTTGTAGAATCATGCTCAGTGTTGTGGCTGCATTGCCTATGCAGATATTGGCTAATTCGCCTATGATATCGGCATTTTCCCGAGATATATTTTGCATTATTTTATCCTCCATATGACTGTGGTACCTATTTCCTAACATATATTATATCAGAGTTTTTAAAAATATCAAAGGAAATGTTTAATTTTTTTGAATTTATGTTAAAATAGTTTCAAAAGGAGATTACAATATGGGTGAAACAGAATATTCAGAAGCATTAAAGCTGGGAAAAAAAGAATACAGGGCAAGGATAGCTAAAGGACAGTTTCCTTATCTGCCAGTGCTTGATGAAATCTTATCAGAGGCAGATATTCAGACAGAGCAGAATATGGGGCTGGTCCAGGTGCCTTTGGATTTCGTTGTAGGAACAAGCACCATGGGCAGGACATATTCATTTGCGGCAAATTTTATGCCGATATTGGACTGGGAAACCGAATTTGCAGTGAAGTGGTCTAATCTGTCAGATGCACAGATGAATGAGGGAATCAGAGATCCAATCAAGGCATTTGAGTACATGAACAGGTATTATGTGCTTGAGGGCAATAAGAGGGTCAGTGTACTCAAGTACTTCAACGCCGTTTCGATTCCTGCAATTGTGACCAGAAAGATTCCAAAGCTGTCGGATGATTATGATGTGAGGCTTTATTATGAGTATATGAAGTTCAATGAAATCACGGGGCTTTGCTCGGTGGAGTTTACGAAGCTGGGCAATGCTGATAAGCTTCTTTCGCTTGTTGGAAAAGAGGGCAGATGGGATGATGAGACCAAGGAAAAATTTGCCAAGGTAATGTTTGATTTTTCAAAGGTCTATAATTTCCGCGGTGGTGACAGGCTGGACATTAAGCTGGGTGATGCTATTACAGTATTTATGGAGGTCTTTGGCATGGATGCCATGCTTGAGATGTCTGAGAATGATTACAACAAAAACGTCATCAATACATGGAAGGAGTTTGCAGCAGAAGGGGAAAAGCACAAGATAAATCTGGTGCTGGATCCGAAAAAGGTGCAGACCAAAAAGAGTCTGCTCAATTATCTTATTCCTCAGACCCAAAAGAAGCTCAAGGTTGTATTTTTATATCCGAGAGAGCCGAAAACATCTGCATGGCTGTATTCGCATGAGCTTGGGCGTATGTATCTTGATGAAACCTTTTCAGACAAGCTGGAGACAGAGTATGTGGCAGGTGTAGATGAGAACAATGTGGAGCAGGTGCTTGAAGATATCATAAAGTCCGGTGCCGATATAATTTTTTGTGTGGGACCGCAGATGATGCCAAACAGCCTAAAGGTGGCAGTTGAGCATCCGGAGGTTTATATACTCAACTGTTCGCTGAATGCGCCTCATCCTTATATCAGAACATACTATGGACGTATGTATGAGGCAAAGTTTCTCGCAGGAATGATAGCAGGAGCTGTCACAGACAATGAAAGGGTTGCATATATTGCAGACTACCCGATATATGGCATGATTGCCAATATCAACGCGTTTGCTCTGGGAGTTGCAAGTGTGAATCCAAGGGCAAAGGTATATCTGGCATGGTCAAAGACAAAGGATTATGACAGGAATAAATTCCTTGAAGAAAATGACCTCCATTATGTATCAGATCAGGATATTATCACTCCGAATGACGCGTCCAGATATTTTGGCCTGTATAAGCTGCAGGATGGACAGGCATTAAACCTTGCTATGCCTATATGGAACTGGGGAGTGTTTTATGAGAAGCTTTTGCAGAGCGTACTTGCAGGCTCCTACAAGGCTGAAGGACAGGAACAGGTTAAGGCACTTAATTACTGGTGGGGCATGTCTGCAGGTGTTATTGACCTGATTTGTTCAAAGCATGTACCTTATGGAGTGAAAAGGCTTGCGGATCATTTAAAGAGCGATATCACAAAGGGTGAGGTTGTGCCGTTCTTTGGACAGATATATAATCAGAAGGGCGAGCTTAAAAACAAAGGTGAGCACGAGATGAAACCGTCTGATATCATGAAAATGGACTGGCTTGTAGATAATGTTGTAGGTAGTATTCCGCCTATGAGTGAGTTTGTTGACAATGCAAAGATGGTGGTTGAACTAAAGGGTGTAGAGGAAAATAAACTGTAATGAAGATACTATTCTTAGCTGATGAAGAGTCGAAAATGTACTGGGAATACTTTAAGAAAGAGGATTTTAAAGGAATTGATATTATTGTATCATGTGGAGACTTAAACCCGAGCTATCTATCCTTTCTGACAACGATGGTTGGAGTCCCTCTTTTGTATGTGCATGGCAATCACGATGACAAATACAATGTAAAGCCGCCGGAAGGCTGCATATGCATTGAGGATGAGATTTACGAATATGAGGGTGTGCGGTTTCTTGGCCTGGGAGGCTCAAACCGCTATAAACCGGGAGAAAATCAGTATACTCAGAAGGAGATGACAAAGCGTGTTAAGAAGCTGTGGTGGAAGCTTAAACGTAAAAACGGCTTTGATGTGCTTGTCACCCATTCGCCGGCAAAGGGACTGCATGATGGTGAGGATACATGTCATACAGGCTTTGATGTGTTTAACAGGCTTATTGAGCAGTATAAGCCAAGGTATTTTGTGCATGGACATGTTCATATGAGTTACGGCAGGCAGTTTGTCAGGCTTGACAAGGTGGGAGAAACTACTGTTATCAATGCATACGAGAAATATATTGTTGAAATATAGAATATTTCTGCCGGATTAAGAGTTTGTTTGTAGATATTTACCAAATTTAAGAAAATATTTATCACATGGCTATATTTAGGACACAATTAAGTGTTACTATAATATCATCAAAAGGAGCTGTTGTATTTCAACTATGTGTTGGGGTACACTCAGTTCCGACTAAAAATTATTCATGTGCACAGAATTGACGTCGCATATGCTTTTCCTCATATACATTGAATGCCACAGGCTTTATGTCTGTGGCATTCAATATATAAAATAACTATTTCTTTAAATAAGCTGATGACGGGAATTGAACCCGTGACCCCTTCCTTACCAAGGAAGTGCTCTACCTCTGAGCCACATCAGCAACTATCAACTTGCTAAGTTTACTATATACATCAGCATTTGTCAAGCCACTTTGAATTAAAATATAATTTTATGTGAGTCAGAATACAATTTATTATGAATTATAGTATGCCATAACCTTTGCTACATAGTTCTGAGTTTCTTTAAATGGCGGAATGCCGCCATATTTGGCTACGTTGCCGGAGCCTGCATTGTAGGCAGCTAAGGCCAGTGATTTGTCACCATTATACTGGGTGAGCTTTTCACTTATGTACCTGGCGCCACCCATGATATTCTGGTATGGGTCGTAGGCGTTTGTGACACCAAGTGAGGCAGCGGTCTGTGGCATGAGCTGCATGATACCCATGGCACCTGAACGGCTGGTGCACTCTGTGGAGAAGTCAGACTCGCACTTGGCGATAGCCTTAAGGAATTTGGCATCCACACCGTATTTTGAGGCAGCCTCATTAAAAATTGCATCAAGATCGGCAGAGCATGACAAACCGGAAGCTTCGAGTTTTACGGAGCTGCTGCTAATTCCTGAGGCTCCGGAAGCTGCTGCATTATATGTATTTGTATCTGAGCTGATGCCGGCTGGAGAACCGGAATAAGCAGCTGTATTATTAACTGCGGCAGAAGGAGAAACTGTATTACGGCAAAGCTCGATATTTATACCATTTTGATCAAAGAACCTCTGTACAAGCGACATATCAACTGAGCCACCGTTACTTTGGGCAATCAGTCTGTCAATGGCAACAGCAGCTTCAGCCATTTTTGCATCGTCAAGCACCTGATCAAAATCAGCACCGGTGCTATTGACAGCGGAGCTGCTATTGGAAGGAATGTTATCACCGGTTACAGCAGCCTGACCGGTAGTTATATTATTTTTTGGTGTATTATCAATATACTGAAGTACTTTAATGTTCATTTTCCTGTTTCCCTTTATATCTTAATTTAAATAGTTATATCAGTTTTGAATAGTTATATCAGCTATACTTAAAAAAGTAAAGACATTTACCTAATGAGAAATTATACCATAAAAATTCTTGAAAATATACCCATTTTGTTGTAGCATATGTTTTAGTACACTTTACTATGTAAAAGTTAGGAGATAAACATGAAAAAGACACCATTTGTGACAAAACAACAGGTAGAGGAGATTGTTAAAAAATTCCCTACACCATTTCATTTATATGACGAGGCTGGCATCCGTGCCAACGCGCAGGCTGTAAAGGATGCATTTGCATGGAATCCGGGCTTTAGAGAGTATTTTGCTGTAAAGGCTACTCCAAACCCATATCTGCTCAAGATTTTAAAGGATTATGACATGGGCTGTGACTGCTCATCATACACAGAGCTTATGCTTGCAAAGTCATGCGGCTTCGACGGAGAGCATATCATGTTTTCATCAAATGATACACCGGCAGAGGAATTTGCATATGCAGACAAGCTTGGTGCTATCATCAATCTCGATGATTTCACACATATTGATTTTTTGGAGGAAACAATCGGACATATTCCGGAGACAATAAGCTGCAGATATAATCCGGGTGGAGTGTTCACACTGTCAAACGGTATCATGGACAATCCGGGAGACTCCAAGTATGGAATGACAAAGGAACAGCTTTTTGAGGCATTCAAAATTCTTAAGTCAAAAGGCGCTAAATACTTTGGCGTGCATGCATTCCTGGCAAGCAATACAGTAACCAACGAGTATTATCCACAGCTTGCAAAGGAGCTTTTTGAGCTGGTTGTTGAGCTTAAAAATGAGACCGGCTGCGATATTAGATTTGTAAATCTTTCAGGTGGAGTTGGCGTGGCTTATAAGCCGGATCAGACACCAAACGATATATCAGTTATCGGCGCCGGTGTACATAAGGTGTACGATGAGGTTTTGGTACCGGCAGGAATGGGCGATGTGGCTATTTACACAGAGATGGGACGTTTTATGATGGCTCCGTATGGCTGTCTTGTGACAAAGGCTATCCATGAGAAGCATATCTACAAGGAGTATATAGGAGTAGATGCGTGTGCGGCAAACCTTATGAGACCGGCTATTTACGGCTCATACCATCATATCACAGTGCTCGGCAAGGAGGATGCACCTTGTGACCATACATATGATGTGGTAGGCTCACTCTGTGAGAACTGTGACAAGTTTGCAATTGACAGACAGCTTCCGAAGATTGATATGGGAGACTATCTGGTAATCCATGATACAGGAGCACACGGCTTTTCAATGGGCTACAATTATAACGGACGACTTCGCTCAGCAGAGATATTGCTCGAAAGCAATGGAGAGGCAAAACTCATCAGAAGAGCAGAAACTCCGGCAGACTACTTTGCAACCTTTGACTGCTTTGATGATATTAAAATAACAGAGTAATCTGCTAGCGCACCTTGCAGAGCACGTGTCCGAATTTTATCCATTTGCTCATATCATCAACATTATCGCTGTCGACATAAAAGGTCTCACCGTAATTGTTGATTGGTGTGAGCTCACATGGGTTTTTCTGATGCAGTTTTCTGATGTATGCACGCTTGTTCTGTGCGTTGATAAAGATACCGGTATCGCCGTCGCGGATTGGGTTTCGACTGATTAGAAGTATATCGCCTTTATTATATACAGGATGTAGATGATTGCTTGTGATGCGGATTCCGATGTGAAGGGCATCACCGAAGGCTTTTCTGTAATTTGAAACATCAAGCTTTTCGACATTGTAGGAGTCCAAAATCATGCCGTCGGTCATATTGCCTGTCGGGATGAGGACGGAAATCAGATCCTCCGTATGACAGCTTTCATCCTTGTAGGCAGATAGCGCAAGCTCAGTGTCTATAATCGAGTCTATAAGTATGCGCTGGCTTTTGGAAAGCTTTTTGATGCGCTTTACAAGGTTTATTACATCATCATTGAAGCCTGTTAGTTCGCAGGAAAACCGTCCTGTCAGCTTGTATATCAGGTAAGCGGTGTAGACGTCTATACGAGAGGATTCTCCGTTTGCTATCCGCTTGTAGGTGGAGAGTGACATATCAAGTGCTTTTGCAAACTGTGCCTGGGACATACCAAGCTTTATGCGTTCGCGCTCAATATTTGTCGATATGTTATTTACTATTTCAAGTCGGTTCATTTATGAGCTAATCTCCCTTCTTTTTAAAAAAATAAACTCCAAATTTGGTCAAGTATTGACATGCGCAATACACTATAATGGTTATTGTTGAAACATAAATAAATATATAAGAAACGTCAATTACTGTCAAATTAGAATGTTTGTTATATAAAAAGGGAGGTGTCCTGAAACTTAATTAGTGTAAGCTGAATGCAGCTTACACTTTTTTTATTTAAACAAATGCAGCTTTATTTATAATAAATATCAAAAAACTTTTTTGAAATAAATGTGTCTGAGGCATTGATTAGAGCACCGCTAATTGGTACAATGTTTTATTATATACAAAAGAGCAGGTGAATATATGTCGCTAAGTTTTAGAAAGTGGCGGGAAATGGCGCTTACTGACTACCCGGTAGTGAGTGATAAGTACTACAAGAAGGTGTACGAAAACATAGCCACAGATCCGCAGACCGGTGAGAGCATACTTGTACAGCTTACATTGCAGGGAGTTTTGGATAAGTGCGAGGGTACTAATTTTGAGGAGCCAATCAGAAAGTGCATTATGAAGTGTGTATACACGGGTTGTAAGCTTGAAAAGGAAATAAATAAGGTGATGAATCAGTATTACGAGGTCTAGATATAAATGAATGATATAGCAATTGATAAAGAACACTTACATTATTTGGAACAGCTGTCGGAGATGTATCCGACAATAGGCAAGGCATCATCTGAGATTATTAATCTGCAGGCTATTTTAAACCTGCCAAAGGGCACAGAGCACTTTGTATCTGATGTGCATGGTGAGTATGAAGCCTTTTCCCATGTGCTGAAAAATGGTTCTGGGGCTGTAAGAAAGAAGATAGATGATGTATTTGGTCTGGCGATGAACAAGGCTGACAAGGCTGCGCTTGCAACACTCATCTACTACCCAAGGGAAAAGATGGAGCTTATTAAGCAGGACGAGCCGGATATGGATTCGTGGTATAAGACGACTCTTTATAAGCTGATAGAGGTGTGCAAGACCGTTTCATCAAAGTATACGCGCTCCAAGGTGAGAAAAGCTTTGCCGGAGGAGTATGCATATGTTATAGAGGAGCTCATCACAGAAAAGCCGGAGGTGTTAAACAAGGAGGCTTACTACGAGTCAATCATCAATACAACAGTGGAGCTGGGGACTGCGGAGGAGTTTATAGTGGTGCTTTCCGAGCTTATTCAGAGACTTGCTGTTGACCATCTGCATGTGCTTGGTGATATATATGACAGGGGAGCGGGGCCACATCTGATAATGGACAGGCTGTGCAGATATCACTCGCTGGATATACAGTGGGGCAATCACGATATTATCTGGATGGGGGCAGCAGCAGGAAATCCTGCATGTATTGCAACTGTTGTCAGAAACAGTATCAGATATGGTAATCTGGACGTGGTCGAGGAGGGCTATGGCATAAATATGCTTCCGCTTGCTACGTTTGCGCTGAAAGCTTACAAGGATGACCCATGCACCAGATTTGTGTTTAAGGTGGCTCCAAGTGGCGCAGATAATATGGAGAGTGATCTGATAAAGAAGATGCACAAGGCCATTGCCATCATACGTTTCAAGCTGGAGGGACAGCTCATTAAGAAGTGGCCTGAGTATGGCATGAAGGAACGATTGCTTTTGGAACATATTGATTATGAACAGGGCACTATAGAGCTTGAGGGCAGAACTTATAAGCTTCTTGATACAAGCTTTCCGACAATTGACCCGGCTGATCCTTACAGGCTGACAGAGGGGGAAGAGGAAGTCATACAGAGGCTCAGAAGCTCGTTTATTCATTGCGAGAAGCTTAAAAACCACGTTGGGCTGCTGCTTAAAAGAGGCAGCATGTACAAGGTATATAATGGCAATCTGCTTTTCCACGGATGTATCCCAATGGAGGAGGATGGAAGCTTCGCAAAGGTAAATATCTACGGTAAAGAGTATAGTGGCAAGGCTTTGTTTGATATACTGGAGACTTACGTCAGAAAGGCTTTTTTCTCGGACGACAGGCTGGAAAGACAAAAGGGCAGCGATATCATGTGGTACATATGGACAGCACCATATTCTCCGCTTTATGGCAGAAATAAGATGGCTACGTTTGAGAGATATTTTATAGATGACGATGACATGAAAATAGAAAAGAAAAACTTTTATTATGACTATATAAACAAGCCTGAGTGTGCGCAGCGTATACTCGAGGAGTTTGGTTTGCATGATAAAAGAGACCATATCATAAACGGACATGTTCCTGTGCACAGATTAAGAGGTGAAAGCCCTGTGAAGTGCGACGGCAGAGTGATAGTCATAGATGGTGGTTTTTCAAAGGCGTACCGCAGGCGGACAGGCATCGCGGGATATACCCTGATTTACAATTCATATGGGCTGACATTGACAGCACATGAGCCGTTTGAATCACCGGAGACGGCAGTAAGGGATGAGAGGGATATCGTATCAAGGCGTGAGGCTGTAGAGGTACTTGATAAGAGAATACTTGTCGGAGATACGGATGCCGGAATAAAGATGAAGGAAAAGATAGCTGATCTAAAGCATCTCATTGCGGCATATCGTTCGGGTGAGATTGCAGAGCGCGATGATTAGAAAGAGGGGATATGATGTATGTAGTTGATGGGTTTGAGTTTCAGACAAAGGAAGAGGCAAGGCAGGCTAAAAAAGAAAGTGACGGAATACGATATATAAAGGATCAGACTGATATGTCTGACCCGGATACGGTATACAAGCTGTATTTAAGGCTTAACAAGCCGGGGTATTTTTTTACTCCTGTAGGGCTATCGTTTCTTGTTGAACTGCAGGAATATCTGCATACAATCCCATATATCAAGAATGAGGATATCCGTCCGATTTATATTCCTGAGGATAAAAAAGCGGTTGTCGAGGTAAAAAAACAGACGGAAGGCTATAAGAAAAAGTTCCATGTGGCATTGTTTTTTACTATTGTATTATCGGCTGCCATAGTAACTATGTTTGGCATCACATATGTGAGTGGACACAGTCCGTATGTGGTGGACTACGAGAATGAGCTGATAGACAAATATGAAAACTGGCAGAAGGAGCTTGAAAAAAGGGAAAAAGCAGTAGAAGAGAGGGAAAAAGCACTGGATGAAAGGCAGGATGCAACAGAGTGGACAAAATAAAGATACTGGTGGTAGATGACGAGAGCAGGATGAGAAAGCTCGTGCATGATTTCCTTGCAAGGGAAGGGTACGAGGTACTTGAGGCCGGAGACGGCGAGGAGGCACTTGATATATTTTATCAGCAGAAGGACATAGCACTGCTGGTGCTCGATATAATGATGCCAAGGATAAATGGCTTTGAGGTATGCCGTGAAATCAGACAGACTTCAAAGGTGCCGATTATTATGCTTACAGCTAAGGGCGATGAGCGTGATGAATTAAACGGCTTTGACATTGGTGCTGATGAGTACATTTCAAAGCCATTTTCTCCAAAGATACTGGTGGCCAGGGTAAATGCTCTCCTTCGCAGGGCGAATAAACTGGGCAAGGAGGCAGTAATAAGCGAGGCCGGTGGTATTGTTATGGACAAGACGGCGCACACTGTAGCTATTGATGGCAGGAATATTGAACTTTCGGTAAAGGAATTTGAGCTTTTGGATTACTTTATGAGCAATCAGGGGATTGCTCTTACCAGGGAGCGCATACTTGACAGTGTGTGGAGCTATGATTATTTTGGCGATGCGAGGACTATTGATACACATGTGAAGAAATTAAGAAGCAAGATGGGTGCTAAAGGCGACTATATAAAGACTGTCTGGGGTGTGGGATATAAGTTCGAGATACAGTAAGTGTTAAGCTTAGGACTAATGGATTCGGGATAAGAGGTGTCACCATGAAAAAGAAAAAAACGCTATCCACGCAGCTTACGTTTGTGATTTCATTCATTGTACTTCTGATAGTAGGCGTGTTCTGGATGGCTAATAACACACTGCTGGAAAAGTATTATGTATATAACAAGGAAAAAGAGATGCTTGCGGTATACAAAATGGTGGACCTGGCTGCAAAAAATGATAAACTTTCAGATGATACGTTTGCTGTAGCATTTGAAAAGAAATGCGTTGGCGCCAATATAGATGCGGTTGTGTTCAACAAATACGGTAAGGTCATCATTGAGGGAACCACTGACAATCAGGAAATATTCCAGCTGCTTTTGGAGGCAAGCATGTCGTCGTATTCGGCAGACTACAACAACCTGAATATGACAAGGCAGAAGGATAAAAGGCTGGGGACAGAGTATATCATCATAAATAACAGACTGATTGACGGTAACTTTGTATACATGAAGACACCGCTTGAGAGCATTAAGGAGAGCGTGTCCATATCGAACCGCTTTTTTGCAATAGGCACAGTGGCTGCTATTGTTGTGGGAGTGTTTATGGCATATATTGTTGCTCGCAACATGACCAGGCCGATAAGAAATATGACTGAGCTGTCGACAAGGATGGCGAAGCTTGATTTTGATGCGAAGTACATTGATACGGAAAACAGTGCAAAGGAGCTTTATGTGCTTGGTGAGCATATGAATGAGCTGTCGCAGACACTTGAGCAGACAATCACAAGACTAAAGGTGGCAAACAATGAATTACAGCGTGATATAAAGAAAAAAGAAGAGATTGATGAGATGAGAAAGGAGTTTTTGTCAAATGTGTCACATGAGTTAAAAACTCCGCTTGCTCTGATCTCAGGCTATGCTGAGGGACTCAAAGAGGTCGTAAATGACGATGATGAGAGCCGTAACTTCTACTGTGATGTCATCATGGACGAGACTGACAAGATGAACCGCATGGTTATGAAGCTTTTATCTCTCAATCATCTGGAGGATGGCAGTGATGTGCTTGAGATGACGAGGTTTGATCTGACACCACTTGTCAGAGGGGTTATAGATTCATCTAGGCTTCTGGCACAGAAAAATGAGGCTGCAATTGAGTTTGACCGCACCGATTCCGTATATGTGAGCGGTGATATATACAAGATTGAAGAGGTTGTGACAAACTATATCAGCAATGCGATAAATCACTGCACAAGAGGTGGTACTATCACTGTATCATACAGCATGTACAGCGACCGTGTGAGGGTCAGCGTGTTTAACACGGGAGAGCCGATACCTGATAAGGATATAGAAAATATATGGAATAAGTTTTATAAGGTGGACAAGGCCAGAACAAGGGAATATGGCGGAAGCGGCATAGGACTGTCTATAGTAAAGGCCATTATGGAACTGCATCACAGAGGGTATGGTGTCATAAATCACAAGGATGGTGTAGAATTCTGGTTTGAACTTGAGTTATTTATTGCAAACAATCAATAAATGTGTTACTATATGTATTATTAGGATAAAAGTCATAGAATAAGAATGGGTTTATTGCAATGATGGGAAGAAATATAAAAATGGCAGCTGTGGCATTTACAGCAATTATAACGTTGACAGGCTGCGGAACAAAATTATATGATATGACTGATGCGGAACAAGGCCTTATCGCTAATTATTCAGCATATGTTGTTGCAAAACACAATATATACCAGCAGGATGGCATGACTAACGCTACGGAGAAACGTGGGGATATGGAGGATGCTGACGACACTGAGAAAGTGGACGAGGCGTCACCTGATAATTCACTTTCGCAGGATAATAAGACATCTGAAGCTGGAAATGATAAGAGCAGCAATTCGCAGAAAGAGCCTTCTGCCACGCAGGAAAAGAAGGTGTCACTTGCCGAGGCAACAGGCTACGGCAGCCTTGAAATTACATATGATGGAGTAAACGAGTCAGATGTGTACAATGAGGGCTCTTACTATTCTATAACGGCAGGAAGCGGTAATACTTTTGCGGTTATGAAATTCACTCTTAAAAATCCGACAGACGAGGATATAAATGTTGATATGTTTGGCAATGCCAGGACATATAAAGCCACTTTCCCCGATGGAAAGGAATACACGGCTGAGGGCACATTCCTTACATATTCCCTTAATACTTTTCAGGGAACCGTAAAGGCGCACGATGCGGTTGATGTGGTGTTGCTTTTCAAGATACCTCAGGGTACGGCATGTGACAATATTAAGATGTCGGTTATAAAAGATAACGAAAAAAGTTTGATTGAATTATAAAACATATGATATACTTAGATTACTAAGAGGTGGAGGTTGTATTATGGATACGAACATATTATTGGAGTCAGGAACAAACGAGCTTGAAGTGCTTGAATTCACGTTGGGAGACAATCACTACGGAATCAATGTCGCAAAGATCAGAGAGATTTTGCAATATATGCCGGTCACTCCTGTTCCGAATACTCATCCGAGTGTTGAGGGAATATTTATGCCACGTGACACAATGATTACGGTTATCAATTTAAAGAATTGTCTTAATCTGCCACAGACGGATGAAAAGGGCTTATTTATCATTACGAATTTTAACAAACTCAATGTGGCATTTCATGTAGATCAGGTTATCGGTATACACCGCGTATCGTGGGAGAATATCATAAAGCCTGACGAGACACTGACGGGCGAGCATGGCAGCACTGCTACAGGTGTTATCAAAATGGATGACAGGCTTATAGTTATCCTTGATTTTGAGGCTATAGTTGCTTCTATTAGTCCACAGACAGGACTTAGGGTTAATGATATCGATGAGATGGAGGCAAGAGATAGGAGTGATGCTACAATTCTTATCGCAGAGGATTCGGCTTTATTGTCAAAGCTCATCACCGAGTGCCTTAAGAAGTCGGGATATACCAATCTCATAGTGGAAGAGAATGGTCAGGAGGCCTGGGATGTGATAGAGGCTATGCAGGCAAAGGGCGATATTACAAAGCATCTTGACTGCATTATAACTGATATTGAGATGCCACTCATGGATGGACACAGACTCACAAAGCTTGTAAAATCAGATGCAGAGCTTAGAGATATACCGGTTATCATATTCTCTTCACTGGTAAATGAAGAGATGAGGAAAAAGGGTGAACAGCTTGGAGCAGACGCACAGCTTACAAAGCCTGAAATCGGAAAGCTTGTAGAGGCGATTGACAAGCTGATTGATAAAGCATAATATATTTAGATACAAGGGGTGTGGCTTGTTTAGCTGCACCCTTTAATGGATTATAGATGGAGAATACTAATGAGCGATAAATCGACAGAAAACTATCTGGACAATTTGCTGGATTCAATGAATAAGCTGCAGGATACAGATACGAAGATGTCTGGGGCTGATCAGGATGAATTCCTCAAAAAGTTTGAGGACGAGCTTGAAAATGAGACATATGATGAGTATCTGTCGAACTTTGAAAAGGAACTTGAGAGGGAAAATGAGCAGGCCAAGGGTCAGGCTCTTAATGTACAGACTCCGGCTCCTGATGACAAGGATGCTTCACTTGATGATATGCTCACTGAGTTTGACCGCAGGATGAAGGAACAGGAGACTCAGGGAGATAAACAGGAAAACAAAGCAGACAATAATCTAAGCGATGCGGTATTTAATTTTACACCGGCAGATTCTGGGATAGAGATGATGGATGCAAACATGCCGGAAATGGCTGAGAATCCCAAACAGGAGGAGACTCCGGAGAGTATAATAACAAATGAACCTCAGATGGTTGAAGAAATAGGAGAGCCGGATTTGGCAGGAAATGCATCAAAGGATATACTTGACATACTGGGTAGTGATGGTCTGGATAATATCGGTGATCTGCTTGAAGGAAAAACCGGTGAGACAGGGGCTGATATAGATGATTATGCAAGCAGCCAGATGAAAGTGCACGAGACGGCTGATGCAGCAGTTGATGCACAAGATACTGAAAAAAAGAGCCTTTTAAAAAGAATAATATCATTTTTTACAAAAGAGCCGCAGTCAGATGATGTCACAGATATACAGAGCACAGCAGAAGGTGCAGAAACTGACGCAAAGACACTCTCAGATGAGAATAAGCAGATACTTGAAGCGCTGGATGCTGACGGAGAGCTAAACGAAGCCACAGATAAGCCAAAGAAGGGCAAAAAGCCTAAAAAAGAAAAGAAGCCAAAAAAACCTAAAAAAGAAAAAAAGCCAAAGGCTCCAAAGGAAAAGAAGGAACGCATTGGATGGGAGAAGGGACCTAAGCTTCCTAAGGGACCTGTTATAGTAATCTGGGTATTTGTTATGTCGATAGTTGTGTTTGTTCTCATATGCACCTTTTTGCTCGGAAACAACTCCAAAGTGACTGATGCTCAGAATACGTACAATCAGGCAATAGCTGATCTGGGACAGAATAAAGCTGATTCAATAGAACTGTATACAAAGGCCTACAGCAGGCTGAGCGGCTTGAAGCTTTCGGGTGACGATAAGCAGTTGTACAATAAGCTGTCGGTGCTTGCATCAGTGTCAGGTAAGTATGATGCCTATAAGAGCTTTAGCGATTCAGGCTATGTAACCATGGCAGCGGATTCCTTAGTATGTGCGGCAGGACGATGTGCTGTAAATGCAGACAATGCAAAGGAATACGGATGTGAGCTGCAGCTTGAGCAGCTTAAAAACATTATTTCTGATACCCTGAGCAGTCAGTATGGCTTATCATATGATGATGCCATTGCTCTATATAATATAGATGATAGAGATGACTATACACTGGCACTGACACAGAAATTAAATGAATTAGGCATTAAAGAGGAGACAAAATGATATGATTGCAATCATCGATTATGGAGCAGGCAACCTGCGAAGTGTGGAAAAGGCTCTTACAGCTATAGGCGAGGAGAGTATTGTGACCAGAGACAGGCATGAGATTTTAAATGCCGATAAGGTAATACTTCCCGGAGTCGGAGCTTTTGGAGATGCAATGAATTCGCTTAAAAAATACGAGCTGGACAAGGTGATTCACGAGGTTTGTGACATGGACAAGCCATTTCTTGGCATATGCCTGGGACTTCAGCTATTATTTGAGGGAAGCGATGAGAGTCAGGGCGTTGAGGGGCTTCATGTGCTTGACGGACAGATACTTCGCATACCAGATAAGGAAGGACTTAAAATACCTCACATAGGCTGGAATTCACTTGATTTACAGAACAATGGAAGGCTGTTTAAAGGTCTTTCAGAGCATCCGTATGTATATTTTGTGCATTCGTACTATCTGAAAGCCGCTGATGAAGCAATTGTCACAGCAACGACAGAGTACAGCACACACATTCATGCGTCTGTAGAGAAAAACAATGTGTTCGCCTGCCAGTTCCATCCGGAAAAGAGCAGCACAGTCGGACTTTCAATACTTAAAAATTTTGCAGGGATAGGTGAGGCATAATATGTTTACGAAGAGAATAATCCCATGTCTGGATGTGAATAACGGACGTGTTGTGAAGGGCATAAACTTTGTCAATTTAAGAGATGCAGGTGACCCGGTTGAGATTGCGGCTGCTTATGATAAGGCAGGTGCAGATGAGGTGGTTTTTCTGGATATTACGGCGTCAAGCGACAACAGAAATACTGTTGTGGATATGGTCAGAAAGGTCGCTGAAAAGGTGTTTATACCGTTCACGGTGGGCGGTGGCATCAGAACAGTCGATGATTTTAAGGCACTGCTTAGAGAGGGTGCGGACAAGATTTCAATAAATTCAAGTGCTATAAATACCCCTCGGCTCATAAGTGATGCGGCTGACAAGTTTGGCAGTCAGTGTGTGGTTGTGGCAATCGATGCAAGACGTCGTGCTGATGGAAGCGGCTGGAATGTATACAAGAACGGAGGACGCATAGATACAGGTCTTGATGCCATTGAGTGGGCTGTTAAGGCAAATGAGCTTGGAGCGGGAGAAATCCTTCTTACAAGCATGGATTGTGACGGCACAAAGGATGGCTACGATATCGAGCTTACAAGGCTTATTGCCGATAATGTTTCTGTTCCGGTTATCGCATCGGGCGGTGCAGGCACAAAGGAGCATTTTTACGAGGCTCTGACAGAAGGAAAAGCGGACGCAGCGCTTGCAGCTTCACTTTTCCACTACAAGGAGCTTGAAATTATGGATTTAAAGAATTATCTGGCAGATAAAGGTGTGTCGGTCAGAAGATAGGCGGGAGATAAAGATTATGAGTATGCTTGACGGCGAGTGGGCAAAGGCTGTGGGAGCCGAGTTTAAAAAACCGTATTATAGGGATTTGTACAATTTTGTGAGAGATGAATATGCCACACATGTGGTATATCCTCCGGCAGATGACATATTTAATGCCATGCATTTTACGCCACTTGACAAGGTGAAGGTGCTCATCCTCGGACAGGATCCGTACCACAATGTCAATCAGGCGCATGGATTGTCGTTTTCAGTGCTTCCGTCTCAGAAGGATATTCCACCATCACTGCAGAATATCTACAAGGAACTGCACGACGATTTAGGGTGTGATATCCCCAATAACGGATACCTGAAGAAATGGGCTGATCAGGGAGTTTTGCTATTGAATACGGTGCTCACTGTCAGGGCTCATCAGGCAAACTCGCATCAGGGGCACGGCTGGGAGAAGTTCACGGATGCAATCATAGAGGCTGTAAATGAGCAGGACAGACCTATAGTATATATGCTCTGGGGACGTCCGGCGCAATCAAAGATTCCTATGCTTACAAATCCAAAGCATCTGATATTGACAGCACCGCATCCAAGTCCGCTGTCGGCTTACAGAGGCTTTTTTGGATGCAAGCATTTTAGTCAGGCCAATGAGTTTTTAAAGAAACATGGAGTGGAGCCGATAGATTGGCAGATAGAGGATATATAAAGGACGACAATACCAGCTCATATGTTAGTAATACCGGGCTGGGTGATACCGGCAGATATTATCTTGACATAGATTGGAAAAGCGTCTATATTAAAGATATATAGAAAGTAACGGATTACATGATTATCAAAGGAGTGATACTATGAGAGGAATTGGAATGTGGGATTCGTCATCCATATCCACACTGTTTTCCGGCTTTAGCAGCAGTAGAAGCAGCAATGCAGCATCGTCTTTTATTGCAAACATGGATATGACTACATATAGCGGCATTAGAAGTGGCAGCTATTTTAAGCTTCTCAAGTCATATTATGGAAATAACCTTAATTCAAAGGCCCAGTCTCTTGTCTCATCATCTGTTTCTACATCTAAGGATTCAGCGAAGACACTTGCGTCCATTGAGTCGGAGTCAGAGGACATGGTAAAGTCGGCGCAGGCTCTTTACAAAAACAGCCGCAAGGACGATACAGATGCTACGTACAAGAAGGTGTCAGCTTTTGTGTCTGATTACAACAGCCTCATTAATGCTGCGGATGATTCCGAGACAAAGCAGATTTCGAGAAATCTTGAGTCTATGAAGTCACTTACAGATATCAATTCAAAGTCGCTTGCGAAGGTGGGAATCACAGTGGATTCCAAGTCCGGCAAGCTGTCTGTTGACGAGGATACATTTAAAAAGGCTGATTCGACTAAGGTTGATGCACTTTTTAAGGGGAATGGCTCTTATGCTTACGCAGTGGCAAGCAAGGCTTCAATGCTTGAGTATGCCGCAAAGAATGAGGCAGAAAAGACTAACACGTATGGCGCCAATGGAAGGTATACACAGGCCTATAACAGTGGATATAATTATAATATGTTTTTATAGTCAAAGACAGGCAGGGAATCACCCACCTTACTTTACGGCTTAATAAAAGAAGCATCCCGGATTGGGATGCTTCTTTTTAATTAATTAGCGTTTAGTTGTCTTTTTCATCGTCCTCGCTCATTGAGTAGACCTGACGCTTACGTGCCATCTCATCGCTATCAAGATATTCGTCGTAGGTTGTGATCTTGTCGATCATTGAACCGTTTGGCAGGAATTCTATGATTCGGTTGGCGGTTGTCTGGACTACCTGGTGGTCACGGCAGGCAAAGAGGATTACTCCCGGGAATTTTATCATTCCGTTGTTTAATGCTGTTATTGACTCCATGTCGAGGTGGTCTGTAGGCTCATCGAACATGAGTACATTGCTTCCCATGATCATCATGCGGGAGAGCAGTACACGAACCTTTTCTCCTCCGGAGAGTACACGCATTTTCTTTACTCCATCCTCACCGGCAAAGAGCATACGGCCAAGGAAACCTCGCACATATGTGGCGTCCTTGATTTCTGAGTACTGTGTGAGCCAGTCGACGATTAGCTCATCAGTATCAAAGATTGTGGTATTGTCCTTTGGAAAGTATGACTGGCTGGTTGTGACACCCCATTTATATGAGCCCTCGTCAGGCTCAAGCTCTCCGGCAAGGATTTTAAACATAGTTGTTTTTGCAAGCTCGTTTCCTCCGACAAATGCAATTTTGTCATCGTGGTTGACAGTGAATGAGATATTGTCAAGTACCTTTACACCGTCGATGGTTTTTGAAATACCCTCGACAAAGAGCACATCGTTTCCGATTTCACGCTCAGGACGGAAATCAATGTATGGGTATTTACGGCTTGATGGACGTATTTCATCAAGCTGGATTTTTTCGAGGGCACGCTTTCTTGATGTAGCCTGCTTTGATTTAGAGGCATTGGCAGAGAAACGCTGGATAAATTCCTGCAGCTCCTTGATTTTTTCCTCTTTCTTTTTGTTTGCTTCCTTCATCTGACGGACAATAAGCTGGCTTGATTCATACCAGAAATCATAGTTTCCTGCGTAGAGCTGGATCTTACCGTAATCCATGTCGGCGATGTTCGTGCAGACCTTGTTGAGGAAGTATCTGTCATGGGATACAACGATGACCGTGTTCTCGAAATTGATGAGGAATTCCTCAAGCCATGAGATGGCATCGAGGTCTAAGTGGTTGGTAGGCTCATCGAGAAGCAGTATGTCAGGATTTCCAAACAGTGCCTGAGCGAGAAGCACCTTGACCTTTACTGCACCCGGCAGATCTGCCATCAGAGTGTAGTGATCATCAGTAGGTACACCGAGACCGTTTAAGAGAGTAGCTGCATCCGACTCAGCATTCCAGCCGTCCATATCGGCAAACTCAGCCTCAAGCTCGCTGGCACGGATTCCGTCCTCGTCTGAGAAATCCTCCTTCATATAGATGGCTTCCTTCTCCTTCATGATATCATAGAGACGCTTATTACCCATGATAACCGTATCAAGTACTGTAAACTCATCGTACTTGAAGTGATCCTGCTGTAAGAATGACAGTCTCTGTCCCGGAGTGATTGCGATATCACCGCTTGTAGGCTCAAGCTGTCCTGAGAGAATCTTTAAAAATGTAGACTTGCCGGCACCGTTTGCACCAATAAGTCCGTAGCAGTTTCCCTCTGTGAATTTTATGTTGACATCCTCAAATAAAGCTTTTTTACCAATTCTTAATGTAATATTGTTTGCACTAATCATTTTGTCTTTATTCAATCCTTTCCTATTTAATAACCTGTTCGTTTCTGTAACACATCGTTTCTATTTTAACGTAAAACCAGTATTTTGCAAGTGTTTTACAGGCGATTTATAGCCATTGTGCCCTTTTGTACATAAATTTTACCTTGTTAATAAATATTTTAGGGTTTTTGTACAATGTATTGCTAAAAAAACTTGATTTTTTGCAGCGCACAAACTAAACTATTATGTAGAGACATTCTGATTCATGTCTATAATTGAACATTTATTTTACAGGAGGAAATATCATGTCTAGAGCAAAACAGTCGATGGATGGAAATACCGCTGCCGCTCATGTAGCATATGCCTACACAGAGGTTGCCGGAATCTATCCTATCACACCTTCTAGCCCAATGGCTGATACAGTTGATCAGTGGTCAGCAGCAGGACAGAAGAACATTTTCGGAAGCACTGTAAAGGTAGTTGAGATGGAGTCTGAGGCAGGTGCCGCTGGTACAGTTCACGGATCTCTTGCAGCTGGTGCACTTACTACAACATTTACAGCTTCACAGGGACTTTTACTTATGATCCCTAATATGTACAAAATCGCAGGTGAGAATCTTCCTTGCGTATTTGACGTATCAGCTCGTACAGTATCTTCACATGCACTGAATATTTTCGGTGATCACAGTGATGTATATGCTTGTCGTCAGACTGGTTTCGCAATGCTTTGTGAGACAAATCCACAGGAGGTTATGGATCTTTCACCGGTTGCACACTGTGCAGCACTTGAGGGAAAGGTTCCATTCATCAACTTCTTCGATGGATTCCGTACTTCTCATGAGATTCAGAAGATCGAGAAGTGGGATTATGAAGATCTCAAAGAGATGTGTCCAATGGATGCAGTTGCAGAATTCAGAGCACACGCTCTTAACCCAGAGCATCCAGCAGCTCGTGGATCACACGAGAACGGAGATATCTTCTTCCAGCATAGAGAGGCATGTAACAAGTTCTATGATGAGCTTCCAGCAGTTGTTGAGAAGTACATGGACAAGGTTAATGCTAAGCTTGGTACAGATTACAAATTATTCAACTACTACGGAGCACCTGACGCAGATCGTGTAATCATCGCTATGGGTTCTATCAATGATGTAGCTGAGGAAGTAATTGATTACTTAACAGCAAAGGGAGAGAAAGTCGGACTTATTAAGGTACGTCTTTACCGTCCATGGTCTTCAGAGGCTCTTCTTAATGCTATTCCAAAGACAGCAAAGAAGATCGCTGTATTAGACCGTACAAAAGAGCCAGGATCACTTGGTGAGCCATTATACTTAGACGTTGCTACAACACTTCGTGAAGCAGGAATGAACGATGTTGTATTAGTAGGCGGACGTTACGGATTAGGATCTAAGGATACACCACCTTCTTCAGTATTTGCTGTATATACAGAGCTTGAGAAGGATGCTCCTAAGCACAGATTTACAATTGGAATCGTGGATGATGTTACAAATCTTTCACTTCCAGAGGTTAAGCCAGCTCCTATCACATCTGCACCTGGTACAAAAGAGTGCAAGTTCTGGGGTCTCGGCGGAGATGGTACTGTAGGTGCTAACAAGAACTCTACAAAGATCATCGGTGACCACACAGACAAATACATCCAGGCATACTTCCAGTATGATTCAAAGAAGACTGGTGGTGTTACAATTTCTCACTTGAGATTTGGTGACAACCCAATCAGAAGCCCATACTACATCAACCAGGCAGACTTCGTAGCATGCCACAACCCTGCATATGTTATCCAGGGCATGAAGATGGTTCAGGATGTTAAGCCAGGCGGAGTATTCATGATCAACTGCCAGTGGTCAGATGAAGAGCTTGCTCATCACCTCAACGCTGACGCTAAGAAATATATCGCTGACAACAACATTCAGCTTTACACAATCAACGCTATCGACAAGGCTATCGAGATCGGAATGGGTAAGAGAACTAACACAATTCTCCAGTCTGCATTCTTCAAGCTTGCTGACGTAATGCCTATCGATAAGGCTGTAGAGTACATGAAGGCTGCTGCTAAGAAGTCATACTCAAAGAAGGGTGATGCAGTAGTAGAGATGAACTACAAGGCTATCGATGCCGGTGTTGACGCTGTACATAAGGTAGAGGTTCCTGAGTCTTGGAAGAATCCAGAGGCAGATGCTCCTAAGGCAGAGCGCACAGGACGTCCAGAGGTTGTTAAGCTTGTTAACGAGCTTCTTGATCCAATCGCTAAGATGGATGGAGACAGCCTTCCAGTTTCAGCATTCGCTGACAAGGCAGACGGACAGTATGTAACAGGTGCTTCTGCATACGAGAAGAGAGGAACAGCCGTTACAGTTCCACAGTGGGATCCAGAGAAGTGTATCCAGTGTAACAACTGTGCATTTGTATGTTCTCACGCTACAATTCGTCCATTCTTACTTACAGATGACGAAGTAAAGGCAGCGCCTGACAACATGAAGGTTGCTGATATGAAGCCAAAGGCAGGCGCTTACAAGTATACAATGAGCGTATCTCCACTTGACTGTATGGGATGTGGTGAGTGTATCACAGTTTGTCCTACAGCAGCTATCTCAATGCAGCCACAGGAGTCTCAGGCAGCAGAGCAGCCAGTATTTGATTACTTAGTAGCTAACGTTTCTAAGAAGACAGATGCCGGAATGGTTGATACAACACCTAAGGGATCACAGTTCAACCAGCCACTCCTTGAGTTCTCAGGCTCATGTGCAGGATGTGCTGAGACATCTTACGCTAGACTTATTACACAGCTCTTCGGTGAGCAGATGTACATCTCTAACGCAACAGGATGTTCTTCTATCTGGGGTAACCCGGCAGCTACATCACCATACACAGTAAATATCAACTCTAAGAAGGGACCAGCTTGGTCTAACTCACTCTTCGAGGATAATGCTGAGCATGGTTTAGGTATGGAAGTTGGACAGAGATATCTCCGTGACCAGGCTATCGAGCTTGTTAAAGAGATCGCTGCATCAGACAAGGCTACAGCTGAGTTCAAGGCAGCAGCAGATAAGTTCCTTGAGACAAAGGATGACACAAAGGCAAATGTTGAGCCAACAACAGCTCTTATTGCAGAGTTAGAGAAGGCAGCAGCAGCTGGATGTGAGAAATCTAAAGAAGTACTTGCTAAGAAGGATTACCTCGGAAAGAAATCTGTATGGATCTTCGGTGGTGACGGATGGGCATATGATATCGGTTTCGGTGGATTAG